>ERZ772918.126-NODE-126-length-62608-cov-11.3383_pt1 | contig 62608 bp, 53 predicted proteins | sample MGYA00512118_ERZ772918 | MGnify/ENA primary metagenome ERZ772918 (study PRJEB29015, sample SAMEA2737939) | human oral metagenome | biome: human oral; feature: human-associated habitat; material: dental | place: China | collected 2135 ... | reverse complement strand
GGCTACCAGCCCGAGATCGCCTACTTCGAGGTCTGCCACGAGATGAAGCAGATCGTCGACCTCATCAACGAGGGTGGCATCACCAAGCAGCGCTGGTCCTGCTCCGACACCGCTGAGTACGGCGACTACGTCTCCGGCCCGCGCGTCATTGGCGAGTCCTCCAAGGAGGCCATGAAGGCTGTTCTGGCCGATATCCAGGACGGCACTTTCGCCCGCAAGTTCATCGCCGATCAGGATAACGGCGCCCTCGAGTTCAAGGCGCTGCGCGCTGAGGAAGAGGCCCACCCGATCGAGAAGACCGGCCAGAAGCTGCGCAAGGCCTTCGGCTGGACCGACTCTGACGAGGACTACACTGAGGGCAGTGCCGCGCGCTGATCTCACTGTCCTTCTCGGATAGACCGAGCTCCGGCCTCGTTCCTACGTGGGACGAGGCCGGAGCTGTTGTATGCCGAAAGGTGCGGGTGCGCGTGGATGCGTTCCTGCGAGGTTTAGTTCGCCGGTGCTTCGTCAGCGCCGTTTGTCCATGGGAGGGAGACGGGCGTCAGCGCGTCAGCGTTCGAGACTGTGGAAATCGGTGCGACGATCACGAGGGAGGCGACGGCGGCCGAGGCGATGCGTGTCAGAGTTCGACGGGAGGGGCGCACGGCTAGTTTCTTGCTACGAAAGACTGATTGACAGGACTAGTTTACAGGTAAGTACTTGCCTAGCAACTAGCTATGGCCTGTTTCACTGCACCTTGTTGATCAATATGTCCTGGTGGGACGAATTATTCGTTGGGTCGTTATGTTTGACAGGGGAGTGGATGGTGTTGTTGGGCGGTGTGGGGGTTGGAGATTCGGATGTCTCGATCTGTTGTGGGGTGAGATCCTGACAGGTGTGTGCCAATTTCGATCGTCCTAAGGTAATTATCCTTGACGTTGATAAAAGTTGTCTGTCGTATAACTGGTTAGCGAGCATCTAAATTTGTATGATGAATCTCGTGGAGAGTGAGTCATGACTCACTGACCGCTGATTGACAACTCATCTCGGAAGGACCAACGATGACCCTCCGCCACTATGGGCGTGCCCTCGCGGCAGCCTCGGGAGCCGCGCTGCTCTGCGCGACTCTCGCGGTTCCCGCGCTCGCGACCCCGACCAGTGACACCGGTGCAGCAACCCCGGTGACGGCCTCGCTAACCGACGAAGGTTCGGCCCCCATCACCGTCACCGTGGCGCGCACCGACTCCCACGGAGACAAGGTGTACGAAGGCGACCTGATCACCATCACCGTCACCTACACCAACAACACAGACAGTGCTCTGACCGTCTTCCCGGTGGCCTCGAATCTGTCCGGCGTGCTGACCACCGGCGCCCCCAACTGCCGCTGGCACAACCTTGCTGCGCACACGACCAAGCAGTGCACGACCGCGACGCACACCGTGACCGCCGACGACGTCGCGGCCGGAACCTTCACCCCGATGACGACGTGGGCTGCCACCCGCGACCGCAACGGTACCGACGTCATCGCCGGTGACATCGCCGCGAACGCTGACCCCGTGACCGTCGCCCAGGGCGAGCGTCCCCCAGCCCCGGACCCGCTGGAGACCCCGCAGGACTACGCGATCGGCGACAAGGTCCGCCTCGCGTCCCCCGGCCTCGCCGGTTTCAGCTGCCACCGCATCCCCGCGCTGACCACCGCCAACAACGGCTGGATCGTCGCCGCGTGGGACGGACGCCCCAGCACCTGCCAGGACGCCCCCCAGGCCAACTCCATCGTCTACCGCATCTCCAAGGACGGCGGTAAGTCCTGGACGCCCATCAAGACCGCCCTCGCCGGCACCCCCGGTACGCAGAAAGTCGGTTACTCCGATCCCTCCTTCGTCGTCGACCGCACCACAGGAACGATCTTCCTGTTCTCGGTCAAGTCCTACGACGTCGGTCTCTTCCAGTCCCAGCTCGGTACCGACCCCGCAGCGCGCAACATCCTGCACGCTCACGTCGTTGAATCCCACGACAATGGTGAGACCTGGGTCAACCCCCGCACCATCACCGACCAGGTGAGTGCCGGGCACGCCGACCAATGGTTCACGCGCTTCGCCTCCTCCGGTGAAGGTATCCAGCTGCGCTACGGCGCCCACGCCGGTCGCCTCATCCAGCAGTACGCCGTCGCCAACTCCGGCACCACCTCGCTCATGGCCGTCTCCGTCTACTCCGACGACCACGGCGTGACCTGGAAGCCCGGTGCACCCACCGAGGGCAACGCCGACGAGAACAAGGTTGTCGAGCTCTCCGACGGGCGCCTTCTCCTCAACTCTCGTACGCAGGGGACCGCGGGCCAGCGCCTCGAGGCCATCTCCTACGACGGCGGACAGACCTGGGGCCCGTTCCGCCACAACTGGGACCTGACGGACCCGCGTAACAATGCCTCCATCGTGCGCGCCTACCCGGATGCCCCCGAGGGCTCCGCGCGCGCTCGCGTCCTGCTCTTCTCCAACGCCGACTCCTCCACCGCTCGTGCCAACGGCACCATCCGCGTCTCCTACGACGATGGCTTCACCTGGAACGACGGCACCGTCTTCGAGAGCGGCGAGATGGCCTACTCGACGCTGCATCCCCTCGGGGACGGCACGTGGGGCCTGCTGTACGAGTCCGGTGGCTACAAGAACATCGAGTTCATGCGCGTGGATGCCTCCTACCTCGGCCTGACTGACCCCGGCGAAGAGCCTGCGCCGGATCCGACCCCGGACCCGCAGCCTGCGCCGGATCCGACCCCCGACCCGCAGCCCACGGTCACCCCCGCACACTGGGTCAACACCGGAAATGGCTGGAAGTGGCAGCTGGAAGACTCTAGCTACGCGACGAACCAGACGATCATGATCGGCGAGGCCACCTACCGCTTCGGCGCAGACGGCATGATGGTCACCGGCTGGGACGACCAGGGCGGCGTGTGGAGCTACTACAACGCCTACGGTGCCCGCGTCAGCGGCTGGATCCATGATGGGGCCTGGTACTACCTCGATCCCACGACCGGAGCGATGGCGACCGGATGGGCGCAGGTCGGTGGTACCTGGTACCTCTTCAATGCCTCGGGTGCGATGCTCACCGGCTGGCAGTACGCCGGAAGCTGGTACTACCTGGCCCCCTCGGGAGCCATGCTCACCGGCTGGCAGCACATCGGTTCCACCTGGTACTACTTCGCGGGTGACGGCCACATGGCCACCGGCTGGCAGTCGATCGACGGCCGTTGGTATTTCTTCGCTCCCTCGGGTGCGTGGATCTGATCCGTCTGACCGAGCCGGGGTCGGGGGAGCGTACATGCCCTCCCGGCCCCGGCCTCGTCTATGTGAGACGTCACCCGGAAAATGGCCCACGTGGTGGAACGATTCCGCCGCGGGGCGCTCGGGCGGGGGAAGATGGAGCCATGACACTGAACATCGCAGTAATCCCTGGCGACGGCATCGGCAAGGAGATCGTCCCCGAAGGCCTCAAAGTTCTAGACCGTGTCCTGGCGGACAAGGGCGTCGACTACTCCACGACCCACTTCAACCTGGGAGCCGAGCGCTGGCACGCCACCGGCGACACCCTGACCGACGAGGACCTCGAGGCGATCAAGCGCCACGACGTTATCCTCCTGGGTGCGGTCGGCGACCCCTCCGTCCCCTCCGGCGTTCTCGAGCGTGGGCTGCTGCTCAAGCTGCGCTTCGCTCTCGACCACTACGTGAACCTGCGTCCCTCCAAGTACTACGAGGGTGTTCCCAGCCCCCTGGCCAACCCCGGCGACATCGACTTCGTCGTCGTTCGCGAAGGCACTGAGGGCCTCTACTGCGGCAACGGCGGCGCCGTTCGCGTCGGCACCCCCCACGAGATCGCAACCGAGGTCAGCATCAACACCGCCTACGGTGTCGAGCGCGTCGTGCGCTACGCCTTCGAAGCGGCCGCCTCGCGCAAGAAGCACCTCACCCTCGTCCACAAGCACAACGTCCTGGTTAACGCCGGACACATGTGGCGCCGCATCGTCGACGAGGTGGGGGAGGAGTATCCCGAGGTGCGCGTCGATTACTGCCACATCGATGCTGCCACCATCTACATGGTCACCGACCCCGCGCGCTTCGACGTCATCGTCACCGACAACCTTTTCGGCGACATCCTCACCGACGAGGCTGGGGCCGTCACCGGCGGCATCGGCCTGAGCGCGTCCGGTAACCTGAACCCCTCGCGCGAGTACCCCTCCATGTTCGAGCCCGTCCACGGCTCTGCCCCCGACATCGCGGGACAGGGCAAGGCCGATCCGACCGCGACCATCTCCTCGGTCGCGCTGATGCTCGACTTCATGGGATTCGCCGAGGAAGCCGCGCGCGTGCGTGCCGCGATCGACGCCGACATGGCAGCGCGTGCGCAGGCGGCCGCGGCCGGAACGCCGCTCGTCCGTTCGACCTCTCAGATCGGCGACGACATCGCCGCTAGGGTCTGAGACTCACGCGAAACACGAGGGCCGCTCCCCGGGATGGGGGAGCGGCCCTCGTGTCTGTATGAAAGCGCCCGTGAGGCGAGGTGCTCGCTGTCAGCGCGTACCGATGAGGGCTGGCAGCGGCGTGCGAGGAGCCCACTGCTGGATGTCCGCCAACGCGGCGCTGGCCCCGGCCGCACGTACATCCGAGGAATCGCTGGCCAGCATGGCGGAGTCCGCCGCGAGCAGGTTTGATGCCAGGGAGGGTGCATCGAGGAAACCAAGTGTGCAGCGAGGAGTGCGCGCGTCGGCAGCGCCGGCGCGTAGCGCGATGTCGGCGCGCGCGAGGAGCTCGCCTGACACGGCGTATGCGTCGGTCAGCGTGCCCGCACTCACCTGGGCCTTCGGCAGTGATGATGCGGTGCAATCCCATGTGGCGACAGCCTGTGAGAGTTCCGCCGAAGAAGACAGATCCTTGCCGGAAGGGGCGAACGTGGGGGAGATGGAGGACTCATTGAACAGGTCGATTGCCCAGGTCTGAACGCCCTGACGCGATGCCGCATTCACGCGGTCGTTGATGAGTAGCGCCGCGTCGACGCCGGCCTCGAGATCGATACCGTAGACATAGGCGAGGCTCACCGCGCTCGCGTAGCGCCCGAGCGCGGAGGCACCGAGTGTGCGCGCTTCATCGGCGGACGTCTTGTCCGGGTTGGCGGCAATCTCGAGGTCGCGCGTGGCAGTGCGCGCCAGCCACGACACGTACGCCGAGACGTCGGTGGGCGCCTCGGATACGGCTGCCGGAGCGGACTGACCATCGGGTGTCACCCCACCCCACGGATCCCACAGTCCGCCGAGCGCCTCGAGCCGTGCCTGCGAGGATGAGGCCACGTCGCGCAGAGCGGACGAACAGGACGCGCAATCCGTCGCAACCTCGGCGAGCTGGGTCGCGCGAGCCGCAGCGGCAGCTTCCGTGCGCGCGGCCTGGTCGCGCACAGCGGCGAATCCTGTTAGGGCAGGCAGAGAAGACGACGAGCACGCGGATAGCGCGAGGGCCGCCACCCCAGTCGCGACGAGGCCGGGGATGCGGTGTGTGGTCAAAGTCAGTTTTGCGAAACGCACACCCGCATCATCCCACACCCCCGGGTAGGATAGGGAACTGACCCGCGTACGCGAGAGAAAGATAGGCGCATATGGCATCGTCCACGTCAGAGGGACCGCTCGAGGAGCTGCTGGCTCCCGTGGTCGAACAGTCGGGACTGGAACTGGACTCGGTGACCCGCTCACGCTCCGACGCGATGCCCCTCCTGCGGGTCATCGTCGAAGCGCCCATCGGTGCCGACGGAATTGACTCGGACACCCTCGCTGAGGTGTCCCGCGCCGTCTCGAAAGCCCTGGACGTTGCGGACCCGATCGACGGCGAATACCTGCTCGAAGTCTCCACGCCGGGAGCTGAACGCGAGCTCACGAAGGTCGGGCATTGGATGCGACAGATCGGACGCCTCGTGCGTATCAAGCTGCGAGCCGGCGGCTACGTCTCTGGACGCGTTGTCGCCGCGAACGAGACCAGCGCAACGATCGACGTCGACGGCGAAACGACTACCATTGAGTATCAGGACATGAGGAAGGCGCGTTCGCGCGTCGACTTTGGAACGGGGAAATAACCCCGTGATCTGCGATGTGCCCGGCTGCGTTGACGCAGCCGGGCACATGTGTGTGATCCGTTTGATAATGAACCCGATGGGGTGTAGAGTGTGACGCGATGCACGGGAGCCCCAGAAGTGAGGGGCTGAGAGGGAGGCGATCCTCCGACCGACACACCTGATCCGGGTCATACCGGCGTAGGGACGCAGACACTTCTTCCACGAAGGCTCGTGCGCGCACACGAAAGAGCCTACGTGAGCGACGATAACAATCATCTCGACGTGACGACCAGGGTCTGGCCCGTCATCTCCGACGAGGAAATCTCCCGGGTACTCGCCCGCCTCGCCACCCCCATCGCAGGCACCGCCCTGCAGGTTTCGAACCGCCCAACGACAGCGGGAATCCTCGTAGATGCGGGCGATACGACGGTTTTCATCAAGCGTTATGGGCCTGGCACCGTACCCCCCGATCACCTGCGAGCTGTCCACGGCCTCGTCGCCCACGTATGCGCGAAGGGTTTTCCTACCCCAGTCTTTCTGCCCTTTGCGGACGGCGATACCGTCTGGGAAACACCTACGGGCACGTGGGAGGTGTGCGAAGGGGCAATCGGTGAGGACCGGTACCGTGATGATCCCACGTGGACGATTCCGGGCACCCTCGAGGAGGCGCACGCCCTGGGCGCCATGACCGCGCGACTCGCCCTGGCCTCGGCGGACTATCGAGCCCGCAACAACCCGCCCTGCGCCTACCAGTCACGCATGCGCCTCTTCGCCGACGATCCCCGCCGAGACCTGGCCCAATGGATCGAGCAGCGACCCGGGGTTGCGGCCTTCCTACGCGATACGGGCAGACGTATTGAAGATCAGTGGGAACCGCATCTGAAGTTCGCCGCCGCATACGCCCCGATCGCCCGCGATCTACCGACGTCGTGGACCCACGGAGACCTGCACATCTCCAACGTCTTCTGGCAGGGCCTCGCCCCCTCACAATTCATCGATTTTGGGCTGGCCGATCTCAATCCCTCCATCTATGACTTGGCGCTCATTATCGAGCGCAATGCCTTCGAGTGGACGCGGATCGTCGACGGCGAGGAAGAGGCAGTCCACCGAGACATCACCCTCGCCCTCATCGAAGGCTACGAGGACGTCAGACCCCTGAGTCCTCTCGAACGACGCGGCCTCATTGCCTTGATGCCGCTGATCCAAGCGGAGTCTGGCCTCAACTGGATCGACTACCAGTACGGGGCGACCCGATCCATCCCGGGCGCGACTTGGTGCCTTGACGTTTTCTTCGGCGAGCATACTCGGTGGTTCACACGCCCGGCTGGGCAGGACTACCTGGCGTGGCTCGACGACGCAGTAATGCACGAATGAAAGGAAAAACAATGAAACGAACTATCAAGGGGCTTGCAATGCTGCTGCCCGCCTGTGCTCTTGCCGTGGCGGCCTGCTCAGACACCGCAACGAACTCCCAGAGCGAGCATCCGCGGGAAACAGTGAGTGTCGTCCTGGACTGGACACCGAACACAAACCATTCCGGCGTCTACCTGGCCATCGCCCGCGGATACTACGAGCAGGCGGGTATCGATGTTGAGATCCTGCCCTACTCCGAAGCGGGGTCCGCGTCAGTTCTCCTGGGAGGAGGGGCCGATTTCGCCTTCGAAGGGGCTTACTCCGTGATCGCCGGCAAAGCGCGTGGTGACGACATGACCATGGTCTTCAACCTCCAGCAAGAGTCCTCGCAGGGCATCGCAGTGCGCGCAGACAACTCGGACATCATGAGGCCCGCCGACCTTGACGGAAAACTCTTTGCAACCTGGGGCGCAGCCGAAGGCGTGGCGAAGGTACAAACTATGATCCGCAACGACGGCGGACAAGGAAACGTGGAGACCGCGCTGCTCGGAACCAGCGCCTACGCAGCCGTCTACAACGGCACGGCAGACTATGCCGAAGGCCTCACAACGTGGGAAGGGATCGAGGCGGACCTCGCCGGAACCCCCGTCAAGTGGTTCATGCCCGCTGACTACGGTGTTGAGACGACGCCCGCCGAGCTCGGTCTGGTAACAACCCCCGCATACCTGCGAGACCACTCCGACCTGGCAAAGCGATTCATCCAGGCGACCCAACGCGGATACAAGGATGCCATCTCCGATCCGTCCGGTGCCGTAGACGCACTGTTGAATGCCAATCCCGACGCTGCCATCGATCGCGAATTGGCCACCAGGAGCCAGGAGCTGCTCTCATCGCAGTACTGGAAGGACTCAGCTGGCAGCGTCGGTCACGGTGACGTCGATCGTTGGCAGCGCTACATCGACTACCTGGAGGGACAGGGCCTCCTCGAAGACGCCAACGGGAAGCCCGCATCCGCCGGCCTGCGCGGTGCAGACATGGTGACCAATGATCTCCTCGAGTAGGCCAAGGTCGGAGGCTGGGCGCACGCGCGACAACGTCGTGCGCTCAGCCTGGGCACTCGCCTCCCTGGGTGTGGTCGTGACAGCGTGGCAGATTCTCCACGCCTGGTCCGGCCTGTCAGAGCGGATCCTGCCGGCTCCCACCACAATTGTTACCTCGGCAGCGGCCAGCTGGCCGTCGCTCAGAGCGGCTGCGTGGGCGACGGGTATCGAAGGGATCGCGGGCATGCTCGTCGGAATCGCTACGGGAGTCATCATCGCTTTCACCACGTCGCTCTGGCCCCGCGTCTCCCATGTCGCCATGCCAATCCTGGTTGTCTCCCAGACAATCCCCCTGGTGGCGATCGCACCCCTCATGGTGATTTGGATGGGCTTCACCATGGCCTCGAAAATTGTGGTCGTTGCGGTGTTCACCGCCTTCCCCGTGGCTATTGCCTTGCTGCGCGGTCTCGGGCGCGTGCCAACCTCCCTCACCGACCCACTCGCTGTCGCCGGTGCCTCGCGTCTCTGGATCCTCATCCATGCGCGGCTGCCATGGGCACACACGCACCTGTTCTCGGGCATCCGCATCGCGGCTACCTACGCGTTCGCATCTGCTGCCACGGCCGAGTTTATGGGCGCCAAACGTGGACTTGGCGTCTTCCTCCTGAGTGCGCAATCGTCATTTCGCACCGACCTCGTATTTGCCGGAGCCGGAGTCCTCGTTCTGATGACACTCCTGCTCTACGCACTCGTTGCCGCTGCGGAGGCGGTGACATCCCGTCGCTCCCTGCCCTCTCCCTGGAGGCGAATGAAGGGGAGTCGGAGCGTCGTTCCCGGACGCATCGACATCGCTGACGTGTCGAAAACCTACCGCTCCTCGAGGGGGGACGTGCGAGCGCTTGAGCGTGCGAGCTTGGCGGTAACGGAGGGGAAGATAGCGGCCGTCGTCGGTCCCTCCGGATGCGGCAAGAGCACACTCATCCGTATTACGGCTGGACTCGAACAGGCAGACCATGCGCTCGACCACGTGCAGCCGAACACTTCTATGTCCTGCGCCCTTATGCCGCAATCGGACTCGCTCGTGCCCTGGCTCAGCGTTCGAGACAACGTGGCTCTGCCTCTCGTCCTGGCGGGAGCCCTGAAACGGGACGCTCGCGCCCAGGCGCAAGCCGCCCTTGAGGGGCTGGCACTCGGCTCATTTTCCTCCCACCGGCCCGATGAGCTGTCCGGAGGAATGCGTGCCCGTGTTGCTTTCGCTCGTACGATGCTCACCCCGGCCAGCGCGATCCTGCTTGATGAACCCTTCGGAGCTCTCGACGCCCTCACTCGGGCAGACGTGTGCGACTGGCTCGCGGGCATTCTCGATGAGGAATCGCGCACAACCATCATCGTCACCCACGACATCCGGGAAGCCGTTCAACTTGCCGACACCGTCCATGTCATGAGCGTGCGGCCCGGGCATATCACAGACATCATCCCGATTGATCTACCGCACCCTCGCGGGCGCGGTACCCGACGACTGGAGCGATTCCACGCCCTGTGCGCCCGCGTGGAAGACGCTCTTACCAACACTCACGCGCGCACCGAACACGAAGGAACACCATGCCAGTCACACGAGTAATGCTCGAATACGTACACCCGTGGCCCAACCATGCCGGCCTCTTCCTGGCCAGGCGCAACGGAGGCTTCGCGCGGGCGGGTCTCGACGTCGAACTGATCTCCGACGGTTACGACAGGGGAGGGGCGCCCGCGATGCTCGCGCGCGGCGAATACGATGTCGCCTCCCTGCGCCTGGGACACGTTCTGCAGTCGCGGTCCGCCGGCGTGCCTTTCGTCGCCGTTGCAACGCTCAATCAGCGTCAGCTCGGATCGGTGATCACAACGCCCGCGACTGGGATCTCGCGCTTCGCGGACCTTGAAGGAAAGACCGTTGCCGTTCCGCCTGTTGCTCGCCTCATTCACGAAGTATGCGAGGCGGTGGCCGCGGACGGGGGAGACCCCACCCTGATTCGCTTTGCGGACCCCGGCAACTGGGAGCCCGATGTTCGCTCCGTCGAGCAGGGGATCTACGACGCCGTTATGAACGTTCGTGCGTGGGAACCCTTCCAAGGAAATACTCCTCTTGATGAGGTGGTCGTCCTCGAATTCGACTCGGTAGGGGTCGCACCTCATCACTCCTACTTCCTGTCGGTGCGCGAGGACACCCTGGAACGTAATCCCGAATTCGTCCGTACGTTCCTCGCCGCTGCGAGTGTCGGCTACCGGGAGGCAATGGACGACGAGGACAGCGCCGTCGAAGCGATGACGTGGCCCATGTGCCACGTGCGCCCCGAGGTACTGCGTGCCTCGCTGCGGGCAATTCGTGACTCCTGGTTCACTCCCTCCGGACGTTGGGGCGAGATCCAAGAGGATCTTGTGACTTCCTACATGGAATGGATGGAAAAGGGCGGGTGGCTCGAAGAGGGCAGCTCGGGTGATGATCTGGCGGGAGCTTGGACGAACGCCTTCCTGCCGTAGAAAAGTACCTAGCGGGCGGTCGCGCGCCCGTTCGCAGACGCCTCGCCCATTCCCCAGTGTGGTCGAGGCGTCTGCTTGTACGGCGCCCGTCGCGGATGAACGTGACGTAGGCGAGACAATCGCAACGACCACCAACCGCGCCAGATCGATTACCATGGGTAACCAGGACATGAGGAAGGCGCGTTCACGCGTCGACTTTGGAACGGGGAAGTAGGAGACCATGGAAATCGATATGACCGCTCTGCGGATGGTGGAAAATGAGAAGGGTGTCAGCCTCGAAACCCTCGTCGACGCCATCGAAGAGGCGCTGCTCAAGGCGTACCACAACCTGCCCGGCGCCATCTCCCAGGCCCGCATCGAAATCGACAAGAAGACCGGACGCGTCACCGTCATGGCTATGGACGAGGACGAGGACGGCAACCCGATCGGCGAGTTCGACGACACCCCGAAGAACTTCGGCCGCATCGCCCAGTCGACCGCGCGCTCTGTCATCATGCAGCGCCTGCGCGACGCCGACGACCAGCGCGTCTTCGGTGACTTCGCCGGTCGTGAAGGCCAGATCATCACGGGCACCGTCCAGGCCCCGCGCCCCGGCCGCCCCACGATGGTCCAGGTCTCCGATGACTTCGAGGCCGTCCTGCCCGACGGTGAAAAGGTCCCCGGCGAGTCCTACCGCCACGGTGACCGCATCCGCGCCTACGTCGTGGGCGTCGAGCGCACCGAGCGCGGTCCGCGCATCACCCTGTCGCGCACCCACCCCAACCTCGTCGCCGGCCTCTTCCAGCGTGAGGTTCCCGAGATCCAGCAGGGCCTCGTGAAGATCAAGGCGATTGCCCGCGAGGCCGGACACCGCACGAAGATCGCCGTGGCCGCCACCCGCGAAGGCATCAACGCCAAGGGCGCCTGCATTGGGCCGATGGGCGCGCGCGTGCGCTCCGTCATGGCCGAGCTGGGCGGGGAGAAGATCGACATCGTCGATTACTCCGACGATCCGGCGCGTTTCGTCGCCAACTCGCTCTCGCCCGCACGCGTCACCCGCGTCGTCGTCCACTCCGTGGACAACCGTACGGCGACGGCCATCGTCCCCGACTTCCAGCTCTCCCTCGCCATCGGCAAGGAAGGGCAGAACGCTCGCCTTGCCGCACGCCTGACGAACTACCACATCGACATCCACGCCGACACGGAAACCGGCGACGACGCGATCGCCTCGCGCGTCTCCACCCCCGATGACGTGACAAGTCGCTCATAGTTTCTCAGACGAGCAATCCCCTAGCTGGACTAAGCTAGGGGATTGTGTCGTATTCTGTGCCGCCAGTGCCCACCTCCGGGCCCCAGCGCACCTGCATTGGATGCGGCGCACACGCGCACCGAACCGCACTCGTGCGGATCGTGCGCTCGCCAGACGGATCGATTCACGTCGATCCGGCGGCGACTCTTCCAGGCCGAGGTGCCTGGGTGCACCCCGATGCGGGGTGTATCCAGAAAGCCCGAGTCAGACGCGGTCTTGCGCGCTCGTTCCGAACGGGAAACGTTCCGGAGGGCGTGTGGGACGACGTGGAGGAGTTGATTAACCACCAGTGATGGCCACGCGCCATCAACGCCGAGAAAATGGAAGCGGGTTGGAAGCTGATGGGCACCCGATGAGTACCCAGCGATGAGCTGCCAGCAATATCAGTAAGGCGTCTCCGGACCGGAGACGCTTCCGGAATGGAGAAATGTGGCAAAGTTGCGTGTCCACGAGCTCGCCAAAGAGCTCGGAATCACCAGCAAAGAACTGATGGGTCACCTGAAGGAAGCAGGTGAATTCGTCAAGTCGTCGTCGTCCTCGCTCGAACCGCCCGTCGTGCGGCAGATGCGCGAGAAGTTCGCGACGGCCCCCAAGACCAAGAAGGCGGACGCCAAGCCCGCCGCCAAGGCTCCCAAGCCCGGCGCGGCCAAGCCCGCCGCGAAGAAGGCTGGCGCCCCCGCCGACGTGGCACCCAAGGCTGCCGCACCCAAGGCTGGCGCCCCCAAGCCTGGCGCGCCGAAGCCCGCTGCGGCCCCCAAGAGCGCTCCCAAACCTCGCGGCAAGAAGCCCGAAGGGACCCCCAAGCCCTCGGGCCGCAAGAGCGCGGACGCTAGCGCTCCCAAGCCCACCCCGCGTCGTAACGACGCCCCTCGTCCGGCTCGCCCCGGTGGCCCGCGTCCCGGTGGCCCGCGCCCGGGCAACAACCCGTACGCCTCGTCCCAGGGCATGCCCCGTCCGGGCGGCTCCGGTGGTCCGCGCCCCGGTGGCCCGCGTCCGGGAGCCTCGGGCAACGGCGGCCCGCGTCCCGGCGCCGCGCGTTCGGGTGCCTCCGGTAACGGCGGTCCCCGTCCCGGTGCCTCGCGCCCTGGTGGCAACCGCCCGAACCCGGGCATGATGCCCGGCCAGGCGAACTTCGCTCGTAATGCTGCTTCCGGTAACGGCGGCGGAGAGCGCGGCGGTCGCGGCGGTGGTCGTGGTCGCGGCAATGGCCGTCCCGGTGGCGCAGGTGCAGGCGCCGGCGGTCCTCAGAACAACGGCGGCGGCTTCGGCGGTCCCCGCGGTGGTGGTCGCGGCGGTCGTGGATCCACGCCGGGCGCATTCGGTCGCGGAGGCGGCCGCTCGCAGCGCGGACGCAAGTCGAAGCGTGCGAAGCGTCAAGAGTACGAGCAGCAGAACGCGCCCGTCATTGGCGGTGTCTCGATCCCGCGCGGTAACGGCGCGCAGATCCGCATCCGTCAGGGCGCATCCCTGGCCGATCTCGCTGAGAAGATTGACGTCAATCCCGCAGCGCTCGTGACGGTCCTCTTCGCCCTGGGCGAGATGGCGACCGCCACGCAGTCCCTCGACCAGGACACCTTCGAGGCCCTGGGCGCGGAGCTCGGCTACGACGTCAAGGTCGTTTCCCCCGAGGACGAGGACCGCGAGCTGCTCGAGTCCTTCGACATCGACCTCGAGGCCGAAGAGCTCGATGACGCCGACAACATGCAGCCCCGTCCTCCGGTCGTCACCGTCATGGGTCACGTCGACCACGGTAAGACCAAGCTGCTCGACGCGATCCGCCACACGGACGTCGTCGACACCGAGCACGGTGGTATCACCCAGCACATCGGCGCCTACCAGGTCACCGTCAAGGCTGAGGACGGCACCGCCCGCCCGATCACCTTCATCGACACCCCCGGTCACGAGGCCTTCACGGCTATGCGTGCCCGTGGCGCGCAGGTCACCGATATCGCGATCCTCGTGGTCGCGGCCGATGACGGCGTCATGCCCCAGACGGTTGAGGCCATCAACCACGCGCAGGCGGCCGGCGTTCCGATCGTCGTTGCGGTCAACAAGGTCGATAAGGACACCGCGAACCCGGAGAAGATCCGTTCCCAGCTCACCGAGTACGGCCTGGTCGCAGAGGAGTACGGCGGCGACGTCATGTTCGTCAACATCTCCGCCAAGCAGCGCACGGGCATTCGCGAGCTGCTTGAGGCCGTCCTGCTGACCGCCGACGCGGCGCTGACCCTCGAGGCCAACCCGCTAACCGACGCGCGCGGTGTCGCCATCGAAGCGAACCTGGACAAGGGCCGCGGCGCCGTCGCGACCATGCTGGTTCAGCGTGGCACGCTCCACGTGGGCGACTCCCTCGTGGTCGGCTCGTCTTACGGCCGTGTGCGCGCCATGTTCGACGACGCCGGTCATGACGTCTCCGAGGCTGGTCCGTCGACCCCCGTCGCGGTCCTCGGTCTGACGTCCGTTCCGCGCGCCGGCGATTCCTTCCTGGTTGCGCCCGACGACCGCACGGCCCGCCAGATCGCCGACAAGCGTGAGGCTGCCGAGCGTCAGGCCCTGCTGGCTAAGCGCCGCAAGCGCGTCTCCCTGGAGGACTTTGACAAGGTCCTGGCCGAGGGCGAGGTCGACACCCTCAACCTGGTCATCAAGGGCGACGTGTCCGGTGCCGTGGAGGCCCTGGAAGACTCGCTGCTGCGCATCGATGTGGGCGACGAGGTCGCGCTGCGTATCATCCACCGCGGTGTCGGTGCGATCACGCAGAACGACGTCAACCTGGCGACCGTCGACAACGCGGTCATCATCGGCTTCAACGTCCGTCCCGCCGAGCGCGTGGCCGAGATGGCGGATGCCGAAGGTGTCGAGATCAAGTACTACAACGTCATCTACTCTGCGATCGACGATATTGAGGCGGCCCTCAAGGGCATGCTCAAGCCGATCTACGAGGAGGTCCAGCTGGGCACCGCGGAGATCCGCCAGGTCTTCCGCTCCGGCAAGTTCGGCAACATCGCCGGTTCGATCGTCCGTTCCGGCACGATCAAGCGCGGCACCAAGGCTCGCCTGGTGCGCGACGGCGTCGTTGTCGCCGACAACCTCGAGATCGCGTCCCTGCGTCGCGAGAAGGACGACGTCACCGAGGTCCGCGAGGGCTACGAGTGCGGTATCACTCTGGGTTACAAGGACATCGCCGAGGGCGACGTCATTGAGACCTGGGAGATGCGCGAGAAGGCTCGTGACTGATTCCGTGGTGTGAAGTATCGGGGTCCGGGCATGCTCGGACCCCGATCTTCTCTCGTCTAGTGTTTCGACAAGGGCGTGAGTGCCCGAAAGGAGGGCGCGATGGCTGACGAGGCTCGCGTTCGTAAGGTGCAGGAGCGAATCCTGCAGACTGTCGCGTCGATGATCGGACGCCACGTGAAGGATCCCCGCCTGGAGCTCGTGACGATCACGGATGTGCGCGTGACGGGCGACTTGCAGCACGCGTCCATCTTCTACACGGTGCTCGGCGATGACGAGCAGCGCGAGAAGGCGGCTCGCGCGTTCGCGTCCGCGCAGGGTCTTTTCCGCTCGCGTGTGGGCAAAGCTCTGGGCCTGCGTCTAACTCCGACCCTGGAGTTCATTCCCGATGCGCTGCCCGAAAGCGCCGCTGCGCTCGAGGACGCGCTGGCGAAGGCCAAGGCGAAGGACGAGGCCATCGCGGCAGCCTCTGCCGGTGCCACCTACGCCGGCGACGCTGATCCCTACCGTCACGATGACGACGAGAACGACGCCGAGAAGGATTGGGCCTGACCGTCATGGCTCGTCGACCCGATAATCCGCGCCCCGGCCTCGTCGTTATCGACAAGCCGCAGGGGCTCACCAGCCACGACGTAGTCTCACGCGTGCGACGACTGGCTCACACCCGCAAGGTGGGGCACGGTGGCACCCTGGACCCGATGGCCACGGGAGTCCTTGTGATCGGCATTGGGAAGGCAACGAAACTGCTCACGTGGGTGAGTGGACATTCAAAGGAATATCGGGCGACGATCCGTTTTGGCGTCGCTACCAACACAGACGATGCAGAAGGTGTCGCGACCGCAGCCGTGGGCTGCGAGTCGCTGAGCGAGGATCAGCTCGAAGCCGCGCTCGCGCCGCTGCGTGGGGACATCATGCAGGTGCCTTCGACCGTTTCGGCGATCAAGGTGAACGGCAAGCGTGCCTATGCCCTCGCCCGTGCGGGTGAGGACGTCGAACTGGCGGCGCGCCCGGTGCGTATTTCGCGCCTGGAAGTCCTGGCGCCCCCGCGCCCTGCCGAGTGCATCCTCGAGGAGACCGACGCCGACAACGCTCCAGGCGAACAGGTACCCTCCGGCCCCGTTCGAGTGGTCGACGTTGACGTGGTCGTCGAGTGCTCCTCGGGTACCTATGTGCGCGCCCTCGCGCGCGATGCCGGCGGGGGGCTCGGTGTGGGCGCTCACCTGACCGCGCTGCGCCGCACGCGCGTGGGTGACATGACGGTGGAGACGGCGATGACGCTCAAGGAACTGAGCGCCGCGGTCGAGGCCGCCACCCCGGAAGGGGAGGTGGACACAGAACCGGTCCTCCCCCTCGTCCCCCTGGGGGAGGCCGCGCGCACTATGTTCCCCACGCTCCTCCTGACAGAGGCTGAGGTCGGTGCGTTTGCTCACGGACAGGCCCCCCGGCGTTCGCGCGGTGACCTGGCGCAGTGGGTGGCCGAGGCCGGTGACCGCGCGCAGAGCGATGACGGGGAGGGAGCCTCGCCGATTGCCGCCGTCGCGCCCGACGGCACCGTCCTGGGTCTGCTGTGCATTGACGAGGCACGCCTGCGCACCCTCCTGGTTTTCTAGAAAGAGACTCATGAACGTTTGGTATTCCCTCTCAGACATTCCCGGCAACGAGGCCAGTGTCGTCACCATCGGCAACTTCGATGGCATGCACAACGGACACAAGAAGGTCATCTCCACCTGCATCGAGCGCGCCCACAAGCTCGGCGTCGACGCGGTGGCCATCACCTTCGACCCGCACCCCATCCAGGTACACAAGCCCGAGGTGGGCCTCCAGCTCATCTCCCCGCTGCGCGACCGCCTCGACGCGATGGCTGCGGCTGGCCTGGATGCGACGCTCGTCGCCCACTATGACGCGAGTGTCTACAGCCTCGAGCCCGAGGAATTCGTCGATGAATACCTCGTGGAGCGCTGTGGTGCCCGCGAGGTCGTTGTCGGCGAAGACTTCCGTTTCGGACGCGGTAACGCGGGCACGATCGATACGCTGCGTGAGCTCGGGCGCCGCTACGGCTTCAACGTCATTACGGTCACCGATATCGAGGCACCTGAGGGGCGCCGCTGGTCCTCCTCCTGGGTACGCGAGCTCCTCGCCGCCGGCGATGTGTCCGGCGCCGCCCGAGTACTCGGACACCTCCATCGCATCCGCGGCACCGTCTGTCACGGCTTCAAGCGCGGCCGCACACTCGGCTTCCCGACCGCAAACCTGTCCGAGGATGTCGAAGGCGTTATCCCCGCCGACGGTGTCTACGCCGGCTGGGTCGTTCGCGCCGTGCCCGGCACGCAGTCCGCCGAGTTCCTCCCCGCTGCCATCTCCGTGGGAACCAACCCACAGTTCAACGGCGAGGACCGCACCGTCGAGGCCCACGTCCTTGGCCGCTCCGACCTGAACCTCTACGGCGAACGCATTGCTGTGACCTTCGTGTCGCGTATCCGCCCGATGATGGCCTTCGATTCCCTCGACGACCTGCTGACCCAGATGGACGACGACCTGCGTCAGACCGCATCCGTCCTCGGTATCGGCGTCGCCGGGCGCGTCGACCCGGACTCCGTCACCGCGCGATAGGGCGCCCTCCGCTTCGCCCGGTCCCGCGCCCAAGGGGGCGCACCCACCCCGCCCGAGGCCTGGGACCGACGAGCAGGGGAAGGGCATTGGCCTCGATGATGAGCGGAATCGTTAGCTTGGTCGCTCACTGTGGGGATCGTGCCGCTGGCGTGCTACTGTAGAAAGGCCGTACACCGGCCGCGGACTGTCAGCACCCGGGAAAAGCCCGGATGCCCCGCGCAACGAATACAAAGGAGAAGCCTGTGCCGCTGAGCAAGGACGTCAAGGACCAGATCATCGCCGAGTACGCGACCCACGAGGGCGACACCGGTTCCCCCGAGGTGCAGATCGCGCTGCTGACCCGCCGCATCAAGGATCTGACCGAGCACTTCAAGACCCACACGCACGACCACCACTCCCGTCGTGGCCTGCTCCTGCTGGTCGGCCGTCGTCGCCGCCTGCTGGGTTACCTGGCTGACATCGACATCGAGCGTTACCGCTCGCTCATCGAGCGTCTCGGCCTGCGCCGCTGATTTTGGGCCGGCCCGCCTCCCGTAGCGGAGACGGGCCGGTTTTCACACGCCCGCCTCGGGCAAACCGTTATTTTTCGCGCACAAGCCGCCGGTTTTCGACAGTGGCCTACGGAGCGTTTATCCGTGGGCTTCGATCGAAGGCCGAAGTGGAGCGCGACACCAACAAACCAAGGAGAAACGCCCCATGATGGAAGGCTCCGACATCATCGCCGCAGAGGCGATTATCGATAACGGCCGTTTCGGCAAGCGCGTCGTGCGCTTCGAAACCGGCCGTCTCGCCAAGCAGGCCGCGGGTTCCGCCCTGGCCTACCTGGACGATTCCACCACCGTTCTGTCCGCCACCACGGTGGGCAAGAACCCCAAGGACCAGTTCGACTTCTTCCCGCTGACCGTCGACGTTGAAGAGCGCCAGTACGCCGCGGGTCGCATTCCCGGTTCCTTCTTCCGCCGCGAAGGCCGCGCGGGCACCGAGGCCATCCTGGCCGCCCGCCTCATCGACCGCCCGCTGCGCCCCGGCTTCGTCAAGGGCCTGCGCAACGAGGTTCAGGTCGTCGAGACCGTTCTGACGATCGATCCGGACGACGCCTACGACGTTCTGGCGATCAACGCCGCGTCCATGTCCACCCAGATCGCCGGTCTGCCCTTCACGGGCCCGATCGGAGGCACCCGCCTGGCGCTCATCGACGACCAGTGGGTCGCGTTCCCGCGCTGGAGCGAGCTCGAGCGTTCCGTGTTCAACATCGTTGTCGCGGGCCGCATCGTCACCAAGGAAGACGGCTCCGAAGACGTCGCGATCATGATGGTTGAGGCCGGCGGCGGCAAGAATGAGTGGGAGCTCATTCACTCTGGTGCTACCGCCCCCACCGAAGATGTCGTGGCCGACGGCCTCGAGGCCGCCAAGCCCTTCATCAAGGCGCTGTGCGAGGCTCAGATCAAGGTGGCCGAGAAGGCCTCCAAGGAGACCGCCGACTTCCCGCTGTTCCTGGACTACACCGACGACGAGTACGCGGCGGTCGAGGAGTACGCGGCCGAGAAGGTCGCTCAGGCCCTGCTGACCGAGGGCAAGCTCGCCCGCGACGAGGCCGTTGATGCTGTCAAGGAAGAGATGCTGGGCGCTCTCGCCGAGCGCTTCCCCGAGTCGGAGAAGGCCCTCAAGGCGGCCTTCCGTTCCCTCGAGAAGGCGACGATCCGTAACCGCACCCTGCGTGAAGAGATCCGCATGGACGGCCGTACGCCGCGCCAGATCCGTTCTCTGTCCGCCGAGGTCGAGGTCCTGCCTCGCGTGCACGGCTCCGCCCTCTTCCAGCGCGGCGAGACCCAGATCCTGGGCGTGACCACCCTGGCGATGCTGCGCATGGAGCAGCAGATCGACAACCTGTCGCCCATCAATGCCAAGCGCTACATGCACCAGTACAACTTCGCCCCGTTCTCCACGGGTGAGGTCGGCCGCGTCGGATCCCCGAAGCGCCGCGAGATCGGCCATGGCGACCTGGCCGAGCGCGCTCTGGTTCCCGTCCTGCCTTCGCGTGAGGACTTCCCCTACGCGATCCGTCAGGTCTCCGAGACCATGGGTTCCAACGGCTCCTCGTCGATGGGCTCCGTCTGTGCCTCGACCCTGTCTCTCCTCCAGGCCGGCGTGCCGCTGCGCGCCCCCGTCGCGGGCATCGCGATGGGCCTGATGACGGGCGAGGTCGACGGCCAGTTCAAGGCTGTCACCCTGACCGATATCCTGGGCGCCGAGGACGGCTTCGGCGACATGGACTTCAAGGTTGCTGGTACCCGCGACTTCATCACGGCCCTGCAGCTGGACACCAAGCTCGACGGCATCGACTCCCAGGTGCTGCGCGGCGCGCTGGCCCAGGCTCGCGATGCCCGCCTGGCGATCCTCGACCTCATCAACCAGGCGATTGACGGCCCCGATGAGATGAGCCCCAACGCTCCTCGTATCATCACCGTCAAGGTCCCCGTCGATAAGATCGGCGAGGTCATTGGCCCCAAGGGCAAGATGATCAACCAGATCCAGGACGAGACCGGGGCCGATGTCACCATCGAGGACGACGGCACCGTCTACATCGCCTCCTCCGACGGCGCCTCTGCCGAGGCTGCCCGCACGATGGTCAACCAGATTGCGAACCCGCAGATGCCCGAGGTCGGCGAGCGCTTCGTCGGTACGGTCGTCAAGACCACGTCGTTCGGCGCCTTCGTGTCGCTGACCCCCGGCAAGGACGGCCTCCTGCACATCTCGCAGGTGCGTCGCCTCGTGGGCGGCAAGCGCATCGACTCGGTGGACGACGTCCTGCAGGTCGGCCAGCAGGTCGAGGTTGAGATCGCTGAGATCGGCGACCGTGGCAAGCTGAGCCTGCACGCCGTCATCGACGGCGAGGCCGGTGAGCTTGAGGCCCCCGAGGGCGAGCATGCCGAGCAGCGTCGTGAGCGTCGTGATCGCTCCGAGCGTCGCGAGCGTCGCCCCCGCACCCGCACCCGTCGTCGCCGTGATGACGAGCACGAAGAGGGCGCTTCCGAGGAGTGAGTAGCTCCCGCTAGCTGAAACGGACCGGTGGTCGGGATGGGGCGTGTGCTCCGCCCGGCCACCGGCCTTTTGCGGCTACACTGTGAACGTTTCGTGCCTAGTCCCGATCAAAGGGATGCAAGAGGAGAAGTATGACCCCCAAGCCACTGCCGCTCGACGAGGCGCGTCTGTCTATCGAGGACGGCGACACCCGCATTGAACGCACGATCCTGGGAGCTGGGACGCGCGTTCTCACCCAGATGATCCCGGCGACGAAGAGCGCGGGAGTCTCTCTGTGGGTACCCGTGGGCTCGCGCGATGAGGGGCCTCGTACGGCCGGGTCGACGCACTTCCTGGAGCATCTTCTGTTCAAGGGCACGAATAAGCGTTCAGCGCTCGATATCGCTGTCGCTTTCGATAGCGTTGGTGGCGAGTCGAACGCCGAGACGGCGCGCGAGCACACCGCATACTGGGCGCGCGTGCGCGACGCTGATCTCGACATGGCGATCGAGACGCTGGCCGACATGGTCACTGACTCCCGCCTGGATGAGGATGACTTTTCGATGGAACGCGGCGTCATCCTGGACGAACTGGCGATGGGGGAGGATTCGCCGACCGATACGGTGCACGACGCCTTCCAGCTGGCTGTCCATGGCGACCGCCCGATCGGGCGCCCTGTGGGTGGCACGGCTCAGGCCATCCGGGACGTGGAGCGCTCCGACGTGTGGGAGCACTACCAGGCTCACTACGGCCCCTCGTCCCTCATTGTGGCCGCCGCCGGTAACGTCGACCACGAATCAGTGTGCGAGCGTGTGCAGGCCGCCCTGGATGGATCTCCCTGGGATGGGCACAGTGCGGCCTCGCCCCGGCCTCGTCGCTCGACGACCCCGAGCCTAATCGCGGACCACGACAAGGACATGACCCGCCGACGCGACGTCACCCAGGCGCACGTCATCATCGGGTGCGAGGGCCTGTCGGCGACGGACCCGGCGGGTCCGACCATGAGCGTCCTGCTGTCGGTCTTGGGTGGATCCATGTCCTCGCGCCTCTTCCAGGAGGTGCGTGAAAAGCGCGGCCTGGCCTACACAACCTACGCTTTCGATGTTGCCTACTCGGACACGGGAACCTTCGGCATGTATGCGGGCTGCAGCCCCGACAAGGTCGACGAGGTCGAGGCCATCATGCGCGCACAGCTGGAGGAGTTGGCAGCAGACGGCCCGACCGAGGAGGAGATGACACGCGTGCGCGGACAGGTACGTGGCGGTGTCGTCCTGGGGTTGGAAGACAACTGGTCGCGCATGATGCGCCTGGGCCGCTCGGAGATCATCGGACGTTATCGTCCTATCGACGAGTCCCTCGCGGAGTTCGACGCGGTGGAAGCCTGCGACGTGCGTGCGCTGGCTGCCTCCCTTGTTACCAAGCTGGATTGCCGGGCCCTCGTCCTGCCTGTCCAGTGAGACGAAGGTAGTGAGAAACCCCCTGTCCATCCGCGTGAGGCCTCGCTGACGCGGGAATACTCTGAAGACAACACATAACCGTATGAAGGAGAGCGCAATGATTCGCGTGGCAGTGACCGGAGCCAAGGGCCGTATGGGCTCGACTGTTGTCCAGGCGGTGACGGGCGCCCCGGATATGGAGGTCGTTGCACTCTTCGACGCGGGAGATGAGATCACGGCCGAGAGCGTGAACGGCGCGCAGGTGGCCGTCGACTTCTCGATCCCGAGCGTCACCGAGTCCAACGTGCACGCCCTCCTCGACGCGGGCGTGGATGTCGTCGTGGGCACGACCGGCTGGACGGATGAGTCCTACGCGCGCGTGCGTGAGCATGCGCAGGCCGCGGGACGCGCCGTCCTGATCGCCCCGAACTTTGCGATGGGTGCGGTCCTGGCCATGAAGTTCGCAGCCATGGCTGCCCCGTACTTCGAGTCCGCTGAAGTCATCGAGATGCATCACCCCGCCAAGGTGGACGCCCCCTCGGGCACCGCCGTGGCCACGGCACGCGGCATCGCGAAGGCCCGCGCCGAGGCCGGACTGGGGGAGATGCCCGACGCGACGCAGACCGATGAGCTGGGCAGCCGCGGAGGCCGCGTCGACGGGGTTCCGGTCCACGCCGTGCGCCTGCGTGGCTTGACCGCCTCGGAGGAGATCCTCCTGGGCAACGCGGGCGAACAGCTGGTGATTCGTACGGATTCCTTTGATCGCGTGTCCTTCATGCCGGGCGTCCTACTGGGCGTGCGTCGCGTGAGTGGCCGTACGGGCCTGACGATCGGGCTCGACCAGGTGATGGGCCTGTGAGCTCGGGCGTGCACCCCGACCGCTCCGTGCGCCCCGCTCAGGGCGGCGACGCGCGTGCGATTGCTCGCCTACAGCGGGCGGCCTGGCGCTCCCTCATGGGGCAGGGGGCCCTCGATGCTCAGGGCATTACGGAAGAGGCCCTCTCTGCCCAGTGGGAGGCGACGCTGGCCTCTCCGCGGCCCGCGGGTTCTGCCCTCCTCGTCGCCCTCCACGGGAATACCGTTGTTGGTTTCGCATTCGCGGGCCCCGACGAGGCCGGGGCCACCTCGGCTGACTGCGCTGAGCCGGGCGAGGCGGCGGTGGCCGCGACGCAGGTGTATGAGCTGACGGTGGGGGAGAACTTCCGCCGCTCGGGGCATGCGTCGCGCCTGCTGGCGGCTGTTGCTGACTTGACGAGTGGCCAACTGCGCGTCTGGGTGGGGGTTGACGATGAGGAGCGTCAGCGTTTTTACACGTCGGCTGGTTTTGAGCCTTCCGGTGCGGTACGCGTGCTGGGCGATGGGCCTACGCAGCACATGTGGTGGGCCGAGCGCGACTAAGGGCCCACGGCGCGAGCCATCCCACGTGGGCATGCCGCGGTGCTGTCTGTCCACGTTGGGGCCGGTCGTGCCCGAAGTGCAGGGGCGTGCGTATGATGGAGCGCATGAGTAACATTCCTCCCCGCCGCTTCGGTTCCCTCGCAGCCGCCATGGTCACGCCGATGACCGCCACCGGTGAGATTGATCTGCCGTCCGCGCAGCGCCTGGCGATCAAGCTGGTCGACGAGGGATGCGACACGATCCTGCTGTCCGGCACGACGGGTGAGTCACCGACGACTCACCAGCCGGAGAAGAATGACTTGACGGACGCCGTGCGTGAGGCGGTGGGGGATCGCACGTTCATCCTGTGTGGCGCGTGTTCGAACGACACTGCGCACGCGGTGCGTATTGGTGAGGGCGCCCAGGAGCACGGAGCGGACGGTCTGCTCATCGTGTCTCCCTACTACAATCGTCCTTCCCAGGAGGGCCTGCGCGCGCACGTGCGCGCCGTGACGGATGCGACCGACCTACCCGTCATGCTCTATGATATTCCGGGTCGTACGGGCATTGCGTTTTCTGATTCGACGCTGGACATCCTTGCCCAGCATCCGCGCATCCTGGGTGTCAAGGACGCCACGGGTGACGTGGAGACCGGCGTGGAGCGCATGCACCGCACGGGCCTGGAGTACTACTCGGGTGATGACGGCCTGAACTTCGCATGGATGACGGGTGGCGCCTCGGGCTTCATCTCGGTGGTGACGCACGTGGCCTCGGCCCACTACCGCCGCATGATCGAGCTGCTCGACTCCGATCAGGTGTGGGAGGCCCGCGAGCTGTCGTATTCGCTGCGTCCCCTTGTACACGCCATTATGGGCGGTGGCCAGGGGGCTGTTATGGCGAAGTACGCGCTGTGGCTCCAGGGCGTCATTGATAGTCCGGCCGTGCGCCTGCCGATGGTTGGAATCAGCGATGATGAGGTGTCGGCGCTGCGCCGCGCCCTGTGCGCCGCTGGCCTGCTCTGAACCGTGCGCCCCCGTCGATTATCCGGCGGGGGTGACGTATCTCTTCATGGCATATCGAGGAAGGGATAGCGATCATTGACGGAGCCTGAAATTAGGGTTAGTATACCTCAGTAAGGTTCGCCAACACTGACTGTGTCTGTAAGGAATGGATGCCGTGGCAAAGAAGGACGTTATCATCCCCCTGGTTCCTGCCGCCCTCAGCGCGCTGCTGCTCGCCGGAGGGGTGAGCGTCTTTTCTGCGTGTGAGCCCAAGCCCGACGGTACGTGGATGCACTGCCATCAGTGCCAGAACATGGTGGCCGGCAGCGCCGTTGGCCTCATCGCGCTGTACGGCACCTCAGCCCTCGTCACAAACAAGCCCGTACGCCTGGCCCTGCTCGCGCTCGCGGTGATCGCCAGCGTCGTCGTTTTCTTTATTCCCGGCGGCATCTGCCCGCTGTGCATGATGAAGACGATGCGCTGCCACACGGTTTTCCAGCCTTTTGTGCGCATCATGAGCGTCCTGGTCGCCGGCAGTGGCGTTGGGGCGCTGGTCGCGTCTGTCAAGAAGGACCAGAAGATCTCCGCCTGACGGATATGCCCAGATGGGAGACAATGACGGCGTGAGGGCCCTGCTTCGTCGAAAAACCGTGCGCATTGGCGCGGTTCTCCTTGTGCTCTCTCTTGCTATCGCTCTGACGGTCGTCGTGCGCAACGCGATGCGCTACCGTCAGGCCGTCGCTCTCGACGAGGCCGGGGATACCCAGGGCGCGTACGAGATCTTTCACTCGTTGGGACGCTACAGCGATGCTGCGCAGCGCGCGCAGGCCCTCGTTGATGCCGATCCGGCGCTGCCGTACCGCCGCGTGTCCAAGGGCGATACGATCGAGTTTGGCTCCTACGAGCAGGATGGCGACACGTCCAATGGGGCCGAGCCGATTCGGTGGATCGTTCTCGATGAGATCGATGGCCAGCTCCTGCTGCTGAGCGCCGATGTTCTGGAGGCCCGCCAGTATCACCACGTGCCCTTCGAGGACATCACGTGGGAAAGCTCCGACCTGCGCGCCTGGATGAACGGCGACTTCTACGAGACGGCGTTTACCCCCGTTCAGCGTGGCCTCATCGAGACGGTGCACAATGAGAACGCGGACCAGTCCATCACCGGTGCGAGCGGTGGTGCGCCGACCGATGACCGGGTCTTCGCACTGAGCGAGACCGAGAGCGTCATTTACTTCAGCACCCCGGCCGCGCGTAGCGACATCGGTGCTGCCCTCGCCACCGAGCACGCCGCCGAAAGCCCCTTGAGCGTGTCCGAGGACGGGACCGCCGACTGGTGGCTGCGCTCTCCCGGAACCTACGGGTTCGCCACGCAATTCGTCGATGCCTCGGGCGTGCCGTCGCTCAGCGGGGCAAACGTCGATCTGCAGTATGGGGTTCGCCCCGCCCTCTGGATCGGTGTGGCGGGGACCGGCGAGGGGATGCGATGAAGAGCGCCTTGTCCCTGCGCCGCGTTCCCCTCGCGAACGTTCGGGCGCATCCGCTCCGGTCCGTCGTCATCCTCTGTCTCGCGCTCGCGCAGGCGGCGTGTGTTTTCGGAGGGTTTATTCTTGTCGCTGCCGCGAGGAACGAACTATCCCTTGCCGAGCGGCGGCTCGGCGCCGACCTCGTCGTCTACCCGACGAGCTGCCTGAATCAGGTGGATAAGAAGCGCATCCTCATGCTCGGAACTCCCGTGGGCTGCCACCAGCCGTGCTCCGCTCTGGCACGCATGTCCTCGAACGAGGACATCGCCTCGGTGTCTCACCAGTTATACGTCTCAGAGACGCGCTCCGATGGCTCCACTCGGTGGATTGTCGGATTCGAACCGGAGACGGACTTCGTGCTGGGTCCCTGGATGCGCGAGGGGGAGCGGGCGTCCCTGCCCCGGGGGAGCGTCGTCGTTGGCAGCGCCGTGCCCGGCGCGGACGGGCAGTCCCTCTCCGTCTTCGGACAAGAGCACCCGATCGGCGCTCACCTCCTTGCCACCGGCTCGGAGCTCGACGACGCCGTCTTCGTTTCCATGGACACCCTGACGGACATGATGGCTGACGCTCGCGCGGCGGGGAAGGACATCGACGCCACCGTTGATCCGAGCTCCGACTACTCGGCGGCGCTTGTGCGAACGTCGGGCAGTGACACTATCGAGAGCGTCACGAACTGGATCAACCTCTACGTGCGTAAGGTGAGAGCCGTGCGCAGCAACGAAGCCCTCGTCGACACTGCCTCGGGCATTCGATCGCACCGCGGGCTCGCGATCGGGGTCCTCAGCGCCATCGGGCTGGTGCTGCTCGGTGCTCTCGTCGTCGCACAGGTGAGTCTCATGAACGAACGACGCCCCGAACTTTTCGTCTGGCGTTCGATTGGGGCATCGCATGGCATCATTAGCCGCGTCATGCTCGGTGAATCGGCGTTACTTCACGCCGTGGGTGCACTCGCGGGCGTGGCGCTGATAGCCCTCGCCCTGCCTCTTGTGGGTGATGGAAGCCTCCTCGAGGTCCTCACCGCCCCCGGGACGTCGCTGCCCCTCGCCGGTGTATCGATAGCCGCAGTCACCTGTGTGGGGATCGTGGGAACGCGCCTCGCCCTCACTCGTTTAAGCCGCGTGGCCAGCGGACAGAAAACGGTCCTGATCTAGGGCTGATGGTCAAGGAGGAATGACGCAATGCTGTCGCGCTCGCGACTTCCGTGGATGAACCTGCGCGGGTACCCCGTGCGGACGGGGACCCTCGTCCTCTTTTCCATGCTCATGACGATGACGGTTTTCGGAGGGACCCTTATCGTCCAGGGGCTCGAACACGGCCTGCGCACCGTCCAATCGCGCCTGGGAGCCGACATCATGGTGACCCCCGCCGAGGCCGATACCGATTTTGATGCACAGACGTTCCTCGTGAGCGCCGAGCCATCCTACTTCTACATGGATGCGGCGACTCGTGATGAGGTCGCCGCCGTCGACGGGGTCGAAGCTGCTTCCTCCCAGCTCTTCCTGGCCTCGGCGAGGGCAAGCTGTTGCTCAGGCCGCTACCAGGTGATCGCCTACGATCCGGCCACCGACTTCACGATCCAGCCGTGGATGAGGGACGCGGTGGGGCGCACACAACTGGGAGACGACGAGGTGATCGTCGGAGCCAACGTGGTCGCCAATGACCCGGAGAACTTCCAGCTGTTCGACAATACGCTGCGGGTCGTCGGGCAATTCGATGCGACCGGATCGACCCTTGACAACGCGGTCTACATGAACTTCGAGACCGCCAAGAAGGTCATCGACTCCTCGCTGCGCAAGGGCCTCAACAAGTATTCGACGCTTGAGACCGACCGGATTATCTCCTCGGTCATGGTCAAGGTGGCACCCGGATACGACGCTGAGGCCGTGGCCGCCCAGATCCAGCAGCAGGTGCCCGGCGTTGCGGTCACCACCTCAACGAGGATGGTCAGCGGCATCGCGCAATCGCTGGACGCGACGTCGCGCACGGTGGCTGTCCTCATCGGCGTCGCGTGGGTCGTTGGCCTGCTCATGATTACCCTCGTGTTTGTCCTGATGGTCGCCGAACGCACGCGTGAATTTGCCACCCTCGTCGCCATGGGTGCGCACCGGCGCATGATCTCCGGCATCATCATCCGCGAGGCGCTCGGCGTCAACATCCTTGGAGGCGTCGGTGGCATCATCATCTCGGGTGTCCTCCTCGTGTCCTTCTCCGGCCTCGTCGACCAGAGCCTGGGGGGCGGATTCCTCGTCCCATCCGTGCCGACGCTGGCGGCGTTGGCTCTGGGGGCGCTCGCGTCGGTGGGCATCGTCGCCCTCCTCTCCTCGTGGATAGCTCTGCGGTACGTGACAACAATGGATGCCAGCCTGGCCCTGAAGGAAGGGGAGTGACATGATCATCGAAGCAACGGGTCTGTCGAAAGAGTTCACCAGGGCGCGCGGAGGAAAGCGGGTCTTTACCGCGGTCCACCCGCTGGATTTCGGCCTGGATGAGAGGCAACTGACCGTCATCTCCGGCCACTCGGGCAGCGGTAAGAGCACCCTGCTGACGATGCTTGCCGGGATCCTCACGCCCACGGCCGGACACGTGCGTGTCGAGGGAACGGATCTGTACTCGCTGCGCGACGAGGAACGCTCCCGGCTGCGCAACGCGCGCATCGGCCTCGTCCCCCAAGGCAATACAGCCCTGCGTGCCCTGACGGTCCTCGACAACGTCCTGCTTCCCTCAATCCTCTACGCCACGGACGAGGCCCCCGCAGGCCGTGCGCGCGAGCTGCTGGACGCCGTGGGACTGACCGACCTTGCCGATGCCAAGCCCACCGAGCTGTCGGGCGGAGAACTGCGACGCATGGCGATTGCGCGCGCCCTCCTCATGGAAGCTCCCATCATTCTGGCGGACGAACCGAGCACCGGCCTCGATAGCGCGAACGCGACCGCCGTCCTGACCCTCCTACGTGACGCCGCGAACGCTGGTGCCGCCGTCCTCGTCGTCTCCCACGAGTCCGAGGCCCAGCGTTTCGCCGACCGTTGCTATGCCATGGAAGACGGACGCCTGCACGACCAGTGACCCACGATCGCCCCCCCGATGACGCCAAATGTGAGGGGACCGACCTGCCCAACATGGCTCCCGATGCGGGCAAAGCGGTGCCAACGTGGCAGACTGGCATCATGAAGTCTTTGTACGAGAACCTCAGCGAACCCGCGCCCCTGGAAGATGGCGCACTGCGAGTGATCCCGCTGGGAGGTCTCGGCGAGGTCGGCCGCAACATGAACGTCCTCGAGTACCGGGGCAAACTCCTGGTCGTGGACTGTGGCGTTCTCTTCCCCGAGGAGACCCAGCCTGGTGTCGACCTAATCCTGCCGGATTTCTCTTGGATTGAGGACCGCATGGACGACGTCGTCGGCCTTGTCCTCACCCACGGTCACGAGGATCACATCGGTGCCGTGCCCTACCTGCTGAAGCTGCGAGGCGACATCCCGATCTACGGATCCGATCTGACCCTGGCCTTTGTCGCCCCCAAGCTGCGTGAACACCGCCTGTCCGACCCGGGCCTCAACGTCGTCGCCGAGGGCGATCGCCTCACCGTCGGCCCCTTCGACCTCGAGTTCGTCTCCGTCACCCATTCGATCCCCGACGCGCTCGCGGTCTTCGTGCGCACGGATGCAGGCAACGTCCTCATCACGGGTGACTTCAAGATGGATCAGCTGCCGCTGGACCGTCGCCTCACCGACCTGCGTGCTTTCGCTCGCATGGGCGAGGAGGGCGTCGACCTGTTCATGGTGGACTCAACGAACGCGCTGGTCCCCGGTTTTATCACGCCCGAGCGCGAGATCGGCCCGGTGCTCGATCAGGTCTTCGGCGAGGCGAGTGGCCAGATCATCGTTGCTTCTTTCGCTTCGCACGTGCATCGCGTCCAGCAGGTCATCAATGCGGCAGCCCACCACGGGCGTCGCGTGGCCTTCGTGGGCCGCTCCATGGAGCGCAACATGCGCATCGCGGAAGAGAAAGGCTACCTGTCGATCCCCGAGGGCCTCATCGTGGACCTCAAGGGTATTAGCGAGCTGCCGCCCTCCGAGCGTGTCTACATGGCGACCGGTTCGCAGGGCGAACCGATGGCGGCCCTGTCGCGCATGTCGGTGGGGTCGCACCGCACGGTGACGATCGAGCCCGGCGATATGGTTGTGCTGGCCTCCTCGCTGATTCCTGGTAACGAAAACTCCGTGTACCGCGTCATCAACGACCTGACCCGCCTGGGTGCGCGCGTCGTGTCGAAGGAGAATGCGAAGGTGCACGTGTCCGGCCACGCGAGCGCCGGTGAGCTCATCTACTGCTACAACATCGTTCAGCCCAAGAACGTGATGCCCATTCACGGCGAGGTTCGCCACCTGGTCGGCAACGGCCAGCTGGCCGTCAAGACCGGCATGGATCCGCAGAACGTGGTCCTGGCGGAGGACGGGGTGACGGTCGACCTGTTGGACGGCGTCGCGCGCGTGTCGGGCATCGTGCCGTGTGAGTACGTGTACGTGGACGGCCGTTCGATCGGAGAGATCTCCGAGGATGAACTGGAGACCCGCCGCACCCTGGGTTCGGAGGGCTTCATCTCAATTTTTGCGGTCGTCGAGCACGACTCGGGCATGGTCTTGGCCGGTCCCGAGATTCGTGCGATCGGCATGGCCGAGGACGACTCGGTCTTCGAGGAGATTCTCCCCGACGTCACTCAGGCGCTCAAGGATGCTGCGGCACCCGGCGGTCAGGACACCTACATCCTGCAGCAGGCGATGCGTCGCGTGATCGGTCGCTGGGTTGCGCGGCGCCTGCATCGTCGTCCTATGATCGTTCCGGTCGTGACCGAGCAGTAGGCGGACTGTCTTCATCGACGAGGCCCTGGCGTGCTGGGCGGTAGCGCGCGCTTGAAGGAAGGAATCTACGTGTCGGGTCGTTTCATTTCGACGCATTCTGTCGCTCTTGTATTGCCGATGCATATCGCGTACATGCCGGAGCGAGGAGGGTCCGTTCACGCGGATGCAGCCAGCTCGCGTCCGGGCGGCGGGTTTACGACCCTGTGCGCCGCAGCGGCAATGGGAGTGCCGACGGCTGCTGCCTCGCCTCTGGGGACGGGACCGAATTCCTTCGCGGTGCGTCAGCAGCTCGTCGAAGCCGGTGTCGAGGTTCTGACCCCCGAGCTCGTGGGTGACATTGGCGTTGTCATCCAGCTGATTGTCGAAGACGGGTCGATGCGTTCCGTCGTGACGGCGGGCGTCGAATCGGAGCCGTCGCGCGCAGCTTTGACAAGCATCGAGCTACGTGAGGGCGACGTGGTCCACGTGGCCGCCTCGGATATGACGAGCGCGCATGCCGCCTGCGAGTTGAGTGAATGGGCTGCGGGTCTTCCCCCCTTCGTGACTCTCGTCGTGTCCGTGTCGCCCGCAGTTGCGCAGGTTCCGCTCGAGGCATGGGAGACGATTTTCGCGCGCGCGGATGTGGTGACGATGAACGGCTGGGAGGCTGCGACACTGGCGGAAATCCTGGACGCGAACCACCGCGGCTCGACGATTCGTTCCTACATGCGCGCTGACGCTGCGACCGTTCGTCGCGTGGGGGAGCGTGGCTGCGAGCTGCAAAAAATCGCCGATGCGCCCGTTATTTCCATCCCCGCCTTCCAGACGCCCATCGCGGACACCGCGGGCGTGGGGGATACACACATCGCCGAGATGTGTGCGGGCCTGGTGATGGGCTACGACTTGGAGACCGCGTGCCTGATGGCGAACGCGGGCGCAGCGCTGGCAATTTCCCACGAGTCTGCGCTGCCCGTTCCCACGCGCGATCAGGTTGAGAACGTCCTCGAAACCGGGGTCGTTACGAACATCCTGCGCTGATCTTACGCGGCGCGCCTGGCGGAGTCGGGCCGCGGCGGGCGATATGGTGGAAGGATCATGGCACAATCGTCTCCACGCTCTTCGTCCGGTAAGGCTCCCGCGCGCCCGCGCGCGAAGGGAGGCTCCTCTCGGTCTGCCCAGACGCCCCAGCCCGAGCCAACGCAGCCGGGCTTCCTGGCACGCTTCTTTTCTGCGGTTGGCCGCGCGGGAGTTGGTGCCCTGCGCGCGTGGAAGGCCACCGACGCGCAGGTGAAGCGTGACGGCGCTGCCTTCGTCGTGGTTGCGGCAGCGATCGTGATCGCGCTGCGTGAGTGGTTCCAGATTTCCGGCGAGGCCGGGGATGCGATCCACCACGCCTCTGCGGGCCTGTTCGGCATCTTCTCGGTCGTGCTTCCTCTGGTTCTCATCGCACTGGCGATTGAGTTGGTGACCGCCCGATCCGGACGCTCGGCTCTGCCACACCACGTGGCTGGAGGTATCGGCATCACCGCAGCACTGACGGGCCTCGTGCATATTTCACGCGGAAACCCCGGTATGGCTGACGACCCGGGCATCGAGGCCGCTGGCGGCCTCATCGGCTGGTTCATCGCACGCCCCCTCGCTCTTCTCCTGTCCAGCTGGGGTGCTGGCGCCCTCCTGCTCCTGCTTCTCGCGTACTCGATCCTGCTGGCCACCCGCACGGCTGTCGCGGATGTGCCGGCGCGCCTTGGTGACCTCGCTGCACATCTCAGTGGCCAGCGCGCCGAGGGAGAGGCTGAGTCCGCAGAAAAGGACGTGGAGGACCCTGCCAAGAAAGCTCGCCGCAAGTCCCGCGCAGACTTGGCGGCCGGAGACGACGCGTTCCTCGACGAATACGACGGGGACGAGTCCTTCCGCAAGGCCACCGACTCCGACTCCGCCGAAGAAACACGTCTTCTCGAGTCCGGAGCGATCGCCGCGCAGGCGCCTGCGCCCACGCCCCGGCCTCGTTCCTCGACGCCCGACGCGCCCACCGAGATGCTCACGCAGATGCGCCGCGCCGTGGCTCCCGCACCCGTGCAGGTTCCCGCCCACGTGCCCGAACCCGAGGACGAGCCGGCACCCCCGCCGATTACCGACGAGCCCGAGGGGGCCTTCCAGCCCAACCTGGATGACTCCATCACCTACACCCTGCCGTCGGAAGACCTCCTCGTCTCCGGCCCGCCCCACATGACGCGTTCGGCCGTCAACGATCAGGTCGTCGCGGCACTGGGCCAGGTCTTCGCTGACTTCAACGTCGACGCGCGTGTCACGGGATTCTCGCGTGGCCCGACAGTCACTCGCTACGAGGTCGTCCTCGGCGCCGGTGTTAAGGTCGACAAACTCACGAACCTGTCGAAAAACATCGCCTACGCCGTGGCCTCTGCTGACGTACGTATCCTCGCGCCGATTCCCGGCAAGAGCGCGATCGGCATCGAGATTCCCAATGCCGACCGCGAAAACGTGGCCCTCGGCGACGTCCTGCGTTCCGCAGCCGCCCGCCGTAACCAGCACCCGCTCGTCGTCGGCGTCGGCAAGGACGTCGAGGGCGGATACGTCGTCACCAACCTGGCGAAGACCCCGCACATGCTCGTCGCCGGCCAGACCGGCTCCGGTAAGTCCTCCTTCGTCAACTCCATGATCACGTCGATCATGATGCGTGCGACGCCTCAGCAGGTGCGCATGATCCTCGTTGACCCCAAGCGCGTGGAGCTCACGATCTACGAGGGGATCCCGCACCTCATCTCGCCCATCATCACCGACGCGAAGAAGGCCGCCGAGGCCCTCGAATGGGTCGTCAAGGAGATGGACGCGCGCTACGACGACCTGTCGGACTACGGCTTCAAGCACATTGATGACTTCAACAAGGCGGTGGCCGCCGGACAGGTGCAGGCCAAGCACGGCCTGAACCGGACCCTGCACCCCTACCCGTACCTGCTCGTGGTCGTCGACGAGCTCGCCGACCTCATGATGGTCGCACCGCGTGACGTGGAAGCCTCCATCCAGCGCATCACCCAGCTTGCGCGTGCCGCCGGCATCCACCTGGTCCTGGCCACGCAGCGCCCCTCGGTCGACGTGGTTACCGGCCTCATCAAGGCCAACATTCCCTCGCGCCTCGCGTTCGCGACATCCTCGCTGACCGACTCGCGCACGATTCTTGACCAGCCCGGCGCCGAGAAGCTCATCGGCCAGGGTGACGCCCTCTACCTGCCCGCCGGCGCCTCCAAGCCCATGCGAGTCCAGGGCGCGTGGGTCTCCGAATCCGAGATCCACCAGGTCGTCGCGCACGTCAAGAGCCAGATGGAGACGCACTACCGCGACGACGTCGTGCCGGACAAGAAGGAAACCAAGGTCGCCGAAGACATCGGAGACGACCTCGAAGACCTGCTGCAGGCCGCCGAGCTCGTCGTCTCCACGCAGCTCGGCTCCACCTCGATGCTCCAGCGTAAGCTGCGCGTCGGTTTCGCCCGCGCCGGGCGCCTCATGGACCTGCTCGAATCGCGCGAGATCGTCGGCCCCTCCGAAGGATCCAAGGCCCGCCAGGTGCTCGTCACTCCCGAGCAGCTTCCCGAGGTCCTCGCCATGCTTCGCGGAGAGTCGACCGGCATCGCCGAGCCTGAGCCCGAGCCCGCCCCCGCGCCCGCTCCCGCTGCGCTTGAGGCGGCGCCCAGCCCAGCCGTCGGCGCTGGGGCAGGGGTTTCGGAGGGGGCCCCGGCCTCGTCCGCTCCCGCGCAATCGCCCGCATCCGGTTACGAAATGGGCACGGCTCTCCCCAGCGATTCGCGCGGCAGCCGGGTTGACCCGTACTCTGGTCATAACTTTGGTGGCTCATCGCCCGACTGGGTCGACGAGGAGCCCGCGGACAACGAGGATGCTTGGCAGCTCACGGGCCGCTGAGAGGAAAGGAAACGGTCATGAGCGATAACGTGTCGCGCGTGCAGCGAGACAGCAAGGTTCCCGTCGTGAACCTGCCTAACGCGCTGACCGTTTTGCGCCTGATCCTCGTCCCCGTGTTCGTGGTTCTGGGCTTGCAAAGCACGTCATGGACCGCGCTGTGGGCGGCCTTCGTCGTCTTTGCCGTCGCGGCCATCACGGACCGCTTTGACGGCGAGCTTGCGCGCTCGTGGGGGCAGATCACCGACTTCGGTCGCATCGCGGACCCCATTGCGGACAAGGCCCTGACCCTGTGTGGCTTCGGCCTGCTGTCCTACCAGGGATTCCTGCCCTGGTGGGTGACGATCCTCATCGCCGTGCGCGAGCTGGGCATTACCGCAATGCGTGCCTTCTTCCTCCGCCGCGGCGTCGTTGTGTCTGCGAATCAGGCGGGCAAACTCAAGACCTTCATGCAGATCGTCGCCCTTGGTGTGCTACTGATCCCGTGGGCGCACTTCACCGCACTGAGTGAGACGAACGAGGGATGGGTCGTCGTGGTCATTCGCCTCGGCCAGGCCCTCGCTGGCGTCGCTCTCGCGCTGACGCTCTACTCGGGCTTCATGTACGTCCTCGAGGGGGTGCACCTCATGCGTGGTTCCGGCGGGAGCGAGGATGAGAGATCGACCCCGGACGCATCCGTGAACGAGGAGGCGTTGAAGGAACCGTCGAAGCAGGATCTCGCGGGGCAGCATGTCCAGAGTTGAGCATGGGTGACGCAACCCATAGGCTAATCGACTCGTTGGTGGAATAAGTCTGAAACCTCCCGCGTTGCGTAGATATGAATGCAACCCGAGGAGTGAATAAGCAGCATCACAGCGTTTCGATGCGCGAACTGACAATGCGCTCCTCAAAACAGAACGGCTACAGTAACACTATGGAAAAGACACTGAGCGAAACCCCGCTGCTGCGCAGCGAACTGGGCGATGTCCTGCGCGGCATTCGCCAGCGCCAGGGTCGTACCCTGCGCGAAGTCTCTTCGGAGGCGCAGGTCTCCCTCGGGTACCTGTCCGAGGTTGAGCGCGGCCAGAAGGAGGCATCCTCCGAACTGCTTGAGGCCATCACGTCGGCCCTGCGTGTCCCGCTGTGGTTTGTGCTGCGCGAGGTCTCCGAGCGCATGGCGATCATCGATGGCGCGGTTATTCCGGACGCGGTGCCCGATGAGATCGTGCCCGTCACGCTGATTTCCTGACGCGTGAAGCACTCTGAGTTTTACGAGGCGGTCGAGGCGACCTTCGGGTCGGCCCTCGGCCGCTCGTACGTTTCCGACCTGTATCTCGCCTCGCTGGGAGCGACCGCGCGTGACGCACTGGCTGCCGGCGTCAATCCGGACGAAGTCTGGGCAAGGTTGTGCGAGGAAACTGGGCGCGAGGATGCGCGCTGGATCCATCGCGTCGATCCGCGAGAGCGGGGGCGCTGAGCGGGCGTTGATGTTCCTGTGATTGACGCCCGTCTGGCTCGTCTGCGGCGTGTCGATCAGCGGTCGAACATGTGTTCCATCTAAGCTTGTGGGCGACGACGCTCCAACGCGTGTCATCCACAGGGGAGGCGCGCGTGGGACGCAGATGACGATGGCCGGTCGCATACTCGTCATGTCGCCTCGGAGAGGGGCGGCATCCCAGGCCAGGACACCCGCAGGCCGGAGAGGCCTCAGACGAAAGGATCACCATGGCTGCCCGTAAAGCACCCGCCGCAAAGCCCGCGACCAATGATCGCAATAAGGCACTCGAAGTCGCCCTGTCGCAGATCGATAAGCAGTTCGGTAAGGGCTCCGTCATGCGCCTCGGCGACGATAATCGTCCGCCAGTCCAGGTGATCCCCACAGGGTCCCTCGCCCTCGACGTTGCACTCGGTATCGGCGGCCTGCCGCGCGGCCGTGTCATTGAGGTCTATGGCCCCGAGTCCTCCGGTAAGACCACGGTCGCCCTCCATGCCGTCGCCAACGCCCAGAAGGCCGGTGGCAACGCTGCCTTCATCGACGCGGAGCATGCCCTCGATCCCGTTTATGCGCGTGCCCTGGGCGTCGACACCGACTCCCTCCTGGTCTCCCAGCCCGATACGGGCGAGCAGGCCCTCGAGATCGCTGACATGCTGATCCGCTCGGGCGGCATCGACATCATCGTTATTGACTCCGTCGCGGCACTCGTGCCCAAGGCGGAAATCGAGGGCGAAATGGGCGACTCTCACGTCGGCCTGCAGGCTCGACTCATGAGCCAGGCTCTGCGTAAGATCACGGGCGCCCTGTCCGCGACCGGCACCACCGCGATCTTCATCAACCAGCTGCGTGAAAAGATCGGCGTCTTCTTCGGTTCCCCGGAGACCACGACGGGTGGTAAGGCGCTGAAGTTCTACGCGTCGGTCCGCATCGACGTGCGCCGCATCGAGACCCTCAAGGAAGCCGGTGCGCCCGTCGGTAACCGCACGCGCGCCAAGGTCGTGAAGAACAAGATGGCCCCGCCCTTCAAGCAGGCCGAGTTCGATATCGTCTATGGCAAGGGCATCTCGCGCGAGGGCTCGATCATTGACATGGGTGTCGAGGCCGGTATCGTGCGCAAGTCGGGTTCCTGGTTCACCTACGGAGATGACCAGCTCGGTCAGGGTAAGGAGAACGTGCGTCAGTTCCTCGTGGATAACCCCGAGCTGGCCAACGAGATCGAGCAGAAGATCCTCGTGTCGCTGGGCATCGGCGAGGCCCCGGACCCGGACCAGGCGTCTCAGGAAGTGCCCGACATTGATCCTGATGAGGACGCGGGCTTCTGAGCCGTGGTCCGCTACCTGGATCCCGAGGATAATCCTGAGCTGGGGGAGGAGCGCCGTCGGCTTTCCTCCCCGGGCGAGCGTTTGGCACGCGCCCGCGAACGCAACGCGGCACTGACGGGCACGGCGGCGGTGGAAGCCGCACGTGAAGTTGCGCTGCGCAAGCTCGATGCGCGCGCGTGCTCGCGCTCTGAGCTGACCAGCGCGATCGAAGGACGTGGGTTTAGCGCACAGGTCGCTGTTGAGGTCGTTGACCGCCTCGAGGCGGTTGGCCTCGTCGACGATCAGGCCTACGCCGATGCGCTTGTTCGCTCGCGTTTTTCCGGCACGGGTGCCTCGGGCCGCGCGCTGCGCGAGGTTCTCGCGCGCAAAGGACTGGACTCGGCGACCATCGAGCACGCGCTGTCCCAGATCGATCGTGATGACGAGGCCGAGCGTGCTGCTCAGCTGGTGGCCCGCAAAAGGCGCTCCCTCGCGGGCGTTCCGCGCGAGACGGCTTACCGTAGACTGAGTTCCATGCTCGCACGCAAGGGCTATTCACCGTCGGTGGCGTCCGCGGCCGTGCGTGAGGCATTCGACGCGTGGGGTGACGACGATGATCAGGCAGAGGAGAGCTGGCAGTGGGGACTGTGAGCATCATGGGCGACGAGCAGGTTGCGCAGCTGATCGCTGATCTCACCCAACGCGGGTTGACGATTGCGACGGCGGAGTCCTTGACGGGCGGCGGCCTCGTCGCGCGCCTTGTGGATGTGCCCGGTGCTTCTCACGTTGTGCGTGGGGGTGCCTGCACGTACGCGGTCGATACGAAATCCTCTGTCCTGGGCGTCTCGGCGAGCCAGCTGGCGCTGACGGGCCCGGTCGATGAGGAGGTCGCCCGTCAGATGGCCAGAGGAACTCGCTGCCTGTTCGGCGCGGACATTGGCGTCTCGACGACCGGAGTTGCCGGTCCCGGCCCGGCCGACGGCTGTGAAGCGGGAACCGTGCATATCGCGTGCACGTACCCGACAGGGGAGGAGCATCGACTCCTGCACCTTCAGGGTGATCGAGCGGCTGTACGCGCGGGTGCCATTGACGCCGCGCTCCTGCTCGTGCGTGACGTGCTCGACTTCGCCGGCGCGCAGGTCGGCGACTAGACTTCACTGCGATGAATACGATGATGCAGGATGGTGCCGCGACGCCCCGCACCTACGCGGTGCGCACGCTCGGGTGCCAAATGAACGAACACGACTCCGAACGCATGGCGGGTCTGCTGGAGCAGGCCGGCCTCGTCCCCGTTGAACAGGTCCCTGAGGCTGCCGCCCGCGCGACCGATGCGGGCGACATGGGCGCCGATGTCATTGTGATCAACACCTGCTCTGTCCGCGAAAACGCTGCGACCCGCCTCTTCGGTAACCTCGGGCAGCTCGCGGCCGTCAAGCGCAAGCGTCCCGGTATGCAGATCGCGGTCGGTGGATGCCTCGCCCAGCAGATGCGAGACGGCATCGTTGAGAAGGCCCCGTGGGTGGACGCCGTCTTTGGGACGCACAACATCGACGTGTTGCCTGCTCTGCTGCGTCGCGCCGAGCACAACCGTGAGGCGGCCGTTGAGATCGAGGAATCCCTGAAGGTCTTTCCCTCGACGCTGCCCACGCACCGTGAGAGTGCCTACGCCGCCTGGGTGTCGATCTCGGTGGGTTGCAACAATACCTGCACGTTCTGTATCGTCCCGCATCTGCGGGGTAAGGAACGCGACCGTCGACCCGGCGATATCCTCGCCGAGGTTGAGGCCGTCGCGTCGCAGGGAGCCATCGAGGTGACCCTGCTGGGTCAGAACGTGAACTCCTACGGTGTGGGCTTCGGCGAACGCGGCGCATTCGCAGACCTGCTGCGCGCCGTTGGGCGCGTAGAGGGGATTGAGCGCGTGCGCTTCACCTCGCCCCACCCGGCCGCTTTCACCGACGACGTGATTGCTGCGATGGCGGAAACTCCCACGGTCATGCCGAGCCTGCACATGCCCCTGCAGTCCGGGTCCGACGCGGTTCTGCGTCAGATGCGCCGCTCCTATCGTCGCGAGCGTTTCATGGGCATCCTCGAGCGTGTGCGCGCAGCTATCCCGCACGCCGCCATCACGACGGATATCATCGTCGGCTTCCCGGGGGAGACCGAAGAGGACTTCCTGGCAACTCTTGACGTTGTCGAGCAGGCTCGTTTCTCCTCCGCCTTCACGTTCCTATATTCCCCGCGACCGGGCACGCCTGCCGCGGATCGCGAGGATCAGGTGCCTGACGACGTGGCGCTTGAGCGCTATCAGCGCCTGATTAAGCTTCAGGAACGCATCTGCGCCGAGGACAACGCTGCGTTGATCGGAACAGAGGTCGAGGTTCTCGTTTCCGAGGGAGATGGGCGTAAGGACGGCGCCACACACCGCATCTCGGGCCGTGCACGCGACAATCGCCTCGTGCACGTCGCCTTGCCCGAGACATTGGCGCAGGCTGACCGTCCTCGCCCGGGTGACATGATCCGCGCGACCGTCACATACGGGGCGCCTCACCATCTGATCGCCGACTCTGGGACGCAGGGGGGACTGTTCGAGGTACGTCGCACGCGCGCAGGAGACGCGTGGCAGGCCCGTCAGGCCAAGGAGGAGCCCGACAACACGGTTTCTCTGGGGATTCCCACGCTGCGCGTGGGCACCCCGCGCTGACGCTGACCTGCACTGATGTGGGCCTCTTCGGGCATGTGTCCGGAGAGGCCCACGCGTGACCGGAAACTCTGCGCAGAAGATTCTGCACATTTGATCGGTTGCAAAAACTAAAAACGAGAAAATGTCATCGCCAAACGAGTGTGTGATACGCGACTCCTGAGCTACTTTTGTCTCGTGGCGATCGTCACGATGATGAGGTGATCGGCATGCGGGAGCACTCTCGGTAGTGCGGGTCGATTCGAGCCCCCTATGCGACCCGTGGCTTTCCCGCGTACGCGGTACGTGCCGCGCCTTCGCATGCAGTCGGCGCACACTCCACCGAGAGTGCCCCGCTCCTCCAGCTGGAGGAGCGGGGCACTATGCGTAGTGGGTGGATGCGAGCCGGTCTACTCGTCGGAGCCGTGCGCGAAGAGCGCGGGGATTTCCTGAGCGGCCGACAGGCCGATAATCAGGCCGCGGCGAAGCATTGCGTGGATCTGGCGGTCCGACAGACCCTCGCCGACGAAGAAACGCGACGCAGCCATGAGGACCCAGCCGTCACCGTCTTCGATGGGGAAGACCGTCGGCTGCAGGTGGGCGTTGTTCCACTGGTTTGCCTTCTCCTGCAGCGAGACCTCGGTATGGCCCTCGCCGGGCACCGCGATGCGTGTCTCGATTTGCGCCCAGGGGGCATCGACGGGTTCGCGATGAATCTGGAACTGCGCGTCCTCCAGCTGGGTGACGGCGATGAACTCGTTCGAGCCGTGCGGCAGACCGTCGCCCTCAAGCACCTTCTCGATGCGTTCGATCGTCAGCTCGGACACCTCGGTGCCCCACTTGGCGGCGTATTCGTCGGCTTCCATCGCGGGGGAAGGGGTGGCGGGGGCGGGCATAGCCTCGGGCTTGGCCTCGCCGTCATCGCCGAAGGTGAAGCTCTTCCATTCAGGCATTGGTGCCCTCCTTCGTCCACTGGTCGGGGAACATGCTGTCGAGCTGGTTCATCATGGCGACGGAGGCCATGATGAACTGGGAGACCTCGGCCTGAACCTGTGCGTCCGTGGCGCCCACGACCCAGTTGAAGGTGTGCTGCAGGTGCAGGGCGATGGCGCCGGTCTCGGTCGTGCCGGAGGTGATCTTCGGCAGGTAGGTGGACGCGTTGAGGCGGCGCACTGCCGAAGCAATGGCGTCTGCGTGCGAGGGGTCGAAGAAGCGCGGGTAGTCCGCGACTCCCTGAACCGGGTGGCCCTCGGGCACCGCGATGCGGACGGTGCGGTTCGGCAAGATCGCAGCCACCTGGCCGGTGGAGGAGATGAACGGGATGAGTCCGACGGCCTCGACCGCGTGGATGACCCGGTCGAGGGTGACCGGAGGAGTGTCAGTTGTGCTCATGGTGTTAAGCCTAGCCGGTGCTGGGTGGTATCTGTGGGAGGCACCCGTACACTGGTGGCCATGGAGACATCGGTGAGACGCGCGTCGGACGTCGTGTGCGCGGTTGTGGGGCCCACGGCCTCGGGAAAGTCGGATCTGGCCCTGGCGCTGGCCGACGCGGCCCCGGAGGCGCTCGGCGCGAGTGGCGCGGGTGAGATTGTGTCTGCGGATGCCCTGCAGCTCTACCGTGGCATGGATGTGGGGACGGCGAAGACCCCGGTGGAGGAGCGCCGCGGGATCGCCCACCACCAGATCGACGTGCTTGACGTGCGCGACGAGGCCTCGGTTGCCGCCTATCAGAGGCATGCGCGCGCCGATGTGGCGAGTATCCACGAGCGCGGGGGTGTCGCAGTGGTCGCGGGAGGGTCGGGTCTCTACCAGCGCGCCCTCCTGGACGTCATCGAGTTTCCGGGCACGGACCCGGCCGTGCGCGCTCGCCTGGAGGAGGAAGCCGAGGGGCCGTTGGGTTCGCGAGGCCTGCATGACCGCCTCGCTCAGCTAGACCCCGTGTCGGCGCAGCGCATCGATCCCCACAACGCCCGTCGGATCATTCGGGCGCTCGAGGTCATCGAGCTGACCGGGCGCCCCTATTCGGCGTCCATGCCCCGCCACGAGTTCGTGACGCCCTCACTCATGGTGGCGTTGTGTCGCCCGATGGAGGAACTCGACGAGCGCATCGCGGTGCGTACCCGCGCCATGATGGACGGCGGCCTCATCGAGGAGGTGCGTGCGCTTATTGACATGGGCCTACGCGAGGCGAAGACAGCCTCCCGCGCGACGGGCTACTCCCAGGCGCTCGCCGTCATTGACGGGCAGATGAGCTGCGACGAGGCCGTGGAGTCCATCGCGCTGGCCACCCGCCAGCTGGCGCGTCGCCAGGTCAAGTGGCTGCGTCCGGACCCGCGCGTGCACTGGCTGGACGTGGAGAATTTCGACTCGAACGAGGCCGTGGTGCGCCGCGTCGTCGAGCTGACCGAGCGCGAGGCCGAGGCCGCCCTGGGACGCTCCTAACATGATCGGCGGCTGCGCGGCCGGGACACGAGGGCTACGGTGGATCCATGACACACACGCAGCTGCCCGCCCACGCCCGCGTCGTCAAGGCGCACGGTGCCGGTAATTCCTTCGTCGTCGCCACGGATCGCTTCGACGATTACGATCCCAGCGAGATCGAGGTTGCGACGCTGTGTTCCCCGGCTTTCGGGATTGGTGCCGACGGCTTCATCCGGGCCGTCGAGCGCGAGGGAATGTGGTTCATGGATTACCGCAACGCGGATGGCTCGAAGGCTGAGATGTGCGGCAACGGCGTGCGCGTCTTCGTTGATCACCTGCGCCGCGAGGGCCTCGTAGATCTGCCGGTCGGGCAGACGCTGGACGTGGCCACGCGCGGCGGCATCAAGCGCGTCACCCCCGAATCCGAGGACGAGGGGCAGGGGGCGAGCTACCGCGTCGACATGGGCCCGGCGACCTCTCCCGCCTGCGAGACGATCGACGTGCGAGTCCCCGGTATCGATGCGGTCCTGGGCGGTATCTGGGTGGACATGCCCAACCCGCACACCGTCGTCGAGCTTGCCGACGAGGAGACCTTGCGCGGCGTGTTCCTGCCGACCGTTGACGTCTCCCAGATCCCGCAGGCGCAGCGTCCCTCCTACGATCCGTCGCCCCAGGCGGGAACCAACCTCGAGCTGGTCGTCGACCTGACCGAACCCGGGGGCGAGCGCGGGCACATCGCGATGCGCGTGCTGGAACGAGGCGTGGGGGAGACCCAGGCGTGCGGTACCGGGTGCTGCGCGGCGGCCCTCGCCACCGCGCTGCGACGCGGCCCCGGCGCGCCCACCCAGTGGGTCGTGGATATCCCGGGCGGAACGGTCATCGTCGGCCTCGACGGCGTCATCGACTGGACGGGGGAGAGCCCCCGCATCACGGACGCGTCGGTGTTCCTCACCGGACCTGCGACCCGAGTCGCCGAGATCCGACTGCCCTGAGCCCGGCCCCCAGAAAGCGGTGCTGGTGAGCGCGACGAGGCCCCGGCCTCGTCGATGACGAAGAGCGCGTCAGGCGGGGCGAACCTCGATGATGCGGAAGCCCTTCTTGGACGCGTACTTCGAGGCCTGGAGGCCCTGGCCGTTCAGCCACGTGATGAGCGAATCCGCTCCCAGGTTGCGCTGGACGACGAGGTAGGCAACGCCGGTGGGGGCAATCCTGCCGAGCCATGCCAGCAGCATCTCGTGCATCGCGTCCTTACCGATGCGCACGGGCGGGTTCGACCAGATGACGTCGAAGCGCGTGTCCGACTCCCGTGAGGCGGCCAGCGCCTCCTCGGCCTTGAGCGCGCGCACACCGCTCGCGCCGTTGGACTGGGCGTTGCGCTGCGTCAGATCCACCGCGCGCGAGTTCACGTCCACCGCCCACACGGCGGCATTCGGGGACTCCAACGACATGATCGTCGCGATTGGACCCCACCCGCAGCCCAGGTCCAGGAAGGTCCCACCTTCGGGCAGGTCCGGGGCGATTTCCAGGAGCTGACGCGTCCCGAGATCGAGCTTAGAACCCGAGAACACACGTGAGGACACGCCCATCGACAGGTCGAAGCCGCGCGCGCTCACCTCGATCGTGCGGACCTCGTCGGCGGTCGCTGGGGAAGAGTCGGTGAAATACTGTTCGTCCACGGATGAAAGCCTATCGCGCCCGCGCGCGGCGGCGCAGATGAGGACGGGGCGTGCGACACTAGAAGTCCCCACAAAAAGGATAGTTATGGACACGACCCACACAGGTGCGGACTCCTCGAAAGAAGAGCGCGACCAGCGCGTCAACGACGTTGTCGCGCGCATCCTCGCGCGCTCGGGAACGGCGCTCGCATCGACGACGGGTCAGGACACGTCCCAGGACGCGGGCGCCCTTGAGCGCGAGGCCCGAGCGGGCACGCGCCGCGTCGACACGGGCGCCTCCGACCGCGAGGATATCTCCGAAGTTGAATACCGCCAGGTGCGACTCGAAAAAGTCGTGCTCGTGGGCCTGCGCACCACGCAGAGCGAGGAAGAGGCGGAGAACTCGCTGCGCGAGCTCGCCGCGCTCGCGGAGACCGCCGGTTCGCGCGTTCTTGACGGCATCATTCAACGTCGCATGAAGCCCGATCCCGCGACTTACCTGGGGTCCGGCAAGGCTCGCGAGCTGGCTGAGATCGTGCGTAGCGTTGAGGCCGATACTGTCATCGTCGACGAGGAACTGGCCCCCTCGCAGCGCCGCGGGCTCGAGGACGTCGTTGACGCCAAGGTCGTTGACCGGACGGCTTTGATTCTCGATATTTTCGCCCAGCATGCGAAGTCCCGTGAGGGTAAGGCGCAGGTGGAACTCGCTCAGCTTGAGTATCTGCTGCCGCGTCTGCGCGGCTGGGGCGAGTCAATGTCACGCCAGGCTGGCGGCCGTGTCGCTGGTGGCGCGGGTATCGGTTCCAGGGGTCCCGGTGAGACCAAGATCGAGTTGGATCGTCGCCGCATTCGCACGCGCATGGCGAAGCTGCGCGCGGACATTGCGCGCATGGAACCTGCCCGCCGTACGCAGCGCAATTCCCGCCGTCGTGGGGGTGTGCCGTCGGTGGCGATCGCCGGCTACACGAACGCCGGCAAGTCGACGCTGCTCAACCGTCTGACGGACGCGGGCGTCCTCGTCCAGGACGCGCTGTTCGCCACGCTGGACCCGACGGTGCGCCGTGCGCGCGCTGCGGACGGTCGCGAGTACACGCTCACCGACACGGTCGGTTTCGTGCGCAACCTGCCCACCCAGCTGGTCGAGGCCTTCCGTTCGACCCTGGAGGAAGTCGGTCAGGCCGATGTCATCTTGCACGTCGTCGATGCGGCGCACCCGGACCCGGTTTCCCAGGTGCAGGCCGTGCGCTCGGTCATCGACACGATTGAGGGCGCTTCGGAGATCCCCGAGCTCATCGCCCTGAATAAGGCCGACCTGGCTTCGCCCGAGCAGATCGCGCTGCTGCGCACAGTCTTTCCGAATGCTGTCCCGCTCAGTGCCCACACGGGCTGGGGCGTGGATGCTCTGCGCGCTGCCCTTGAGGACATGCTGCCGCGGCCTCGCGTGGCAGTCGACGCGATCCTGCCGTATTCGGCCGGCTCCCTCGTGCATCGAATCCACGAGGAGGGTGACGTCGAGCGTGAGGAGTACGTGGAGGTGGGCACGCGTATCGTCGCGCGCGTCGACGAGGCCATGGCCGCCGTCATCGCCCGCGAGGCGGTGAGCGGCACCGTGGGCGACGCGGCGGTGAACGCTTCGTGAGCGAGGACCTGGTCGAGGCCTCGGGTCGCGTCCTTGATGCGGTCGTTTCCCAGATGGGCGGGTCCGCGCGCGAGGGACAGGCCTCGATGGTCGCCGAAGGAGCTGCGGCCCTGGAGGACCGCCACCACCTCCTCGTGCAGGCAGGCACGGGCACAGGCAAGTCTCTCGGCTACCTTGTACCCCTGCTGACGCACTGCGCGGCGAATGGGGTTCGCGCGGTGGTCTCGACGGCGACGCTCGCCCTGCAGCGTCAGATCCTCGTCAAGGACGCGCCGGTCGCTATTGATGCGGTCGCCTCGGTGACAGGTACACGCCTGAAGGTCGCGGTGCTCAAAGGCTGGTCGAACTACGCGTGCCTGCACAAGCTGGACGGCGGGTACCCCACCGGGGGCACCCTGTTTGAGGATCGGGACATCAGCGTCGGCCCGACTGGTGAGCTCGGCAAGGAGATCGTGCGTATCCGTGAGTGGATCAGCGAAACCACGACGGGAGACCGCGACGATCTGGTGCCCGGTGTGTCGGATCGGGCCTGGCACCACGCGTCGGTTGCCAAACCCGAGTGCCTGGGCAAGCATTGCCCGCTCATCGAGGAATGCTTCGCGCAGGCCGCCCGACTGGAGGCTGCCGAGGCGGACGTCGTTGTCACGAATCATTCGTTGTTCGGCATCAATGCGTGCGGCGAGGGCGAGCTCTTCGGCGAGTACGGCGCCGTCGTCATCGACGAGGCCCACGAGCTCGCCGACCGTGTGCGCTCCCAGGCGGCCGCCGACCTGACGGTGGCCCGCGTGAGCCGCGTAGCGCGCTCCCTGCGCTCGAATCTGTCCATCGATTCCACGGACCTTGACGAGGCTGGGGCCGGGCTGGGTGCCGCCATGGCGCCCCTGGAGGCCGGGCTCCTCGAGCACAGGCCGAGTGCCCTCGTCGACGCGATGATCGTGCTGGACGGCGCTGCCCGGCGCGCCAGCCACGAGGTGTCCGAGGCACGGGGAGAACCCGCCGCCAAGCTCCTGGCCCGCGCTGCCATCGACGAACTGATCGGCGCTCTCGACGCGTGGGGGCGTGATCCCGACCAGTCGATCGCCTACATCACGAAGGACGAATCCGACAACGCGCGACTCACCGTCGGACCCCTTGACGTGTCGGCGGCGATCGGTGGGAACGGCATCGGCGAGCGACCCGCGATCCTCACGTCGGCAACGCTCGCGCTCGGCGGGAATTTCGACTTCATGGCCGCACAGTCCGGCATGGCCGTCTCCGGTGTGCCCTGGCACGGCATCGACGTGGGATCCCCCTTCGACCATGCACGCCAGGGCATCCGCTACGTGGCGACCCACTTGCCCCTGCCTGGACGCGATGGTCCCTCCGATGAACTACTCGACGAGCTCGTCGAACTTGCGCAGGCCTCGGGTGGCGGGATGCTCGCCCTGTTCGCGTCGCGCCGCGGGGCGATCGCTGGAGCACAAGCCCTTCGTGAGCAAACGGACTTAACCGTCTACCTGCAGGGTGAGGAAACCTTGGCGCAGTTGATCCAGCGTTTTCGGGAGGAACGCGACTCCTGCCTCGTTGGCACGATGTCCCTGTGGCAGGGGGTCGACGTCGCCGGGGAGGCCTGCCGCCTCGTCGTCATCGACAAGATTCCCTTCCCGCGCCCTGACGATCCGGTGTCGCGCGCCCGATCCATGGACGTCGAACGCCGGGGCGGCAATGGCTTCGTCGCCGTCTCTCTCACGCATGCGGCGCTCATGATGGCCCAAGGCGTGGGGCGCCTCCTGCGTTCAACCAATGACCGAGGCGTCGTTGCAATCCTCGATCCGCGAGTGGTGACCAAGCGCTACGGCAGTTTCATCATGCGGTCTCTGCCCGCCATGTGGCCGACGACGGATCCGCAGGTCGTTCGCGGAGCGTTGCGACGCCTCTCCACGGTGCGTGACCAGTAGGAGCGAGTGGCCTCTGAGCGTGTAAAACGTCGCACAGTTAACGGGCGCGGTGATGCTCTCATCTGAGAGAATGGACATACCCGCAGACTCTAGGAGACACTCGTGGAAAATAAAGCCCAGACCCTGTACCCGTCAAAGTCCTCCGGACGTCCCTCTAAGATCGCCATTATCGGCGCCGGCGCGGTTGGTACCGCTGTCGCGTACGCCTGCGCGATGCGCGGCGACGCCCGCTCGATCGTCCTTCAAGACATCAACAAGGCAAAGGTGGAGGCCGAGGCCCTCGACATGGCCCACGGCATTCAGTTCACCCCCGCCGGTTCGATCGAAGGCTCCGACGACGTTGAGATCGTTCGTGGTGCTGACCTGATTATCGTGACGGCTGGTGCCAAGCAGCAGCCCGGCCAGTCGCGTTTGGAGCTCGCCGGTTCGACCGTTAACCTCATGAAAAATATCGTTCCGAACCTGCAGAACGTGGCCCCTGATGCCCGCTTCATGTTCGTGACGAACCCCGTTGACGTCGTCACCTACGTGGCACTCAAGCTCACGGGTCTTCCCCGCAATCAGGTCTTCGGCTCGGGCACGGTGCTCGACACGTCTCGCCTGCGCTACCTCGTGTCGCGTGAGACGGGCGTGGCCACCCAGAACATCCACGCGTACGTGGCGGGTGAGCACGGCGACTCTGAGGTCGCCCTGTGGTCCAGCGCTGAGATCGGCAACGTCCCGCTGTCGCAGTGGGGCCCGACTCTGTCCGGCGGTGTCTTCGACTCGGCTCTGCGCAACTCGATCGCGCAGGAGGTCGTCCAGAGCGCCTACAAGATCATCGAGGGCAAGGGCGCGACCAACTACGCGATTGGTCTGTCCGCTGCGAATATCGCGGGTGCTGTCCTGCGTGACGAGCAGCGAGTCCTGACCATCTCGACCCTGCTTGAGGACTGGGAAGGCATCTCGGACGTCGTCATGGCTGCCCCGACCATCGTGGGCCGCGACGGCGCCGGACGAGTCCTTAACCCGCCGCTCACGCTTAATGAGCGCGACGGTCTGACCGCCTCGGCCCAGCGTCTGCGTCAGGTCGCCCGCGACCTCGGCTTCTGATCCTCATCGACAGAGAGCGAGTGGCGCCACCCTCTTGGGTGGCGCCACTCTTTATTGCAGTGCGTCAGAGCGAACGAATGACGGTCACGACCTTGCCGAGGATGGTGGCCTCGTCGCCGGGGATGGGGGAGTAGTCCTGGTTGTGCGGGAGCAGCCAGACGTGGCCGCCCGTGATGGACAGTTCCTTGACCGTGGCCTCGCCGTCGATCATGGCAGCGACAAATTCTCCGTTGCGAGCGTCGTTCTGAGAGCGGATGACAACGTAGTCTCCGTCGAAGATGCCAGCGTCGACCATTGACTCGCCACTGACCTCGAGCATGAAGAGGTCACCGTGCCCGGTCATGGACGTTGGCAGGTGGAACACATCCTCCACGTGCTGCTCAGCCGTGATGGGCGCACCAGCGGCGATGCGTCCGACCAAAGGAATAGCCGTTCCCTCTTCCTCCACGTGGGAGATGGGGACTTCGATGCGAACGACCTTCTCCGAGGGTTGCGACGAGGGGGCGATTCCCAGCTCGGTGCGCGCGCGATCAGTGAGGTCGAGCGCGCGAGGGAGCCCGGGTTCGCGGACCAGGTATCCGTCGGCCTCAAGCGCGTCGAGATGATGCTTCACCGTCGAAGGTGAAGCCAATCCAACTGCGGATGCGATCTCGCGCACAGACGGGGGGAAGCCGCTTGATGCCAACTTTTCGTTGATAACACGCAGGATCGCGCGGTGGCGATCGCTGATCGGTCGCTCGGTCATGGCCTCTCCCTCTCCTGTGGGTGGACGCAAATGTGCACGGGTGGTCGTCCACTGGATGTGTCAAGGATAGGACGATCATAGACAAAATGAAACATATGTTCGAGCGGGTCTCGACATTGTGTGGATTGCGTGCTATCGTACAGGTGTTCGACGAACAGATGTTCGATTGAGGTTACTGGAGGTTCTCATGAGTGTTTCCTTTGTGACGAAGACTGCTGTCTCGTTCCCCGCGCGCCGCTCGCCCCTGCGCGTTGTTGAGGATGCGCCCCTTGCGACCGTTCGTGATATCTCCTCCGCTCCTTCCGCGCGTCGCCGCGTTGAGGCTCAGCGTGTCGATGACCCCGCGTACCTGCGTGTGCCTGCTACTCCTCGTCGTCGGACTGTGTCCTCGCGTCGCGGTCTGTTCGCAGGCGTGCTCGCCACGCTCGTTCTCTCGGTTGGTGCCGGCGTCCTTGGTCTGGCGATTCAGCCGGACGCGTATGATGGTCCGACCGTCACAAAGGCGGTTGTCAGTGGTGACTCTGTGTGGTCCCTCGCACAGAGCGTGAAGACGGACCGCCCGCTCGAGCAGGTCGTAGCCGACATTGAGCGTATGAATGACGTGCGCGGCGCATTGCAGCCTGGCCAGAGGGTTGTTGTCCCCGTCCGCTGACGGTGGCACGTGGGACTCCTGTGACAGATGGGGGTCCGAGCGTGTACCGTTGAAGGGTGCACTGCCCTTTCTGTCATAACCCGGATTCGCGCGTCGTCGATACGCGCATTGCGGATGACGGCGCCTCGATTCGGCGTCGTCGCGAGTGCACCCACTGCAAGAAGCGTTTCACGACGCTCGAAACCTCGTCATTCCAGGTCGTCAAGCGCTCCGGTGTGGTCGAGTCCTTCTCCCGTAACAAGGTTGTATCGGGTGTGAAGAAGGCCTGCCAGGGTCGGCCTGTGTCGGATGATCAGCTCGCGATTCTTGCCCAGCAGGTGGAGGAGCAGCTGCGCTCGACGGGTGTCTCCAACGTGTCCACAGACGAGGTGGGAAAGGCGATCCTTCCGTTCCTACGCGATCTGGATGTCGTCGCGTACCTGCGCTTCGCATCCGTCTATCGCCAGTTCGATAACCTCGACGATTTCGAACAGGCCATTCACGCGCTGCGGGAGCGCTCGCGCAGCGCCGCTTCCGGTGCCGACGCTCCCGAGACAGCGGAAGATGCCGCCCAGTGCGCGCCGACCCCTGCGAAAAAGCCTCGTAAAGCGCGTTCTGCCCGCAAACGCGCTGTCACCGCAGCGCCCACGCTGCTCGGAGACGACTGATTCTGATATGCGAGTAGTGCCCGGCCCTCAACGAGGACCGGGCACTACTTGTCAGCGTGGTGATGCCTGGTGATTAGCTGTCGGATGTCTCCTGGTGGTCAGTCGTTGGTGCATCGTCTCCGGTAGTGGGGGTAGAGCCCTGAGCGCCCGCAGACATTCCACGGACCCCCGCCACGGCCTCGGACACTGACTCACGCGCGCCCGCCACCGCCTCGACGACGGAATCACGCGCTCCAGCCATGGCCTCGGATGCGGTTTCACGCGCCTCTGCGACCCTCTCGGACATGGTGTCACGTGCCTCAGCCATGGCCTCGGACATCGCGCCGCGCGCTCCGGCGACGGCCACGCGTGCCTCTGCGACCTTTTCGCTCATCGCCTCGCGCGCACCTGCGACGGCGTCGCGCGCGCCTGCGACTGCATCCGTGGCGGCCGCCTGAGCACCCAGGATTTGCTCGCGCACCCTCTTGCGCATGACCTTGCCCAGCTGCGAGCGAGGAAGCTCGGTCATGACGACAATCTGACGAGGGAGCGCGTAGTGGGCGAGTGATTTTTCCGCCCACTTGCGCAGGTCGCCCAGCGTCACGGAGGCACCGGCTTCGAGCACGACCGCTGCGACGACGTCCTCTCCGGACTCTCCGGCAGGTACGCCAACGGCTGCGACGTCGAGGATGCCAGGCATTGATCGCACGGCTTCTTCGACCTGGGAGGGATAGACGTTAAAGCCGGAGGAGTTGATCATCTCCTTGCGTCGGTCGGCCATGTAGATAAAGCCGTCGCGCACCTGCACGAGGTCGCCCGTACGTAGCCAGCCATCCTCGGTGAAAACTTCCGCGGTTTCCTCGTCCTGGTTCCAGTAGCCGGAAAAGACCTGTGGTCCACGCGCGACGAGTTCTCCGACCTCGCCATCGGCCACCTCGCGGGAGGGGTTTTCTGGATCGACGATGCGCACCTGCGTGGAGGGGAAGGGGATGCCAAGGGCTCCGCGTGCGCGCGATGAGGCCAGAGGGGATCCAAGGAGGATGGGAGAGGCTTCGGTCATGCCGTAGCCTTCGATCATGAGACCGCCCGTGGCATGCTCCCACTGATCGGCCAGCGAGGCCGAGAGAGGCATCGCACCCGAGAGGGAGAAATGGATCGACGAGAGGTCGGCGTTCGTCCCCTCGGCTGCCTTGAGGAGGCGCTCGTACATGGGTGGAACGCCGAGGAAGAACGTGCACGGCAGGCGGCGTTGGGCCGCCAGGACCAGTGCGGTGTCGAACTTGGGGAACATCGCGATTGTCGCGCCCAAGCGCAGGCCCGCCAGGAAGCCAATCGTGAATCCGAAGGCGTGGAAAAGCGGGAGGATGCAGTAGAAGACTTCGGCCCCTTCATGAAGGACCGGCACCCACGCGATCGATTCCTCGACGTTGGCCATGAGGTTGGCGTGCGTGAGTGCGGCGGCCTTCGGAACGCCCGTCGTTCCGCCCGTGTGGATGAGGAGGGCGACGTCGTCCATGGCGCATGGGCAGCTGCCCCGCCAGGGGGTGGCCGAGCGCATCGTGCGCGTCCAGGAGCGGGCCCAGTTCGGGCGTGGGCTCGCGAGCTGATCGCGCTTCTCGCGCGCTGCCTTCACAGGTAGCTTGAGTGCTAGGCGCGAGGCCGTGGGCAGGGCCGTCGTCAGGTCCATCGAGAACGTGGTGTGGCCGCGTCCGAGGAAGGTGAGCTTCTCCAAGGCTTTGGACCACGCGATCGTCACGCGTGCGCCGTGTCGCGCGTACTCGCCTTCCAACTCGCCTGCGGGTGCCAGGGGATTGTGCTCAACGACGACCGCGCCGAGCAGCATCGTGCCGAGAACGGCAACGGCGTGCTGCGGGCAATTCGGCATGACGAGAGCGACCCGCTCGCCTGGGCGCACACCCGCCTGGTGGAGGGCGCCAGCGCATCGGCGCATCTCATTGGCAAGCTCTGCATACGTGAGCTGGCGCGCGAAAAAGTCGATGGCTGTGCGCCCCGGGTAGCGCGAGGCAACCTCCAGGACCATCTCGGGGATGGGCTGGGCGGGGGCCGCGATCTCGTAGGCAACGCCTGGTGCGTAGAGAGCGCGCAGCTGCGACGTGAGGTCCATCTGTCCTCCTTTGGGAACGGTATACCTACGATACCGTAACCACGCTGCCCATTAACCAGGTGGAAACGCGATGAACGCGACAGTTTTACAGCGGCGTCGCGATCAAGCGGATGGTCTCGGGCAGGTGGCTCAGCTCCTCAAGTGCCTCGCGTCCCAGGCCTGCCGAAATGTCGGTGAGCACGTAGCCGACCTCGTCGAGGGTGGCCAGGATCTGTGCGTCGACGTTGGCTTCGGAGGACGCGAAAATTTGGTTGACGCGCGCCATAACGCCGGGGACGTTGCGGTGGATGAGGCGCACGCGGTAGCGCGAGCGCTTGCCGACGTTCATCGTCAGGTTCGGCAGGTTGACGCTCATATCGGTGGATCCGCTGACCTGGTATTCGCCGATCTTAGCGGCCACGAAACGGCCGATGTCGTACTGGGCTTCCTCCGTCGAGCCGCCGATGTGGGGCGTGAGGATGACGTTGTCGAGGGTCGCCAGGGGAGAGGTGAAAGGATCGCCGTTGGCGCGAGGCTCCTGCGGGAACACGTCGATGGCGGCGCCGCCCAGGTGACCTGAGACGAGCGCGGCATGCAGTGCGTCGACGTTAACGACGTGGCCGCGTGACAGGTTGATGAACAGGGCACCGGGCTTCATAAGTTCGAACTCGACGTGTCCGATGAGGTTCGTGTTGGACTCCTGGCCATCCACGTGCACCGAAATAATGTCGGCTTCGCGTAGGACGGCTTCCATGGTGGGCATCTGCGTCGCGTTGCCCAGGGCGAGGCGCTCGGCGGCGTCGTAGAAGATGACGTTGAGGCCCATGGCCTCAGCGAGAACGGAGAGCTGGGTACCGATGTTCCCGTAGCCGATGATACCGAGCGTGTGGCCGCGCACCTCGTGGGCCCCGTCCGCGCTCTTGTCCCACACGCCGCGGTGCAGACGCGAGTTTTTCACGGTCACGCGGCGCGAAAGGTCAATGATCTCGCCGATTGCGAGTTCGACGACGGAACGAGTGTTGGAATAAGGGGCGTTGAAGACGGCGATGCCCATCTCTGTCGCCGTGGCCAGGTCGATTTGGTTTGTGCCGATGCAAAAGGCGCCGATGGCCTTGAGTTCGGGGCGTGCACGCAGCACGCGCTCGGTGACCTCGGTCTTGGAACGCAAACCCAGGTAGTCCACGCCCTCGAGAGCCTCGATCAGGTCATCTTCGGACAGGGCGCCCTTGACGCGCCTTACCTCAATGCCGAACTTGGCGAAAATATCGTCGGCGACGTCGTGCGGGTTTTCCAGGAGCAGTGCGCGTGTCATGCCCCCATCATGGCAGACGGGAGCGGAAAGGGGCGCGCGGTGTCAGGGTGTGGTTGCTCCTACCACTCCTCCATGCCGGCGGGCAGAGCTGCGCTGTGGACGACGTGGACGTCGTGGGTGGCGCGCGTGAGCGCCACAAAGAGGTCTCCGACGCCGTCGCTGATGATCTCGGCGGGTTCGACGAGGACGACAGAGTCGAATTCGAGGCCCTTGGAGGCAACGGCAGACAGGAGGGAGACACGCTCGGAGAGCGCAGTCTCGCCGGCGACATCGGCTCCCCACGCTCGGGCGCGCTCGTTGCCGACAATGAGGGCGATGCGGCCACGGGAGGTGCCCGCCTCGCGGTCGAGGCGTTCCTCGGCCTCGCGCTGGGCTTGGGCGACGGCGCGCCACAGGGGGCTGTTGTCCTTCGGCGAGGCCGGGGTGTCCTCGGGCGCGTCCACGTGGGTGACGCGGTAGCAGCCCTCGACGTCGCGTACGGCGGTCATCGGGTACAGAACGGGAACACCGGCGCGGGCGACGACACCTTCAGCGAGGGTCGTCAGGGTCGCAGGCGTGCGGTACGAGACCGTGAGGGCGTACTCGGCCGCCAGGGCGCGGGCTGCTGGGCCGAGAGCTTTCTTCCACGTGGGCGGACGCTTGTTGCCACGGCGCTGGTCGAGGTCTCCGACGATCGTGAACGAACGGGAGGGACAGCGGCGCAGCAGGGCGCGCCATGCCATCGGAGAGAGCTCCTGGGCTTCGTCGACCACGATATGGCCGTATGCCCACGTGCGGTCTTTCGCGGCGCGCTCGGACAGTGGCGTCCAGGTGTCCTGCCCGGCCACCTGCTCGGCGAGCATCTGGGCGGTCACGATGCCGCCGCCCAGGTTTTGGGTTTCAATCGCCTCGCGAGCGCGTTCAATCGCGCCCTCGTCGGCCTCGCGCGACGAGGAGGAAGACGACGGTATGGGGCCGAGGAGCTCCTCGCACTCATCCAAGATCGGCACGTCTGACATCGTCCACGGCGCCGAGCGCGGCCGCACGAGAGCGGCGAGCTCATCGGGACGCAGGGGAGAACCAGCCTTGCGGTTCGCCGCCGCCAATACCTCGGGGCGAGCGTAGAGGCGACGCAGCAGCGTCTGAGCGCTCGTCGGCATCCACGCTGTGTTGATTGCGCGCCTGCAATCCACCGAATCGCGGATTTCGATGAGCCACGAGCGTTTTACCTCCGGATCGACGCCACCCTCGGTGTCGGCATCCCCGGCCTCACGCGCAAGACGCAGGGCGAGCACGTCCATGAGCTCGCGCGCGAAAGACTCGCGCGCCACGTTGTGCGCACGACCAGAGCGCTTCGCTCGGCGCCTGGCCGTCTCCACGTCGGAGCGCAACAGCGTCACCTCGCGGTTCCACACGCGTAGCACCTGGTCGCCCTCGGGCAGCTTCGCGAGCGAGCGCACCGCCTCCTTGACGATCTTCGCCCACGCCGGCAGCCCCTTGATCCGCGCCACGGCCTCGTCGTCTTCGGCGCGAGCATGCACGCCCGGCACCAGGTCACCGACAGTCACAGACACGACGCCCGTCTCACCCAGGGAGGGGAGCACCTGCTCGATATAACGCAGGAACAGACGTGAGGGCCCAACGAGGAGGACACCCGAGCGTTCGAGGCGCTCGCGGTGGGCATACAGAAGGTAGGCGATACGGTGCAGCGCGACCGCTGTCTTGCCGGTACCCGGGCCACCCTGGACGACCATGAGGCCCTTGTCGGATGCGCGGATGATGCGGTCCTGCTCGGACTGAATGGTGGCGACGATGTCGCCCATACGACCGTCGCGAGCTTCGCTCAGGGCGTGCATGAGCGCGCCCTCGCCCTGGAGCTCCAGCCCCGACGCGTGGGACGCGTCCAACAGCTCATCCTCCAGGCCGGTCACTCGACGCTCACGCGTCGAAATATGACGGCGCCGAACGACTCCGTCCGGCTCAGCCGACGTGGCCTGATAAAAGGGACGCGCAGCGGGAGCACGCCAGTCCACGAGGAGGGGAGTGCCGTCTTCGTGTGACAGCGACAGTCGGCCGACGTGGCGCACAGAACGATCCACCATGTCGAGGCGACCAAAGACGAGGCGTTCTTCCACGCCTTCGAGGCGGGCGGCCATCTCTCCCAGGTGCGCGGACAGGGCCTCGCGCTCAGTCCATCCCTGTGCGTTACCGACGCCGTGCGTGGAGTGGACGCGCCCCTGGCGCTCGCGGTAGGAGACTCGCAGTGCATCCAGGCGCTCGTAGGCGCGGTCGACGAAATCCTGTTCGGGCAACGGAAGGTCGGTCGACGACTCATCATGAGTGTTCGTGGCCATGGCTCCTCCTCGATTCTGTGGCCCTCTATTGTCCCCTACTTTTGCTTTCGGCGCTTGCAGTGCGTCGGGCGTGTGCGGACTTCGCCCCAAGCTCAAAAACGGTTCCCGCGTGACGAGGCGGGGGCGACGCGGGTACGTTAGACACGAGGCAGAAGCATGAGCATGAGGAGGAGATGTGAGTATGAAGGCCACCGACCTGTATGCCGACGGTCCCGCCGCGGGTGCGAAGGCAAAAATTCTCCTCATCCACTTCGATGGGGCGATTGACGCCGGCGCGGCTGGACGCATGGCGATTGGCCAGCTGCTGCGTTCCTTGCACAACGAGCGGGTCGCCACGTTCGATGCCGATTCCCTCATGGACTACCGCTCCCATCGGCCCATCGTGACCGTCGACAACTGGGTGTCCTCCCCGGACATGGTGATGCCCGAAACCGTCCTTGACCTCGTCGAAGACGACATGGGGAATCCGATCCTGGTCCTGCACGGGGCTGAGCCCGACGCCCACTGGGAGTCGTTTACTGCCGCGATCCGGGAGATCTGCGAACGTGCAGGAGTGGAAATTACCTTTTCATTGCACGGTGTCCCCTCGGGGGTTCCGCACACGCGTCCCACGCCCGTTCACGTGCAGGCGACTGACGAGTCGCTGCTGCCCCCGGGATCCGGCGTGATCTCGAATCACATGCAGTTCCCCTCGCCGCTGTCCACGTTCGTGCAGATTCGCATGGGGCAGCAGGGGATTGGCGGGCTCGCGCTGCTCGGAGCTGTTCCGTACTACATGGCGGACACCGGCTACCCAGCCGCGTCCTCTGCCCTGTTGACCTCATTCGCTAAGTTCGCGGACCTCTCGTTGCCGGTCGGTGACCTCGAACAGGGTGCTGCGCAGGATCAGGAGAGCATCGAGAAGCTCGTCGAAGGCAATCCGGAGATCTCGCACACCGTGTCCGCTCTTGAGGAGCACTTTGATGCATGGACCGGCGGAACGGGCGCGATTCCGCTGCCTGGCATGGGGCAGCCTCCGATGACCAGCGGCGAAGAGAAAGCGCCGAAGGACATTGGCGACGTGATCGAGGCCTACCTCGCGCAGGTCTCCCGTGCCCAGGACGAGGAAATCGAATCCGTTCAGCGGGCACCGCGTACTGAAGAAGCCGAGGAAGTAGCCAAGCCCGACACCGTTGAGGATGTCCTCGCCCGCGTTGAGGCACGCCGCAGGGGGCAGGGACCCGGCCCCTCGTCGCCGCGCCACCGCGCCTGAACGATCCGTGCGTGAGGCGGCGCCGAGCCCAACTCCTGGGCGCGGTGCTCCTGCCCGCGCGCCACGGCCTCGTTAATCGGCCTGAGGATAACCGACCTGCGCATCCCTGAGAGCGGGCGTTCCCGCCACCCATCGCTCGAGGTCCCGCGGCCGCGTAATACGTGCGGGCAGTGCCAGCGTGCGCAGGGCACGATCAATCTCATCGACGTCAACGACGCCATCCGCGCAGGCCAGGGCAACGACGTTACCGCGCCTCCCGCCTCGTCCCACCTTCGGATCCTGAATAGACGCCACGAAAGGGAAAACTTCGCGCAGGGCGGCCAGGTCCTGACGAGCGTTTGCTGCCCCGCCGTGGGCGCAGTTCACGAGGTAGACGCCTCGGGCTGTCAGTGTCGCGCGTGCCCGTTGCACGCACTCCACCGTACGCAGGTGATCCGGAGTTACCCCGGAGGCGAACGCGTCGCGCACGATCACGTCGAAACTCCCCTCGCGCGTCCCGTCGAGGACCGCACGTCCATCGCCTACGCGGATCTTGACCTGCGGGGCCTTCGGGATCGGGAAGTGCTCACGCACCTGCTCGGCCAAAAGACGGTCAACCTCAACGGCCACGTGGCGGGACTGCGTGTGAGACGACAACCATGCGCAGGCGAGCGCGCACGCCGCACCGCCCACATGTAGCGCGCGAAAACGATCCTGAGCGCCCCACAGCGAGGACACGACAGCGTCCATGTGCTGCATGTACTCGAACTCCAAGTAGGTGGGGTCTGACGTGTCAACTGCGGACGATTCGACCTCGCCGAGGAAGAGCGTCGCACGCGGCCCATCCCACCGGATATGCGCAGAGCCGAAATCCGTGTTGAAAGAGATGTCGCGTGACGAAGATGAGCGTGCCATGGTGGACACTGTAACCACGAAGACCGTCGATGGGCGCAGGAGGTGACATGTCAAACGCTCCCAGGGACGCGCGAGCGAAACGCGACTGGGGATCAGACGACTCGGGCACTCCGATCCTCCACGTCGACATGGACTCATTCTTCGCCCAGGTCGAAATGCGCGAGGACCCGAGCCTCCTCGGGCGGCCCATCATCGTTGGGGGGACCTCGGGGCGCGGCGTCGTCACGTCCGCCACCTACGAGGCCCGAGCCTTGGGTGTGCGCGCCGGCATGCCGACATCCCGTGCCCGAGCCCTGTGTCCGCACGCGGCGTTCGTTCCTGGCAGTCACGGCCTGTATCACCGCTACTCTCAGGAGGTCATGAGGATCCTCGCGACGATCACGCCCACGCTCGAACAGGTCTCCATCGACGAAGCGTTCATGGACGTGTCCGGTGCGAGGCGCCGACTCGGATCACCCCTGAAGATCGCGACCCTCATCCGCTCGAGGATCCGCGAGAGCGTCGGCCTGCCCGCGTCCGTCGGCATCGCATCCACGAAATCGGTCGCAAAAATCGCTTCCTCGCACGCCAAACCCGATGGGCTTCTTCTCATCCCTCGTCAGGCCACGGTCGACTTCCTCCACGGGCTGCCGGTGGGGGCCCTGTGGGGTGTGGGTGGTCGAACCGCAGCGGTCCTCGATCGCGAGGGGATCGATACGATTGGCGACCTCGCCCACGCACCCATCGCCCGCCTGACGAAACTCCTCGGAGTCGCCGCAGCCCACCACCTGCACGATCTCGCGTGGGGCATCGATCCGCGGACCGTGAGCCCTGTGCGTGCCGAAAAATCGGTCGGCATGGAACGCACCTTCGAGGAGGATGTGCGCTCGCGGGTCCAGATTGAGGAATTCATCCTGGCGGCCTCCCACGATTGCGCGCGTCGACTGCGGGCAGGTGGGGTTGTCGGGTGGACTGTCGGGATTAAGATGCGCGGCGCCGACTTTCATACGATCACGCGCAGCGTGAGCCTCGTGGCGCCCACGGACACGGGGCGAGACATTGCGAGGGCTGCGCGTGAGCTCTTTTCGCGCGAGGACATGCCGATCGGCGGGGTGCGTCTCTTCGGCGTGCGCGTGGAGGGCTTGCAGTCGCGTTCCGGCGGGGTGGCAGTGACCCTGGATCGGGACGAGCGGCCGGCCGCGTCGGAGCGTGCGATGGATCAGATCCGCACGAAGTTTGGTGCGGGTGCGCTCGCCCCTGCGACGCTGCTCGGAAAGAAGACGCCCGACCGGCGTTCCTTCGGGGCGGATATGGGCGAGGCGGCTCCCGCTCAGGCTCCGCCCGATCGACGAGGCCGGGGTGGGCAAGGCTCGGATGGTGGCGGCAGCGAGCCGCGTCAGGGGACCCTCCTGTAAGGCCAGTTCGTCTCTGACATACCGGACGCGCTAAGCTGTTCGTACTACCCATGTGAAAGGGGCACCCAATGGCTCTCACCGAGTATGAGAAGAAGATCCTCGAGCAGATGGAAGCGTCTCTGCGCGAGGAAGACCCGGCGTTGGCCTCACAGATGTCCGATTCCGTCTCCGAAGAGCCTGCGTCGAAGGCGGCTGAAGGTCCTCGCGCTCCTCGCCGTATTGCCCTTGGCCTGACGGGTGCTGTCCTGGGCATGATTGTGCTGGTTGCTGCAGTGTCCCTGGGGTACTCGCTCGTGTCGATCCTCCTGGGGGTCGTCGGTTTCGCCGTGACGGTCGCTGGAGTGCTCTACGCGCTTTCGCGGCCCGGGGCCAAGGGGCGCAGTGCGGATGAGCCCCGCTCGGAGAGGAAAAGCAAGGGTGGCGGCTGGGATTCGTTCATTCAGGATCAGGAGCGACGCTGGGATAATCGCAAGGATGACGACTGACGTCGTCGATCCGAGATGTTGGGAGCGGGGCACGCCGGGAAGCCGGAGCGCCCCGCTTTGCTGTCTCACGTATCGAACGCTTGGTGTGCCGTGAACGCGGGGGAGGGGGAGGCCTTATTCACGCGGTGTTTTAGTGGCCTTGTTTTTCTTCCCAGGTGTCGGTGTTTGAGACGATGAGGTGGCCCAGGGGGAAGGGGCCTGTTGTCTCCGTCGTGGTGACCAGGCCGTTGATAGTTTGGGTCTCTCCGGTGAAGGGATTGGTGGCCGTACCCGCCCAGGTGGTGGTGAGCGTGATGGTGCGGGTGGCGTTGGGGTAGGGGCCGTCGAAGCGTGAGCGCCAGCCGTTGGGCGGGGTGTAGTAGTGGCGGATGAGGGCGGGGTCGGTGTTGGGGTCCATGCCCTTGTGCCAGGGCATTCCCGGCGAGGTCGTGGTCAGGTCTGGGGTGCCGTCGCCCCAACTCCACGTGTAGGACGTGGCGGTGAATGTCACGGTGATCTCGCGGCCAAACATCGTCACTACATGGGTTTGGGTCGGGTTGGTAGCTGCCACGATGGTGGGGACGTACTTGTTCGTGTACGAAGTCTTCGTCGGGCGCTTGTGTAAGCCAGCGCCATCAGGGTGGATGAGTGTGGATGCGGCGAGGAGGATCTCGCGAGTCGTCGGAAGGCGCCCAGGCTCAACCGTTCCCGTATCGCTATCTTCGGGAAGTGGACAGTTGTCCGTGGAGGTCTCATCAGAAACGGGCGGGCTGTTGGGGGCTTTTCCAATGGCAACGGGTGCGCACCTAGCCTACGCTGCTAGATTTTCTGACTCGGGATTGGCCTCTACGGCAGCAGTGAGCCGATTCTTATCATCAGTCGCGTTGATATTGTTTGGCCCATTGAGCATCGGATCTTGAATGATGGTGAGTTGCTGCGCGGCAGTCTCTACGGAGCTGCCCTGCGTGTCTGACCGTTGCCTGTACGGCCCTTCATCATTACCGTGAGCATATGCAACAGGCGGAACGCCGTACAGAAGAAGCGCGCTGAGTGATGTCGCAACTACTCTCATGCAGTTCGGCAATCTAGTGTTTATTGCCAGTCCGTATCGTCGCTTGGGTTTCAATTCATCGGTCGTCCTTCCATGTCATAAGTAGGATGAGTGTCGACTCATACTCCTCATCTTTTATGCGAATTTTCTGGCCGCGGCACGTTGTCCCGTCGATTGATTTCAAGCGGAATGCAACGATGATCGTGTTCGGTGGGGCGTACGAGGATGCCGTCGGGGCCGATTGCCTAGCCGCCCGACATCGCGGCCTCGCTCGACACTGATGGCGCGGGCGTGGGGTTCACGGCGGGGGCTGTGGCTGCGACGCTGGGTTTCTCGCCCCAGGCGTGCCACCAGCCT
>ERZ772918.125-NODE-125-length-62933-cov-245.296_pt1 | contig 62933 bp, 60 predicted proteins | sample MGYA00512118_ERZ772918 | MGnify/ENA primary metagenome ERZ772918 (study PRJEB29015, sample SAMEA2737939) | human oral metagenome | biome: human oral; feature: human-associated habitat; material: dental | place: China | collected 2135 ... | reverse complement strand
GACCCCATCCCGCCAGCGCCACGCCGACACCCCCGACTACACCCTCAACTACGAAGAGCCAGCTCAGCGACACCCATCATGCCCACCAAGGGCCCCGACGCCCCGCCGTCTACCCCCGCGCGCCCACCACCCCGCCTACATCCTCAAACCGGAAGAGCCAGATTAGATGAGGCGTACCCGTTTGACATCGAAAACGCACTTTTCGTTGGAATTGCAGGGAAAGAACCGGGTACGCCTTTATTTCTGCCCCGTTTCAGCCAGGCAGTGCGCACTACTTTACGCTTTCAGCCCGGCCACGTCATCGACGCGGAACGAGACGCTCCCCACGTAGCCCGGCGGCCCCGCACGCGACAGTGCCACGAGCGCCCGGCACGGCGTGCCCTGGTAGCCGGGTGTCCCGGCTGGCTAGTCTTCCGCGCCTCCAGCGGGACCAGCCGGACCATTACGACGACGCGCCGGGGCCTCATCATCGGAAGTCGTAATCAAGCTCGAATTGGAAAGGGTCATAAGGGCCCGGCACATTATGCCAGAACGGGTCCGTGCGTCGCTTATGCCAGAACCGCCCAACACTCAGCGTGACGGCCAACTTTACCTTTTGAATCCACAACGGGCAGGAAACCCAAAATTCCACAGGTTCATTGGGAGCAAGATACTGCGGTTTGAATACGAATTCCTCATCCCGAATCTTTCGCTTACTGAGCGATCTCATCTCCCGGGGTAACGATTTGAGTTCGCCAGCCTTCGCCACCTTCGGGAATCTGTCGGGAGGCACGGGAGAGGGTATGCACTGTTCACAGCACACGTCATGTACATACACTCTCGCGCTCGCGCTGTGCACCCGGCCCTTTACCCAGCGGACACCGTCGGAATCAACCAAGTACTCTTCCGTGACGTCAACAAACGGCTCCTCCGGCACCGCGCCGCGTCGTCTTCTGAACCAGCCAACCAACCCCGCTACGGTCGTGCAGACGAGCAAGAGGAATCCGAGAATTCCGACTATAGCATCCCAGTCCTGGAGGTTCACTTCTTACCCCCAGACGTTAGTCCAGAGCGGAACTCCACCACGTCGCCGTCGGCCATGATGTAGTCCTTGCCCTCCATGCGGACCTTGCCAGCGGCGCGGGCGTCGGCCACGGAACCATATTCCATCAAATCATCGAAGGAGACGATCTCCGCCTTGATGAAGCCCCGCTCGAAATCCGTGTGGATGACGCCAGCAGCCTGAGGCGCCGTCGCGCCCTTGCGGATCGTCCACGCGCGAGCCTCCTTCGGGCCCGCCGTCAAATACGTCTGCAGGCCCAGCGTGTCGAAACCGACCCGCGCGAGCTTGTCCAGGCCGGACTCCTCCTGCCCATTCTCATGCAGCATCTCCGCGGCCTCCTCCGGCTCCAACTCCACGAGCTCCGCCTCGAACTGCGCGTCCAGGAAGATCGCCTCCGCGGGCGCCACCATCGCGCGCAGCTCCGCCTGGCGAGCCTCATCCGCCAGCCCCGCGTCATCCATATTGAACACGTAGATGACCGGCTTCGTCGTCATGAGTTGGAAGGAGCGCAGCGCCTCCGCGTCCACCCCCGCCTTCTCCGCCGCGCCCGAGGCCACGGCGGCGGACAGCATCGTCCCCTCCTCCAGGATGGCCAGCGCCGCCCTCGCCGTCTCCAGCACCACCGGATCCGTCTTCTTGCCGCGCACCTCCTTCTCCAGACGCGGGACCGCCTTCTCCAGCGTCTGGATGTCGGCCAGCACGAGCTCGGTGGCGATCGTCTCGATATCCGAGGCCGGATCCACCTTGCCGTCGACATGCACGACGTCCGGGTCATCGAAAGCCCGCGTCACCATGCAGATCGCGTCCGCCTCGCGGATATTCGCCAGGAACTGGTTACCCAGGCCCTCGCCCTCGCTCGCGCCGCGCACGATCCCCGCGATATCCACGAAGGAGACCGTCGCCGGGACCTCCCGCTCGCTGTGGAACAGCTCCGCCAGGCGGCCCAGCCGCTCATCGGGCAGGGGGACGACGCCGACATTCGGCTCGATCGTCGCGAACGGGTAGTTGGCGGCCAGGACGGTCGCGCGGGTCAGAGCGTTGAACAGGGTGGACTTGCCGACGTTGGGCAGTCCGACGATTCCGATAGTGAGTGCCACGAGGCGAGTCTAAACGCGCCCACTGACCTGCTCGTACCGCGCGCGCACCACATGCGCGCCCGGCCGCCCCGCTCAGGCGAGCGCGAGAGCGAGGTCCTGGATAGCGATGGACCAGGTCGGGAAGAAATCACCGATCCGGTTGCCCACCAGGGCGATCGCGAGAGTCCCAGCCAGGCAGGCCAGGGCCAGCACCGCCAGGCGCGCCCCCACCGGACGAGCCCCCCGAGCCCACGCCCCAAGTGCGCCCAAACGCACTGGCTTCGGCGCATTCTCGGCACCCCCAGCGCGCCCCTCCGACTCCTCCGCTTCCTCTGGAGCCTCGAGCGAGTCCGTCGCTCCCCGCGCGCCGTCGGCCTCATGCGCCGTCGTCGACGCCGTACCCGCGGACTCCCCCGTCCCCTGGGGCTCAGCAGCGCGGCTGTGGCTGCGGCTCACCATGCCCCGCATCCGGCGCCACAGAGCCCGGAGGCCGCCCCGGCGCCACGGGATGATCGCCGCCACGCTCAGCACCAGCGCCGCGATCCACATGAGGATGATCGTTCCGGTCCCCTGGATGCCGGTGAAGACCTCCCGGATGATCTCCCAGACGCCCGGATCGGCCTCATTCCCGGCACCCGCCGCCGACTCCCCACCGGACAGGCCGTGGATCTGCTGCGCTGAGGACGGCTCCTCGGCGCTCGGGGTCGACAGCGGCGCATCAGCCGCCACCGGGGACGTCAACTGCGTTCCCCACCACGTCAGCGCCGTCGGGAAGGTCTGGCGCCACAAGGTGGCCGAGTGCCCACCGGACTGCGGAGTGACCATCTCAAGGGTGTCTGTGGGCGGTACCGCCGCCGGGAGGCTCGCGCGCAGGTCAGCGGTGCCCGTGTCATCCTTCGCTGCCATCTGCCAGATCCGCAGGCTCTGGTGGACGCGGGTGCGCAGGAGGGTGCTCAGGGTGTTGGAGCTCTTGAGCTCATTGCTCGTGGACATCGACCCGGTGAAGGGAACGTCGTAACCGGACAGGGAGATCACATAGCCGTAGACGTCCGAGCGCATGATCGCCGTCCAGGTCGAGCAGAAGCCTCCGGAGGACACACCCCCGATCGCCCAGCCCGAGCGGTTCGGGCTCGCGTTGGGGAAGGAGGCCCGCACGATCGCCGGGATATCGTCCTGCACCCAGGTCCCCACCTGGGCGTGCCCGACGACGTCCGCGCAGTCCGGCATGGCCGTCTGCCTCTTGTCCGCCTTGAGGCTCGGCAGCACGAGGATCGCCGGGGGCATCTCCCCCGAGTCGATCGCCGCCTGCATGGCCGAAGCCGCCTTGAGCGCGCCGACGACTCCGTCGGGGCTGCCGGGATCGCCGTGGAGCATGACGAGCACGGGGTACGTCTTCCCATCGGTCGGCGAGTAGCCGCGCGGGGTCCACGCCCACACCTCCTGGGTGACCCCGCTGCGCTGGCCCGTCACGGTGGCCTTCGAGAAGCCCGTGTACTCCGCGCCGCCCTTGATCGGCGCGAAAGTGGCAGCATCGGCAGAGGTGGGCGCCGCCGGGGAGGCCGGCACCGACGTCGGCTCCTCAGGGACGGAGAGCACCACGGGCCCATCGTCGGAGAAGGCGCCCGAGCCCCGGATCTGGGCGACGACGTCCCCCACAGTCCGCACGAAGCCGAGGTGCGCGTTCGCCCGCGCGCTCACCGCGCCCACCACGAGGATCTGAGTGAGGACGACGGCGAGCAGCGCCCCGAGCAGCGAGGCGCGCGGGAAGCGGCGCCGCCCCGGGCGGATCCGCGCCCACAGCAGCACGGCCGTGGCGAGCACGGCGACGACGGCGGCGATGCCGAGTCCCCTCACGAACCAGGGCGAGACGACACTGACCTCGGAGATACCCGCAGGTGCCAGGCCCGCGGCAGTGGGGCCGTTGAGGGAGGCGAGCGGTGCGGACGCGGCGAGGGGAAGGGAAAGCACGGAGCACATGATGCAACACAAGCGCGGCGCATCTGAAGCGAGGCTTAACACCTCCGTATTGGTGTCAGAGCCCTATGGTGCTATCAGTCCATGACCGATATCTTCCCCCTCCTCGCAGCCCTCCTCATCGGCCTCGTCCTGGGCCTCCTCACCGGGGCAGCGCTCGGCAACGCCCGGGCGATTGCCCGCTCCACCACGGCGCTCACCAGCGGCGATGACGCCACATCGCGGTTGCGCGCGGAGGCTGCCGGGTGGCGCGCCCGCGCTGAGGAACTGGAGTCACGCGCGCAGATCGCCGAGGAGCGCTCCGATCGGGACGGCTCCGTCCTGCGGGCCCTGGCGCCCGTGCGCAGCCAGCTGGAGCAGGTGGGGGCCCGGGTGGAGTCCTTGGAGAAGCAGCGGGCGGAGCAGCACGCGGCCCTGGCCGAGCAGCTGCGGGCCACCGCCCTGCGCGAGCAGGACCTGGCCCGCTCCACAGCCTCGCTGGAGGGGGCGCTGCGCTCACGCTCGGCGCGCGGCATGTGGGGTGAGGTCGAGCTGGCCCGGGTCCTGGAGGCCTCCGGGATGATGCGGCACGTGGACTTCTCCGAGCAGCGCACCATCGGGGCGCTGGTCCAGCGGCGCGGCAGGCCTGCGAGCCCGCCAGGCTCGGCGGGCGCGGTGGGTTCCGCCGCCGGTGAGGGGGCTGCTGGCCGTTCCCGGCCCGACGTCGTCGTCCACCTGCCCGGGGACGGCTACCTCGCCGTGGACGCCAAGGCACCCATGGACTCCTACCTGGCGGCCACTGCTGTCCAGAGCGCCGGCCCCGAAGATGAGCAGCGGCGCGGGGAGCTCCTGGAGGCTCATGCCAGGGCGCTGCGCGGGCACGTCGACCAGCTCGCCGCACGCCGCTACGACCGGGCCCTGGGGGACTCCCCCGAGCTCGTGGTCCTCTTCGTCCCGGCGGAGGCGGTGCTCTCGGCTGCCCTGGAGGCGGACCCCGCGCTCCTGGAGCACGCGCTGGGGCGCGGCGTCGCCCTAGCCTCACCCGTGTCGCTGCTGACCCTGCTGCGCACCTGCGCCACGGCCTGGGCCCGCACCGCCGTCAACGACGACGCCCGCGAGCTGCTGGAGCTCGGCCGCACCCTCTACGAGCGGCTGGGGACCGTCGCCGGTCACCTCGACACCCTCGGTGGGGCACTGCGGCGCAGCGTCACCGCCTACAACAAGGCGGTCGGCTCCATGGAGAACCGGCTCCTGGTGACCGCTCGCTCCCTGGAGACCCTCGGGGAGCAGGTGGACTCCCCCATGCTCATCAGTGCCGACGCCGCCCAGGTGCGCAGCTTCACCGCACCCGAGCTCACCACCGAGGAGCACCCCGCCCCCACGACGACGTAACGCACACCACACTCCCGGCCCGTGACGATTGACGCTTCCATGGCGTCTATCAGGTGGCGTTGTCTCCCGTCTCATGACCGGCTGACATGCTGCCAGAACGTTTCCAAACCCGATGGGCGGACACTTACGCCCCATCGGACCTTCTCGGAGGAAGACACCATGCTGTCATTCATCGGAATGATCATCGCCGGCGCCGTGCTCGGCGCCCTCGCCCGCCTCGTCATGCGTGGCGAGCAGAACATCTCGATCCTGTGGACCATCGTGCTGGGCGCCGTGGGCGCACTCGTCGGAGGCGCGGTCGCCAGCCTCTTCGGCGTCGCCCACACCAACGGCATCGACTGGATCCGTTGGGCCCTGTCCCTCGTCGCCGCCATCGTGGCGATCTCCGTCTACCTGGGCGTCACCGGGCGCAAGTAAACCTTCAGCGCCCGGAAGCGGGTTCCGCAGAGGCACTCACCGCCTCCGCGGAACCCGCTTCAATTTTTGTGACGCAAGCCATGGCGCGGGGTCGTGAGGATTCCCCTGCCCGCGGCGTCCTACCTACAGCGCGGCAATAAAGACGGGTAGAAACACCAGTCAGTCACGTCGGCCACTCACACGAGCCGGCCTGGCAGCCACCAAGGCGCCGTGACGAACCAGCTGCTGGGCCGCGCGCCACATATCCCGTCACCATCCATTCACGGATCAACGAAAGAGGCTCCAATGAGCAACAACGCCATCCCCCAGACCGGTCAGCAGCGCGAGCGCAACGAGCAGGCCGAGGAGGACAAGACCCCCCGCGGCCCCCTCCAGACCTCGCACGGCGTGACCACCATCGAGGAGAACGTCGTCGCCAAGATCGCCGGCATGGCTACTCGTGAGGTGCCCGGCGTCTACGACATGGGCAACGCCGTTCGCCGCGCCTTCAGCGCCGTGACCGACCGCATCCCCAACGCCCAGACCAACGTCGCCGGCGGCATCAGCGTCCAGAAGGGCGAGACCCAGGCCGCCGTCGAGGTCACCGTGGTCGTTGAGTACGGTGTCTCCATCGTCGAGGTCTCCGACGCCATCCGCCGCAACATCATCGAGCAGATCGAGGGCACCACCGGCCTGGAGGTCGTCGAGGTCAACATCAACGTCACCGACGTCCACCTGCCCGACGACGACTCCGGCAGCTCCGAGGCCGCCGACCTCAAGTGACCCATCCTGACGCCCTGATCTGAGGAGCTCTCAATGAAGACAACGTACCTGGCCCTCCTGGTGGGCCTGTTCCTTGGCACCATTCTCGCCTTCGGCTCTTTCGCCGACTTCGTCCTGGTGGCCCTGTGCGGCGCGGCCGGACTGGGGGTGGGTCTCTACCTGGAGGGCCGGGTCGATGTCCACAGCATCCTGGATCGGCGAAAGAAGTGACGATGGCGACCGCTACCCAGCCCGCCATCACGCAGCCGGGACCCGCCCAGGACAAGGACTCCTCCTGGGAGCAGCGCGGCACCACCACCATTCCGGCCAAGGTCGTCGCCCAGATCGCCGCCCAGGCCGCCTATGAGACCGGCAACGTCGGCTCCAACGCCGGGGGGCTTCTGGGAATCGGCGCCCGCCGCAACTTCGCCTCCCGGCCCGAGGCCCAGTGCGAGCTTTACGGGCAGGTCGCCGTCCTCCACCTGGACCTCGGCTTGGTCTTTCCCACGCCACTGTCCTCCACCGTCGACGATCTGCGCGCCCACGTGCGCGGCCGCGTCGAGCACCTCACCGGGCTGAGCGTCGGCAAGATCACCATCGAGATCTCCTGGCTCAATCCGAGCAGCCACGTCAGGAAGAGCCTGAAATGAGAACACCCGTCCCGAAACTCATTCGTCGCCCCTCTCGCAGCACCCCCAGTGTCCTCCTGGCACTGCTGCTGCTCACGGCCGGAGGCCTGGGGGCCTGGCTGACGGGGCACCGGATTGTCACCGGCACCTGGCCGGACCGCACCGTCACCACGCTCGACACCATTGGCTCCACCGCCCTCGGCTCCGTCGCGGTGCTCGCCGCCGCCGGGATCGCCGCCGCCTGCGCCCTGGCCATGATCCTCGCGGCCCTGTGGCCGGGGCTGCCCGAGCGCGTCACGCTCCTCCCCGACACGGTCCCGGGCCAGACCGCGGTGAGGCGCCGTGACCTGGCCACCCTGGTGAGGAACCAGGTCGAGCAGATCGGCGGCGTCCACTCCGCCACCGTCACCACCCGTCGCTCCCGGGTCGACGTCGTCGTCCTCAGTGTCCTGGACGACCTCGAGCCGGTGCAGGAAGCCGCCCGTAAGACGACCGACGAGGCCCTGGAGACACTCCAGCCCGCGGGAATCACGCGCAGCCGCGTGCGGATCAAGCGCACGAGCTGAAGGAGATACGACCATGCGTTCAGTTTCTGGTGTCCTCAACCGGACGGCCCTGGCCGGCTGCGGGCTTCTCATCGCGGCAGCCTCATCCTGGCTCCTGGCCTCCGGCCTTAGTGCCGGTCGGTCCTGGCCCGATGCCGCCCCCTACCTGGCCACGGCGCAGGACCGAATCGGCAGCCTCACTGCAGCCCAGGCGCACTGGCTCCTGCCGGTGGCCGCGCTGGTCTCCGTGCTCGCCGTCATCGCCGGACTGGTCCTACTCGCCATGCAGATCCCCCGCAAGGCGGCCGCCTCTCCCCTGAGGCTCAGCGACTCCGAGGGCGTCCTCATGGCCACCGTCGCCCCCGAGGTCCTGTCACAAGCCCTGTCCGAGCGGGCGGAGGACGTACCCGGGGTGGAGCAGTGCGCCGCGTGGGTCACCGGTTCCCCCAGCAGCCTGTGGGTCCAGGCGGACGCCACCGTGTCCCAGGACTGCGAGGTCGCATGGGCCGTGGCGGAGCTCAGGGGCCGGCTCGAGGATGACGTGACCACGTCCCTGGGCACGCGCCCCCGGCAGGTCGACGTCCTGGTGGGGCTGGAGCGCTCCACGAGCAAGCGCAGCGTCTCGCAGACCGTCACGGGGCAGCACTCGCCCACGACCATCGGGAACGGCGATGGCGCGTGAGACGCGGGACGAGGCCACGGCGGCGCCTCGCCCGCGTCCAGACCACGCCGCACAACCGAGCGCTTCGTACGGCGCGTCGCCTGACAAGGACCGCTGCCTGGTCCTGCGCGCCCAGGACGGGGACATCAACGCCTTCGAGCAGCTCGTCGAGCGTTACCAGGGGCGCCTGTTCCGCACCGCCTACATGATCGTGCGCAACCGTCACGACAGTGAGGACATCGTCCAGGACACCCTCATCCAGGCCTGGCGCAGTCTTCACCTCGTCAGGGAGCCCGCCGCCTTCCGAGGCTGGCTCATGCGGATCTGCACCAACAAGGCCACCAGCATGGCGCGCAAGCGTCAGCGCCGGGCCACCGACGCCTACGACGCCGAGGACCTGGAGACCGCGAGCGCCATGGCGGAGACGACGTCGAGCAGCACCGCTGACCCGGCCGAGTCCAGTGAGGTCAACGCCCAGATCGAGGCGCTGGCTGACCTGTTGGCCTCCGTGCAGCCTGAGCTGCGCATCGTCTGGGTGCTCCGAGAGGTCGACGACATGTCCTACGAAGAGATCGCCCACACCCTGAACCTGACCGAGTCCACCGTCCGAGGGAGGCTGGCACGCGCCCGTTCTCTCGTCATGCGCCAGATGAAGGAGTGGGCATGAGCACCGTCAACCAGCTCTCACACAGCGTCCGACGCGCGACGGCGTCGGCCACCAAGTCCTTCGCCCGGTCTCATGAGCAGGACGACGCCGACACGCGCGAGTACCAGCGTCTGATCGCCTCCCTGCACGAGGAGTGGGACCGGCTGGAGTCTCAGGCGAACACCTCGGTCATGCCCAAGCGCCACCTGATGGACGCCATCCTCGCCGAGACCCGTCACGGCGCCCAGGTGGAGATGCCCGCGACCGACCTGGGGCCGTACAGCATGTCCGAGTTCTCGCTGCGGGCGCTCATCCGACGCACCGTGAACGGCGTGCCCGGGGCGCGCGCCCTGCGCTCGACCTGCGAGCACGCGCCCTCAGGCAAGGGCCACCGCGGCCTGGGCGTTCCACAGACCATCTCCTGCCGGATCTCCGCCCACCTCAGCGTGGACAGCCTGCCGCAGCTCGGCCAACAGGTGCGCGACGCCGTTCGAGCCGCCTGCCATGAGAACCTTAGGGTGTCCCCAACCGTCAACGTCCACATCGAGGATCTCCACGATGACGACTAGTCTCTCAGCGGCTGAGCTGGCCCACCTGGTCACTGCTGTCCCCGGCGTTCGAGGAATCGAGCCGGGGATCGGCAGCACGTTGAGGGCGCTCGGTAGCCGCATGCGCCAGCAGGATTCTCAGCAGACCCGCTTCGGAGTGATCGTCGAGGAGGGCTCGAGCCGGGCCGTCATCGAGATCGGTATCGATGGCTCTCGGCCCGTCAAGGACATCGTGCGCGACGTCCAGGAGACCATCCTCCGCTCGCTATCGCAGGCGGGCGAGTCGGGCGCCCCCTCCGAGGCCCGGGAGGGCTCCGCCTCCTCCGACGTCGGAGAGCAGAGCGCACCTCAGGTCACGGTACGGGTCCAGTCCCTGCTGTAGGCACCAGCCCCACAGCAGCTCCAGCCTCGTGCAGGTTCCAGCACGAGTCGACGTCGGGGCACCGGTCAGATGATCGGTGCCCCGACGTCGGTCATGGGGTGAAGGGCATGAGCCCAGCAGGCGCAGGGCTCAGCAGGACTTAGCTGCGCTCGCGAACGACGGCGCCGGAGACGTCGGCCTCCTCCAGGCGCACGACGCGCGACCCGGTCACCAGGCGGTGCCCCAGCCAGATGGCCCCGAAGACCGGCAGGCCGATGTAGGAGGAGAGCACCTCCACCAGCTGGCCCTTGAAGATCGCCTCGTAGTTCTGGCCCAGGATCACCAGGGCGCACAGGGTGAAAACCAGGACCGGCCCCAGCGGGAACCAGGGCGCCTGGTAGGGAAGGTCGGCCGGGTCATTGCCCTGGAGCACGTAGGCGCGCCGGAAGCGGAAGTGGCACACCGCGATCCCCAGCCACACGATGAAGCCGCACAGGGCGGAGACGTTGAGCAGCCACGTGTAGGCGGTGTCCTGTCCCACCACGGCGGTCAGGAAGCCGGCCGCCCCCACCAGCGCCGTCGCCCCCAGGGCCCGCACCGGGACCCCATGGCGGTTGACATAGGCGAACCAGGTCGGGGCCTGGCCCTGCAGGGCCATCGAGTGCAGCATGCGGGTCGAGGCGTACAGGCCCGAGTTCCCGGCGCTGAGCACGGCGGTGAGGATGACCGCGTTCATGATGGCGGCCGCGATCCCGATCCCCGCCCGTTCGAAGACCAGGGTGAAGGGCGAGTAGGAGATGTCGGAGGTATCCGAGCGCAGCAGGTTGGGGTCGGTGTACGGAACCAGGAAGCCGACCACCGTGATCGCCCCGATGTAGAAGATCATGATCCGCCAGAACACCGTGTGGATCGCCTTGGGCACGTCCCGGCGCGGGTTGCGGGCCTCGCCGGCAGCCACGCCCACCAGCTCGGTGCCCTGGAAGGAGAACCCGGCCACCATGAACACCGACACGATCGCCAGCATCCCGCCGTGGAAGGGGGCGTCGCCGGTGGTCCAGTTGCCGAAGCCCGCCGGCTTGCCGCCGACGATGCCGACGATCATCGCCACGCCCGCGATCAGGAAGACGATGACCGTGACCACCTTGATGGCCGACAGCCAGAACTCGCCCTCACCGAAGGCGCGGGCGGACAGGGCGTTGAGCGTCGTCAGCAGGGCCAGGAACAGCGCCGCCCATATCCATGAGGGCACCCCGGGCAGCCAGTAGGCCATGACGATCCCCGCCGCCACCAGCTCGGCCGCCACCGTGATCGCCCAGTTGAACCAGTAGTTCCAGCCCATGGCAAAGCCGAAGGAGGGACTGACGAACCGAGTGGCGTAGGTCTGGAAGGAGCCGGCCACCGGCATATGCGCCGTCATCTCGCCCAGGGACTGCATGAGCAGCAGCACCATGAGGCCGATCGCCGCGTAGGCGACCAGGGCGCCGCCCGGGCCGGCCGTGGAGACCGTGGCGCCCGAGGCCACGAACAGCCCCGTACCGATGGCGCCGCCGATGGCGATCATCTGCATGTGCCTGTTGGTCAGGCTCCGGTGCAGCCCGCCGTCCTCCTCCAGGGCCTCGTTGGAGACCTGGCCGGAGGCGCCGGAGACCACCGCGCCCACGGGGCCTGCGGAGGTTACGGGGTCCGAGCTGTCAGCGCTGCCGGCGCCGTCGGCAGCGGACCGCCCGCCCGACGCGGCAGAAGGAGGGCCACTGGGGGCCGACTCGTCATGGGAGTGTGTCACCCGACCGAGGGTAATCGCCAAGCATGCAACCCGGCGTTCACCTTCGGCCTGTCTCACGCACCCCGGCCTGTGCTGACGCTCACGGTCAGTCCCTCGGCCGGCCGTGTGGCTATGGGCGGCGCGCTCTCAGCAGGTGTGGTCGGCGACGGGCTCGCGGCGGCCGTGCTCGGAGGCGGAGTCCCCGGCGGCCGCCTTGAGGTCGGCGCGCAGGTTCTTGGGCAGGGAGAAGGTGATCTTCTCCGTGGCCGTGCGCACCTCCTCCACATCCGTGAAGCCCAGGCCCCCCAGGTACTCGATGACCTCGCGCACGAGGATCTCCGGCACCGAGGCGCCACTGGTCAGCCCCACAGTGCGGGCGCCGTCGAACCAGGCGTCGTCGATCTCGCGGGCGTAGTCCACGCGGTAGGCCGCCGGGGCCCCGGCCTCCAGGGCCACCTCCTTGAGGCGCACCGAGTTCGAGGAGTTCCCCGAGCCCACCACGAGCATGACGTCGGCATGCGGCGCGATCGCCTTGACCGCGGCCTGCCGGTTCTGGGTGGCGTAGCAGATGTTGTCCGTCGGCGGGTCGATGAGCCCGGGGAAGCGCTCGCGCAGGAGGCGGACCGTCTCCAGGGTCTCATCCACCGAGAGCGTGGTCTGGCTGATCCAGGCCACCTTCGAGGGGTCGCGCACGACGACGCGCTCCACCTCCTCGGGGCCATTGACCACCTGGATGCGCTCCGGCGCCTCGCCCTGCGTGCCCTCGACCTCCTCGTGGCCGGTGTGTCCCACGAGGATGATGTCGTAGTCATCCCCCGCGAAGCGCACCGCCTGCTTGTGGACCTTGGTCACCAGGGGGCAGGTCGCGTCGATCGTCTGGAGGTGGCGGGCCGCGGCCTGCTCATGCACCTCCGGTGCCACGCCGTGGGCGGAGAAGACGACCCGCGCGCCCTCGGGCACCTCATCGGTCTCGGAGACGAAGATCGCGCCGCGCCTGGTGAGGGCCTCCACGACGTACTTGTTGTGAACGATCTCCTTGCGCACGTAGATCGGCGTCCCGTAGTGGGCCAGGGCCTGCTCGACGGCGTCCACCGCCCGGTCCACCCCGGCGCAGTAGCCGCGCGGCGAGGCGACGAGGATCCTCTTGGCCCCGTCCGCGGGCGGGATCACGGGGGCAGTGGAGGGCGCGGGGGAATCTGTCACGGTCTCACTGTGCCACAGCGCCGCCCAGGCCCCCAGGCGGGAGCATGGCACAGTGGTGCATGTGACACAGCCCCCCGCCCCGGGCCAGGCCCGGCCGCTCGCCCGCCTCGCCCGCGAGACCACCGCGGAGAACCCGTGGCCCCTGCGCCTGCTGGCGACGAAGATCGAGGAGTACGTCTCCAAGATGACGCAGGTGTGGGTGGAGGGCCAGGTGGTCCAGCTCAGCCGCCGCCCCGGCGCCGGCATGCAGTTCCTCACCCTGCGGGACACCGACGCCGATGTCTCCATCTCCGTCTCCCTCTACACGCGCACCCTGGCCGCCATCGACCGAGCCCTGCCCGAGCCCCTCGACTCCGGCGCCCGCGTGGTCGTCCAGGCCCGCCCCACGTACTGGACCAAGCGCGGCACCCTCCAGCTGCTGGCCGAGGACATCCGGCTCGTCGGCGTCGGGGACCTCCTGGCGCGCATCGAGCAGCTGCGCCGGATCCTCGCCGCCGAGGGCCTGTTCGACGCCGAGCGCAAGCGCCCCCTGCCCTTCCTTCCCCGGAAGGTCGGCCTCGTGTGCGGACGCGGCGCCAAGGCCGAGGACGACGTCATCGTCAACGCGCGCCTGCGCTGGCCGGGGCTCCCCTTCGAGATCCGCGAGGTCGCCGTGCAGGGCGCGAGCGCCGTTCGGGAGGTGACCGCCGCGATCCGCGAGCTCGACGCGAGGGACGATATCGACGTCATCGTCGTGGCCCGCGGCGGCGGCGCCGTCGAGGACCTGCTGCCCTTCTCCGACGAGGGGCTCGTGCGCGCGGCGGCCGCGGCCCGCACCCCGCTGGTCTCGGCCATCGGCCATGAGACGGACTGCCCCCTGCTCGACCTCGTCGCCGATTACCGCGCCTCCACCCCCACCGACGCCGCCCGCCGGATCGTGCCCGACCTCGCCCAGGAGACCGTCGGGCTCGACAACGCCCGCGCCCGCCTGCGGGAGATCCTCACCCAGCGCCTCGACGCCGAGCAGCGGGGCCTCGACCAGGTGCGCACCCGCCCGATCATGACCGACCCCTCCGTCATCATCCACGACCGCGTCACCGAGCTCGACGCCGCCCGCGAGCGCATCCGCCGCGGCCTCGAGACCGCCCTGACCCTGGCGGCCTCGGACCTGAGGGCGGAGCGGGCGCGGCTGACGGCCCTGTCCCCGCAGGGCGTGCTGGACCGCGGCTACACGATCCTGCGCAAAGCCGGGGGCGCCGTCATCACCAGCGCGGAGGACGTCACAAAGGGCGACCTCATCGAGGGGATCCTCGCCTCGGGGAGGCTCGTCGCCCAGGTGGTGGGCGCCACGAAGCCCGCCTCGCAGATCCCGCCGAGCGATTGAGCCCCCACGCCCGCATGACCCCGTCCCCGCCCGGCTTGGCGGCACGATGCCACCCCGCGGGGCCGATGGCGTGCGACAATCGCGCCATGAGCCTGAGCCCCGACTCCCCCGCGACCGCCTCCGGCGACAACGACGACGTCGCCACTCTGTCCTATGAGCAGGCCCGCGAGGAGCTCGTCGGCGTCGTGCAGCGCCTGGAGGCCGGTCAGGTCCCCCTGGAGGACGCGCTGTCCCTGTGGGAGCGGGGCGAGGCGCTGGCCGCCCGCTGCCAGGCCTGGCTCGACGACGCCCGCTCGCGCCTGGCCGCCGTCGCCTCCCCGGATCAGGACCAGGACTGATCGCCCGACCAACCGCCGTCATTGGAGCGAAGGAGCCCATCATGACCACTGCGACCACCGAGAACGCCGTCCCCACTCCCGCCGCTCCCGGCCCCGCCGGGACCGCGCTCGTCATCGGGGAGGCCCTGGTCGACGTCGTCATCCACCCCGGCGCCGAGCCGGTGGACATCCCCGGGGGCTCACCGGCGAACGTGGCCCTCGGCCTGGCCAGGCTGGGACGCGACGCCGAGCTCGACTGCTGGATCGCCGACGATGCGCGCGGCCGCGCGATCCGCTCCCACCTGGTGGCCGATGGCGTGCGCATCACCCCGGGCTCCGACGGCGCTGAGCGCACCTCCACCGCGCAGGCGACCATCGGCGAGGACCGGGCCGCAACCTACGTCTTCGACCTCGACTGGACCCCGCCCTACCCGGCCCCCGCCGAGCCCCCGATCCTCGTCCACACGGGCTCGATCGCGGCGATCCTGGAGCCGGGCGCGCGGACGGTCGAGCAGGTGCTGCGCGACTTCCGCGCCTCGGCGACCGTCTGCTACGACCCCAATGCCCGCCCCCAGCTCATGGGCTCGCCCGAGGAGGCGCGCGAGATCGTCGAGCGCCTCGTCGCCCTGTCCGACCTGGTCAAGTGCTCCGATGAGGACGTGGCCTGGTTCTACGGCATCGATGAGGACGACGACGCCGCCCTCGAGGGCGTTCTTCGGGGATGGCTTGAGATGGGCCCGGCGATCGTCGTCGTCACCCGCGGCAAGCGGGGGGCGCTGGCCCTGACGTCCTCGGGACTCCGCCTGGAGGTGCCGGCGGACCCGGCCGTCGTCGTGGCAGACACGGTGGGCGCGGGCGACTCCTTCATGGGCGGCCTGGAGGATGGCCTGTGGTCCGAGGGGCTCGTGGGCGCCCAGCAGCGCGAGGCCCTGCGCGCGATCGACGCCGCCGCCCTGGAGCGGGTGGTCCGCCACGCCTCGCGCATCGCGGACATCACCGTCTCCCGGGCCGGCGCCAACCCGCCCACCCGCGCCGAGCTCGCCTGAGCGCGATCGCGCAGCGCGTCTCAGCGGCCCATTCGGCGCTCGCGCCCGGCGTAGTCGCGCAGGGCTCGCAGGAAGTCGACGCGGCGGAAGGCTGGCCAGTTGACCTCGCAGAAGTAGAACTCGGAGTGGACCGACTGCCACAGGAGAAAGCCTGAGAGGCGCTGCTCGCCAGAGGTGCGGATGAGCAGATCGGGGTCGGGCTGGCCCTTGGTGTAGAGGTGGTCGGTGATGTCCTCCTCGCTGAGGGAGGCGGCGACCTCCTCCAGGCTCGCCCCGGCGGCGGCGCGCTCGCGCAGGATCTCGCGGACGGCGTCGGCGATCTCCTGGCGACCCCCGTAGCCGACGGCGATATTGACCTCCATCCGCTTATCCGGCTCCCCCGCCTCCCCGGAGTCGGCGCCCGGAGCGGTGGCGGACACCGCGTCGCGCAGGCGCGCGGCGACCTCGGCGGGCAGGAGGCCGGTGGCGCCCATGAGGCGCAGCCGCCACCGGCCGGTGCCCGCGAGGTCCTCCACGGCCTGGGCGATGATGTCGAGCAGGGGGGCGAGCTCGGAGGGATCACGGGAGAGGTTGTCCGTGCTCAGCAGCCAGAGCGTGACCACGGTGACGCCCGCGTCATCCGCCCAGCCGAGGAACTCCTCGATCTTGTCCGCCCCGCGCTTGTGCCCTTGGGAGGCGCCGATCCCCAGGGCCTTGGCCCAGCGGCGGTTGCCGTCGAGGATGACGCCGACGTGGCGGGGAGCGCGGGAGGAGTCGAGGCGCGCGGACAGGCGGCGCTCATAGAGCCCGTAGAGGAAGCCGTCCGCCATGTCTCTCCTTCGCACGCGCGCGTGGGCCCGGCTGGGTGATGGCCCGGGCTTCGCCTTAGAAGCAACGGTATCGTGCGCGCCGCCCGAAAGTGGCGGTCCTTCCTCCCCATCCGAACCTACGGTACCGTAGGTTCGGGTCGCCGCCCCTGAGCCCATCGTCGGCGCCCTCCAGGAGGTTCGATGCGCACTGACGCTGACCCGCGCCGCGACGCGGGCGAGACCGCCCTCTCCCGCGAGCGGGGCGCGGGCCGCCAGCCCGCGCGGGCGCTGGCCAGGATGAAGCCCGTCAAGCCCCGGCTGCGCGGGTGGATCCACGCCATCACGGCGCCCTTGGCACTGGCGGCCTGCATCGTCCTGACCGCCCTGGCCGGCGGCGCGGCACTGAGGTGGGCCAGCGCCGTGTACCTGGCGTGCTCACTGCTGCTGTTCGCCAACTCGGGCCTCTACCACCTGGGCAACGGCCATTTCCCGCGAGCCGTCTCCGGTGCGCTGCAGCGCATCGACCACGCCAATATCTACCTGCTCATCGCCGGCACCTACACGCCCCTGTCCGTGGCCCTGCTCGATTCCGCGACGGAGCGCCTCGTGCTCGGCATCGTCTGGGGCGGCGCGGCGGCGGGGATCGCCATGTCCCTGGTGTGGCCAGGGGCGCCGCGCTGGCTGAGGACGGCCCTGTACATCGTGCTGGGCTGGGTGGCGGTCTGGTTCCTGCCCTCGTTCTGGCGCTCAGGCGGTCCCGCGATCGTGTGGCTGCTCGTGGCCGGGGGCCTGACATACACGGTCGGCGCGATCGTGTACGCGCGCAAGCGGCCCGACCCGCTCCCCCGCTGGTTCGGCTTCCACGAGGTGTTCCACACCTGCACGGTGGCGGCCTGGGCCTGCCACGCCGTGGCCTGCTACATCGCGGTGCTCGGCTGATCCCGGCCGCCCCGGCTCAGCCCTGCGACCGGAATCCTGCGGGCAGGCGCGATTCCCAGGCCGGTCTCAGGTCGACCGATGTAGACTCGCCCCTCATACGACCAACCCCGAGCGCCGCCCGTGCGCGTCGGGGTTGCTGCCGCGACACCGTCGTCGGCGCATCACTGACCACCACATCGAGGAGTACCCCCATGGCAGCGGACACCGAGAAGCAGGGAACCTGGCTGACCCAGGAGGCCTTCGACCGCCTGACCGCCGAGCTCGAGCACCGCAAGGGCGAGGAGCGCAAGGAGATCGCCCAGCGCGTCGAGGCGGCCCGCCAGGAGGGGGACCTGCGCGAGAACGCCGGCTACCACGCCGCCCGCGAGGAGGCCGCCCTCAACGAGGCCCGCATCATCGCGCTGACCGAGACACTGGAGAACGCCCAGATCGGCGAGGCCGCCGCTGACGGCACCGTCTCCGCGGGCACGATCGTCACCGCGAAGGTGGCGGGCAAGGAGCAGCGCTTCGCCCTGGGCGGCCAGGAGATCGCCGAGGACGTCCCCGAGGGTGTCAAGGTCTTCTCCCCCGACGCCCCGCTGGGCAAGGCCCTCATGGGGCACGCCGCGGGCGAGAAGGTCTCCTACGACGCCCCGAACGGCAAGAAGATCACCGCGGAGATCCTCAAGGTCAGCCGCGTCTGAGCAGGCTGCGAGCTGGGGCGGGGGATTCCCGCGCCTCGCCTTGAGCGAAGGGCGCCGGACCGACGGGGCTCACCGCACTGCGGGACGGTAGCGTTCTCATATGACCGCTCCGTCCCGCAATCACGTTATCCCCGGCCACGAGACCCCTGTGCTCCCCGAGCCCGGCAGCCACGTCGTCCTCGGCACTCCTCTGACCGGCCCCTGGCCCAAGGGCACCGAGGTCATCTACCTCGCTGGCGGCTGCTTCTGGGGCGTGGAGCGGATCATGTGGCGCCAGCCGGGCGTCGTCGTCACCTCGGTGGGCTACATGGGCGGGACCACGCCCAACCCCACCTACCAGGAGGTCTGCACCGCCCAGACCGGCCACGCGGAGACGGTGCTCGTCGCCTACAACCCCGTGGTCGCGGGGCGCGGCGGCGAGGCGCTGCTGCGCGCCTTCTGGGAGAACCACGACTCCACCCAGCTCAACCGCCACGGCAATGACATCGGCCCCCAGTACCGCTCCGCCGTCTGGACGACGACGCCCGAGCAGTACGCGGTGGCCACCGCCACGCTCAAGGCTTTCCAGGGCGAGCTGAGCAGGCTCGGGCTGGGCAGGAGCACGACGACGATCGATCCGGCGTCGGTGCAGTACGCGGAGTTCGGGGGTCCCTACTACCTGGCGGAGGACTACCACCAGGGCTACTTGGAGAAGAACCCGGGCGGCTACTGCAACCACGGGCCCAACGGCGTCACCTGCCCCGTGGGCGTCGCCAACCTGCCCGCGCAGATGGATGTGCTGCCCCCTCAGTAGCCCGCGACCACGGCAGGTGGCCAGGTTTGAGGATTCCTTTTCCTGACACCGCGTCACGTCGCACGTCGCCGCAGGTCAGAGAGGGTTGATCGCGAACCCCCTCTCGGCCCAGGCGGTTTCCGCCCCGAGCAATCCTCAAAGCTGGCCACCTATACGGGCCGACAACCACTGGACAGCCTCTACGCCCCCTCATATAGTATGCACACATACTATCTCAGGAGGACGTATGTGGTCATCCGCCTTCCGCGGGCCCACAGCAGTGCCCGACATGGGCGTCGATGTGCGGGTCCGCCACGAGGCCAGGCGCACCCCTGACGGCACGGAGATCGTCTACACCTGCGTCGTCGACGGCCCCTCGGAAGAGGCCTGCGCCTCAGTAGAAGAGCAGGTGACCGCGGACTTCAACGACGTCATCGCCGCTCTGGGGAAGGCCGCCGCGCGATGAGCGAGCCCCTCGCGCCCGAGGCGAGCCCGGGCCTGCTCCTGTGGCGCGTGACCCTCGCCTGGCAGCGGCGGATCACCGCCGCCCTCAAGCCCTACGCGCTCACCCACGTCCAGTTCGTGCTGCTGACATCAGCCTGGTGGCTGACCCATGAGGGCGGGGAGCACCCGAGTCAGCGGCGGCTGGCGGAGTTCGCCGGCGTCGACGTCATGATGACGTCCCAGGTTCTGCGTGCGCTGGAGAGCAAAGGCCTCGTCGAGCGCGGCAGCGATCCAGGTGACGCCCGGAGCAAGGTCGTTTCTGTGACAGATCGGGGCGGGGACCTCGCCCGACGGGCCGTTCATGATGTCGAGGCCGTGGACCAGGAGTTCTTCGCACCGGTTGACACCGGCACCCTGATCAGCGCCCTTCACGCCCTCGATGAGAGTTGAGGCCTGCGGGCGGGTGGGCGGCCCTCACGCGCCGGTGGCGAGGTGCCAGGCCACGAGGAGCATGATGACGCCGACGAGCGCGTCGATCACCCTCCAGGTGCGGGGGCTCGCGAGCAGTCCGGACAGCGCCCGCGCCCCGAGGCCGAGCCCAGCGAACCAGATGACGGACGCGGCGGTGGCTCCCAGCGCCGCCCACCAGCGATCGGGGCCGAAGTGGTTGGTGACCGTGCCGAGCATGAGCACGGTGTCGAGGTAGACATGGGGGTTGAGCCAGGTCAGGGCGAGCGTCGTGAGGGCGACCGAGCCGGCGCCCCGCGAGGCCGACTCCTCCAGCGCCCCCGGCCGCAGGGCCGAGCGGAAGGAGTTGATCGCGAAGAACACGAGGTAGGCGACGCCGCCCCAGCGCAGCGCCTCCAGTACCCAGGGGGCGAGGGAGGAGACAACGCTGATCGCGCCCGTGCCCACGGCGATGAGGACGGCGTCGGAGATCGCGCAGATGAGCATGACCAGCCCAATGTGCTCGCGGCGCACGCCCTGGCGCAGCACCCAGGCGTTCTGCGCGCCGATGGCCACGATGAGCCCCAAACCCGTGCCGAGTCCGGTGAGCGCGGCGGCCAGGGAGGCGGGCAGTCCAGTCATGACCTGGGATCGTAGATGGAAGGCGCCTCGCGCCGTCCCAGGCGTGGGAGGATCTGCCCATGAGCGATGACAGGTACTCGGGCAGGGACGGCGGCTACGGCAGGCGCGACGATCAGCGCGGGGGCGATCGCGGATACCGGGGCCACCGTGACTACCGTGACTCCCGTGGCGATCGCGGTGGGTACCGCGACGGCGGTTACGGGGGCCGGGGCGGCTCCGGCTATCGCGACGGCGGGCGCCGCCGCTACGACGACGAGCCGCGCGATGGCGCGCTGAACGAGCTCGTCGGCCACCTCCACGCCCTCGATGGCCGCGCCTACCCGGCCTACCGCGCGATCGTCGGGCGCTACCTGGCCCCGGAGGGCTGGACGCTCCACATCGACCGCGTCCAGTCCGATCCCTACGCCCCGCCGACGCGCATCCGGGTCACCGCGCCCACCAACCTTCCCTCGCTGGCGCTCCTGGCCGAGGAAGGGCTACTGGCGACGGCGGACCGCCGCCTCGCGCTCGCCGACTTCCTCACCCGCGAGATCCACGCGGGCTTCAAGGGCACGGCCCTGTCCATCGCGGTGCCGGGCCAGGAGATCCTGGAGCGCTCCGCCGTCGTCCTCCTCCCGGCTGCCAACAGCCCCGACGGCCCAGACGACTCCGACGGCCGTGCCGACGCCGATAACCCCAGCAGCACGAGCGCCGCCGACTGGACCATCGAGGTGCGCGCCCGCATGTCCCTGCCCGCCCAGGGCCGCTCCATCCAGGGCCATGAGGCCGCCCGGATCGTCGGCCGGGACCTCACCCGCGAGATCGAGGAGGCCCTCGACCTCACCGGGGCGCGCGCCGAGCGGCTCCTCGCCCATGTGGAGGCCCTGGAGGACCACCGGGCGCTCACCGCCGCCGTCCGTGAGGCGGGTTGGGTCTCCTTCCTCGCCGACGGCTCGCTCCTGCCGCGCCGCTCGGGCGTGAGCGATGAGCCGCTGCGCTCGGGCGCCGTGGCCTTGCGGGCCCCGGACTCCCTGGCGGCCACCGTCGAGCTCCCCCATGCCGGCGCGGTGCGCGGCACGGCGGTTCCCGCTGGCGTGACGGTGATCGTGGGCGGCGGCTACCACGGAAAGTCCACACTCCTGGCGGCGATCGAGCGGGGCGTCTACCCGCATCTGCCGGGCGACGGCCGCGAGCTCGTCGCCACCGTGCCCGACGCCGTCAAGGTGCGGGCCGCCGATGGCCGGGCCGTCACGGGCGTCGACCTCACGCCCTTCATCTCCCACCTGCCCGCGGGCAGGGACACCGCCGCCTTCACCACCCGCAACGCCTCGGGCTCGACCTCCCAGGCGGCGGCGATCATCGAGGCCGTCGAGGCGGGGGCCACAGCGCTGCTCCTCGATGAGGACACCTCGGCGACGAACCTGCTCATCCGCGACGCGCGCATGCGCTCCCTCGTGGCCGCCGAGCGAGAGCCGATCACCCCGCTGGTGGACCGGGTCGGAGCGCTGTCCTCGCGCCTGGGCGTCTCCACGGTCATGGTCATGGGCGGCTCCGGGGACTACCTGGACGTGGCCGACCACGTCCTCCTCCTGGACTCCTACGAGCTGCGCGACGCCACCGAGCAGGCGCGCGCCGTCGTCGCCGATCAGCCCAGGGAGACGACGGCGCTGGACGACTTCCCCCTCGGGCCCGGGCGCGTCCCGACCCCCTCGCCCGCGCGCACGCGGCGCGGCCCGATCCGCACCCGGGCGCGGGGCACCGACTCCCTGACCCTGGACCGCGAGGAGGTCGACATCTCGGATGTGGCAGGGATCGTCGACCCGGGCCAGGCCGAGGCGACGGCCCACGCCCTGCGCGCCCTGCTGGAGCAGCGCTTCGATGCGGCCTCCACGCTGCGCGAGTGCCTGGAGGACTTGGAGGCCCTGCTCGACGACGAGGGCCTGGACGCGCTCGACGAGGGCGGGGCGTTCCTCGTGCGGCCACGGATGGTGGATGTGGCGGCGGCGGTCAACCGCTACCGGCCGCTCGAGGTCGGCTGAGCACACGGGGCAACGGCCCACCGGACGCTCACAGCCCTCACGGCCCTCACGGCCCTCACGGCCCTCACGGTGAGAGAAGCGGGCCCGGTGACCATGTGGTCACCGGGCCCGCTCGCGATGCGGAGTGCCCGCTGGGCCCAGTGGCCCAGCGGCAGCCCCCAGACTCTCGCGCGCTCAGCGCAGGGTTGCGAGGGCCTTGTCCTGGGCGACGAGGGCCTGGACGAGACCGGCGACCTCGCCGTCGTGGAAGGCGGCGGGGGCGAAGGCGCCGCCCGCGAAGTCGGTGGCGAGGTGCAGGTTGACCTGGGCGCCGACAACGCCGGTGGTGAAGTTGGCCAGGATGGCGCGCAGGTGCTCGATCTGGCGGTGGCCGGCGGAGTAGGAGTAGCCGACGAGGCCGACGGCGCGGTTGGCGAGCACGGAGGGGGTGATGAAGTCGATGGCGTTCTTCAGGCCGCCGGGCACCGAGTGGTTGTACTCGGGGCTGACGATGATGAAGGCGTCGAATCCGGCGAGGGCCTCGTTCCAGGCGACGGCGGCCGGATCCTTGGCCGGGGCCATCATGGGGGGCAGCTCCTCGGCGAAGATGGGCAGGCTGAAGGTGGCGAGGTCGAGGATCTCGGCCTGGACTCCCTCGACCTCGTTCGCCTTGGAGGCGACCCACTCGGCGACGGAGGCGCCGGCGCGGTTGGGGCGGACGGATCCGAGGATGACGGCGATAGTGGTCATGACAACTCCTTGATGTCTTGGGGCACCGCGTCTGCAGTACTTGAATCATCAAACAGTCTAGGCCTTTCTTCCCACCGCGAGGGCGCCGGGGGCCATGACTCGCGACACAGTCGTGAGGCCGGAAGGGCGCCGTCGAACCGCGCGACGGGGAGGCCCGGCCGTCCACGACGACCAGCGACAGATAGGCCCGAAGGACACCGGAGCACGGAAAACGCCTCTCGCGCGGGCCAACAGGTTGGTCCGCGCGAGAGGCGTGGCGCCCCGGGTGGCGCCGTCGCGGCGCTTCACCCCCGTGTCAGGTCACCGGGGTCAGCGCTGCGGTGCGTCAGGGACGGGCAGAGAGCATCAGTGGGTGGCGGCGACGATCGCCTTGACCATCGCCGGGACCTCGCCCTCGTGGAAAGCCGCGGGGGTGAACTCGCCGTCGGTCCAGTCGGTCGCGACGTGCAGGGCGACGTGCGGGCCGACGACGAAGGAGTTGAAGGAGCCCAGGACCTGGCGCAGGTGCTCGATGGCGCGCAGGCCGAGCTGGTAGGAGTAGCCGACCATGCCGATGGCCTTGCTCTCCAGGACGGAGGGGACGAGGTAGTCGATGGCGTTCTTCAGGGAACCGGGGATCGAGTGGTCGTACTCGGGGGTCACGAAGATGACGGCATCGTAGGAGCCGAGTTTCTCATTCCAGGCCACCCCGGCGGGGTCCTTGGGCATGGCGATGGCCGGCGGGAGCTCCTCGACGAAGAAGGGGAGATTGAAGTCGGTCAGGTGAAGGACCTCAGCCTCGACGCCCTCGACCAGGCTGGCCTGGGCGGCGACCCAGTCGGAGACGGCGGCACCGGCGGAGGTGGGGCGGACGGAGCCGTGAACGACGGCGATACGGGTGGTCATGAGGGACTCCTTGCAGGAATTGCGAACGTTTAAAGCATTAGCCAATAAGACCAATGCCTTCTAGTCGATACGCGAATCAGTTTAGTGGCCGGGCCCCACTTGTCAAAGCCTCCTCACATGGCCCTGAGACCACATATAGGCTTGTCATGACCCACATATCTCGAGATGCTCCGGTTCGGCGCCCTGTTGAGGAGGGTTCCTCTCGGGGCGCGCGCTCTCAGCCTAGCGTCGTCGGCATGAGCACAGTGAGACCAGCACGACACCATTCCCGCCAGCACCACTCCAGTTCCCGATCAGCGCGCTCCCGCCGTGCGGCGGGCATCGCCGCCCGAGCCGCCTCCCGCCAAGCACTCCCCTCCTCTTCCCCGCCCGATCCCTTCCTGCCCGACCTCTCGGTTCGCGACGCCGACTGGCTGCGCGCGGAGATGCTGCGCCAGGTGGGCCTGCGCTTCCCCGGGAGCCGGCTCGATTCCCCCGTCTCCCTCCGCACGCCCCAGGGGGCGAGGCTCGTCCTGCACCGCATCGCGGCGTGTCTGGCCCGCACGGAGCGGGACCTGTGGGAGGAGGCGGTCGGCCACCACATCAGCGGGCTCATGGCGGCCGTGCGCCCCGATGGCACGCCGCGCGAGCTCGAGGACTACTCGGATGAGGAGATCCTGGGGGCGCTGCGGCTGCGATTGGTGCCGCCGAGCAGGAACATCCCCGCGGAGGCCGATGAGCCGGAGATCGCCCCAGGCCTGCGCCTGACCCGCGTCATGGATATCGGCGGGCTCCTGCTGTCCCAGCCCTCGGCCCGCCTCAACGAGCGCCTGGGTGAGGAGCGCGTGGATGCCGCCGCCGTCGCCAACGCGCGCATCGTCCTGGACATGGCGGAGCATGTGGACACGGGCGAGGGCATCCACCTCATCGGCTCGGAGTCGATGCTGACCGCGGCGCTGGCGATGAGCCTGACCGAGGTCTGCGAGCAGCGGCGCATCCCGCATCCGCCCGACGGCTTCGTCCTGGCGCTGCCGGAGCAGGAGACACTCGGGATCCTCCCCCTGTCCGAGGGAGTTGATGAGGCGCATCTCGACGCGCTGCTGACGTGGTCGCTCACCCGGTGGGGGCACGCGGAGCACCCGCTGTCACTCCTGCTCTACCACGTGAGCGCCGACGGCGTCTGGTCCCCGCTCATGGCGCCGGGGCCCTCCATCGAGCGGCCGCTCATCACCCTGCGAGATCTGCCCGAGCCGATCTGGCGCCACTTCGCCTGGTTCTTCACGCCCTATGACGACTACCCGCCGGACGCGCTGCCCGGCATGGCCTTCGGGCAATGAGAGCGCGTCTCCCGGCCCGGGGGCGCCGGCGCGGGTGGGCCTCAGCGCGCCAGGAAGAATCCGGCGGCGGGATCCTCCGTCTCCTCGTGGTAGGCGTAGCCGAGGCGGTCCATGTGCTCGCGCAGCTCGCGGGCCTCCGCCTCTGGGCTGAGGCCCCGCTGGCCCACCTGGAAGGCGCACAGGATGCGGCCGTAGTCGGCGCCGTCGGTGCGGTAGTGGAAGAGGGTGACGTTCCAGCGGGTGCCGAGCACCTCGAGGAAGTGGACGAGGGCGCCGGGCGACTCGGGGAACTCGAAGCTGAAGAGCCGCTCGGCCACTCCCGCCGGGGCCCGCCCGCCGATCATGGATCGCACGTGGACCTTGGCGAGCTCGTCGTCGGTGAGGTCGACGACGCCGTACCCGGCCTTCTCCAGGTCGGCGACGATCTCGGCGCGCTCCTCGCGCCCGCGGCTGAGCCCCACGCCCACGAAGATGCGGGCGGGGCCGGACTCGAGGGAGCCGTCGGAGCCCGCCGCGACCCGGTAGTTGAACTCGGTGACGCTGCGGCCGCCGAGGATCCGCGCGAAGCGGAGGAAGGAGCCGCGCTCCTCGGGGATGGTCACGCCCAGGATCGCCTCGCGCTGCTCGCCGATCTCGGCGCGCTCGGAGATGTAGCGCATCTGGTGGAAGTTGAGGTTGGCTCCCGACACGACGCAGGCCAGGCGCTCCCCCGTCAGGCGGTGCTCCAAGGCGTAGCGCTTGAGGCCCGCCAGGGCGACGGCGCCGGAGGGCTCGGAGATGGCGCGCAGGTCCTCGAAGAGGTCCTTGACGGCGGCGGAGACCTCGTCGGAGGAGACGGTGATGACGTCGTCGAGCAGCTCGGAGCACAGGCGGTAGGTCTCGTCCCCGATGCGGCGCACGGCCACGCCCTCGGCGAAGAGCCCCACGCGGCCGAGGGTGACGGGCTCCCCCTCGGCGATGGCCGCGCTCAGGCAGGCCGACTCCTCGTGCTCGACGCCGATGACGCGCACGTTCGGCAGGAGCTGCTTGATGAGCACGGCGATGCCGGAGGCCAGACCGCCCCCGCCCACGGGCACGAAGACGCGGTCGAGCCCGGCGTCCTGCTGGATGATCTCCAGGCCGATGGTTCCCTGGCCGGCGATGACGCGGGGGTCGTCGAAGGGCGCCACATACGTCAGGCCATCCTCGTCGGACAGGCGCTGGGCCTCGGCCTTGGCGGCGTCGAAGTTCTCACCATGGAGCAGCACCTCGCCCCCCAGGGCGGCGACGGCGTCGACCTTGATGCGCGGGGTGACGGTCGGCATGACGATGAGGGCGCGGCAGCCGAGCAGGGCCGCGGAGCGGGCGACGCCCTGGGCGTGGTTCCCAGCGGAGGCGGTGACGACGCCGCGGGCGCGCTCGTCGTCGGAGAGCATGCGCATGCAGGTGTAGGCACCGCGGATCTTGAAGGAGTGGACGGACTGCAGGTCCTCGCGCTTGGCGGCCACCTCGCAGCCCAGGCGCGCGGACAGGGAGTCCATGCGCTGCAGGGGCGTGTGCTCGGCGGCCTCGTAGACGGGGGCGCGAAGGATCGCGCGCAGGTACTGGGAGGAGTCCCAGGGAGTGTCGGTGCCGGCGGGTTCGTTCACGCCGTCAGCCTAGAGGAGTCCGCTCATCTCCCCGCCAGCGGCGCCAGTCCGTGGGCTCCGCGCGGGCTGGCGGACGGGGCGGAGGGGATCAGACGGCGGCGAGCTGGTACCCGACGCCGCGCAGGGTCTCCAGGCTGCGGCGTTCGAAGGGGATGTCGATCTTGCGGCGCAGGTTGCGCATGTACACCTCGACGATGTTCTCGCTGCCCTCGAAGTCGGAGCCCCACACGTTGTCGAGGATCTCCGCCTTGGAGACGGGCTCGCCCACGTGCCGGGCGAGGTAGTGCAGGAGCGCGTACTGCTTGGCGGTGAGCGCCACCTCCTGGCCGGCCACGCGCACGGTCTTGGCCACCGGGTCGAGTGTGAGCGCGCCGGCCTCGATGACGACGGGCCTCTCGGGGGCGCCGCGGCGAACGAGGGCGCGCAGGCGCGCTACGAGGACCACGAAGTGGAAGGGCTTGGTGAGGTAGTCGTCAGCGCTCAGGTCGAAGGCGTCGGCCTCGTCGTACTCGCCGTCCTTGGCGGTGAGCATGAGGACGGGGGTCCACACGCCCGCGGCCCGCATCCTCTCCAGGATCGTGTACCCGGAGTGCCCGGGCAGCATGATGTCCAGGACGACGACGTCGTAGGGGTTCTCTGTGGCCAGCCACAGGCCGTCGACGCCGTTGTGGCAGATATCGACCACCATGCCCTCCTGGGCGAGGCCGCGCTGGATGGCCTGGGCGAGGGGGACCTCGTCCTCGACGAGCAAAATTCTCATGGCATTGCTCCTGTGGGGTGGGTGGGGACGGCAGGGGGCGCCTGCTCGCCGTCGATGCGGGGCAGGGTGAGGGTCATGCGGAAGCAGCCCTCGGGGGACTCGCCGGCGACGAGGGTCCCCCCGTGGGCTCCCGCGAGCATGCGGGCGATGGCCAGGCCGAGGCCGGAGCCGCCGCGGTCGCGCGACCGCGACTCGTCGAGGCGGGCGAAGCGCTCGAAGACGCGCTCGCGCAGCTCGGGGGGCAGGGCGGGGCCCTCGTTGTCGACGTGGACGCGCACGATGTCCGCGCCGCCCTGACTGGTGGGCTCGACGGTGACGGCGATCCAGCCGCGCGAGTGGCGGTTGGCGTTGTCCAGGAGGTTGCGCAGGACCTGGGCGAGGCGGCCGGCGTCGCCGCGCACCTGGGCAGCGTCGAGGCGCAGGCGCACCTCGTGGTGGGTGACGGCGCGCAGGCGGCGGACCTCGGCCAGGACGACGTCGTCGAGGTCGCAGTCGGCCATGCGCAGCTCGAGGCCGCCAGCGTCGCCCTTGGCGGCGGTGAGCAGGTCCTCGACGAGTCCGGCCAGGCGGCGGACCTCCCCGGAGACGACCTCCCTGTCGATGAGCGCCGTGGCCCCGGGGGCGGCTGGGGCGCCCGGCGAGCCGGGGGCGCCCTGGGGGCCGGCGGGCCCTGGGGGCGCGGACTGGGGCGCGCGGGCGCCCGGCGCGGGGGCTCCCGTTGGCGCGTGGTGGCTCATTCGCCGTCTCCTCTCTCCTGCTCTGCCATTTGTCCCGGAGCGGTGCGATACCGCGAAGAAGCCTGCTTCAGGCTGCGTTCAGCGGCCCTCGGGCAATCTCGTATCACCGCAAGGCGCCGGACGAACCGGCCACCACCACACCGCGCAGCAAGGAGAGCATCATGCGTATCAACCTCAAGAAGACCGCCATCGGAACCGCCATCGCCAGCGCCGTCGTCGCCGGGGGCATCGGCCTGGGAAGCCTGACAGCGCAGGCCGCCCCCACTGACACGGAGCCTTCCGCGGTGAGCGTCGAGCAGGCCGAGGCCGAGATCCAGGCCGACCTGAAGGCCGAGACGACGATCAGCCAGGAGCAGGCCGAGCAGGCCTCCCTGGCGGCCAACCCCGGCGCGAAGCTCGCCGGCGAGACCGCGCTCGCCTCCTGGGATGAGGAGACCGGCCCCGCCGTCGTGTGGGAGGTCCTGGTCACCGACGCCAACGGCCAGGAGGTCGCCGTCATCGTCAACGCCGCCGACGGCAGCGTCATCGAGTCCGAGGCGCAGGCCTGCCCCGGTGAGGGCGAGACCGAGAGCGTCGACGCCGCCGAGGCGTCCAACGCCCCCGCCGCCCCGGAGGGGGAGGGCGCCCAGGGCTGATCCACTCACTGACCTGACTCCCGCAGGCGGGCCCGGGCATGGGCCTCGCGCCTCGGGTCCGGGCATTGTCACTCACGGGTCCCGCCCCGCTCCTCATCGTCACCGAGGAGCGGGGCGGGATCCGTTGCGACTCAGAACCGCGGAGATCAGCAGGCCCATCGTCGCGCGCCACTGACCCCAGGGCGGATCACCCACGATCGCGCCGCTGATAGAGTCGATGGGTGGTGCTGTTCGAGATGGCGCGGATCCAGGGCGGCGAGTTCGTGATGCGCGACGCCCGGACCTCCTCGACGCGGGCCGTCGCGGTGGAATCGTTCAGGCTCTCAGCAACACCTGTGACAGTGGCGCAGTTCTCCGAGGTCCAGATCGGTCATGCCACCGATGATTCAGTCAGCGCCCCGGTGCGCGGGGTGTCGTGGATCGAGGCGGTCCGCTGGTGCAACACCGCATCCATCGCCGAGAACCTCGACCCCGCGTACCGGATCGGCTGCGCAACCGTGTTCTGGGATGTTGGTTCCGACGGGTACCGGCTCCCCACTGAGGCCGAGTGGGAGTGGGCCTGCCGCGCAGGCACGGAGGGGCCTCGCTACGGGGAGGTCGGGGATATCGCATGGACGGAGAAGGACGGGCTCGACGGCCCCGCACCTGTCGCGACCAAGCAGCCCAACGCGTTCGGACTGTACGACATGCTGGGGAACGTTTGGGAGTGGTGCTGGGACTACGCCGATCCCGCGCGGTACGCGGACTACTGCTCCCTCCGAGGAGGCGGATGGGCGGACAAGACGTGGAGTTGCCGCGCTTCCGTGCGACGCGGGAGCATGCCCACAGCCCGGTTGGACGACGTCGGATTCCGTGTCGCCCGGGGCGCCATGGAGCCGTCAGGTGATGACGAGGTCCAGGGCTGGTCCCACCAGCGCGACGTCGCGCGAGCGAGCATCACTGGGCCTATCCCCTACGGTTGGACACCGCTCCGCGAGATCACCTAGAGCGGGGATCTCATGATCATCGGCATCATCCCAGCACGATGAGCCCCGGGCGCGTCCGCAAACGAGACCAGTCCCGCACAGCGGTGCGGCACGGCGCCATCGCAATGAAAAGCGGAAGAGCCCGCCAAGGGCCAACCGCTCCAAGCCGGGGCGAGGTGGGTGGTCGAGCGCACGAACTCGTGGCATAACCGGGGCTTCAAGAAGCTCCTCATCTGCACCGAGAGGCGAACCGTCGCGATCGAGGCGTTCATCGCGCTGGCCAACGCCATCATCATCACCCGCAGGCTCATCGGCGAGGCCTGGACTCGCTACCGCTGGGAGACCCGACCAAACCGGAAGCCCTGACCTACCGGCGCGACCTCTAAGCCGGAGTTCCACCGAGCCCAGTACCCGGTTCCAGTGTGAGCAGGCCCTTCTTTCGGAGGTCGGAAGAGATCAGGCGACCATCTCACCTGTAGACGGATTCATCTACACCGTCTACGCTTGACGACATGAGCGAGACCACCACCATTCGCGTGAGGCGGCAGACGCACCACCGCATCACGCGGCTAGCCAAGCAGAACAATGAAAGCGTTGACCAGACCGTGGATCGCGCCCTCCGCGCCTTGCGCCAGCTGTCGATAGGCCGCGATCTGAACGCCGACCTGGACCCGGATGAGAAAGCGTGGCTCAATGCTGAGCTCGGGTGACATCGTCGAGGTCGATCTTGGCACGCCCATCGGGAGCGAAGCGGGTCTTCGCCGCCCCGGTGTCGTCGTCACCGCGGACGGCGTCCTGCAAGGCGATCCCAACGTGGTGCAGGTGGTCCCGCTGACCCGGACCATCCGGCCCAGCGGGGCGGAGGTCTACATCGAACCCGATGGGCAGAACCAGCTCACGGCCCCCTCAGCGGCGCAGTGTCAGCATGTGCGGTCTGTCTCCGTCGCGCGGCTGTCTGATAACCGAGGAGTCGTAGGGCCAGTTCTCCTCAGCGAGATCCGTGAGGTGCTCGGGCTGCTCCTGGATCTGTGAAAGCCTCGACACCCCTCGTACCCCCGCGCCCACCACTACGTCCACACTTTCAAACCGGAAGAGCCCGTTTTCTGTTGGCTCTGGTGTCTGCTGGCGCTGGGGTCGATGGCCCGGTCGGCGGTCTCGGCGGGTGCGCGGAGCACCGGCGGCTGCGCTGAGCACCTTCGGCTGCGTTCCCACCGCGCCCCACGGTGCTGGGGGCAACCACCGGTGCAGGAGGCACCCCGCGGCGGACTCCAGGCGCTGGCCGACGACGCCCACGCCCCGCTCCGTGCGGACTGTCTGTACGCGGGTTCGGGGCACAGGACGGGGTCGCTACCCCCGTCCAGTGGGGGAAGACCCCGGACAGAGCGCCGAACCCCCGTCCAGAGGGCCACGACGGCCGCCTATCGGAGGAGGCTTCACCTGGGCTCACACGGGTGACACCCCGCCCCCCACACTTGCGGATGCGCGCCGGGGTTGTGGACGTTCCCCCGGGGCGCGTCGGCAACCCTGAGGCGCGTCGGCAACCCCCGGGCGCGTCCGCAAACGAGGCCAGTCCCGCACAGCGGTGCGGCACGGCGCCATCGCCACGAAAACCCACCGTCCGCCCAGCACAAAGCGCCCCATACGCCCGCAATTCCATGTCGGTGCGCCGCCCTGAATTGGAACGCCTTTTTCCGGCACCTCCTCCCGGAACACTTCCGTGTCCTTGCCGGGGAAGGAGGGAGCCAGGGAGGAGGTGAGGGCCGTGAACCGTCCGAAAGGCCGGCACGCCAAAGTCCGCAAGGACAAGGAAACGGCCCGGCAGGTGAGCGACGTCATTAGCAGTATCGCTCGCCTGGTCCGGGCCGTCGGTGTCCTTGTGGATGCCCTCGGTCGATGGTTCACATGAGCCACCGGCCTCGGGGACCCATCCGGGGATGCATCCGGGTGGGTCCCCACCATTGTGGCCCACACGCGGCTGGAGTGTCCACGTGAGGAACAGCGGGTCCGGCGCCCTGACAGGCGCGCTGCCCCGCCCGCGCCTCACATGCCGAGTCTGGACAGGTCCCGGACGGCGCCGAGGTCGGCGCTGGTGGCAAGCATGGCGTAGGCGCGCAGGGCGGCGCTCACGTGGCGCTGGCGCTCCTCGTGCGGTGTCCAGGCCTCGCTGCCCCGGGCCTCCTCTGCGGCGCGGCGGGAGGCGATCTCGTCGTCGGACAGGCGCACGGAGATCGAGCGGGCCGGGATGTCGATGTCGATGATGTCCCCCGTGCGAACGAGCCCGATGAGCCCGCCCGCCGCCGCCTCCGGGGAGACGTGCCCGATGCTCAGCCCCGAGGTGCCGCCGGAGAAGCGGCCGTCGGTGAGCAGCGCGCACTCCTTGCCCAGGTGCATGGACTTGATGTACGTCGTCGGGTAGAGCATCTCCTGCATGCCGGGGCCGCCGCGCGGGCCCTCGTGGCTGATGATGACGACGTCGCCGGCCTTCACCCTCCCACCGAGGATCCCCTCGACCGCCGCGTCCTGGGACTCGAAGACCACGGCCGGCCCGGAGAAGGTGAGGATCGAGGCGTCCACGCCCGCGGTCTTGACGATGCAGCCCTTGGCCGCCACGTTCCCGAAGAGGACGGCCAGGCCGCCGTCGCGCGAGTAGGCGTGCTCCAGGTCGCGGATGCAGCCGGATGCGCGGTCGACGTCGTGGGCCTCCCAGCGCGAGGACTGGGAGAACATCTCCGTGGTGCGCACGCCCGCGGGCGCGGCGAGGTAGCGCAGGCGGTCCGCCTCGCTGACGCCGGAGCCGGGCGCGCCGTCGTCGCCGGGGCGGGCCAGGTCGAAGGCGGCGAGCTCGTCGTCGAGGGTGCCGCGGAGGACCGTGCGCGTGGAGGTGTCCAGCAGGCCGGCGCGGCCCAGCTCGCCGAGGATGCCCATGATGCCGCCGGCGCGGTGGACGTCCTCGATGTGGTAGACGCTCGTCGACGGCGCGACCTTGCACAGGTGCGGGACCTTGCGGGAGAGGCGGTCGATGTCGGCCATGTGGAAGTCGACCCGGGCCTCCTGGGCGGCGGCCAGCAGGTGCAGGACGGTGTTGGTGGACCCGCCCATGGCGATGTCCAGGCTCATGGCGTTCTCGAAGGCCGCCTTGGTGGCGATGGAGCGCGGCAGGACGGAGGCGTCGTCGTCCTCGTAGTAGGCCCGGGTGATCTCGACGATCTGGCGGCCCGCCTCCTTGAACAGCTCGCCGCGGTCGGCGTGGGTGGCCAGCAGGGTGCCGTTCATGGGCAGGGCCAGGCCCAGGGCCTCGGTGAGGCAGTTCATGGAGTTGGCGGTGAACATGCCCGAGCAGGAGCCGCAGGTGGGGCAGGCCAGGCGCTCGATGGCGGAGATCGTCTCGTCGGACACGGTGGGGTCGGCGGCGTCCATCATGGCGTCGATGAGGTCGAGCTTGCGGGTGGTGCCGTCCGCAGCCGTCATCTTGCCGGACTCCATGGGGCCGCCGGAGACGAAGATCGTGGGGATGTTGAGGCGCAAAGAGGCCATGAGCATGCCGGGGGTGATCTTGTCGCAGTTGGAGATGCACACGAGGGCGTCGGCGCAGTGGGCGCCCACCATGTACTCCACCGAGTCGGCGATGAGGTCGCGGCTGGGCAGGGAGTAGAGCATGCCGTCGTGGCCCATGGCGATGCCGTCGTCGACGGCGATCGTGTTGAACTCCTTGGCGATGCCGCCCGCGGCCTCGATCTGGCGGGCGACGCGGCGGCCGACGTCGCGCAGGCCCACGTGCCCGGGGACGAACTCGGTGAAGGAGTTGGCGATGGCGATGATGGGCTTGCCGAAGTCGGAGTCCTTGACGCCGGTGGCCCGCCACAGGGCGCGGGCGCCGGCCATATTGCGGCCGGAGGTGGAGGTGGCGCTGCGGTAGACGGGCATGAGGGCTCCTGTTCTCGGATCAGCAGGGCTGACGGCGATGAGATCGCCCCCAGGTTAGCGGGCACGGTGTCGTCTCAGCGCGGGCGGTCACTCTCCGGAAGGGTGGGGGATCGCGGGGATCGAGGAGGCGGGCGGGGCCCGGGCCCGGCTTCGCCCGCCGCCCTCAGGCGTAGTCGGCGCGGATACGACGGGCGGCGGCGTCGACCGTCATGGTCCCGCCGTGCGGCAGGATCCACTGGGGCCGCGTGTGCCCGAAAGGCACACCGACGCACACGACCGCCCCCGGGTTGTAGGCGCCCACCATCTCGATGACCGCGTCCCTCTGCTCGGTTCGGCGGCGCTCCCGGGTGGCGGCGTCAGGGCGCTCCCCTGGCGAGGAGACGGGCGGTCTGGCGACGACGACGGCGCGGGCGGCAGCGAGCAGGCCCCTCTCCCCCAGCGCGCGCAGCATCATCCTGACCTCGCTCGCCGAGGGAAGCAGCTCGGAGGTCTCCAGCAGCATGACTGCGCCGTCCAGGACGTGGTGGTCCGCCGGGAAGCGGCCGGCGGCGAGCACAGCTTGGAGGACTTCCAAGCAGCCGCCCCAGGTTGGGCCGGTGACAGCGCGCTGCGGGCCCGCCCAGGCCCAGGGGCCGGTGGCCTCCCGCTCGCCGTTCTCTCTCAGCGCTCGCGGGTCCAGCCAGTCGACGCCGTAGTCCTCCGACTCCCCCGGCTCTGTGATCTCAAGGGTCTCGCCAGTCAGGAGCGCTGCGCGCAGGGAGGCCAAGTGGATGGGATCGACCCGTGAGCCGGGTCCCAGGTGGACCTGGGAGGAGCCGCCGTAGAAGCTGGCAATGCCGTTGTCCCACAGCCACTGGTGCAGGTTCGTGTTGTCGGAGTAGCCGAGGAAGGGCTTGGGGTCGCGGCGCGCCGCCTTGGCGTCGAGGTGGCGGATGACGGTGATCTGGTCCTCCCCGCCGATGGTGGCCAGGACGGCCCGGATGCTCGGGTCGGCGAAAGCGGCGTTGAGGTCGCGGGCGCGCTCAGCGGGCGAGGCGCCCAGTTGGCGGGTGGTCGGGTACTCGACGGGCACCAGGCCGGTCAGCTCAGTCAGGCGCTCCATGGCCTGCTCGTGGACCTCCGGGGCGAATCCCGGCGCCGCCAAGGACGGGGAGAGGACAGCGATCCGGTCTCCGGGGCGCGCTTTGGGCGGGTGCAGCAGGTCCATGCCCCATTGGATCATGAAGCACCTGTGCCCCGCCGGAAGGGCGCTCCTGTGGGAGGATCGTCGCCGCCGCTCGCGCCCAGAGCTGCCGGACAAGGAGGACCAGTCATGCGCATCGTCGTCGGAGCCCCGGGGAACGGGACCATTCTCAAGGACGCGCTCAAGGAGCGCCTGGAGGCTGATGGGAGGGTGGACGCCGTCGTCGACCTCTCCGCCCCGGAGATCACCTACCCGCAGGTTTCCTTCGCCGCGGCCCGCGAGGTCGTCGAGGGGCGTGCGGACCGCGCGATCCTCATCTGCGGGACCGGTGTGGGCACCGCGATCGCCGCGAACAAGGTGGCGGGCGCGAGGGCCGCCACGGCGCACGACCTGCTGACGGCGCGCGGCGCGGTGGAGAACTACGACGCCCAGATCCTGTGCATGGGGCAGAACGTCATCGCGGCCCCCGCGGCGTGGGCGCTGGTGGACGTGTGGCTGGACGCGCGCCACGACCCGTCGGGCTTCTACGGCCCGAAGGTCGAGGAGATCCGCGCCTTCGAGCGCGAGGGTTGAGGTCTGGGCTCGCTGGCCGACGGCGTCGCCGCAGCGGCGCCGGGTGCCTCCCGCACCGGTGGTTGCGCCCAGCACCGACGGCGACATTCTCCCCCGGTGGTTGCGCCCAGCACCCTGGGGTGCGTTCTCACCGCAACCGAAGGTGCTGGAGGCAACCACCGGTGCTAACGGCAACCACGGGTGCTCGGCGCAACCAGCGCGACGCCCTCCAGCCCCCTCCCACACCGCCGGACAACGAATCAGGGCATCTGGGACGTTCGCGCGCATCCCAGATGCCCTGATGCTGTGGCTCTCCTGCCGACGCGAACCGGTCTCGTTCCTGATTTCGCCCGGTTTCGCCGTGCTGTTCGCCCGGTCTCGGCGGAGGGGGGGCGCGGCTCACATGACGCCGAGGATCTCCGTGACGAAGACGAGAGTGGCGCCGCCCTTGATGCCGGCCTGCGGGACGCCGCGGTCGCCGTAGCCGAGCTCGGAGGGGATGGACAGCAGGACGCGCGAGCCGACCTTCTGGCCGACCAGGCCGTCGTCCCAGCCGCGGATGACCATGCCGACGCCGATCTGGAAGCTCAGCGGCTGGCCGCGGTCGTAGGAGTTGTCGAAGACGTCGCCGTTCCAGGACTGGCCCAGGTAGTGGGCGACGATCGTGTCGCCGGCCTCGACGACCTGGCCGTCGCCGGCGTCGAGCACCTGGACCTGCAGGCCCTCGGGGGCGTCCGGGCCGGGGAAGGTGAGAACCGGCTTGGTGCCCTTGGCACCCTCAACAGTGGGCATGTTCGTGTTGATCATGGTCGCCAGCCTACGCGACGGCCCACGACCCGCGGAGGAGGAGCGTCACCGCTGCGCTGGTAGCGCAGACAACGGGGCCGGCCAGGCGCTCGCCCGGCCGGCCCCGCGCCCCCATGAGGGGCGAGCGACGCTGACAGGATCAGTCGTCGTAGAAGATCGCGAGGATCCGCAGGATCTCGACGTACAGCCACACGAGGGTGACGACGAGCCCGAAGGCGCCGGCCCAGGCGTAGCGGGTGGGCAGGCCGGCCTCGACGCCGCGCTGGATGGACTCGAAGTCCATCGCCAGGCTGAAGGCCGCCATGACGACGGCGAGCAGGCCGATGATGATGCCGATCGGGATGCCAGCGATCTCCATGGAGCGCAGGCCGAAGGGGCCGCCAGCATTGGAGAACAGCATGACGCCGAAGTTGAGCAGGCAGAACACGAAGTAGCCGCCCATGGCGAGCAGGAGGATCCGCTGCGCCTTGCCCGACACGCGGAAGCCGCCGATCTTGTAGGCGCCGAGCATGACGGCGAACACCGCCACGGAGGCCAGGACGGCCTGGATGACGATGCCGGGGAACCGCGCCTCCATGACGCCGGAGAAGGCGCCGAGCATGGCGCCCTCGCAGGCCGAGTAGGCCAGGATGAGCGCGGGCGAGGGCACCTTCTTGAAGGAGTTGACCAGCCCGAGGACGAGGGCGCCGATCGCCCCGCCGATCATGAGGAGGAAGCCGATGGGGGCGGTGGAGGAGGAGGTCGCCATGACCCAGGAGACGGCGCCGACGGCGAGGATGACCGCGAACATCGCGGCCGTGCGCATGATGACGTCGTCATAGGTCATGCGACCGCGGTCCACGTTGGTGGCGGCCGGGGCCCCGTACTGGGCCTCCATCTGGCCCAGCTGGGCCGGTGTCACCTGGCCGTAGCCCGCCTGCTGGGGGGCGCCGTAGCCCGGGTACTGCTGCGCCACGGGCTGGCCGTACTGCTGCGGGGCGCCGTAGCCCGAGTACTGCTGTGGCTGCCCGTACTGGCCGGGCTGGTACCCGGGCATAGCGGGGTAGCCAGCAGGGGTGGTGGCAGGCGCGACGGCCGTGCGCGACTGGCCGTTGAAGGCGGGGTTTCGATCGAAGAAGGGGTTGCTCAAGGTGTGTCCTCTCTGGACGGGGACTGCCGACGGCGCGGCCCGACTCGGGCCCGCTATCTCAACGCCTCAATCCTGCCGCACATTCCCCTGCGCAGTCGACCTCGCCGGTCGGGCTCCCCACCGTCCCAGCGCCGTCCAGTCCCATCCTCCTTGAGGAGGAGGCCCTCCATCGCGAGTCCTAGTCCCGCGCGCTCGCAGGATCATCCCGGGCGCCGATGGATCCGCGAGGGGCGCTCACTAGCCTGGTATCACTCCGTCGGGGCCAGCACCGTCACCTCTCTGGCCCCGATGGCGTCCACAGATTCCTCTCCGGCTGGCACTGGCCCGCGCGGGACAGCAGCAGCCCCCTCACCCCTTAGGAGCCAGGACCATGATCGAAGCGCGTGGATTGACGAAGCGCTACGGCGACAAGCTCGCCGTGGACAACATCTCCTTCACCGTCGAGCCCGGCACCGTCACCGGATTCCTTGGCCCCAACGGCGCGGGCAAGTCCACCACCATGCGCATGATCATGGGACTGGACAAGCCCACCGCCGGCACCGTGACCGTCGCCGGCAAGAAGTACAAGGACCTGAGCGCTCCCCTGTGCTCCGTTGGCGCCCTCCTGGACGCCAAGGGCCTGCACGGCTCGCGCTCGGCCCGCGCCCACCTCACGCAGCTGGCCGTCTCCAACGGCATCCCCGTCAGCCGCGTGGACAAGGTCCTGGAGATCACGGGCCTGACCCAGGTGGCCAAGAAGCGGGTCAAGGGGTTCAGCCTCGGGATGGGCCAGCGGCTGGGCATGGCCGCTGCCCTCCTGGGCGACCCCGACATCCTCCTCTTCGACGAGCCCGTCAACGGCCTCGACCCCGAGGGCGTCATCTGGGTGCGCGAGACATGCCGAGCCCTGGCCGCGGAGGGACGCACCGTCTTCATCTCCTCCCACCTCATGAGCGAGATGTCCCAGACCGCCGACCACCTGATCGTCATCGGCCGCGGCCGCATCATCACCGCCGGACCGCTCAAGGAGGTCATCACCTCCGCGACCAGCGACACCGTGCGCGTCGCCTCGCCCCGGGCCACCGACCTCGCCGGCCTGCTGGCCAGCCAGAACATCGCCGTCGAGAGCCCCGAGCCCGGCGTCCTGACGCTCACCGCCGCCCCCGCCTCCCTCGTCGGGGAGCTCGCCGCAGCCCATGGCATCGCCCTGCACGAGCTGACCACCATGAAGGCCAGCCTCGAGGACGCCTACCTCGAGCTCACCGGGGGCGCCGTCGAGTACTCGACCGGCCCCGCCGGCCAGAACGGCCGAGGCGCCCAGCCCGCGCCCCAGCAGCACTCATCCCACCGCGCCTGAGCCGCCCCACATTCTGAGGAGAATCCCATGACCGCCATGACAGCCCCCGGCGCGGCGCCCCGCGCCTCCCGCGTTCCCCGCATCAACGGCAAGCAGACCTTCGGCCGCGCGCTGCGCTCAGAATGGATCAAGCTCCGCTCGCTGCGCTCCACCTGGATCACCTCCGCCATCGCCATGGCCATCACTGTCCTCTTCGGAGCGGGCATAGCCATCGCCGAGAGCAGGTCGTCGGAATACTCCGCCCAGGCAGCGGACGCCATCGTCCAGGGAACATCCTTCGGGCAGATCGCCATCGCGGTGCTCGCCGCCCTCATCATCACTGGGGAGTTCAGCTCGGGCCAGATCCGCTCCACCCTCGCAGCGACCCCCCACCGATCCCGTGTTTTCGCGGCCAAGGCCGTGATCATGGCGCTCTTCTCCTTCCTCCTCGGATCGCTGTCCGTCTTCCTCGCCTGGGCGTTTTCCGCCCCGTTCATGGGGGACCACGCGGTCTCACTGACCGACGGCGAGTACGCGGGATACATCTGGGGCGCAGGCCTCGGCTTCGTCGCCATCGCGCTCTTGAGCATGGCGCTGGGATTCATCTTCCGATCCACTGCGGGGGCCATCTCCTTGGTCGTCGTCCTGCTCTTCGTCGTCACGATCCCCCTCAGCGTCATGGCCACGCGGTGGGACTGGGCGGGCAAGCTCATGGCTTTCATGCCGCTCCAAGCCGTCGTGGCCATCACCGACCCGTTCTCCCGGGGAACCTCGTGGGGATCGCTGGAGGCAGGCTCATTCCTCCAGCACTGGCAGGGCGTCGTCGTTGCCTGCGCCTGGTTCGTCATCCCGATGGCGATCGCCTATGTGGTCTTCTCCCGACGTGATGCCTGATGATCTCCTCATGAGCACAGCGCGCAGCAGCGAGCCCGTCGCAGCCCTCCCCGGGGCCGCGGCGGGCTCCGCCGTCCCCTCCGACGATGCCCCCGACCACGGCGGTCCTCTGAGCCGCCTCCGGTTATCACGCCACACCTCGTTCGACCTGTGCCTCGCCCTGGCAGACGGCGCGTTCGGCTTGATCGTATGCGGCATCGTCCTCGCCCGCGTTCCGAAAGCAATCCCGCCCTGGCTGCCCATGTCGCTCGTGGCAGCGATCCTCATCTGCCTGGGGCTCTTCCTGCGCCGCAAGCGCCCCTTGGCCGCGTGGCTGCTCGTCACCTTCGTCCCCGCCGCCCATTACCCCCTCATACGCATGTGGTGGGCCGATTACCCAATGAATGAGGCCGGGCCTTTCCTCCTCCACCCATTCTCGCTGGCCGCGGTCCCGATCATCCTGGGCACTCTCGCCGCCAGAGAGCCGCTGAGCCTGACGTGGACAGCCGCGCCGACCACCGTGCTGAGCCTCTCCCTGCTCGAGGCATGGATGGAGTCCTACGTCCCCGACGCGGATAAGCAGATCGTCCCCGTATTCATCACCGCGCTGTTCCCCTACACCATTCTCAGTCTCGTGGGCATCACGGTGGGGCTCACTATCCGCGCGCAGCGCACCCGCCTCACCCAGGAGATCGAGAACGCCAGGAGACTCGCCCTGGAGCACGAGCAGGCGAGCCTCCTGGCCGTTTCCGCGGAGCGCTCCCGCATCGCGCGGGAGATGCACGACATCGTCGCCCACTCCTTGGCCGTTATGGTGACCATGGCGGACGGCGCTTCTGCCGCCCTCGAGCACAGACCCGAGACCGCCCGTCAGGCGCTGACCGCCCTGGCGGAGACCGGCCGCAGCGCTCTTGCCGATACCCGGCGCCTCGTGGGCGTGCTGCGCGAGGATCCTCAGGTCAGCACTCTCACCATCTCCTCCGTCTCCCACTCCGACGGTCCGCTGACCGACGCCCAGGGCCGTCATATCAAGGATCTCCCAGTCCCCGAGTTCGCTCCCCCTGGCGCGGTGACGTCGCACCAGCCCACGGCTGCCGTCGCCGACCTGCGCCAGACCGCCACCGCGCAGACGGACAGCGGCTCCACCGACAGCGCCCCGATGAGGCCGGCCCCCGAGCAGTCGGACCTCCAGATCCTCGTCGACCGCTTCGCCGCCGCAGGTGTGCCCATCACCTACAACTGGCGCGGCCGCGACCTGCCGGAGGACCGCGGTCTGCAGATGACCGTTTTCCGGATCGCCCAGGAGGCCCTCACCAACGTACTGCGCTACGCGCCGACCACCGCGAGGGTGAGCGTCGACGTCGAGAGGCATATCGGAACGGTGATCCTCACGGTTGAGAACGACGCCGCCCCCGGCGCCTCGCCCATGCATGGCTCGGGGAAGGGACTGATCGGTATGAAGGAGCGCGCCGCGGTCTATGGTGGGTCTGTCCAAGCGGGGCCCCATGCCGGCGGGTGGCGCGTGCGCACCGTCCTGCGATGGGACGAGGAGGATCAGGAGGGATCAGCGCCATGGCAGATGCCCATGTGACTGGCGCCGATGCGGCCAGTCAAGCCAAGGCCGCGACGATCGGGGGGCCGGTGGTGTCAACGGCGTCCCCAGAGGGCTCCGGCGCCCCGGTGCGCGTGATCCTGGCCGACGACCAGTCGCTCATGCGCATGGGTTTCCGCATGGTCCTCGACGCCGAGGACGGCATCGAGGTCGTCGGCGAGGCCTCTGATGGCACGGCCGCCGTCGCCCAGGCCCGGGCGCTCAAGCCGGACGTCATCCTCATGGATGTGCGCATGCCCGGCATGGACGGCATCGAGGCCACCGCGCGGATCACCGCCGGGTGCCCCCACACGCGCGTCCTCATCCTGACCACCTTCGACCTCGACGAGTACGCCTTCGCGGGCCTGCGCGCCGGGGCCTCGGGCTTCCTGCTCAAGGACACCCGGCCCACCGAGCTCGCCGAGGCGATCCGCACCGTGGCCAGCGGGGAGGCGGTGGTCTCGCCGCGGATCACGCGCCGGATGCTGGAGATGTTCGCCGGTAACCTGCCCAACGCGCTCAGCGCCCCCGACTCCGAGGATCCGCGCCTGGCATCGTTGACCCCGCGTGAGAGGGAGATCCTCACCCTCATGGCCCAGGGCATGAGCAACCAGGAGATCGCGGACGACCTCGTCGTCTCCGCGACCACCGTCAAGACCCACGTCGGCAACGTCCTGGCCAAACTGGACGTGCGGGACCGGGTGCAGGCCGTCGTCGTCGCCTACGAGACGGGGCTCATGGCGCCCTGAGGGGGCAGGTGGGCGAGTGGGGCTCGGGGCGCTGACCGCGTCGCTGGACCCGCCTCTCCCCCGCCCCTCCCCCTCAGGCGGAGTGGAGCCTGAGCTGCGCGGCGTCGAATCCGAGGAGCGCCACGGACTCGACGGCGTCGGCCGCCTCCTCGCAGGTGACCGCCCAGTCAGCGCGCTCGCGCGCCGGGAAGTCGGACAGCACGAAGTCGGCCGGGTCCTGACGGCCGGGCGGCCGGCCGATACCCACGCGCAGGCGGGCGTAGTCGCGCGTCCCCAGCGCCTGGGAGATGGAGCGCAGTCCGTTGTGCCCGCCCTCGCCGCCACCGCGCTTGAGGCGCAGCTCGTGGGGGTCGATGTCGAGCTCGTCGTGGATGACGAGCAGACGGGCGGTGGGGTCGATCCCGTAGAACCGCACGAGGGCCTTGACCGGGCCGCCGGAGACGTTCATGAAGGCGTCCGGGCGGGCGAGGATGACGCGCGGCCCGGGAGCGCCGCCGGGCAGGACGCCCAGGCGCGCCTCGGCGACGCGGGCGCGGGACTTGTGGCGGGAGAGCCGAGACCCGGCGCGCCCTGCCAGAGCGTCGATCACCATGTGACCGACGTTGTGGCGGTTGTGGGCGTACCGGGCCTCGGGGTTCCCCAGCCCGACGATGAGCCAGGGGTCGCTCATGAGGGATCAGCCTCGCGACGGCGTCACTCGGCGGCCGGGGCGGCCTCGCCCTCGGCGGTGGCCTCGACCTCGGCGGGCTCGCCCGCGTCGCGGGTCGTCGGGATCGTCACGTTGACGACGGCGAGCTCGGCGCCGGAGATCGCCTCGACGTCCTTGGGCAGCGCCAGGTCCGCCACGGTGATGATGGTGCCGCCCTCGACGCCGGTGATGTCGACGTCGATGGCCTCGGGGATGGCGATGGCCGGCACCGTGACCTCGACGTGGTCGAGCTCGATCATGTGGATGGTGCCGGGGGCGGAGGTGCCGATGACGTTGACCGGGACCTCGATGTCGACGCGCTCGTTGCGGTTGACCAGGAGGAAGTCGACGTGCTGCACGCCGGGACGGATGGGGTGGCGCTGGATGTCCTTGACGATGGCGAGCAGGTCCTCGCCCTCCAGATCGATGTTGATGAGGGCGTTCTCGTTGCCGCGCAGGGCGAGGCGGGTGGCGTGCTCCTCGAGGAGGATGTGGCGCGGCTCGGAGCCGTGGCCGTAGACGACGGCGGGGCACTTGCCGTCGCGGCGGGCCTGGCGGGCAGCGCCCTTGCCGGAGCCGGTGCGGGCGGTGGCCTTGAGGGTGATGGCGTTGGACATCTGGGTCTCCTCGGGAGGGGCGGGGCGGGCCCCGCGCGTCGGTGGTCCGGCGTGGCGCGACGACGCGCAGCACTCTCCGGTGCCACCACGTCGATCACGGATGCACGCGCTCGCGCGTGTCCCTCGCCGGGGTATCGGGGCAACAGTACGGCACAGCGCCGCGCCCGGGCCAGGCGGGAGCCGGTGAGCCGGGCCACCCCAGGCGGCAGCCGAGCGGCCGCCCGGACCTGAACACACCCAATGCCGCCAACGTAGCAACAAGTGCTACGCTGTCGACATGACAGCGGTCATCGGTCAGCGCGAGCTGCGCAACAACAGCGGTGCCATCATGCGCGAGCTGTCGGGGGGCAAGACCTTCATCGTGACTCGCAACCAGGCCCCGGTCGGCGAATTGCGGCCGCTGCGGCGTAGTCGGACAGTCCGGCGAGAGATCCTTCTCGCCGCGCTCGCAGGCGCTCCCGACGTCGATCGCGAGCGATTGATCGCGGATCTTGATACGTCCATTGACCAGGACCCCCAGCCCCGTGCCTGAGTTCGACGTCGCGCTCCTGGACACCTCCGTCGTCATCGACCTCCCGCGCGTCGATCAGTCGCGGTTGCCCGCGGAACTCGCGATCAGCGCCGTCACCCTGGCCGAGTTGAGCGCTGGCCCGGCATTCACTCCCGACCCACTCGAACGGGCGCGCCGTCAGGCGCGTCTCCAGCTCGTCGAGTCGCTTGTCGATCCCATTCCGTTCGGAGCGGAGGCCGCCCGGGCCTACGGAGTGATCGCTGGCGCTGTCATCGCGGCAGGGAGACAGCCCCGTCGCCGGGTCGCCGACCTCATGATCGCCGCGACCGCCCTCGCCGAGGACATGCCACTCCTGACGCGCAATCCGGAGGACCTCCGGGGGCTCGAAGAATTGATCACCGTCGTCGAGCTGTAGCGGGGCAGGGCGAGGCTCTTTGTCTCCCCATCCAGCGCGGATGAGTCGAGGATCAGCCGGCCTGTGGAGAACCGCCCGGTTTCGCCGTGCTGTTCGCCCGGTCTCGGTGGGAGAGGAGGGTGGCGATGGTGGGCTGGCCGGGGGCGGAGGCGGCAGCGGGGTCCGCGCTGACGGTGGCGAAGGTGAGGGCGGAGCCGTAGCGCCAGCCCTCCAATCGGCTGCGCTGCCCCCGCTCCCCCATGGAGATGACCGCCACGGGGATGCTGAGCGAGGCCCGTGCCCGCGCCGCGACGTCGAGCGCGCGGGCGACGTCCTCCTCGCAGCGCGGCATGACGGCGATCTTCGCGCAGTCGGCGCCGCCGGCCTCCATCCGGGCCAGCCGCGCCAGCATCTCCCCCTCCGGCGGGGTGGCGGTGAAGTCGTGGCTCGAGGCGACGACGGCGATCCCCGCCTCATGGGCGCGCCGCGCGAGGGCGGGCAGGGCCTCGGCGGACAGCTCGACGTCGAGCGCGTCGGCGATGGGGCGCTCACCGCGGCAGTCGGCCTGCAGGGCGATGAGCTCGCCGAGGGCCTCGGCGTGCTCGCGGGGCCCCAGGGCCGCGTCGCCGCCCTCGCGCTGGGAGCGCGCGGTGGCGAGTAGGGGCGTGCCCGTGGGGGCGAGGTGGGCGGCGAGGGAGAGGATCGCCTCGTGCCAGAAGGCGGCAAGCGCCGCAGGGGCAGCGGGAGCCGCGGAGTCTGTGGGGGCCGGCCCCTCCGCGGGCGGGGCAAGCAGGTCGAGTCGGAGCTCCACGAGGTCCGCGCCAGCAGCCGCCGCCGCGAGCGCCTGGGCGAGCGCGCCGTCGGAGGCCCCCGAGCCCTCGACGGCGTCGGCGGTCGTCGCCACGGCGATGACCGCGTCCTCCCCGCCGAGCTCGGCAGTCCCGATCCTCACGGGGCGCGGGCAGCGCGGGGAGCCGGGCAGTGGGGCAGGCTCCGCGCCCGCTGCGGCGTCAACCATCGTGCTGCGCCCCGCCGTCTGCCAGGGACAGCGCGATGCCGTCGAGGATGTCGGTGAGAGAGGTGACCGTGGAGCCCAGGGGGCGCCCGGCCTCGGCCGTGCGCTCGGCGACCCTGCCGATGACCTCGGACCACACGAGGGCGCCCGCGGCGATGACGTCGCGCCGCCCCGGGCGCAGGTAGTCCCAGGACTCGCGCTCGGCCGCCGTCGAGCGCAGGATCGCGTCGCAGGAGGCCAGGACGGTGCCGAGCGGCAGGCGGGAGCCGTGGATCGAGTCGGGCTCGAAGTCCGCCAGGCTGAGGGCGTGGGCGGTGATCGTGGTGATCGTGCCCGCCAGGCCCACGAGCTCCTCGGTGGCGCCCAGGTCCATGACCCCCTCGGCGCGGTCGAGGAGATCGCGCACATGGGCCCGGGCGGCGGCCTCGGCGTCGGGGGTGACGCCGTCGGCGAGGTAGCGCTCCGTGACGCGCACGGAGCCGGTGTCCAGGGAGATCGCCGCCTCGGGCGCGCGCGTGCCGAGGACCAGCTCGGTGGAGCCGCCGCCGAGGTCGACGACGAGGCGCCGCCCCTGGCCCTGCGCGCCCAGGAGCGAGCCCGCGAAGGACAGGCGGGCCTCCTCGTCCCCGGAGACGACCTCGGGCTCGATGCCGAGGCGCTGGCGGACGCCGTCGACGAAGACGTCCCGGTTGCTCGCGTCGCGGGTGGCGGAGGTGGCGACGAAGCGCACGCGCTCGGCCCCGGTGGCCTGGATCCGCTCGGCGTAGTCGGCGACGACCTCCAGGGTGCGCTGAAGCGCCTCGTCATCGAGGCGCCCAGTCTTGTCCACACCCTGGCCGAGGCGCACGATCTTTGAGCGCCGCGCGACCTTCTTCAGGCGCCAGCCGGTGGGCCCTGAGTCGGGGTCGGGGTGGGCGTCCGCGATGAGCAGGCGGATCGTGTTCGTGCCGCAGTCGATCGCGGCGACGCGGGTGGGCGCCATGGGTCCTCCGAATGGGGTGGCGGTGTCAGCAGCTGCAGCGGCGATCGTCCCACAGGCCGCGCTCGCGCAGTGCCTCCAGGGTGAGGTCGCCGATCGGGTTGATGCCCGGGCCCGCGGCCAGGGCGTGCCCGAGGAGAGCGTGGAGGCATTTGACGCGGGTGGGCATGCCTCCCGCGCTCACGCCCTCGATCTCATGAGGGGAGCCGAGCTCGGCGCGGGCCGCGAGATAGTGCTCGTGGGCGCGCCGGTAGGCCTCGGCGAGGGATTCGTCCTGGCCGAGTCGGGCGTTGAAGTCCTCCATGAGGTGCTCGGCCTCGAGGGTGGAGCAGCCGCGCACGGCGGCGGGGTGGGTGAGGTAGTAGCTGGTGGGGAAGGGTGACCCGTCGGGCAGGCGGGGAGCCGTGCGCACGACGGTGGGGCGGCCGCAGACGCAGCGGGCCGCGATGGAGACGACGCCGCGGGGCACGCGCCCGAGTTGGGCGGCCAGGGCGTCGAGGTCGGCCTGGGAGACCTCCGGATGCGGATCGGGCGCGGCGGTCCCACTCATCGCGGGGGTCGTCGCCTGCTGGTCCTGCGCGCTCGGCGGGGTCTGGTCAGCGCTCATTTGGTGGCCTCGGGGGTGGCGGGCGCCGCCGGGGAGGCGGTCGGGGTCGCGGAGGGGGTGGCGGCGGGAGTCGCGGCGCCACCGGCGACAGCGGCGGACTCGGTGAGCGCGTCATACCAGGGGGCGCGGGTCTCCTCCTTGGCAGCGGCCTGGGCGTCGGCGTCGGCCTGCGCCTGCACGTCATCTGCCCCGACGACGACGTAGCTCTTCTCCCCCGGCATGACGTAGGAGAGGCGCTCGCGCGCCTGGGAGCGCACATAGGTCTCGTCCTGCCATTGGGCCGCCTCCTGCTCGAGGGCGGTGGCGGTGGCCCTGGCGGCGTCGATCTGCTGGGTGACTGCGTCGTATCGGGCGCGCTGCGACAGGTAGTTGTTGAGAGTCGGCAGCACGACGACGAGGGCGAGGATGAGCACGGCCGCGAGCACGAGCAGGCGGATGGGAAGGGCGGGCCCCTCGGGGCCGCCGAGGCGCAGGACCATGGGGGTGGGCGCCTGTTCGGCGGCGGCCTGGGTGGAGGCGCGCTCGGGGGTGGCGCCGGGCCGCTCGTCGCGGTCAGTGCGCCCAGTGCGCTCGGATCGCTCAGTGCGGCGGGGTCGGGCGGCGTCGCCAGCCTCAGCGGGGCGCCCGGGCCCGGTGCTGCGGGCGGTCGCGCGCGGGGCGGGGCGCGCCTCGGAGCGGGCCCTGGGTCGGGCGGGGGTCGGGCGGCGCGGGCTCATGGGGCGATCCTGCCGCAGGGACGGGCCCCCTCCAAGCAGGCGCACCCGGAAGTGGTACGGACCATGGGTGAGGGGGATCGCGGATGGATGTGGCGGCGTCGAATGGGCTGGGAACGACCAACGTGGAGAGGAACGGCCTCGGGCGGACCAGCGGTCGCTGGTCCGCCCGAGGCGGAGGGCTTCAGATCGCCCTGATCCGGGGGCGGGCGCGGTGCCCGGCCCTGGGATCAGGCCTTGAAGCGCGGGAAGGCGGAGGCGCCGGCGTAGACGGCGGCCTCGCCGAGGGACTCCTCGATGCGCAGGAGCTGGTTGTACTTGTTGATGCGCTCGCCGCGGGCGGGGGCGCCGGTCTTGATCTGGCCGGAGTTGGTGGCCACGGCGAGGTCGGCGATGGTGACGTCCTCGGTCTCACCGGAGCGGTGGGAGGTCATCGACTTGTAGCCAGCGCGGTGCGCCATCTCGACGGCCTCGAGGGTCTCGGTGAGCGAGCCGATCTGGTTGACCTTGACCAGGAGGGCGTTGGCGGCGCCGAGCTCGATGCCCTTGGCGAGGCGCTCGGGGTTGGTGACGAAGAAGTCGTCGCCGACGATCTGGACGCGGTCGCCGATGCGCTCGGTGAGGGCCTTCCAGTCGTCCCACTCGTCCTCGCTCAGCGGGTCCTCGATGGAGACGATCGGGAAGTCGGCGATGAGCTTCTCGTAATAGTCGACCATGAAGGCGTTGTCGCGGGCCTCGCCCTCGAACTTGTAGGTCTTGGTCTTCTCGTCGAAGAACTCGGAGGAGGCGACGTCCATGGCGAGGGCGACGTCGGCGCCGGGCTTGTAGCCGGCCTTCTCGATGGCCTCGACGATGAGCTCGAGGGCCTCGCGGTTGGAGTCGAGGTTGGGGGCGAAGCCGCCCTCGTCGCCCAGGCCGGTGGACAGGCCGCGGCCCTTCACGACGGCCTTGAGGGAGTGGTAGACCTCGGCGCCCATGCGCAGGGCCTCGCGGAAGGTCTTCGCGCCGATGGGGGCGATCATGAACTCCTGGATGTCCACGTTGGAGTCGGCGTGGGAGCCGCCGTTCATGATGTTCATCATCGGGACGGGCAGGACGTGGGCGTTCGGGCCGCCGACGTACTGGAAGAGCTCAAGGCCGGCGGAGTCGGCGGACGCGGCAGCGGCGGCGAGGGACACGCCGAGGATGGCGTTGGCGCCGAGCTTGCCCTTGTTGGGGGTGCCGTCGAGGTCGATCATGAGCTGGTCGAGGCCGCGCTGGTCAGCGGCGTCGTAGCCGATGATCTCGGGGGCGATGGTCTCGTTGACGTTGGCGACGGCCTTCTCGACGCCCTTGCCGAGGTAACGGCCCTTGTCGCCGTCGCGCAGCTCGACGGCCTCGAAGGCGCCGGTGGAGGCGCCCGAGGGGACGGCGGCGCGGGCGAAGGAGCCGTCCTCCAGGAGGATCTCGACCTCGAGGGTCGGGTTGCCACGGGAGTCGAGGATCTCGCGTGCGTGAACGTTCTCGATGAGGGCCACTTGGTGCTCCTTTGTCGTGTGAACCGATCGGGGTGATCCGGATGCGTGCCCAAGCCTACCGGGAGGCGCAGGTCCGCACGAGGGCCATGGTCCTCAGATTCGTGGCGTTCACGCCGGGCGAGAATGCTGGAGCCAGCCTCCGGGCCGCCCAGCGGTGCTGCCCGGGGCTGTGAGGAGCCGCCGGGCCCCGGCAGGGGCGGCGCGGCGTCAGCGCATGGCGGGCCGCTGCCCGGCGGTGCCCATCTGCGAGGCAGCGGAGGCCGGGAGGACGAGCCAGGTCCGGGTCTCCTTGTCGTCATAACGGGGTGAGGCCTTGACATCCGCAGTGCCCATGATCGACTCGTACTCGGCCTGCACCTGCGCGGCCGGGGTGGCACCGCCGCCGCCCTGGGCGGAGTTATTGACGACGTCCAAGAGGTACTTGGTGCGCATCGCCTGCCGCGCCGCCTCGGAGTGCTCAGACTTCCCCACCTGGTCATCCAGCATGCGGTCGACCTCCTCATCACCCACGCTGAGACCGTGGGCCGCGCAGGCCTCCTCGAAGGGGCCGGCGGAGACGAGGAGTTCGAGGACGCTGGAGGTGGTCATGTTCAACGGCGCGAGCTCGTCAGCGGCGCTCTGCAGCTCCTTCTCCGCGATCGTCGTCGAGTGCCTGGCGCCGTCGAGCCCGGTGTAGGCGGCGGTGGCGGCGACGCCGGGCTGGGCCGAGCAGGCACCCAGGGCGGAGGCGCCGAGCAGGAGGGCGGCGGTGGCGGCGAGCAGTCGGGGCGCGCGGATGGCGGTCCAGGGCGTGGTCACGGTGCTTCTCCTGTTCTCACGGCGAGTCACCAAGCCATCGTATCCCCGCCCAACTCAGGCGCGCTGGCGGAGCCTCTCATAGACCCGTCGCACGGGCGCGGGGGCCCACCAGTTCCAGCGGCCGAGCACGGTCATCGTGGCGGGCACGAGCAGCAGGCGCACGAGGGTGGCGTCGGCGGCGACCATGATCGCCAGGCCCACCCCGATCTCCTTGATGGAGATCATGTCCCCTGAGACGAAGCCGAGGAACACCGCGATGATGATCGCGGCCGCTGAGGTGATGATGCGCCCCGAGCGCTGCAGCCCGCGGGCGACGGCGTCGTCGTTGTCATGACCGGCCTCCCAGTACTCGCAGATGCGTGCCAGGAGGAAGACCTCGTAGTCCATGGCGAGACCGAACCCGAAGGCGACGAGGCAGGCGACGATGAAGGTCTGCATGCCCGGCGTCTGTGGGAGGCCGAGGTAGCCGTGCTCGAAGAGCCATGACGTCGCGCCCAAGGAGGCGATGAGGGAGAAGGTGTTGATGATGAGGGCTTTGAGGGGCACCACGAGGGAGCCGGTCATGCCCAGCAGGAGGACGAAGACCGCGACGACGACGATCGCGATGGCCCAGGGGGCGCGCTCCGCCATCGAGTCGATGAAGTCGATCTGCCTGGCGGCCGTCCCGCCGACCCACCGCTCATAGCCCACGGGCGTGGCGCGGATCTGCTCGACGGCGTCGGTCACCCGCGGCCCGACAGGGTCCTCGACATCCATGAGGACCCGGATGAGGACCATGTCGTCGTGCCCCTCGAGGGCTGAGGCGCGCGCGCTCGAGACGTCGTCCATCTGCGCGATGCCGTTGACGAGCGGGGCGGCCCCCTCCGCGTCCGTGCGAGCGACGACGGAGATCGTCGGCGTGGCCAGGGCGGGGTAGTCGGCCTGGAGGGTGTCGTAGGCGGTTCTCACCGAGGAGCCCTGAGGGATGTACTCGGCGACGTTGGTGCGCATGCGCATCGAGCCGATGGGCGCCGCCATGGCGGCGAGAATCGCGACGATGGCCAGGATGACGAGCCAGGGGTGGGCGACGACGCGGTGGGACAGGCGGGAGAAGAAGCCGTGGTCGGCCGAGGCGTCGCCGACGGCGGCCAGGGCCCGGCGCGCGCCGGGGACCCGGGAGAGCAGGCTGGGGCGCACGAGGTGGCCGCCCAGGAGCGTGATGATCGCGGGCACGAGCGTGATCGCGCAGGCGACGGCGAGCAGGGCGACGGCGACGGCCCCTCCGGCGATGGTGCGCAGCATGGGCGAGCGCATGACGAGCAGCCCGGCGATCGAGCAGGCGATGGTCAGGGCGGAGAAGGAGACGGTGCGCCCCGCCGTCGCCACGGTGCGCGTGACGCAGTCGCGCACGAGGGAGCGCATGTCCTCACCGGTGGGCATGCCGATGTAGTCCCCGTCCTCGTACTCGCGCGCCGCGATGGCGATCGCGACCTCCTCGCGGTATCGGCTGACGACGAGCAGCCCGTAGTCGATGGAGAGGGACAGGCCGATCAGCGAGATGACGTTGAGGATGAAGGAGTGGACCTCGAGCGCGAAGGTCATTCCCCACAGCACCCCCATGCCGGTGATGATCGCGACGATCGCGCCCGCCAGCGGCAGTCCTGCGGCGAGCAGGCCCCCGAAGACGAGGACGAGGAGCACGAGGGCGATGGGCAGGCTCACGGATTCCCCGGAGGCGAGGTCGTTTCGGACGACCTCGCCGATGGAGTCGCCGATGAGTTCTGCCGAGACCGCGTCGACCGCTGCCTCCGGCGCGGCGGCGCGCAGGGCCTCGAGGTAGGGACCGCCTGCGGCGTCCGTGACGCGCTGGGTGGCGGCGTCGACGTCGGTGTCGGACAGGCCTGGGGCGAGGGTGACCACCTCGGCGAAGCCGTCCCCGCGGGCGGAGAGCATCGCCTTGGCCTCTGGCGAGCGGGGATCGGCCACGGAGAAGGCATCGGTGACGGAGGCGACGCCGTCGACGTTCTCCAGCTGGGGCCGGGCGGCGGCGACGGCGCTGGCCAGGGCGGCGGGGTTGGCGCTCATGTCGACGCCGCGCACGACGATGCTGATCCGCTCCCCCTCATCGGCGCTGGGGCCGGTGAGGTCGGCGACGAGGGAGGACTCCGTGTGCGGAGTGGCGACGTCGCCGGTGGAGAGGCGATCGAAGAGCCCGCCCTTCCCCCATCCCTGGAGGATCGCGCTCATGGCGACGACGGCGATGAGCGCCCATGCGATGACGACGGCGAGGGGGTGACGGGTGACAGTGCGGCCGATGCTGCGGAACATCTGAGTCTCCTTGAGGCGAGGAGCCGGCTCGAGCGCGATGGAACAGCGTTGTCCAAAAGAAACTGTTCGCTTTTCTTTGTCTCCAGGCTACGCACCCCCGCCCCCACGGTCAAGGCCCCACCGCCGAGACCGGTCGAAGTGAGAGGCGAGACCGGTTCGGGAACCGGTCTCGTTCCTGTTCTCGACCGGTTTCGCTGCTGTTTTCGACCGGTCTCGATGAAGTGGGAAGGAGCGGTCAGCGGCGACGGCGGTAGGCGGTGGCCTCGGCCTCGTAGTCGGCCTCGCCCGCCACGACGGCGCGCAGCAGCACCTCCGCCCAGCGCAGGAGGGCCTCGCCCTCGATAGGCCCGCCGCCCATGCGCGCCGCCCCGGGCGCGGGCACGACGATGGTGCGGGTGGCCGGCTTGATCGTCGTGCCCGGGTAGAGGCGGGTGAGCCGCATCCGCCCGGACTCGGGCAGCTCGACGGGAGCGAAGCGGATCGACTTGCCCTGGGCGACGATCTCGCGCACGCCGAGGCGGGCCGCGAGCGCGCGCAGCCGGGCCAGCGCGGCCAGGCGCGCCACCGGGTCGGGCACGGGCCCGTAGCGGTCGGCGAGCTCGTCGAGCACGTCGGCCACCTGCTCGTCACTGCGGGCGGCGGCGAACTTCGTGTAGGCCTCCAGGCGCAGGCGCTCGTGGGGCACGTAGTCCTCGGGGATGGTGGCGTCCACGGGCAGTTCGATGCGCAGCTCGGCCTCGTCCTCGCCGTCGTCGGCATCCCCGGAGCCCTCCCCCAGTTTGAGGGAGCGCTTGTAGGCCGTGACAGCGTCGGAGACCATGCGCACGTAGAGGTCGAAGCCGACCCCGGCGATATGCCCGGACTGCTCGCCTCCCAGCAGGTTCCCGGCGCCCCGGATCTCCAGGTCCTTCATGGCCACCTGCATCCCGGCGCCGAGGTCGGTGTTGGTGGCGATGGTGCGCAGCCGCTCCAGCGCGGTCTCGGTGAGCGGCTTGTCCGCGGGGTAGAGGAAGTAGGCGTAGGCGCGCTCGCGCCCGCGCCCCACGCGCCCGCGCAGCTGGTGGAGCTGGGACAGGCCGAAGCGGTCGGCGCGGTCGACGATGAGGGTGTTGGCGTTGGAGACGTCGAGGCCGGTCTCGACGATCGTCGTGCACACGAGGACGTCGATCTCCTTGTGCCAGAAGTCGTCGATGACGGCCTCGAGCCGGGCCTCGCTCATCTGGCCGTGGGCGGTGGCCACGCGCGCCTCGGGGACGAGCTCGGTGATCTGGGCGGCGACGCGGTCGATGTCGGAGACGCGGTTGTGGACGAGGAAGACCTGCCCGTCGCGCAGGAGCTCGCGGCGGATGGCGGCGCCGACCTGCTTGGTCTCCCAGGCGCCCACGTAGGTGAGGATGGGGTGGCGGTCCTCGGGCGGGGTGGCCAGGGTGGACATCTCGCGGATGCCGGTCACGGCCATCTCGAGGGTGCGGGGGATCGGGGTGGCGGACATGGCCAGGACGTCGACGTCGGTGCGCAGGGCCTTGAGGGCCTCCTTGTGCTCGACGCCGAAGCGCTGCTCCTCGTCGATGATGAGCAGGCCGAGGTCCTTGAAGCGCACCTGCCCGGTGATGAGGCGGTGGGTTCCGACGACGACGTCGATACTGCCGTCGGCGAGCCCGGCCAGGACCTCGGCGGACTCTGCCTCGGACTGGAAGCGGGAGAGCTGGGCGACGCGCACGGGGAACCCGGCGTAGCGCTCGGTGAAGGTCTCGGCGTGCTGGCTGACCAGCAGGGTCGTGGGGGCGAGGACGGCGACCTGCTTGCCGTCGGCAACGGCCTTGAAGGCGGCGCGCACGGCGACCTCGGTCTTGCCGTAGCCGACGTCGCCCATGATGAGGCGGTCCATGGGCTGGGGCTTCTCCATGTCGGCCTTGACGTCGTCGATGGTGGAGAGCTGGTCGGGGGTCTCGGTGTAGGGGAAGGCCTCCTCGAGCTCGGCCTGCCAGGGGGTGTCGGGCCCGAAGGCGTGGCCCGCGGCGGCGGCGCGGGCGGCGTAGAGGCGCACGAGCTCGCCGGCGATCTCGCGGACGGCCTTGCGCGCCTTGGACTTCGTCTTGGCCCAGTCGGCGCCGCCCATCTTGTTCAGGGCGGGCGCGTCGCCGCCGACGTACTTGGTGACCTGGTCGAGGGAGTCGGTGGGGACCATGAGGCGGTCGCCGGGCTGGCCGCGCTTGGAGGGGGCGTACTCGATGACGAGGTACTCGCGGGTGGCGGCGCTCTTGCCCGTGCCGACGGCGCGGCGCCGCAGCTCGATGAAGCGCCCGACGCCGTGCTGGGCGTGGACGACGAGGTCGCCGGGGTGGAGGGAGAGGGGGTCGACGGACTTCCGGGAGCGGCGGGCGGGCAGGGCCTTGGCGCCGCGCGGGCCGGTGGAGGCGCGGCCGGTGAGGTCGGACTCGGCGATGAGGGCGAGGCGCTGCCCCTCGGCGATGAAGCCGTGGCCGGCGGAGGCCTGGGTGATGCGCACGACGCCGTCGCCCTGGGGGGCGCCGCCGGTGTCCGACCAGCCGAGGTCGGCGGGCTCGTCGAGCTGGGTGACGATGCGGGCGGGGACGTCGCCGTCGGCGAGGAGCTGGGCCATGCGGCGGCCGGGCCCGGGCCCGTCGGTGGCGACGACGACGCTCCAGCCCTCGCGGGCCATGCGGCCGAGGTCCCCCACGGCCTCGTCGAGGCGCCCCCGGTAGCCGGCGGGGTCGCGCAGCGCCAGGGCGGTGACGTCCGGGGAGGCGGCGAGAGAGGTGAGGGACCACCAGCCGAGGTTGGTGGTGAGGGCCAGCGCCCGCGCCTCGCCGAGGCTCGCGAAGGCGGCGGCGGACAGGTCCACGGGGACGGTGCCCCCGGAGGCGGCGGAGGTCCAGGCGGCGGCGAGGAACTCGGCGGTGGTGGCCACGAGGTCCTCGGCGCGCTTGCGGATGCGCTCGGGCTCCAGGGCGACGACGAGCCTGTCCCCCACGAGGTCGAGCAGCGGCACCATGCGGGGGACGAGGACGGGGGCGAGGGACTCCATGCCCTCGACGGGGATCCCCTCGGCGATCTTGCCGAGCATGTCGGCCGCGCCCGGGATCGCGCCGGCCAGGGCCGCGGCGCGCTCGCGCACGGCGTCGGTGAGGAGCAGCTCGCGGCAGGGGTGGAGGGTGGCGCCGCCCAGCTCCTCCACGGTGCGCTGGTCGGCGACGGCGAAGGAGGAGACGGACTCGATGTCGTCGCCGAAGAAGTCGACGCGCACGGGGCGCGACGCGGTGGGCGGGAAGACGTCGAGGATGCCGCCGCGCACGGCGAACTCGCCGCGGGACTCCACCATGTCCACCCGCGTGTAGGCGGCGTCGGCCAGGCGGGCGGCGATGGTCTCCAGGCCCTCGCTGGGTCCGGGGGCGAGGCGGATGGGCTCGATCTCGCCCAGGCCGTCGATGACCGGCGCCAGCAGGGCGCGGATGGGGACGATGAGGACGCGGATGGGGCCGCGCGCCTCATCGCCGGCCTCGGGGTGGGCGAGGCGGCGCAGGACCGAGAGCCTGGTGGCGACGGTGTCGGCCCGCGGGGAGAGGCGCTCGTGGGGCAGGGTCTCCCAGGCGGGGAAGACCGCGATGTCGCTCGGGGGGAGGTAGCAGGCCAGGGCCGCGGCGAGCTCCTCGGCCTGGCGCCCGGTGGCGGTGACGGCGAGCAGTGGCGCGCCTCCGCCCGCGGCAGCGCCAGCATCGCCCGCGGCAGCGTCGGCGCCGGAAGCCGCCCCCACGGCACGGGCGACGCCGCGCTCCCCCATGGCCATGGCCGCGAGGATCGCGGGGCGCGCCCCGGGGGCGACGACGGCGCTGCTCTCACCCCGCCGGGTCGAGGCCGCAGAGCGGACGAGCTCGGCAATCGTGGGGTCGGCCAGGAGCGGGGGGAGGACAGCGGTGAGACGCACGCGCCGAGTCTAGAGGCGCTGGGGATGAGGACCGAGCTCGCTGGCGAAGGATGCGGGGACGTTCTCGCTGGCTACGAGCGCGGCGGGAGGCGGAAGCGGGCGAGGTCGGCCGACGAGATGACCGGGAGGGCGGCCGGGTCGGGAGAGGGCAGGGCGGCGACGGGCTCCAGCTCCTCATCGGATGCGTCAGGAGCCCCCGCCGGTCCCCCACCGTCAGCGAGGAGCGCGCCAGGCTCGGCGCCATCGTCCTCAGCCTGCTCGCCGTCGTCCCTCAGCCCAGGGTCCCAGCGCTCCCGCGGCAGCCCGGCGTCGTCGGGCCTGCCCTCGCGCTCGGCGGCGCTGGCGGCGACGCTCGCCCCGACGACCACCCACACGACGGTGGAGAGCTGGGTGATGAAGGCGACGGACACGAAGGCCGGGATCATGGCGGCGATAGCCACCTGGGGGGCGTTGGCGCGCCCGCCCAGCACCCGCAGCGCGATGTAGAGCGCGCCGATGATGAAGGGGATGACGGGCGCCCAGCCGTAGCGGAGCGCGGCGAGGAGGACCTGGTCGTCGATGGAGCGGAAGCCCTCCCAGTACACCGTGCCGTTGCGGACGGTGCGCGCTGGCGAGGCGCCGATGAGGACGAGGCGCTTGAGGAGGATGAGCAGCTGGCCCCGGTAGGCGGCGCTGCCGGACTGCTCGTCGCCAGCCTTGGCGAAGACGCGCAGCAGCACGGGCGCGACGACGAATATCCCAGCGCCCAATGTGATGAGGGTGGCGGAGCGCCAGGACGGGGTGATGTCGGTGCGCAGGATCGTCAGGGACAGGATGAGGGCGACGACGGCGCCGATGATGCCCGCGCGGGACAGGGACGGCAGGGTGACGCCGACGATCGCGACCATCCCGGCGATCCTCGCCCACGAGGGCCAGCGCGCGATGGCGACCATCGGGATGCCCGCCGCCATGGACACGCCGAAGGCGATCGAGTGGCCGAAGGCCCCCTCGATACGGGGCAGGCCCGCGCGGATCTGGATGTCCGCCCAGTCGGCGTAGGCGCGGGTGGGGAACTCGATGAGCACGAAGGGGTTGATGCGGGTGATCGCCTCGACGTAGCCGAGCGCGGCCGCTATGAGCCACATCGTTGCCATGGCCGTGGCGAAGTCCCTCAGGCCGATCCTCTCCACGAGCATGCGCGCGGCGAGGTAGGCGGGGACGGCGTCGAAGACGAGCTCGCCCAGGACCGTGTTGGTCGAGGCGCCGGCGACCAGGGAGAGGGCCACGAGGGCGAAGCCCGCGCCAACGAGGATGTCGCCGCTGCTCAGTCGCCAGGAGAAGTCGGAGGCGAGGGCCAGGCAGACGAGGATGCAGACGCCGGCTGCTGGCGGGATGGGGATGCCGACGTTGACGGTCATCCAGATGCCCATGAGGGCGAGCGAGCCCGCGACGAGGTACGCGCCGACGATCGGCTTGCACCGCACCATCCACAGGGTCATCGCGATGACCGGGTAGGACAGGAGGACGATGGCAGCGAGCAGGAGCATCTGCATGATCGTGCCCTCCTCTTTCCTCGCGACTCCGCCCCGACAGGGGCGTCATGAGGCTACTACGCGCCACCCCCGCCCGTGCAGGGGCGCGGGTCAGGCGGGGTGGGCGCTCAGGAGGCCGAGCCCTGGAAGACGACGGCGGGCTGCCCCGGGACGACGGTGACGGACACGGTCACCTGGTCGCGGGCGTCGGCGGGCACGGAGAAGCGGAAGGATCCGGTGGTGGTCTGACCGGCGGAGACGCTGGCGGGCAACTCGGTCCCCTCGGCCGCGCTGAGCGGGGCGGCCGGGGTGGCGTCCGGGCCGTAGGTGAGCGTGGCGAGCGCGCCGGACAGGTCGACGTCCTGGCCGCCAGCGGTGACGGAGAGGTTGACCTGGAGGGCGGCACCGCCGATCTCCCCGGGGGCGAGGGCGTCGCCGGGGACGTCGACGGCGTCGAGCGAGGTGATGGCGACCGTCGCGTCGCCCGAGGTGGAGGACTCGTTGAGGGCGACGGCGGGGGCAGATGCCCCGGTGTAGCCGGCCTGGCCGGGCTGGAGGCCCTGGGGGTCGGCGGACTGCCCATCGGGTGAGGAGCCGTCGGAGGCCTGCCCGGTTGAGGCGGGGGCCACCGGCGTCGGCTCCGCGGTGGCGCCGGCCGTCTCGGTGGTGGTGACCGGCGGCACGGACTCAGTGGCCGCGGCACTGCTCGAGGAGGAGTCGTTCGAGCAGCCGGTGAGGATCGCCGCCGACAGGAGGAGGGCCGAGGCCCGCAGGATCCGGGTTCTTCCCTGAGGTGACATGGTGCCTTCCGTGGGATCGATGGGGTGTCTGGGAGCGCCTGGGCCGGCGGCGGCTGGGGGATCAGCCGCCGCCGGCCAGGGCGTCACTGGTGGTGGGGTGGGCGAGAGCTCGGGCGGTTCATCACTGCTCGATCGAGCGGGCCTGGAACTCCGAGACCAGGAGCTTGTTGTTCAGGGAGGTCGCCGAGCCGGAGAGGTAGGCCGACATGAGCACTGAGCCGGCCCCCTGGATCTGCTCGGTGGCATCCGTGGCGGTCAGGGTGGGCGCGGCGGGCTCCTGCTCGCCGTCGAGCCACACGGTGGCGTCCAGCGATGTGGTCCCGTTGCCGATGGCCGAGGTCCTCACGTTGATCTTCGTGCCCGCGGCCCAGCGGCCCGGGAGCGCGGTCTGGGCGAGGATCTTCTCGGTCCCGCCGACCTGCGAGGTGAGGAACACGAACACCTCACCGGTCGACTTGACCTGGATCTTCGCTCCGTAGGAGCCCGAGGCGGTGGACCGGGGGAAGAAGGAGGCGTAGACGCCGCCGCCGGTGGGGGCCTCGGTGAGGGTGAAGCTGGAGGACACCTTGGTGGACTCGGAGGAGACCTTGGGCAGCATGGCCGTGGAGGTCCAGGCCGCCTTGTTCAGCGCGATGGCGCCGACGCCGTCGGCCGCGGAGAAGCGCGAGGGCGAGGAGAGCTTCCAGGCGCCGCCGACGCTCGCGTCGGGCCAGCCCTTCTCCTGGGACTTCTTGAAGGAGGCCTGGGCGATGATGCCCTCGCCCTGCGGGACGTCGGAGACGGTGATCGGCTGGCTGACGGACTTGCGGGCGCCGGCGTTGTCGGTGACCGTGAGGGTCAGCGTGTAGTCGCGGGCCTCGGCGTAGGTGTGGGTGGTGGTGGCGCCGGTGCCGGTCGCGCCGTCACCGAAGTCCCACTCGTAGGACTCGATCGTGCCGTCGGGGTCCACCGAGCCGGTGGCGTCGACACTCACGGTCATGCCGGCGACCTGCTGGCGCAGGACGGGCTGGGGCGCCACGTTGGCGGCCTGGCCCAGGCGCTGGCGCACCTGATCGGCGGAGAGCTGGGTGTGGTAGATCGCGGTGGAGTCGACGGTGGCGTCGAGCACGCCGGGCGTGTCCCCGGTCGCGCCCGGCCAGCCGTTCAGGCGGCTCACGCCCAGACGCCAGGTCCCTGAGAAGGACTGGGCGGAGGTGACCGAGGGGTCGGTGGCCACGGCCTTGCCATCGATGTACAGCACCTGGCCGGCGGGGCCGAGCGTGGCGACGACGTGGTGCCACTGCCCGTCGTTGAGCCCGGGCTGGGATTCGACGACCTTCGTGGGGCGGGGGTAGACGCCGAAGCGGAGGACGCCGTCAGAGTCCATGTAGATCATGCGGTCGCGGTTGGCGTTGCTGTCCTCGTAGCCGAGGATGGCTCCACCCTTGGTGGAGGTGGTGCGGAACCAGGTCTCCATGCTGAAGGTCTGGACGGGGCCGTCGGAGGCCGAGGAGACGGCGGTGGCGCTGCCCCCGATCCCCACGGCCTTGGACCCGGCGCGGGAGCCGTCCTGACCGGGCGTCACACCGGAGGTTCCGGTCATGTCGCCGCCACCGAGGACATCCTTGAAGGTGGTGCCGGTCGGCTCGTTGAAGGTCCACAGGTGCTTGGCGCCCAGGTCGGCGGCGCCGGCGTCGAGGTCGTCGAGGTCGGGGCCCTTGGCCACGGTGATGCTCATCGGGTCGCTGGCCAGGGTGTTGCCGCCGGCGTCGGAGACGACGAGTGTGTAGGTGTGCTCACCCGCGGGGGCGCGGTTGTCGCGCAGTGTCTTGCGGGACTCGCGGCTCCAGAAGCGGTCCGAGGCCGTGAGCGTGCTCGTGGGCGTCGCAGCGCCGTCGCGGTAGAGGGAGTAGGTCAGAGCGGAGTCGTCGCGGTCCCAGGTGGGGGTGAAGGCGACGTCGACGGCGCCGTCGGCGGGGGTGCTGATGCTCGCGGCGAGGTCGGCCGCCTTGCCCTCGGGCGCGTGGCTCTTGGTGGCGCCGCGCTTGGGGAAGCGGGTGAGGCCCTGCTGGGGCTTGCCATCGACGAAGATGAACTCGCCCCCGGCGACGATGTACTGGTCGTTGCCGGTCACGTCCCAGGCGCCCTGGCCCATGCCGGTGTAGGTGCCCGCGGACAGGTCCGGGAACCAGTCGACGATGGCGGGGGAGGTGAAGCCGGACCAGTCCTTGTAGCCGTTGGTGCCCTTCTTGGACACTGTCACGTCGCCGGAGTTGGTGAAGGAGGTGAGGCGGTACTGGCGCAGCTGCGTGGCGCCATTGTCGTCCTTGTACCTGGTGTCGGCGAAGCCTCCGATGGTCTCGCACGAGTGCGTGTGGCTGGCGATGTAGACCTGGTCGGACGTGGGGTAGATGGCGTAGGAGTCGCCGTGGCAGGGCTCCACCCAGGTCATGTTGCCGTCCCAGTCCGCCTTGAAGGAGCCCTCCAGGTTGGCGTTGCGCACGGAGTAGGAGTAGCCCGTGCCGTAGAGGCTGGTGCCGTCGGTCTTGAGGTCGGTGATGGCGCCGTAGACACCGCCGTTGCGGACCTCGGAGTTGACGGGGGTGGAGAGCACGGTGCCGTCGGAGGCGGAGACGAGGGCCAGGCCGTAGCCAGGGTTGCTCGATCCGCCCAGCGTGGTGAAGGAGCCGCCGAGAGCCACCTTGGATCCGTCGGGCGAGACCTGCAGGGACCAGACCTGGGAGTTGGGGCCGTCGGCCTGCGGGTCCCAGGAGAGGGTCTCGCCGGTCGAGGCGCTCACCGCGGCGGCCTTGAGGCGCTTGACGCCGTTGACGTGCTTGAAGGCGCCTCCGGCGTAGACCGTGTTCCCGCGCACGCCGATGGCCCGCACGGTGGTCTGGAACTGGGGGTGGAAGGAGGAGATGAGGGTGCCAGTCGAGGCGGAGATGTCGAAGGCGGCCATGCCGCTGTGCCACTCGCCATTGACCTTGTTGAAGTCACCACCGACGTAGAGGGTGCGCCCGTCCTCGGACAGGGCGAGCGTGCGGCCGGCGTTGTTGAGCTCCGGGGCGAAGCCATCGATGAGCTCACCAGTGCTCAGCCGGTAGGCAAGCATGTTGGCGCGGGGCGTCTCCTGGGACCCGGCTGGGGCGCCATAGGGGCGGGCCTGGGAGAACGAGCCGACGACGTACACGACGTCGCCGACGATGAGCTGGTCCCACACGACGCCGTTGATCTGGACCGTCGGCAGCGGATCGGCCGTGTAGTTGGCCTGGGGACGGCCCGAGGCATCCGCCTCAGCAGCGGCAGCGGGAGCAGCGGCGGCGGGGAGGAATGCCAGGGTAAGGGGGACGCAGGCGGCCAAGGCGGCCAGGACGCGCAAAGAACGGTGAGCGCTCACAGTGATACTCCGGGACTTTGGTGGGGAAACCAAGGGAACACAGCGGTTCGCCGTTGATCAGGGGCGAGCGCTGGCGATCGGGGAACCGCTAGCGCACAAGGCGAGTGTAGGGCACTATCTCGCGGAATCGCAGCCTCCCTGGCGAGCGCGCGCGTCCCCCTCAGCCAGCGATCCTCAGCACACTCACAGCGATCCGCCCGCGCTCCTACCGCGCTCCGACCGCGCTGATCCGCGCGCCACGATCGACCAGGAGGGACAGAGCGCCGGTTCCGCTCCGCGCCCGTTGGACGCACCGGTCCCCGAGCTCGAGATCCTCGAGCCCGGGGACCGGGTGAGCGAGCAGCGTCCGCTGCCGGTCAGGCCTTGATCAGGCCTTGCGGCGGCGCAGCACGACGACGCCTCCGATCAGCGTGCCACCGGCGAGCACCAGGGGCAGCAGGATCTCAGCACCGGTGCGGGCGAGGTTGCTCTTGGGGGCCGGGGTGGCCGGGGCCGACGGGGCCGGCGTAGTCGGCGTCGAAGGGGCCGAGGCCGACGGGGCCGGGGCCGACGGGGCCGGCGTAGTCGGCTCCTCCGGGCGGATGTAGCCGAAGTCCAGCGTCAGATCCGAGTCACCATCGTTGACCAGATCACCAGACTCCGCCTTGCCCGCCTGGGCCGAGGAGTCCTTGCCAGCATCGCCAGCGCCGTCCTTCGTCGCCACGAACCCCTCAGGGGCCTTGACCGACACCACGTAGTGCGTGCCAGCCGGCAGCACCTGCAGACCCGAGAACGAGTACGCCCCCTTGTCATCGGTGGTCGTCGTCGTCGCATCCAGCGCCGAACCATCAGCCTTGTTCACCGGCTGACCGTCCGACCGCGAGATCGTCAGCTCAACACCCTTGATCGGCTTGTCAGTGCCGTCCTGCAGGCCGTCCTTGTTGACGTCCTCCCACACG
>ERZ772918.123-NODE-123-length-63429-cov-31.9542_pt1 | contig 63429 bp, 65 predicted proteins | sample MGYA00512118_ERZ772918 | MGnify/ENA primary metagenome ERZ772918 (study PRJEB29015, sample SAMEA2737939) | human oral metagenome | biome: human oral; feature: human-associated habitat; material: dental | place: China | collected 2135 ... | reverse complement strand
CGTTCAGCCCATGACCTTTCCCCACCACGTCAAAGAAAGCCCCTACATACGCAAACGCACCCCAGGCTGGTACCTTCCTGGGGTGCGTGGATGCGCGAGGACTTACTTGCCGAGTTTCCGTCGCTGAACGCGAGTACGGCGGAGCATCTTGCGGTGCTTCTTCTTGGACATGCGCTTGCGGCGCTTCTTAATAACTGAACCCATGGGGTTTCCTCGCTTTATTACTTCGAAGTCTTAAAATGTACGACTAGCCATCATAGCCTTCTGGCTACGAGTGGCAAAACTTGATCTAGCCCGCAGCGTATGTGGAGCTGTTCAAGTAGGCGCTGATTGCGCTTTCGTGCACACGGAATGAGCGGCCCACGCGCACTGCCGGGAGTTCACCGGAATGCACCAGGCGATACACGGTCATTTTTGATACGCGCATCATTTCGGCAACTTCAGCTACCGTCAAGAACTTTCCGTTGTCTTGGTTGTTGTTCATATATATCTACCCTTCAGCCCGTGACGCGCTGTAGGCTTCCCCTCCCACAGTAGGTGTCACGCACGTGCTTGTTATAGCCTAGCGTGAAACCTGTGACTGATGCGACTCAAGTGACAAATATCAAAAACTTTTAACTCGATAGACGAATGAACGCCCAGCGCACGGGGCACATGGGCGTCATAGGGGGTGTCCGGGAAAGTTTTACCCCCGGCGGCCGATCTGGGCAGAACGCTCGGCACACGCTCGCGTGGCTTTGAAGAACGCCGCGCGGAAACCGCTGGACTCCAGGGACTCGACTGCTGCGACGGTTGTGCCGGCGGGGGAACTGACGTTAGCGCGCAAAACGCTCGGCTCGGAGGAGGATTGCTCCATGAGGTCTGCCGCGCCACCGATTGAGGCGAGGGCGAGCGTGGAGGCCAGCTCCCTTGATAGCCCGAGGCTGACGCCCGAGTCGATGAGGGCCTCGGCGAGGAGGAACACGTAGGCGGGTGAGGAACCAGCGACAGCTGTCACCGCGTCCATGTCCACTTCGTCTACTACCACCACGATGCCGACGGATTCGAGGATCTCCGTGATGTAGTCCAGTTGTTGCTCGGTGGTGAAGCGTCCCGGCGCGAGGGCGGTCACTCCCTTGGAGATGAGCATCGGGGTGTTAGGCATTGCACGGAACACTGAGGTTCCTGCGCTGAGAGCCTCTTCGAGCGTGGCGATGGTGATGCCTGCGGCCATGGAGACAACCGCGACGTCATCACCGATATCTTGTAGCGCGGGGTCCGCTAGAACGGATGTGACGTCTTTGGGTTTGGTACAGATGAAGACTGCGTCGGCCCCATGGACGACTTCTTCGATGGAATCCGATACCCCAACGTGATAGGTGCGGTGTAGATAGTTGCCGCGTTCGGGGCGGCGATTGACGACGCGGATCCGTCCGGGTTCGCGGCCGGCGGCAAGTAGGCCAGCGACCAGGGCTTCACCGATTTTTCCTCCACCAATAACAGCGATGTGTCCCATTAGTGAATCCCGGTGATCAGCGCGGGGCCGAAGGTTAGGACGGCACCAGCCAGAGCAGCGAGGAGCATGCTCAGGCGGTCGCGTTCGGTGCGCATAACGTGCACGATGCCGACGATTCCTGCGGTGGCCAGCAGCGCCAGGATCGGGGCGACGGGCAGCCCCATGTTGGCCCAGAGGTATTCGAAGCCCTTGAACAGGGCTGCACCCAATACGACGGCGATAGCCGACATGAGGATGACCGCGAGGATGGACACTCGGGCGCCGTCCTCAGTGTCGAGTGCTTCGGTGTCGCGCTCTTCGGAACTGGTGTCCCCAGCGTCGAACAGCGGATGCTCCTCGGCAGCCTGAGCGGTTTCCGTGCGCTCACTGGGTGCAAACAAAGCCGATACTGCAGGCACGGCTGGGCCAGCGGGCTCTGCCGCAGGCTTAGCAGAGGGCTCTGCCGCGGACTTGGCCTCTGGCTGGTCTTTAACCTTCGGGATGACCTTGGTTTCGTCGGCAGCAGGCGTAGGCTTGTCCGGCTTGGCTGCAGCCTCGTCAGCCTTGTCCGCATCCTCAGGCTGCGCTTGTGCTGCTTCTTCCGGTTCGACGTCGAGAGGAACAGAAGTGTGGCGCGGCTGCTCCGGAACACTATCAACCACCGGCAGATTACCGGTCAACTCCGCGACCGACACGCCGCCTTCCTCAAGGCTGCGCCGGCGGCGCGGACGCGACGTCGTCTGCTCACCCCCTTGGCGGGCTAGCAAATCCGCAACGCTGAGTTTGCCTTCCTCACTCACTTCTTCCGTCCTTCCTTCGAGCCTTGAACCTGGGTGCCCAAAGCGACACCCGTTCCGGCCAGTTCGGTCATTTCCGCCATCGCCGCGGTATCAATCCTGCGGAGGATCACGCCTTCACGCAATGCCCACGGACAAATCTGAAGCTGTTCCAAACCAAGCGCACGCATCGCGGCCTCGGCGACAAGAGCGCCAGCAACGATCTGATGCGAGCGTACAGCACTCACGCCCTCAAGTTCGGCACGATCGGCCGCAGTCATGCGAGAAATAAATGCAATCAGCTGGCGCAGGCCCGGCGCGGTCAGAGTCCTTGTGACCCGAGGCCCAGCAGACGACGGTGCCGCACCTGTGAGCCGGGCGAGGGTCCTGAACGTCTTAGAGGTGCCGACGGCCAGGTCCGCGCGGCCACAATTGCGCATTGCGCGGGCTGGTTCCACCAGTTCGGCGTCAATGTAGTCGCGCAGGATGTTGACCTTTTTACGTTCTGGCGGGTCGGTGTCGAACCAGTTGTGTGTAAGCCTTGCCGCGCCCAGGTCGAGTGAGAACGCGGCGTCAGGGTTTTCGTCAGTTCCTGTCGACAGTTCGAGGCTTCCGCCGCCGATGTCAAGGTTGGTGATGCGGCCTGCGGACCAGCCGTACCAACGTCGCACCGCTAGGAATGTCAGGCGGGCTTCGTCTTCACCGGATAGGATTTCGAGCCGCACGCCGGTTTCTTTCTCAACAGTATCGAGGACATCGTCGGCGTTGGTGGCTGAGCGGATAGCGGAGGTGGCGAAGGGCAGCAGTTCTTCGCAGCCCAGCTGTGTGGCCAATTCTCGTGCTTCGCCTACGCCCGAGACCAGCTTGGATACGCCTTTGTCGTCGATGGCTCCGTCTTTGTCGAGGAACTCGACGAGTTTCATGGTGGTCTTCCAGTCGCTCATGGCGGTGGGGTGGCCACCGGGTTTCGCATCGACCGCCACGAGATGGACGGTATTGCTTCCCACGTCTAATACACCTAATCGCACACGTCAAGGGTAGACGCTCTAGGGTGTAGAGGTGTGAATCGTGAAGTGTTTCTTGGGTTTCCGGCGAATTCTGCCGCGGGTGCGTCGATCGCCCGGGGTGATGAGCTTACGCCGGATTTCCCCACGGAATGGTTCGAATTTGTTGATCCTGAGGACCCTTTGCACACGATTACGGTGAATGTGACGTGGCTGGAGTCTCATTTTGCGTGTGGGTTTGGTACTGATCGCTGTCGGGGTATTGACGCCGCGTTGCCTTCGGTTGGCTGTTGTAATCACGGCGCATTTTTGTCAGATGAGACCGACAAGGAGCAGTTGGACGATGCGGTGGCGCGGATGCCGCTAAAGTTTTGGCAGTATGCGCAGTATGCGGAGCAGTTGGGGGCGGATCCCGCACCCGAGGACCCTTGTGAACCGTGGCTCGAATGGGACGAGTTGGACAATGACGAGGGCGAGCCGGAGCCCGCGTTGAAGACTCGCGTGGTTGATGGTGCCTGTATTTTTGCTAATCGCCCGGGGTGGCCTACGGGCGCGGGGTGTGCGATCCACCAGTGGGCGTTGGATGCTGGTGAGGATTTGACGGTGGTGAAGCCGGAGGTCTGTTGGCAGTTGCCGTTGCGGCGGATTGAGCAGTACGAGGATCGTGCGGATGGGGTAGAGATTCTGCGGACGACGATTACCGAGTATGACCGTCGGGGTTGGGGTGATGGTGGTGAGGATTTTGATTGGTATTGCTCGACGTCTCCGGTCTGTCACGATAACCCGGATCCCATGTGGATCAGTCATCGTGCGGAATTGGTTGCGTTAATTGGTGACGCCGCGTACGAGGTGTTGGCGCGTCACTGTGCGGCACGCAGTCGTGTGGGGGCTGCGTGTGTGCATCCGGCGACTGAAGCGGCGGGCAGGGCTGGGTCGGCGAGCTCCGCGACGTCATTAGTGGATGGTGATGGTGTTGTTGAGTCCGCTCAATAGGATTGCTATTCGCACCGCTATCCAGCACAAGGTGCGTTTGGCGTTGACTGTGGTGGCTGTGGTTGTGGGGACGGCGTTTATTGCTGGTTCGATGCTGCTGACGCAGTCGCTCCGGGAATCTTTCGACACCATTGTCGATACTGGTGTGGAGGGTATCGATGTGGGTGTGGTGGGCAGCCAATTGTCCCCACGGGGTGTGCCTTTGAGTGTTGTTGAGCAGATGGAACGGCGCAGTGATGTTTCTGCGGTCAACATTATTGGTGATGGGCCGGGGGCTCCCTCTGGCACGAAGCGCATTGGGCAATCCACGTTGGTGATTACCGGTGCGGATGGCCGCCCGCTGCGCACGGGATCGTCCGGCGCGCATCCTTTTGCTTGGTACGGCGATGACACCGTGGGGCCGATCCCGACGATTGTCGAGGGGCAGCCGCCGCAGGAACCAAACCAGATCATGTTGAATAAAAAGGCTGCGGCGCGGGGCGACCTGAGCGTGGGCAGCCCGGTGACGATTGTGACGAGCGCCGGAAAAATTGAGGCGTCGGTGAGCGGGATTTATTCCTCACCGAAGGACACAACAGGGTGGATCGGTGTGTATTTCACCCCGGAGCGTTACCTGGAGCTGTTCACGGATGGCTTGTATGCGCCACAGGTGGCGCTGAGGGCTCAGGGGGTCAGCCCCATGGAGTTACGCAACCGGTTGGGTTTGCAGTACCCCCTGTTGACGCCGTTGTCGCAGGAGCAGATTGCGGACAGGATGGGAAGTGAGCAGGCCACCCAGCTGGAGTTCATGACGTACCTGTTGGCGGCGTTTGGTTTTATCGCACTGTTGGTGGGGGCTGTGATTATTTCCAACACTTTCACGATGGTGCTGCGGCAGAGGCGGCGCGAGTTTGCTCTGTTGAGGAGCATTGGGATTTCCTCGGGGCAGATTTCCCGCTCGGTGCTGGTTGAAGCTGTGTTGGTGGGGGCGGCTGGTTCGCTGGTGGGGATTGTGGCGGCTGTCGGCGTGGTGAGTGCACTGTCGTCAACGGTGGCCTTCTTTGGTGATGATCTGTCGGCGTTTAGTTTCCATGTGACTAAGCAGGCGTTGCTGGTTCCGATGGCTGTGGGGGTTGCGGTGACCGTGCTGGCTGCGATCGAGCCGAGCATCAGGATCGGTAGAACTGCGCCAGTTGATGGGCTTCGCGGCACCGAGTCCCCTGCCGATTCGCGTTCGCGGGTGCGCCCCCTGTTGGGTGTCGCGGCTGTGTGCTTTGGTATCGCTGCCACGGTTGTTGGGGCGTGGGCGACCGCTGCGGAGGGGCGTGAGTTAACAACGGGCTATCGTTTGGGCATTGTTGGTGGCGGCGCCGTCGCCTTCGTGGTGGGCTTGGGGTTGTTGGGCCCGTCGATCACCCGGGGGGCCTCGCCTGTAGTGGGTTGGTTGTTCCTGCCCCACCTTCCGCCCTCCTGGGCTGCGTGGCTGTCGCGTCGACGTCAAGGGCGCAAGCCTGCTGGGGGCAGGCACCGTGTGGCCCCGCGCGGCCAGCGCCCCATGGCACGAGCACGACGGGCGGTGGTTCAGCTAGCGACCAACAACAATGCCCGAAACTCCAGGCGCACGGCGTCGACGTCGTTGGCTTTGGCACTCGGTGTGGCGTTGGTAGCGTGCGTGAGCACTTTGGGTGCAACCACTCGGGCTAGCATCGCCGGTGTTGTTGACACGTCAGTCAAGGCGCCGCTGGTTTTGGATTCTTTGGGTTCCAGTGGGCTTGCGGGCAGCACGAGTGCCTTTTCCATTCCCAGTGAGGCGATCGCTGAAGTGGATCGGCTTCCGCAGGTCACCGGGACTGGCACTCTGATGTATGCGCCGCTGCAGGTCAATAACTGGAATAACGCCACCACCACTGTGGTGTCCACCAATCTGTCGCCCTTCATTGACATGGGCATCAAGAAGGGTTCCTCGCGCTTCAAGGGCCGCCCCGGCGCGATGGTCTCGACGACCTATGCGAAAGAAACTGGCCTGCAGGTTGGTGACTACATCCCGCTCCGCCCCATGGACGGCCAACCTGGTAGCGGAATTGTGGTGCCGGTGGTGGGGATTTATTCGGAAACCAACCTCTTTGGCCACATTGTGGTCAATTCTGCTGCGGCGAGCCGGGTTTTGCCCGACCCCCAGGCCTACACGCGAAAAACGACCTACATTGATCTTTCTGACGCCGCGCTGGCTGATCTGCAGGGCACCCGCGGCGTCATCGAGGATGCGGTGTCTTCTTTCCTCGTGGTTGAGGTGAAAACCAAGCAGGAATACCGTGGCGCGTTGGGCACGCAAATGAACCAGATGCTCTACATCGTGTACGCCTTGTTGGCGCTGGCGGTGCTCATCGCTTTGATGGGGATTACCAACACCTTGCTGCTGTCTCTGAGCGAGCGCACTCGCGAGTTGGGTATCTTGCGTGCCGTGGGGTTGCATCAGCGCCAGATTCGTCGCATGGTGCACATGGAAGCCGTGCAGATGTCCATCCTCGGTGTCGCTTTGGGCTTGGGCATTGGGCTGTTTACCGGGTGGGCTGCGGTCAGCGTGCTGCAGTCGCGTGGTTTGGGCGAAATGACTATCCCCTGGCTACAAATCGGTGTGCTGGTGGTGGGCGCCATCGTCACCGGTGAGTTCGCCGCGTGGATTCCCGCCCGGCGCGCCGCGAAAACCCCGCCTTTGGAAGCGATTTCTCACGACGGCTAGACAGCTCGCTGTTTAAGCGATGGGGTTCAGGCCTCGAATTTGTAACCCAAGCCGCAGCCGGCGATGAAACCACCGCCGGCTGCACACGCAAAAACTACACTACTTAGCACCTTGAGCTGCAACAGCGGCGGCGCCAGCGGCAGCAGCCTCGGGGTCAAGGTAGGTGCCACCGGGGTTAGTCACCTTGCCATCAGCATCGAGCTCGTATACCAGCGGAATACCCGTCGGAATGTTCAAAGCAGCGATGTCCTCATCGGAAATACCATCAAGATGCTTAACCAACGCACGCAAGGAGTTACCGTGAGCCGCAACCAACACGGTCTCGCCACCAAGCACGCGAGGAAGGATCTCAGCCTCGAAGTAGGGCACGAAACGCTCCACAACATCCTTCAGGCACTCAGTGGAAGGAACAACATCAAGGTTCGCGTAACGAGGATCATTGCTCTGCGAGTACACAGAGGTCGACTCCAGCTCCGGCGGCGGAGTGTCGTAAGAACGACGCCACGCCATGAACTGCTCCTCGCCGTACTTATCCTTCGTCTCAGCCTTATTCAAGCCCTGCAGCGCACCATAGTGACGCTCGTTCAAGCGCCAATCGCGCACGACAGGAATCCACAAACGATCAGCAGCATCCAACGCCAAATGAGCAGTGCAGATAGCACGACGCAACAGCGAGGTGTACACGACGTCAGGAAGGATATTCTGCTCCTTCAGGAGCTCACCACCACGCTTGGCCTCGCCCTCACCCTTCTGGGTCAACGCAACGTCAACCCAACCGGTGAATTGGTTGGACTCATTCCACTGGCTCTGGCCGTGGCGCAGCAGGATCAATTTTCCAGTACTCATACACACCACCTTACTCCGCAACAGCGTCACGCACCCCCTGATAGACCTCCTCTAACGACACAGCAGTCTGCCGCCAGCTAAAGTGCTGAGCATGCTCATGCGCAGCCTCCGCCATCGCCAAACGACGCCCGTCATCGTCCAATAAACCCGCCAACGCATCGGCCCAATCCGACGGGTCATGCCCATCAACCAACACACCCGTCAACCCATCAACAACAGCAATCGGCAAACCCCCAACCCGAGCAGCAACAACCGGCGTACCCGTCGCCTGAGCCTCCATCGCCACCAAACCAAAAGACTCATTAAAACTCGGCACCGCCAACACATCAGCAGCCCGATAAATGCTCACCAACTCCTCCGGCGGACGCGGCGACAAAAACCTAATCCTGTGCGCAACACCCAACTCCCCCGCCATCTCCTTATACTGCTCCGGTGCCGTTAGAGCACCAGAAGCCCCACCACACACCACCACATACACACAACGATCGCGATCCCGCGCCAACAACTGCGCCAACGCACGAATCAACACCTGCGGCCCCTTAAACGCCTGCAAACGCCCCACAAACGCCACCACCCGCGCATGCAAAGGAATACCCAAATCTCGGCGCGCCTGCTCCGTCGCACGATCCGTACCCGGAGTAAACAAATCCACATCAACACCCGGAGCAATCACAACCACACGAGCCCCCGCGGCGTCAGCATCATAATGCCGCACCAAATTGTCATGCTCCTCAATCGTGTTCACCACCAACACATCAGCATTGTCCACAATCTGCTGCTCACAAATACGCCGAGCATCACTTTCCTGCCCATTGTGCAGATTCTTCACCGCAGCCAAAGTGTGCGCCGTATGCACCCACGGCACACCCCACAAACGACGCAACAACCACCCCACCTGACCAGACAACCAGTAATGGGAATGAATCACGTCATAATGCAGCCCATAATCCTCCGTCGCCTGCACAATACCCCCCGCAAAAGCCGCCAACTGAGTCGGAAGATCCTCCTTATCAAGCCCCTCATACGGGCCCGCAACCACGTTAAACACCCGGAAATTCTCCGCGACGTCAACAACCCGACCCTGACTAGGCCGCGTCGCCCGAGTAAACACATCCACCTGCACACCCCGCCGGGCCAACTCAACCGCCGTCGAATACACGTACACGTTCATCCCACCGGCATCACCCGAACCCGGCTGCTGCAAAGGGGACGTATGCATAGAAATCATGGCCACGCGCATGCACACCACCCTAAACCACCGACTCGACTAGACTCGTTTCGGGTTAACAAAGGAAAGGGCTCTCCCATGACGGACACCGCACACGCAGCGAACCTCAACAGCAACAGGCCATGGTTGCAGCACTACCCCGAGTGGGTGCCGCACAACCTCGAATACGGCGACACCACCCTACTCGACGTCTACGACAACAACCTGGCACTCAACGCGGACAAACCCGCCACCTACTTCTTCGGCAAAACACAAACCTATGCCGAACTGGACAAACAAGTCCGCCGCGCTGCCTCCGGCCTGCGCGCATTTGGCGTCCGCCCCGGGGACCGCGTCGCCATCCTGCTACCCAACTGCCCTCAGCACCTCGCCGCGTTCTACGCCGTACTCAAACTGGGCGCCACCGTCGTCGAACACAACCCCCTGTACACCCCGCACGAACTCGAGTACCCCTTCAAAGACCACGGCGCACGCGTCGCCATCTGCTGGGACAAAGCAGCCCCCATGCTCGAAAAACTACGCGGAATCACAGATTTGGAAACCATCATCAGCGTCGACATGACGCTAGCGATGCCCAAAACCCAACAATTCGCCCTCAAACTACCCATCCCCGCCGTACACAAAGCCCGCCAAAAACTCACCGGCGACGCCCCCAACACAGTGCCGTGGGAAATCCTCCTCGGCAATGCCATCGGCGGTGACGGACGCGACGTCACCACCCCGGACGACGTTACGATCAACACCACCGCACTCATCCTCTACACCTCCGGCACGACCGGTGTCCCCAAGGGCGCACAGCTATCCCACGGCAACCTTTTCGCCAACATCCAGCAAGGCAAAGCCTGGGTACCTGGACTGGGCGAAAAGAGCCAAGAAATCCTGCTGGCCGCACTGCCGATGTTCCACGCTTACGGCCTCACCATGACAGCCACCCTGGGCGTCTATGTCGGCGGCGAGATTGTCCTCCTGCCCGCGCCTGATCTGCGGCTGATCATGAAGATCATGAAGAAACACACCCCCACCTGGCTGCCAGGCGTGCCAGCAATTTACGAACGCATTGTTGACGCCGCGGAGGAAAGCGGCATCAACATTTCCGGCATCCGCAACAGTTTTTCCGGCGCCTCCACCCTGCCCGTCCACACTGTGGAGCGTTGGGAGCAATTTACCGGCGGCCGCCTGGTCGAAGGCTACGGCCTGACCGAAACCTCCCCCATCATCGTCGGAAACCCGATGAACGATGACCGCCGCCCCGGCTATGTTGGTGTGCCTTTCCCCGACACCGATGTGCGCATCGCCAACCCCGACAACCTAGACGAAACACAGCCCTACGGGGTGGAAGGCGAAGTGCTGGTTCGCGGACCGCAGGTCTTCCAGGGCTACCTCAACCAGCCTGACGCCACTGAAAAGTCCTTCCACGGCGAGTGGTACCGCACGGGGGATGTCGGCGTGATGGAAGAAGACGGCTTTATCCGCCTGGTGGCGCGCATCAAGGAGGTTATCATCACCGGTGGCTTCAACGTCTACCCCCTTGAGGTGGAGGAAGTACTGCTCGACCACCCAGACATTGAGGACTGTGCGGTCGTCGGTTTGCCCCGCGAAGACGGCTCCGAAAACGTGGTCGCAGCCATCACTTTGGTAGAGGGTGGTGCTCTTGATCCTGATGGGTTGAAGGAATACTGCCGAGAATTGTTGACTCGCTACAAAGTTCCGCGGGCATTTTACCACTTTGAGGAGTTGCCTCGCGATCAGATGGGCAAGATTCGGCGCCGTGAGGTGCGGGAGCAGCTGGTCGCCCGCTTGGAAAAGAAGAAGCGCTAGCCTGCCCGCGACCAGGGCTTTGGGAGAATAGAGGGGTGCTATTCTCCCAAAGAATCCCCCACACACCCCAACCTTGTGCAAATAGACCACCCCTAGACGCACAAAGAACCCCAGTACCCGCGTTTTGTCAGTGATTCACTAACAGAATGGTCCGCACCAGCTGGTCGGATCAGTTCCCTACAGGTGGCGTCGTCTGTGTCTTCAACGATGTCAAAGGCACGTACACAGTGCCTCCCTTCGCCTCAAATTCTTCCGACTTTTCCCGCATCCCTGCCTCGATAGCTTCAACGGAATCAAGGCCGTGCTCGGCGGCATAATCACGCACGTCCTGAGAGATTCGCATCGAACAGAATTTGGGCCCGCACATGGAGCAGAAGTGGGCGGTCTTCGCTGGCTCGGCGGGAAGGGTTTCGTCGTGGAATTCGATTGCGGTGTCCGGGTCCAGCGCGAGGGCGAATTGGTCGTGCCAGCGGAACTCAAAACGTGCCTTGCTCAGCGCGTCGTCGCGTTCCTGTGCACGGGGATGCCCTTTGCCTAGGTCGGCTGCGTGGGCGGCGATCTTGTAGGTGATCACACCGGTTTTGACGTCGTCTCGGTTGGGCAGGCCCAGGTGTTCTTTCGAGGTGACGTAGCACAGCATGGCGGTGCCAGCTTGCCCGATGATTGCCGCGCCGATGGCGGAGGTGATGTGGTCGTAGCCTGGTGCGATGTCGGTGGCGAGGGGGCCGAGGGTGTAGAAGGGGGCGTCGTGGCACCAGTCTTCTTCCCATTCGACGTTGACTGCGATTTTGTGCATTGGGACGTGGCCGGGGCCTTCGATCATGACTTGGCAGCCGCGGGAGCGGGCGATGAGTGTGAGTTCGCCGAGGGTTCGTAGTTCGGCGAGTTGAGCTTCGTCGTTGGCGTCGGCGATGGAGCCGGGGCGGAGGCCATCGCCGAGGGAGAAGGTGACGTCGTAGGAGGCTAGGATGTCGCAGAGTTCGGCGAATTCGGTGTAGAGGAATGATTCGCGGTGTTCTTTGAGGCACCAGGCTGCCATGATGGAGCCGCCGCGGGAGACGATGCCGGTTACTCTGTGTGCGGCTAGGGGGATGTATCGCAGTAGTACTCCGGCGTGCACTGTCATGTAGTCGACGCCTTGTTCGCATTGTTCGATGATGGTGTCTTTGTAGATTTCCCACGTTAGTTTGGTGGGGTCTCCGTTGACTTTTTCTAGTGCTTGGTAGATCGGTACGGTGCCGACGGGTACGGGGGAGTTACGTAGGATCCATTCGCGGGTTTCGTGGATGTCGGCTCCGGTGGATAGGTCCATGATGGTGTCTGCGCCCCAGCGGGTTGCCCACACCATTTTTTCTACTTCTTCTGCGATGGAGGAGGTTACGACGGAGTTGCCGATGTTTGCGTTGATCTTGACGGCGAATTTTTTGCCGATGATCATCGGTTCTATTTCTGGGTGTTTGTGGTTGGCGCAGATCACGGCGCGGCCTGCGGCGACTTCTTCGCGGACTTCTTCTGGTGTGAAGCCTTCGCGTGCTGCGCAGAAGGCCATTTCTGGTGTGATGATGCCGGCACGTGCCCAGGCTAGTTGTGTGGGTACTTTGAGTTCTGGGTGTTCATTGCTTGCTGGTGCTGGGGCGGGTTTGGGCCAGCTGTCGCGGACTTTTTCTAGTCCTGTGTGTAGGTCGAGTTGGGGGTTTTCCAGGGTGTATGGCCCGGAGGTGTCGTATACGTCGAAGTGTTCGCCGTTGGTCAAATCGATGCGGCGGGCGGGGATGTTGAGGGTGAGTCCTTCGAAGTCCACTTGGTTGTAGATTTTGTGGCTGCGGTAGATGGGGCCTGTTGTCAGTTGCCCTGGGGCGGGTGGTGCTGACTTGGTGGATTGCTTGGTTTTTGGGGTGCGTGAGGACACACCTTCTCCTTCCTACGCCGGCATTACCCGGACAGGTTCAAGCGGTCGGCACTCCTGGCGGCTGTTGTTAGCGGCCTGTGGCTTGTGCCCTCTCAGCGAAGCATGGTTCGCTCCCGCGGTGGGTGTACTCCCTTAATTTATCAAAATCCGACCCATACTGGTTCGGGTTCTAGGTGTACTCCGAAAATATTGTTGACGCCGCGTTGGACATCGCGCGCCAAAGCGACGACGTCTGCAGCGGTGGCGTCGCCGCGGTTGGTGAGGGCCAGTGTGTGCTTGGTCGATAGTCGAGCGGGTGCGCCCTCCCCTGGGTAGCCTTTTGTGAACCCGGCCTTGTCGATGAGCCATGCTGCGGATAGTTTGTAGCCGCCATCTACTTCGAAGCAGGGCATGGTGGCGTAGGTGTCGGCTGGTACGTGGGCGGCGATGCGTTCGCGTACCTGCTTAATTGACGCGGCGTCAACAATGGGGTTGGTGAAGAAAGAGCCGGCGCTCCAGGTGTCGTGGTCGTTTGGGTCGACGACCATGCCTTTGCCGCGGCGCAGGCCGAGGACGGCGTCGCGCACTTGGGCTACGGGGCGTCGCGCACCGCTGCCTTCTTGCTCTGTGACGCCGAGGGTGCGGGCCAGTTCGCCGAAGCGGAGCGGTGCCGACAATCCATCCGCGCTGAGCTGGAATTCGACTTCCACGACGACCGCGCGACCTGTGAATTTTAGGTTCGAGTAGCGATAGGCCAGGTCCAGTGCCTCGGGCTCTACCCATTCCAGCTCGCCCGATGTGCGGTCGTAGAGCCGCACCCGACGCAGCACGTCCGACACCTCGACCCCGTAGGCGCCGACGTTTTGCACGGGGGTAGCCCCCACGCTTCCGGGGATTCCCGACAAGCATTCCAGGCCACCCAAGCCACGGTCGACTGTCTGCGCGACTAGGTCATCCCAGACGACGCCGGCTTGGGCGCGCACGTACACCGGCCCGTCGCCTGCAGAGGTGTCGCAAGCATCAATCTTGACGCCGCGATTGTTCAGCACCACAGCGACCATCGCGACGTCATCATCTGACACGAGGAGATTCGAACCCCCACCCACAACCAACAGCGGTACCGAATGCTCATCCAGCAGGCCTACGACCTGGGCAATCGATTCGGTGGTGTTGCATACTACGCAGGCCAGTGGCCGGCCACCGACACGCAGGGTTGTCAGCGAAGCAAACGTTGCCTCCTGCACATCGACGCCGTCGAACGCTCGAAGGCGCGCCATGAGGTCCGGGGTAAGTATCTCAGACATGCATCTAACGGTAGTCTGTTGTCTATGACTTCTCGCGCACAGCACACCGTGACGATCAACCACCCCGCGAATAAAGTGCATGCCGCACTGACCAACGCGGACTACTGGGCTTACAACGTGGCCAACCTCTCCACCGAAGCTGGCGAGGTTCATTCCTTCGACGGCAACGAGGCCGTCCTGTACGAAATCATGCCGATGGACCTTCTGCCGGAGGCCGTGCGCGCCATGATCTCCCAGTCTTTGAAGATCAAGCGCGTCGTCACCGTCAGCGAACTCGATGGGGATTCCTTCACCTTCAATTACACCGCTGATGTGAAGGGCGCACCGGTTGACTTCAAGGGTTCCGTGGCTGCGGCTGGTGCCGACACCACCACTCTGACCTACGACAATGAGGTCAACGTCACCATTCCTTTCATGGGTCCTGCGATTGAGCCGAAGGTTGCGGAAGCACTCGGCGAGCTCGTCGCTAATGAGGGCGCGCTGACCGAAAAGTGGATCTCTGAGAACCTCTAGGCACTGTTTTTTACACTCAGCCCCGCGCACATTGGATTGATTGTGCCGGGGCTGTAGATTTTTTGGCTTTTTTATCATGGCTGATCACGCACACAATCTTCGGGCGCAGTTCAACGTGACTGCCGGTAAGCCGGTGGGTGTGATTACTCGCGGTACGACCAACACCAATCGGCTTCGCCGCTGCGACCGGTGGATGCGCACTGACCCTGTGGTAATAGCTGCTTTGCGTTCGGCTGGTACGGACCGTCCGCTGGCGGTGGATGTTGGTTATGGGGCTAGTTACGCCACGACCTGTGAGTGGAAGCGAATGCTGGATTCGAGCCCGCACCGTTGTCCCACGGGCCGCCGCTTTGATGTGGAGGTGGTGGGTTTGGAAATTGATCCTGCCCGGGTGTTGCCGCCGAGAGATGGGGTGCGATTCGAGCTCGGTGGGTTTGAGCTTGCTGGTTATCAGCCTCAATTGGTTCGTGCCTTCAATGTACTGCGACAGTATGACGTCGCGCAGGTTGATGCTGCGTGGCAGACTGTGTGCTCACGTTTGGCACCCGGCGGGGTGTTTGTGGAGGGTACCTGTGATGAGCTTGGTCGGCGCATGGCGTGGGTGTTGTTGGGTGCTGAAGGTCCAAGGTCGTTGACGCTGGCGTGGGATCCATGGGATGTGGGGCGGCCGAGTGAGCTAGCGGAGCGTCTACCGAAGGCGCTTATTCATCGGAACGTAGAGGGTGATACGGTGCGCGAGCTTCTTGACGAGGCGGATGCTGCGTGGGATCGCGCGGCACCTTTCGCTGCTTTCGGGCCACGAGTGCGCTGGTTTGAGGCCCGAAAGTCTTTGAGATGGCCACACACGCCACAGCGCAGACTACTTCGGGACAATTGGCTGACGGTCCCCTGGTCGTTTTAGTGTGCGGCCGGACTCAGGACCTCACTCGTACATACCATGCGGCAGAAAATCGAGGGAAGTATGAACAAGATAGAATTTTCTATCGCCCCCGAGAACCTCAAACTTACCCTCCCCCAGCCCGTAGGGCTGCTGGTAGACCATGCTGTAATTTGTAAACAAGACAGGAAATCGTTGAACTGATAGTTTTTCTAAGTTCACAGATAAAAAGGTGGAAAATCCGGGTTTGCCCGAATCGCCGATTATAGAATGGACCACCGGATCAAAATCCACTAGATCCTGTTCACCAGGTTGCCAGGTATCCACCAACACCTGCTGTTGCCAGGACGTTAGATCAGTCAACGACACATCATCAGCAAGACCAGGATCAACCACACTATAGGCCGTATCCGTGCGGTCATATTCATCAGCGATGACAGATGACAAGCGTTTCCACTACAAGAGTAGACGCCCCCGCAGCGACAACTGATACAACTGCTGTCACTGCGCGGCGTAATCGTGGTGGGACGAGCAGTGGAACCTCCAAGACAGCTAATTAGTTTTGCTTGAAAAGCAGCCTAGCGAACAATGAAGTCCCAGACCATAGAATCCATAATATTGTGAACTATTTCATAAAAGTGAAGGCACGGGGCGATCCACATTTGCGTTTGCCGCCGCGATCGGGGCTGTTTTGGAGCTAGGGTGGAACGCATGAAAAAAGTTACCGCTGTGTTCGCAGCCCTCCTCGTCCTGGCCGTCGTACTGTTTGCCGGTGGCGAGTTCGCAATACGCTCGAACATCACCAACGAGCTAAAGAAGGACAACCCGCAAGCGACTATCTCTTTCGGCGCCTACCCCGTATTGCTGGGGGCGCTGCAAAAGAACATTCACCATGTAGAAATTGACAATCCCAGCACGCTCGAAGTGGTTACGGGCGACAACCCGCAAGTCGTCGGCGACCCCGAAGCCCATATCACCATTGACGGACTCAATCTTGAAAACGAGGATGCCCCGATTGCCACCACGCTGCACATGACGACGGTTCTGCCCGATAATTTTATTCTCGCGCAGGCACAATTGGCTATGAAGGAACAGATGCCGCAGCCAAAAAATGCGACATCCTTGGAGGATCTTGCCGGGGCATTGTTCAGCCAACTGGTGAAGATCACAAGCATTACCTCTGAACCTGCAGAGGGAACACTGGCAGTGCAGTTCACCGATGGTGCAGCCGAATTGCACCTCAAGCCAGTGCTCGAGGGCGGGCACGTGGCCTTTGAGGCGACGAATGCTCAGCTGTTTGGAGTAGATTTGCCCGCAGAGGCGACTGCAGCGATCACTGAAGGACTACGTAACTCCGCAGACTCCTTTTTCCAGGGTCTGAAGGTCGACAGCTTTGACGTGACTGACGGGGGCCTGCAGGTCGCATTAAGCGGCACCAACGTTAATCTTGCAGAGTTGGGCCAGTAAAATCGCCGAGATGAGGCCGGTCGGCCCTACCCAGCGCTAGGAGCCCCATCGAGGATCGCACGAGCGGCGCTAACCCCCAGGCGGGTAGCGCCCGCAGCGACCATGGCCTCAGCATCCTCGTAGGTGCCAATACCACCGGAGGCTTTAATGCCTACCCGACGGTTCCCGATCGCGCGTTTCATTGCTCGTACGGCCTCCACGCTGGCTCCGCCTGCAGGATGGAAACCAGTAGAGGTCTTCACATAGTCCGCGCCTGCCAGCACGCAAGCCTCCACTGCCACCGCGATCTGCTCCTCACCCAGCAAGGCAGTTTCCAAAATAACTTTCAGCACCACAGGCTGCGGCACAGCCTCCCGCACCGCAGCAACCTCCGCAATGATGGCGTTTTGATCGCACGCGATGGCCCGCGCGACGTCAATAACCATGTCCACTTCGACGGCGCCAAACTGCACCGCCAGCCGCGCCTCCGCAGCCTTGATCAGGGCATCATGCTTGCCCGAGGGAAACCCGACCACGGTAGCAACACGCAACCCCTTATCAGCAGCCGACGTGCAAGCAAACAGCATGTTGGGGCTGACACACACAGCGCCTACGCCGAGCTCCACGGCGTCATCAATCAGTGCCTGCACATCCTCGGCCGAGGCCTCCGGCTTGAGCAAGGTGTAGTCCATCATGGCGGCCAACTGCGCACGATCAATAGTCATGCCACTACCCTACCGAGGCCCGCGCCACTACCCATAAGTAGAGCTCGGATTGCCCGGACACTAGACTATGAACAATGAGTACAGCCAGCCCCGCACCTGCACCAACAGCCACCACCGACAGGCATATCGTTTTCACCTTCGGATGCCCCGACACCACTGGTATCGTCGCGAAGCTCTCCGCCTTTATCGCCAGCCACGGCGGATGGATCACCGAGGCCGGCTACTTCACCGACCCAGACTCCGGCTGGTTTTTCACCCGCCAAGCAGTCCGCGCAGAATCCCTCGACGCCTCTGTGGAAGAGCTGCGCGAGCAATTCGCTGAACTAGCCGCAGAGCTCGGCGAAGGCACCCGTTGGCGGATCTGGGACACCGCCCGCCGCAAATCCGCAGTCCTCCTGGTTTCCAAAGAAGGCCACTGCCTTCACGATCTGCTGGGCCGCGTGGCACAAAACGACTACCCCATGGACATCAAAGCAGTCATCGGTAACCACGAGGACCTGCGCGAAGTCGCCGAAAACCACGGCGTGCCATTCTTCCACGTGCCTTTCCCTAAGGACGCAGTCGGCAAGCGTAAAGCCTTCGACGAGGTCGCACAGCTGGTTAATTCTTATCAACCGGACGCGATTGTGCTCGCCCGCTTCATGCAGATCCTACCCCCGGACCTGTGTGAAATGTGGTCAGGCCGCGCGATCAACATCCACCACAGTTTCCTGCCATCCTTCATGGGCGCCCGCCCCTACCACCAGGCATACAAGCGCGGCGTCAAACTGATCGGCGCCACCTGCCACTACGCCACCCAGGACTTGGATGACGGCCCCATCATTGAGCAGGACGTCATTCGCATCACCCACAAAGAGACCCCGGAGGACATGCAGCGCATTGGGCGCGATGCAGAAAAAAATGTCCTCGCACGTGGTTTGCGTTTCCACCTGGAGGACAGGGTGCAGGTGTACGGCAACCGCACCGTTATTTTCGACTAGCCAATCAACAGGCGAATCTGGGGGCGCACATCGCACCAATAAATGCAGATGATGACGGCCCCCACCACGGCGAGGAAGGTCGAACCCGCCCAGCACAGGATAGACGCAACGCTCAGTAGGCCGACCCAGATCCATTTGGGTTGACGGTCGGCTGCGGGGAAAGCGTCGTCGCGGGTGGTCGCTGCGGTGAAGGCGCCTACGATCCCAGCAATTGCTGCACCCCAAAACGCCACTGTGTAAGGCACCGTGACGAGGATAAACATCAGCATGCTGGGCAGGGTCATCGCGGGCAGAGTGAGCATGGGGTGGTTTGTCCTTTTCTTTAAAAGATCACGTGTGAAACAGAATAGATGAGCAGGCCGGCAAGTGCACCCACCACGGTACCGTTGAGCCTGATGTACTGCAGGTCTTTGCCGACCATCAATTCAATTTTCTCGCTGGCTTCGTCTGCATCCCAGCGTTCGATGGTTTCAGAAATGATGCTGGAGATGTCATCGGCGTAGTTGTCTGCGAGGAAGGCTGCCGCCCGGGTGATTCGCTCATCCACGCGCTGCTGGAGCACTGGGTCGGTGGCCAGTCGTGTGCCCCAATTGTGCGCGGCGTCAGCAATTTTTGTCCGGATTAATGACGTCGGGTCTTCCGCGGCGTCAGCAAGCATGGTTGACGTTCGCGCCCACAGTTGAGCGGGGATGGCCTCTACCTGGGGTGCCGAGAGAATATCTGCTTTGAGTTTTTCGACACGCTCAATCATGGCGGTGTCGTTTTGGAGGTCCGCGGCGAAGTTATTGAGGAAGGTTCGGGCTGCGCGGCGGGCCTCGTGGTTGGGGTCAGTGGACATGGCGTGGGTGAACTTCACGAGCTCGCTGTGGACTTTTTGGCCGACGACCTCGTTGAGGATTTTCGGTGCCCACGTCGGTCGGCGTTCGTCAAGGATAAGAGTGATGAACTCTTCAGCGCCGATGGCCTTGCGGTGTGCCCAGGCAAACACTTCATCGATGATGGGTTCGGTGCGGCCACTGTCGATGAGTTGCTCGAGCATGCGCCCGGCGGGAGGACCCCACTCTGGTGCGGCGAGGGGTTCGATGAGACTGTGTTTGATGACGGCCTCGGCGTCCTGAGGGTCTATGGCGCGCAGGATGTTGGCTGTCAGGCTGCCTATTTCGCTACTGACTTTTTGGGCGTTGTCCTCGTTGGATAGCCAGGAACCAGCCTTGGCGGGGAGATCCGCCGAGCGGATTTTTTGGGTGACAAGCTCAGCGTTAAGGAAGTTTTCACCCACGAATCCGGACAGTGATTCGCCGATTTGGTCTTTTTTATTTTTAACAATCGCGGTGTGCGGGATGGGCAGACCCAACGGGCGACGGAACAGGGCTGTGACTGCGAACCAGTCGGCGAGCCCACCGATCATGCCAGCCTCAGCTGCAGCTCGGACGAATCCGACCCAGGGTGCGGGATCGGATTGCTCGAGCCATCGGCAGTAAAAGTATATGGCGGTGGCGAACAGCAGCAGGCCCGTAGCGATGGCTTTGTAGCGGCGCAGCTGTGCGCGACGCTGGGCTTCGACCTCTGGCGAGGGGCCGGGGACGTCGAGTGTTGTGTCCATGTAAACGATTATCCTTGTGTCGCTGATTCCTAGACACACGAAGGGGAGGAAGCCCCGTTGCGGGTGCTTCCTCCCCTAACGTGCGGAGGTGCTACTGGGTACTATTTACGCCCAGTTGCTGCTACGTAAGCGCGGTAGTACCGGCGCCCGTAGTGGATTAGACCGAAGCCGCCAACCACGCAGACCAGCGTCAAAATAGCGCCGATCCAGATGAAGGTGGTTGCGTGCTCCTGGGTGCCGGAGTCTAGGGTGGCGAACCCAAAAATGAGGGTGCCAAGGCCGGCAAGTGCGGTCAGGACGAGCCCCATGCCGCACCAGGTTGAGGAACGCTGAAGGGAGGAGTGCTGCGAGTCGAAGCTCGACGGCAAGTAACCGTCAACGTAGGTGGGTTCACCTTCAAAGACGCGGAAAGCCTCTTCGCGGTACTGCTGCACCTCGATGGTTTCAGACATGGTCTGCCTTTCTTTCAAGTTGCCTAGCATCGATCATAACCTAGGCCCCCATCATGCACGCTGCAGATGGGGGTAAATCACAATCAGTTGTCCTTGCCGCGCAGGGCGGAGCGAGCGCGTTCCTTGTTGATTGCTGCGACGGCGGTCAGCGGGATGCCGGCGGGGCAGACATCAGCGCACTCACCGAACAGGGAGCAGGGGCCGAAGCTGGTCTCGACCTGGTCGACCATCTGGCGGGCACGCTTGCCGCGCTCTTCCTTGCCCAGGGGCATGAGGGAGAGGTGGACGAGCTTTGCGCCGGTGAACAGGTGCGCAGCACCGTTCGGGCAGGCGGCGACACAAGCGCCACAGCCGATGCAGGCTGCGTGGTCGAGAGCGAGCTCGGCGGTCTGGTGGTTCATGTGCAGGGTGTCAGCATCCGGTGCGGTACCGGCGTTGACGGAGACGTAGCCACCCTGCTGCATGACGCGGTCCAGTGCGGAGCGGTCGACGATCATGTCCTTGATCACCGGGTACGCTGCGGAGCGCAGCGGCTCGAGCTGGATGGTGTCACCGTCGTTGAAGTTGAACAGACGCTGCTGGCAGGCAGGCTTATTCTTCTCGGGACCGTGGGGGCGACCGTTGACGTTGAGGCCACAGGTACCACAGATGCCTTCGCGGCAGTCAGAGGCGAATGCGAACGGCTCTTTGCCGGACTCAATGAGGCCTTCGTTGACGTGGTCAAGCAGCTCCAGGATCGACATCTGCTCCACAGCGTCGTCGACGTCGATGGATTCGAAGCCGCCCTCGGTGTTCGGTCCGGCCTGACGCCAAATTTCAAGATGGAGTTTCATTACTTGTAGTTCCTTGTCATCAGCGGGATCGAATCGAAGTACAGGGGCTCTGCGTGGCGGATGAACTTGTTCTCGCCAGCGGGCTCCCATGCAGATACGAAGCACCAGTTGTCGTCGTCACGCTCAGCCTCGCCGTCTTCGGAGAGGTGGTCGTCACGGAAGTGTGCACCACAGGACTCGTCGCGGTCGAGAGCGTCGACACACATGAGTTCGCCCAGGTCGATGTAGTCAGCGACGCGGTTAGCGTATTCGAGGACCTGGTTCATCTCGTCCGGGGTGCCGGTGATGCGCAGGTCGGACCAGAAGTCCTTGCGCAGCTGGCGGATCTTTTCGATACCGGAGGCGAGATCGGTGATGTTACGTGCCACACCACAGGAGAAGTACAGGATGTCACCGAGCTGGCGGTGGAAGTACTCCGGACCGTGGTTACCGTTGATGCTCATCAGCTTGTCGATTCGTGCCTGTGCGCGCTCGATTGCTGCTTGTGCTTCGGGGGCGTCCTCAGCGAGACGCTCGGTGCCCAGCAAGGGGCCGAGGTAGTTGGGGACGGTGAACGGAAGGGTGAACCAGCCGTCGACGGATGCGGACAGCAGAGAGTTTGCACCCAGGCGGTTCGCGCCGTGGTAGGTCCAGGATGCTTCGCCTGCGCAGAACAGGCCCGGGATGGAGGTCATCTCGTTGAAGTCGGTCCACAGACCACCCATGGTGAAGTGGCAGGTAGGAGCGATACGCATCGGAGTGGTGTAGGGGTCCTCACCGATGGTCTCTTCGTACATCTGGAAGAGGTTAGAGTAGCGCTCTTTAATGGTGTCCTTGCCGAGGCGCTCGATGGCGTCACGGAAGTCCAGGTATGCCGAGTTGTGCATGGGGCCTACACCAAGGCCTGCGTTGATCTGCTGAGAGATCGCACGGGATGCGACGTCGCGGGGCACCAGGTTACCGAATGCGGGGTAACGGCGCTCGAGGAAGTAGTCGCGCTCCTCTTCCGGAATGGTGTTGGGGTCGCGATCGTCCTTCGGCTCCTTCGGCGACCAGATACGGCCGTCGTTACGGAGGGACTCCGACATCAGGATGGTCTTGGACTGCCACTCGGAGTTGACCGGCAGGCCAGTCGGGTGGAACTGAATGAACGACGGGGATGCCATGTAGGCACCACGATCGTATGCACGCATGATGGCCGAAGCATTGGAGTTCTTGGCCAACGTGGACATGTAGTAGACGTTGCCGTAACCACCGGTGCACAGGATGACTGCGTGTGCGGTGTGAGCGGTGAGCTCACCGGTGATCAGGTTGCGCATGACGGCACCCTGGCAGCGCTTCTCACCGTTTTCTTCGGTGACGATCAGGTCGACCATCTCGTTGTGGGTGAAGATCTCCACAGAGCCGAGGTGAATCTGGCGCTGGAGAGCTGCAGCTGCGGACAGCTGGAGCTGCTGACCCGTTTGGCCACGGGTGTAGTAGGTGCGGGAGACCTGCACACCACCGAAGGAACGGGTGGCGAGGGTTCCGCCGTACTCGCGAGCGAAGGGGGCGCCGATAGCGTTCATGTGGTCGATAACGCGGACGGACTCGTAGGCAAGACGCCAGCAGTCGGTCTCACGGCAGCGGTAGTCGCCACCCTTGACGGTGTCCTTGACATGGCGGTATGCACCGTCGTTGTCGACCTTCTTGCCGCGGGCGGAGTTAACGCCACCCTGTGCGGCGATCGAGTGCGCACGACGCGGGGCGTCGTGGTAGGTGAAAGCCTTAACGTCGTATCCGAGCTCGCCGAGGGCTGCGGCGGCACCAGCACCGGACAGGCCGGTACCGATAACGATGATGCGGAACTTACGACGGTTCAGCGGGGAGACCAGCTCCATGTGGTCTTTGTGGTACTGCCAAGCATCCTTCATGGGGACACCAGCAGGCGAATGGTCAGTGAGGACCTTACCGATGGTCACACCTTCCACCACGGAGGCGGGAGCTGTGAAGTCGGGCTTAGCGATAGTTTCAGAGTGAGTGCTCATATCGTCTTCCTTTAATGGCTATGTAAGGCGTGAGCCCGATTAGCTGATCAAGCCGGTGGCGATGGCCAGCGGGATCGAGATGTTACCCACCATTACCAGGGCCGGAACCAGGTAAGAGATGAACAGCATCACTGCGCGGGTGCGCTTGCCGGTGATACCGAGGTCGCTTACTGCGGTCCAGATGCCGTGCGACAGGTGCATAAACAGGAACAGCATCGCGAGGATGTAGAAGATGGCAACGGGCCAACGGCTAAAGCTGGCAACCAGGTTGGCGTAAACGTCGCCGTGGTGGAAGCTGTCCGAAGCTGCTGGTGCAACACCCAGGGTGAGGTCGGCGATGTGGAACAGGATGAACAGCAGCAGAACAAGACCGGTGACGATCATGGTGCGTGCTGCGAAGGACTGATGTCCGCCCATCAGGTTGGTGCGGCGGAACTTGCCGCGGGACTGGTGTGCGCGACCCACGAGCGCGAACGCGCAGTAGACGTGCAGAACCAGTGCAACCAGCAGGACGATACGGAAGATCCACAGGATGCCTTCGCGGGGGAAGAGCGGTTCTCCGACGGTGCGGAGGAACTCACCGTAGACATCGATGGCGGGCTTGCCGTCGTGCTCGGGGAGGAAGATCTTCAAGTTACCGATCATGTGGACGAGCACGAAGCCGCCGAAAATCAGGCCAGTGATGGCCATGGTCAACTTCATTGCCCACGTCGGGTAGGACGGCCGCTCACGCAGCGGCTTTTCAGTGATTTTTCCGTGGACGATTGCGTCACGGTCGTTAAATGTAATAGTCATGGCACCTCCAGTGTCCCTCTTACTGTAAAGCCTTAAGTTTAGGTTGATCCACCCAGGATTAGGCTAGGTGACACACTTCACACTCAAGCCGCTGACCTGCAGGTTTCCTTTTAGGATAGCCTGACCTGGAGGCTCCAGCGCAGAGGCGAGCTTCTCCCTCCCCCACACCTACATAATGCCAGCACAGCACAGGTTCAGCGCCCCGAACATCTAGTGGTTATACTTCCCGGCGGCCTTTTTAGGGAAAAAGTCAATAAACTTTCTTTTCACCCCGATTAAAGTCAATCAAAAGTTGCATATCTGCGATCCCTCAATAAAAGTTGGGCACCATCGCCCGGCGAAGTACACACAACATCGCAGAAAAATTTGCAACTCTTCGCAACAGTGATCCGGGTCTCGTATAGTGGCCGCATGGGCAAAACTTACGTAGGCTCCCGCCTCCGACAACTTCGTCGCGAACGCGACCTCAGCCAAGCCACTCTTGCAGCCACACTCGGCCTGTCCGCTAGCTACGTCAACCAAATCGAGCACGACACCCGCCCACTGACCGTCCCCGTCCTGCTGAAAATCACCGAAGCATTCGGTGTAGACGCTACCTTCTTTTCCTGCGATGACGACTCCAGGCTCCTTGCAGAGGTCCGAGACGTCGTACTGGACAAAGAAATCTGCACCAGCGACATCGAGCTCCAAGAACTTTCCGAATTGGTTCACGACCATCCTGACGTCGCGCGCGCCATGGTCGACATGCACCGCCGCTACCGCAATGTCCGGGACAAGCTATCCGCAGCAACCGACAACCGGCACCAGGACCCCAACGAACCCCGAGTACTCGCAATGCCTCACGAAGAAGTCCGAGACTTCTTCTACGCCCGCCAGAACTACCTCGGCGACATCGATCTCGCTGCGGAAGACCTCTCCACGCAGCTGGGCATCACCCCGCTCAATATCCGCGCAACTGAAGACGCCATCTCTGCGCGCCTCAGTGACACACACGGCGTCATCATCAAACACAACACGAACGTCGGTGAAAGCCTCCACCACTACGATGCACAAACACGGGAACTTACTATCTCCGCGCACCTCACCCCAGGGCAGCGCGCCTTCCGACTCGCGGGAGAACTTAGCCACCTCGAAGCCGGCACCCTACTGAAGGAGGCCGTTGACAGTGGCTACTTCAGCAGCGACGACAGCCGTACCCTTGCGCTTAAAGGCGTCGCCAGCTATTTCGCCGCAAGCGTCATACTCCCCTACGAAATGTTCCACCATTCCTGCGAAACATCACGGTACGACATCGAATTTCTGTGCCAGGAATACGGAGTGGGATACGAACCTATCTGCCACCGACTATCCACGCTGCAGCGCCCCAATCTACGTGGCATCCCCTTCACATTCGTCCGCGTCGACCGCGCAGGAAACATGAGCAAACGACAGTCAGCCACCGGTTTCCACTTCACCCACGCAGGCGGCACCTGCCCCCTATGGAACGTTTACGAAACATTCACCAACCCCGGAACCATCATGCGCCAAGTTGCGCAGATGCCCGACGGCCGCAACTACCTGTGGATTGCCCGGACCGTACGCCACCACCGGACGCGATTTAACGGCACCGGCAAACTCTTCGCCATCGGACTTGGATGCGAAGCTCGCCATGCGCAACGAACCGTCTACGCCGACGGACTCGACATAGACTCACGTTCCGCAACCCCCATCGGCGCAGGCTGCAGGGTATGCACCCGCGAACACTGCGCCCAACGTGCCTTCCCCCCGGTGCACCGGCCGATCAACGTCAACGCGCACGAATCAACGGTCGCACCATACTAGGGGCGCCTGGTAGCAGGCACCCCGTAACCCGCCTTTTTACAGGTTGATCATGTGACCCATGGTGCCCTCGGCGGCTTCCTTCATAGCCTCGGACAGGGTCGGGTGGGTGTGCACGTTACGGCCGATTTCCTCAGCAGTCAGGTCGAATCGCTGAGCCAGGGTGAGCTCCGGCAACAATTCAGAGACATTGGACCCAACCATGTGGCCACCGATCAGCTCGCCGAACTCAGCGTCCACAATCAGCTTCACGAAACCTGCGGATTCGCCCAAGCCCTGGGCCTTACCGTTAGCAGAGAACGGGAACGTAGCAACCTTGATCTCGCGCCCCTCAGCTTCTGCCTTCTCGCGAGCTTTCTCCTCGGTGTAGCCGAAAGAAGCAACCTGCGGATTACAGAAGGTAGCGCGCGGCATCATCATGTAATCGCCGAGCTCCATGGTCTCGGCGTCTGCAATAGTCTCTGCAGCAACAACACCCTGGGCCTCAGCCACGTGAGCAAGCTGCAGCTTGGCGGTCACGTCACCGATCGCGTAGATGCCGTCAACATTGGTGCGCATGCGATCATCAACGTCGATAGCGCCCCGCTCGGTAAGCTTCACTCTCGTGTTTTCCAAACCGAAGCCCTCGACACGGGGGGCGAAGCCGATGGAAATCATCACGCGATCAGCCTTGAGGGTTTCCTGCTTCGAGCCATCCTTGGACTCGATATCAACCTCGACACCGTCGCCATTATCGCGAACCGCGGTGGTCTTGTGGCCGGTGTAGAGCTTCACGCCAAGCTTCTTGTATGCCTTGGCGATCTCCTTGGAAACATCAGCGTCTTCGTTCGGCAGAACGCGGTCCATGAACTCAACGATGGAGACGTCCACGCCATAGTTAGCAAGCACGTAGGCGAATTCCATACCGATGGCGCCCGCACCAACGATAACCATGGACTCAGGCAGGTCACTGTTAAGGATCTGCTCCTCATAGGAGACCACGTTGCCGCCGAGCTCGACACCCGGCAGAGAGCGGACAACGGAACCGGTTGCGATAATGCAATTGTCGAAGGTGATGGTGGAACCGGCGTCTTTACCGTCGCGGATCTCCATTTCCTTCGGGCCGGTGAAAAAGCCCCAGCCGTCAATTTCGGTGATCTTGTTCTTCTTCATCAAGTAGTGCACGCCCTTAACGATGCCCGCAGATACCTTGCGGGAACGCGCGTGCGCCTTGCCAAAGTCGAAGGAAACCTCACCGGAAATGCCGAACAAATCGGCCTCGTGGTTAAAGGTGTGGGCAAGCTCAGCGTTCTTCAGCAGCGCTTTTGAAGGAATACAGCCAACGTTAAGGCACACCCCGCCCCAGTACTGCTTCTCGACGACAGCCACCTTCAGTCCAAGCTGAGCTGCGCGGATGGCGGATACGTAGCCACCAGGGCCCGCACCGAGGACTACAACATCATAATGATCAGACACGCCCCTCATGATACGTGCTCCCCCACCCATCACCCAACACCCAGGGTAAAAAAGAGAGCCGCCTGCGAGAATCGAACTCGCGACCTTCTCATTACGAGACAAACGGTCGCTCCGAACAGCGAAAATACATCGCACCCATACGGGGTAGGGGATAGACACCGTCCGCCGACCAAGCCGTAGCGACCAGACGCAGCGACGAGACGAAGACAAGCGAGCGGCAAGGTGTGCGGCAGCACGCCGCGCCAGTTGAGCTAAGACGCAGACGCGGGAGCGACCGCGGCAGATAGCGGAGGCGCAGGCCGCAGCGGAGTGTGTGCCGGTGCCGACGGCGCCGGCCTTGATAGTACTCAGATTAGTTACTGGGAAAAACAACGTGAAAATTACAGGAACCGCTGAGCCAATACGAATGATTGAACCGCAGATTAACGAAGCACGCCAACAAAGGTGGCTTGCTAGAAGTCATCTATGGACAGCATCCACGTTAAAAAGCGTACGCTGCTGCGGAAGGCTTATCGGCCAGGGAGGTATCGACGATGACACTCGGGAGTCAATTGAGATTACCCGTAAGGATCATGTCGCAGGATTTGGAGGTCTCGCCACCTGCGGAAGTGTATGGGCTTGCCCACGGTGCGCCGCCGTTATCAGTTTTCAGCGCGGCATTGAAATAGACCGAGCGATAGCGGAATGCCACAGGCAGAACGGACATACCTACCTCTGCACCCTCACGGTGAAGCACAATCCCGAGTTACACCCAGAACAAATTTGGAATGGCGTCTCCAGCGGCTGGAGCAGCATCGTTAGCGATGAATTGTGAACCGGGCGAAGCGCAAGATCCAAGGTAGTAAACGGAAAAAAGTATTCATACCCAAGAAAGATTGGACTAAGGGAAGCCCTTCATATTGCCGGAATTGTCCGAGTCGTAGAAACCACCGTCGGCCCTAACGGGTGGCACATACATATCCACTGTCTTATTTTTACAACTTCAGAATTTGGCGGTGACATCGAAGAATCTGACATCAGCCGCATACTGCAAGTCAGAACACTTGATTTTTCAAGTAGTACGCAAAGATCGATTGCCGCTTCGTATGTGGCAAGCTTTTGGTTCAGACATTGGCAAGAAGGAGTGGTCAAAGCACACCTCCCATTGCCCACAACCGAAGGATTTGATTTCCGAGAGGTGGTGGACGATGGCTCCAATTTTATTGGCTCTTATCTGGCAAAAAACACGTTTCCAATTTCCAATAGAGCCGCACTGGAACTCACCACCGGCATAACATCGAAAAGTGGACGCGACAATAACCTGACACCATTTCAGATCCTGAAGCAGGCAATTGAATCCTACCCAAAGTTTGGATTCAAAACTCCGAAATCATGGTTGGTTGAGTATGACCTCTCCCCCAATCAAACCCCTTGCATAGTAGACAACAGGACTGGGGAAGTTCTAGAAATCAAAGCGCCATCCCCATGGGCAATATGGCATACATGGGAGCGGATATCGAAGGGCAAAAGACAAATACAATGGTCACACCATATTAAAGCTCCTAAGACTGATGCCGAGCAACTATGGAACGATATTTTAAATACTCGAGGAAGACTCCAAACCGACACGGAGCTAGCGACCAAACAAGTTTCAAGGCAAACCGTTGCCCAAGTCACGCGGTCAGCATGGTATCAACAACTAGTTTGGAATCCGCTACTCATTGTCAGCCTACTGGAAGCAGTCGAGACAGCATCACCGCAAGACGCTACCCAAAACGCTATGAAGTGGGGAAAGCCAACAACGTACAGGTGACCGCGCCGAAGGTTTCATCACGCAAATCCCCTAATCCATACCTCTAGGAACCCCACTGGTCTATAAATCATAGATTTTTTGCGTTTTCATAGACCCGTTAGTAAACTACTTCCATGAGCGAACTCCTAACAAAAACTGAAGCAGCGAATCGACTTGGAGTCTCAAACTCGGTAGTTACACGCTTAATCAACACCGGCAAGCTAGTAGCGAAGCCAGTAGGAAAACGCGTCGCCATTTCCTCAGATGATTTAGAAAACTATCTATCTTCCGCAAACATAATTCCTGCACCAAAGGACAAAAAACGACGCGCTTCCGGCCAGCCCGAATTAATTAATCTATCCTTTTTCTCGGGAGCAGGTGGGTTAGATTTAGGACTCGAAAAGTCTGGGTTCCACAACGTATTCTTCTGTGAAAACTACAAAGAAGCTCGGATGACAATCTCAAAGAACCACCCCGAAGCTGCCCTCGCTGGAGATATATCGAATCTTTCTGCACACAAAGTGCGAGAATTAGCCAATATTGGCGACTCTGAAATCGATGTCATGGCTGGCGGTCCGCCTTGCCAGGCGTTCAGCACGGCCGGCGCTCGACGCGCCTTTGACGACCCGCGCGGAAACGTATTTCTTAAGTATATTTCACTCGCATCTGAACTCAGACCAAAATATCTTGTGATTGAGAACGTACGAGGACTACTAAGTACCCCATACCCCCTAAGCGCCGGGGAACCTCCAGTCAAAGGAGGAGCATTGGCACTTGTTCTTCGCAATCTTAATGAAGCAGGCTACTCAGCAAGCTTCAACCTCTATAATGCGGCAAACTATGGAGCCGCGCAGATTCGCGAACGAGTAATTATCATCGCAAAGAGGGACGGGAAGCAGGCGCCATGGCTTACTCCAACCCATAGCAATGACCCCTATTGGCAGGAGAACTTTGGATTAAAACCCTGGAGAACTTTTGGCGATATCTCACGGGAATTGCCCGACAGTACTGTTCACATGCATACGCAATTTCCTGAGAAGAGACTCCGCTTCTTCCGCCTTCTTTCCGAAGGGCAATACTGGACTTCACTACCAAAAGAGCTACAGGAAGAAGCGATGGGAAAGTCTTTCCGGCTCCCAGGGGGAAAAACAGGATTCTATCGTCGAATTTCGTTTGATCGACCAAGCCCAACACTCGTTACTTCCCCGACAATGCCCGCCACGGATCTATGCCACCCTACAGAGCTTCGTCCTCTCAGTATTCAAGAGTATAAAGCGGTTCAGGGTTTTCCTCAGGATTGGTGGATTGCAGGCTCCATGACTGACATCTACAAGCAAATCGGAAATGCCGTCCCCGTTGAACTCGGCGAAGCTGTTGGTCGCACAATCCGCGATGATATGGAGGGAAAAAAATCACAACCAGATTTTGATAGTTTCCCCTACTCTAGGTATCGACGCACAAGTCATCTCACCTGGAAGGTATCCAACTAAAGGTAGTAATCACGCAGCTTTACTACAGAGTCAATTGAGTAGTCGAGTCCACGCTTATCTAGACTATCTCGCAACTGCTTTTGTAGCTTATTGATTGCACCCTCACGAGCTCTTTTGACATCGCGACTTAGAGCTCCATCCAGATCGTTCAATGGCATCAGAATTGCTAGTTCAGAATCAAACCCGGTTAGCCACTTCCAAAATGCCCGCCCCGTGATATACCGATATTCAAAGCCATCTAGGTCTCTATTCTCAGACTGAAGTTCACTTGATTGATAAATTCGAGACTCATCAATTCCCGCGCCTTTGTTAGAATTATCACGTAGGACACAATACGCAGCCCGAACGTCCTGACTAGAGGCTCTCCGTCGGCCGGTCAGTTCACCCATACGCGTCCGCAATCCTCTTAACTCTTGCGGAAAAGACGAAGAATTAGTGGTATTCCTCTGGCTCTTTAGCTCACAAACCCAGAGAATCCCATCTCGATTGGTCGTCAAATCACCAGTATCGAGAGTATCCTCCGATATCGTCGCAAGCATCTTTTGCCAGGTAGTTCCCATCACAGTTTCTTCCGAAGAGGATTCCTTAGCCTTAAATGCCTCTTCGACAAATTCGTCTGAATTCACGATTCCACGTGCCGCAAACATCGCTATATCTTTGCGTAGGATCTCCCGAACGCTGGGTGACTTAAACTTGTACCAAGTCAATCTTTGAGCTTGATAATCACGCATAATCTGCAAACATTTGACACGCGCAGTCTTTAGGACGTCAGGAATTTCAGGTGAAAGTGAGCTGGACGCAGCACCAGGGCAAGCAGATAGATTAGAGACCATCTGCTTAGATTAACACGAACATATTCCCACGCTCATTCAATTTCCGTATCGGACTCTCGCTTCTTAGCGTCACGCACCCACCTAGCGACCACAGTATTTGCAACTCCGGCTGCCTCACCAGTCCGACGTTGCGACCACCCAAGTGCGAGTACAGCTGTACTCCCAAGATCTTCTAGGGCTTTCTGCGTCGCATCGCGAACCCCCGCAAGATACGGAAGATACATTTCAGCAATCTGTTCTACGGATGCACTTTGGGGCATTTTGTCGATTGCACCAATAGCATCCCTGACCCCCTCTAGTGACTCATAGGCAGTCCTCCACCTGTCCCTATAGAGTTCAAGCGACCTTTCCAAAGCATCCTTATCCATCGATGTCATAGCTACATCCTATACGTTTCCACCAGGCGCCTTTTACACCTCAGGTGAAGCGTTCCCTTCAGGCGATATAGTAGATTCATACCGATTTGATGACATCAACTGTAAAGGTCACCCACTTCGGAGAAGCCCTCATAGAAAGGAATGAACAAAATGGCTTCGAAACTATCGATTCCCGCTCAGGACGTTCGCGTCGTACTTCTGGGAGGCGGAAAGCCTGCTCCAATTTATGCGTACGAGAACGGAAAGAAGACCGACCAACAAGCGACAAACGAATCCGGAGAGCCAATCTTTCGATACTCCAATGTTTCAACCATTCTCGGCCCAGACGCACATACTGGGTCGATGGTAACTACAACTCCGACGAAATATAGCCCGGGAATTGTAGTTGCGCCTGCAGAAAACTGTGTCGCGACTCTAACTATTTCTGCCACTTCCCAAGAAGGTTCACGCTTCGCAAACCTAAACCTCAGCGTGAACGCTCAAACTTGGCAACCCATTGCAGGCTTAAGCAACGCGGTTTTCAAGTAGCTCTCAATCGGCAACAATCAGGAGAAATAACGAAGTGAACTAAATCGACCTATCACGAATCGTATTGACGGGGCTTCTAGCCATCATCCTCTTTTCGGTACTTTCCTACGGGGAGCATCGATCCAAGAAGCGAAAATCGAAACACGGGCTTCGACGAAGTGAAAAGCAAGTTCTGAACGCAGCAGAAGAAGCGTTCTTAATCCGTTTTGGAATAGATGAAGCTATTGAACGCCTATTCCAGGTTGCGGCTCTGTCTATCCCCTTGCAGTCCGGACGTACAACAGTAGATGGTCAACTCAACATTCGCGGATATCCCAAGGTAACTAGGCGATTCCTAACTGTAACTGGGGTCGGTGTCGAATTGCAGCTACCAATTGGGATGCCAGCCGACCTAGTTGACAAGGCTTTTCACCTATCCGGCGGATACATCACAATCCCTGGCGTACTCGACTACCACATCGACCACTCACATCCCGGCCGCGTAGTTCTTATCGCTATGACCAAACAAGGAAATGAAGAATTACGAGGAGCGACTTTTCTAGAAAAAGAAAGGAAACCCCACAACAAAGGTTAAGAAAGTAACGCCAGATGTAGAAGCTGCAACTTCTACACCTGGCTCGCCAAATCCGCTTCTACACCCCCGCATTGACGGGAAAGGAATTGACTGATGCCTACAGTACAGCAGATTCCCACACTAGTTTCACTAGCTGAGGAAAGCATCGCCATTCGACAGCTAGCACCGCGTACAAAAACCTCCTATCAAGACATTATCGATACCCATATTCGCCCACAGTGGGGAAATCGCCTTGTCACAGACATCACCTTTCGAGAGCTTCAAGCATGGCTTTCGGAGATTGCAACTAAGCATCCCGCACTTGCCCACCGCATCCACGTTGTAATTCGACAGGCAATTCGGCTGGCTCTCATCGACGATCTAGTTAGCAAAAATATTGCCGACTATATAAGACTCCCTCGTCCCCCTAAAAAAGACGTAGTTGCACTGACTCCTCAAGAATTCCAGGCGGCAGCTGCCGAAATAACAGGGACGCGGGATCGGCTAATCATCGAAATCATGGCCGTGGGCGGACTACGGTTCTGCGAGGTGGCTGGGCTCCGCACCTCCTCAGTAACGCCGACCGGTTTGATAGTAGATCGTTCGATTACTCCCCGGCGGGGCGGAGGATTCAATATCGGTTCGGTAAAAAACCATCAAGCACGAAAGGTTCAGCTGCCCAAAGGTTTACTTATTCGGGTACGTAACTATGCAGATTCCCAGGAAAGTAAAGGCTCGGAACTGCTGTTCGCGAACACTGTCGGACGCCCGCTGGATATTGGGAATTGGAACTCTCGCGTATTACGGCCAGCTTGCGAGCGTGCAAAAATACCGACAATAACCGCCCACATCCTTCGCCATACTTCTGCAACGACTGCACTACATGCAGGGGTTCCAGTACATGTTGTCGCAAAACATCTGGGGCACGCCGATGGCGGTGTCACGTTTGCACACTATGCAGGTACTTGGAATTCAAAGCTAACCGACCTTGCAGACATAGTCGGAAGCGAATTATTAGAGTTCGAAACCTCTACCACGCATAAGTGAAATAAGCAAACCGAGCCGCCTGCGAGAATCGAACTCGCGACCTTCTCATTACGAGTGAGATGCTCTACCGACTGAGCTAAGGCGGCCAGTGTGTCAGGCACACGAATCACGGTGTGCCGTCTCCATCACCGAGTCGATACTCTAGCGCACCCCACAGGCCAGCCGCAAACGCCCCACCAGTGCATCTAACGCCACGGCTGGACGCACGTTAGCAGCGACATCAGCACGACACTGCGCTAACGCATCAATGCAGGCCAACAGTGCCTCTTCGGAATTTTTCTCCGCCAATTCTCGAGACAAACCCTCGAAATCCGGATGCGTGAGTCCCACCCCCGCATCCCCCTTGTGCACCAAAGCATCACGGTACAGGCCCGCCAGATCCCCCAACGCAAGATCCAAACCATCGCGGGCACCACGAGTCCGCCGCAACTTCTGCTTCTTTTCCAAATCGTCAACCGTGCCCTTGGTTCCGCGGGCAGCCTTCGCCGCACCCTTTCCTTTACCCCCCATCCCCAGGGCCTGCTCAAGTTTCACTTTCTCCTCGGCTTCCTGGGCTTCCAAACTCGCCGCGACCTCAGCTTCGATGGCCTCAAACAAACCGCCGACGGTACGGAACGCGACGTCACCGTGATACACCAATTCCGCCACATTAAGCACCTGCGCCCGCAACACCTGCGCCTGCTTAGTCGTCGCAAGATGACGCGCCCGCCCAATGTGCTGATTAGTTGCTGACGCCGCGAGCATCGCCGGCGCCTGCGCCACCCCCTGCCCCATCAACACCCGCGCCACAGATTCCACCGAGGGGGTGGGAATGTACACATGGCGGCAGCGAGAACGCAGCGTCACAACCATGTCCTCCGTCGAGGGCGCACACAAAACGATGATCGTGCGCGCTGGCGGTTCCTCCACAGTCTTCAAAAAGGCGTTAGCGCCTTCGTTACGTAAGCGATCTGCATCTTCGATGATCAGTACCCGCCACGGAGCTTCAGTCGGCAGCGTCGACGCCACCTTTATAAGATCACGCACTTCGGAGACACGCAGCGTGAGTTCTTGGGGCACGACATGGGTGACATCCGGGTGGCTTCCCCCCAGTGCGGCCCGGCACGCATCGCAGTGCCCACACCCCACGACGTCATCATTCGTACACACTAATGACGCCGCGAAAGCCAGTGCCGCAGTCGAACGCCCCGCCCCAGGAGGCCCCGTGAACAGCCAAGAGTGCGTCAACGCTGGGCCGTCTTCGTGGCGCCGGGCAGCGCACGCTGCGTCATAAAGCATCGTGTGGGCTACGGTGCCGGGGGCTAGGGAATCGAAGACGTCAGTCACCCCTTTAGACTAACGACTCGCTGCGGCTAGAGTGGAAGCCATGCGTCGCATCCTGCAGAGTGTGAAATGGCTATGGTCAACATCATGGCCGGCGTATGCTGCCTCCGTTCTGGCATCAAACGTCCTTGGTGCACTCGCCTTGATGGCGTTTTTGAAGTTTCTGATGCCGCTGCCTGCGGTCGATGAGTTCAGCTCCGCCGCACGCGAGCGCCTCACCATGATTGGTGTCGGCTACCTGATTTTCGCGGTTTTCGCCGGCATCGTTGTCACCGGCTGGTTATTCCTTCCGGTGCTGCGCTGGCAAAGAAACCCCGACGACCACGACCCCAACATGGTCAGAAATTTGGTGATGCGCATCCCCGTCTACCAGGCGGGCCTATGCGGCATCGTGTGGCTTGTCGGCATTGCGATCGTGGGCGTGGCCTCCTGGATCCTGGACCCGCGCCTGGCACTCATCACAGTCCTGACCACAGCCCTGGGTGGCGTGCTGATCGTCATGATGACCTACCTCGAGGCTGCACGTCTTGTGCGCCCGATCGCTGCCGCCGCCCTGGCGCGACGCTTCGAGGACTCAACCTTGGAGCCCCCGATCCGCCAGCGAGTGCTAGCAACGTGGGCGGTGTCCACCGGCATACCAGTGGTGGGCATCATTTTGCTGGTCATCGGCCACCATTTTGGATATTTCAGCGCCACACCCGGACATTTCACCGAACATGCGACCAATGGCGACAGTGCGGAACGCATCATTCCCGCGATTATCGCCCTGTCGCTGCTCACTCTGATTACCGGTTTCACCGGCACCTGGCTAGTGCTGCTCAGCATCGTCGACCCCATCCAGGAACTCCAGGACGCCATCAACCGTGTGCGGCGCGGGGAGGTCAACACCCTGGTGGATATCTACGATGGTTCCGAACTTGGCGTGCTGCAGGCTGGGTTTAACGAAATGATGCGTGGTTTACGCGAGCGCCAACGTGTCCGGGATTTGTTCGGCCGCTATGTTGGCGACGAGGTCGCGCGTCGAGCACTGGAGGAGCGCCCCACACTGGGCGGTGAATATCGCAAGGTGGCTGTCCTGTTTGTGGACGTCATTGGCTCTACCACCTTTGCGGTCAACCACACGCCTGAAGAGGTCGTCTTGGCGCTCAACGAGTTTTTCGAGCACGTTGTGGACGTGGTGCACCGCCACAAGGGCATCATCAATAAATTCCAGGGTGACGCCGCGTTGGCTGTGTTCGGTGCTCCCCTTCCGATTACAGACGCCACGGGCCACGCTTTGGCCGCAGCACGGGAATTAAAGGCTGAGCTGAAAGATATGGAGCTCGCCTGCGGCATCGGGGTTGCCTCAGGCCGAGTGGTCGCTGGCCACATCGGCGGACATGATCGTTTTGAATACACGGTGATTGGGGATGCGGTTAACCAGGCTGCCCGTCTGACCGAGCTGGCTAAAGACACCCCCGGGCGGGTGCTGACCTCCGCCACGACGCTGCGCGATGCTAATGAGGCTGAGCAGGCGCGTTGGACACTGCTGAAATCCGTGGAATTGCGTGGTCGTAAAGAGATGACGCGGCTGGCGCGCCCTGTGCGCCCCACACTCGCCGACAGGTCTTAGCGCAGATCCCACTGGCTTGGCCTAGTGGCTGCTAGCCTAGGGGTTTATGAAAACTCTCGTGACCGGTGGCGCCGGTTTTATTGGTTCCAACCTTGTTGACCTTCTGCTATCTGAGGGCCACCAGGTCGCTGTTATCGATAATTTGTCGCGGGGCAAGCGTGAGAATCTTGCCCACGCAAATGTTGATTTTTTCAAAGCCGATATCCTGAGCGCTGACCTCGATGCACTAATTGGGCAGATTCAGCCCGAGGTGATTTTCCACCTTGCTGCGCAGATTGATGTGCGGGAGTCCGTGGCGGATCCTATTCATGACGCCGAGACAAACATCCTGGCGACCATCCGTCTTGCGGAAGCAGCGCGGCGTCATAATGTGCGCAAAATCGTGTTCACTTCTTCCGGCGGTTCCATTTACGGTGAGCCGGACACTTTCCCCGTCACCGAGGAGTTTCCGGTCGACCCGCACTCCCCCTACGCGGCTTCGAAGGTCAGTGGCGAAACCTATCTGAATACTTTCCGTCACCTCTATGGCCTGGAATGCTCGCATATCGCGCCTGCGAACGTCTACGGCCCTCGTCAGGATCCTCATGGGGAGGCCGGTGTGGTGGCGATTTTCTCTCAGCGTTTGCTGGCGGGCGAGTCGACTCGGGTGTTTGGCGATGGCGGAAACACGCGCGACTATGTGTTCGTCGGCGATGTTGTTCGGGCTTTCTACCTGGCCAGCGGCGAGATCGGTGGCGGCATGCGTTTCAACATTGGCACTGGAGTGGAGACATCCGACCGCCAGTTGCACACCTTGGTTGCTGACGCCGCGGGGGCTGAGGATGATCCGGAATACGCCCCCGCACGCCTTGGGGATGTTCCCCGTTCGTGCTTGTCCTATGAGCGTGCCCACCAGGTTCTTGGGTGGGAACCTAAGGTGAGCATCGCTGAGGGTGTAGCCCGCACGGTGGACTACTTCCGCAACAATTAGGGGTTGGGGACGGTCGCTTCATCGGCGACTTCGTCGTCGGCCTCTTCGTCGGCTTCGTCAGCCTGCTCTGCGAGGGCGGCGCGCTTGTCCTGTTCACGGACCTTGGAGAACAAGATCACGGCCACCACGATCGCGATCCACAGCAGGACCTGCGCATTGGTGATGTGAGAGCTCAGCTCGGCTACCTTTTCCTGGATTTGGAACTGGGTGTCTGTAGAGATCAGCCCTGGTAGGTCGGAGGTGCCGTAGGTGGTGAGGAACAAGATACCAATCAGGATGAACAGGATGCCTGCGGCCATCGAGAAGGTGTTGAGCTTGATCGGGCCCAGCATCCACGTTTTTCCGCGCAGCAACTGCTTGTTTCCGAGGTCGAATTGTTCCCAGAGCAGCGCGAGGATGAACAGTGGAACTGTCATCCCGAGTGCGTATGCACCCAGCACCACTGCGCCGTAGATGCTGCTGGCGCTCACCATTGCTGTGGTCAGCACAGCACCCAGCAGTGGGCCTGCACAGAAACCTGCAAAGCCGTAGACGGCACCCAGGAGGAACTGCCCTAGCCAGCCGCTGGCGTTAACGCTGCCCGATAGTTTGGACAATCCGGGGATGCTGAATCCAAAACCAAGGAAGGTGTAGATACCGATGAGGATCATCAGTACGCCACCGGCCATGATCAGTGTTCCTCTGTGTTCGGCGAGCAAGGAACCGAAGGAACCTGCGGCTGCACCGAGGGGGATCATCACTATGGACAGGCCGACGAAGAACACGAAGGTGCGTGCAACGAGCTGACGCTTAGAGCCGAATGCGTAGGCGAAGAAGGCGGGCAATAACAGCGCCGAGCAGGGGCTCAGCAAAGCCAAGACGCCTCCGAGGAAGGCGCCTGCGATTCCGATAGTCATTAGTTTTTAGCTGCCTTCTTTGCCTCTTCGGGAACCGAGTTGATTCCCTGCTGTACTCGGGCGAGCTGGTTGTTGATGGTTTCGATGAAGTTCTCTGTGGGCTGTGCACCGGCGATGAACTGGTCACCTACGAGGAAGCCCGGGGTGCCGGTGACGCCTAGGCTGCTTGCGTAGGCGCGTGCCTCGGAGACCACCTGGTCAAACTTGTCGCTGGTGGCGTCTTCACGGAACTTGTCCATGTCTTCAACGCCTGCTTCTTCGGCGAAGCGGACAAAGTCATCGATGTCGAAGCCGGGGTGGCCGTTGATGTCCTTGGATGCGCTGTAGAGGGCGTGCTTGAACTCTTGGAACTTGCCTTGCTCCGCGGCTGCGCGGCCAGCCTTGGCCGCTGCCACTGCGTTGGGGCCGTTGATGGCCATGTCATTCCATTCGATACGAACCAGGCCCTTATCCACGTAATCTTTGAGGATGGTGGGTTCTGTTTGGTTGGCGTAGCGGGAGCAGAAGGGACACTCGAAGTCGGAGTATTCGCTGATGACGACCGGAGCGTCAATGGCGCCGATGGCGAAGGGGTCTGCGGGGTTGCGGCGATGGATGTTGAGGATGTCATCCTGCGTTTCCAGCGGGCCACCGGGGCCGAAGATCATTGCATCGTAGGTGCCGTCATCGTTGGCTTTGATGGCTTTCTCGGTGCGGTCGCCTTTACCCGGTGCGACTAGTGCTGCGAGAGCTGCTGTGTCGCCGCCCTGTGCCCCAGTGCCCTCACCTGTAGTCGCAGTTCCCCCGCCGGCTGCTGCGTTGTTTGCGGTGTTGTTTCCGCGTTCCCCCAAAACATATCCACCCAGGCCGGCGATGATAATGAGCATCGCGAGAAAAGCCCAGGTTGTTTTTGTTACGTTTTTCAAGATGCTCCCTACGAGGTCGTGTGCAGGGACCTAGCTTATCTGATCCTCAGGCTTTACCGCATTTTGGAGGGCGACAGCGCGTGCTAATCGTGCGTAGCGAAGTTCTTGTTCACGGAAGCGGATGTAGGAGCTCAGGGTAGTAAACATGAAGGCTACGACGAGTCCGTAGAGCAGCAGATCTGTTCCGCGACCGACGCCCACAAAGTTTGCAACCTTGGTGAGGTCTTCGGGGCGCAGCATGGCCCAGACGCAGGCGAAGATAAACACCAGGAATCCGAGTTTCACGCCGGCTTTCGCGCGTGCCTTCCGGCGGTTGCCAAGGAAGTACACCACCAGCCCTGCGGTGGCGATGAGCAGGATGAGTTGAATGATTAGTTGTTGGCTCATGGAAGTTTCCTTGCTAGCAGTCCGTCGGACAGGATGTTGACGCCGTTGATCAGCGATTGGCCTTTGCTCATGGAGTATTCGGTGTAGAGGATGTCTACTGGCTGTTCGCTGACTTTCCAGCCTTTTTCGTCCATCTGGGCGACGAATTCGCTGGCGTGGCTCATGCCGTTCATGCGGATGTTGAGTTCATCCGCGACTTTTTTGTTGAAGGCACGCAAGCCGTTGTGTGCGTCGGTGAGTCCTAGCCTGCGGGTTCGCGGGGACAGCAACACGACCGTTTTCAGTACGATCCGTTTGATCAGCGGCACTTGGTCGTCGTCTTTTTTCGGTCCGGCGAAGCGTGTTCCGACGATGATGTCAACGTCTTCGCTCCGTAGGCGTTCGAGCATCGCGACGACGTCTTTGACTTGGTGCTGGCCGTCGGCATCGAAGGTGACGAAGTAGCGGGCTCCGGCTTGGGCGCGCGCGTATTCAACACCGGTTTGTAGCGCCGCGCCTTGTCCGAGGTTTACGGGGTGGTTGACTAGGTGTGCGCCCGCAGCGTGAATTTGCTCGGCGGAGTTGTCTGCCGAGCCATCGTTGACTGCCACGATGTTGGGGAATGTTTCTCGGGCGCCTTCGATGACGTCTTTTATGACCGATCCCTCGTTGTAGCAGGGGATGATCAGCCAGGTGTCGCTATTGTCCATAATGGTTGTCTACTCTAGCCGCTCCGGGCCCTGCGTGGTGGGATTGCCTCCGGATGTCACTATGCTTGGTGGAATGGATAATCGCCTGGGCATCGTGATTGTTTCTTATGGGCATGAGGGGTTGATTCCCCGTTTGGTGGAGTCTTTTGTTCCTCAGTTACGTTCGGGGGATCGCGTGGTGATTGTGGATAACAAAAAGCCGTGGGGTTTTGACGCCGCGGTGGGTGCGCGTCTGCGTGAGCTGACGCATGCTGGCTCCTTGGAGATCATTGAGCACGACAATGGTGGTTTTGCGGCCGGCTGCAATGTGGGGGCGAAGGCTGCGGGTGACGTCGATGTCCTGTTTTTCTTAAATCCGGACACCTATGTCGAGGATGGCAATCTCCTGGATGTTGTGCGGAAGGGCGCACCGGAGCTCGATGCGTGGATGCCCTACCTGGTGTTGCCGGATGAGACAGTAAATTCCGCCGGGAATGCGCTCCATATTTCTGGGTTGAGTTGGGTCAATGGGTATGGCTCGCACTGTGAGATCCGAGAAGGCTTTAGCGATATTTCCATTGCGTCTGGGGCGTGTTTGGCTGTGCGTCGTTCCTGGTGGGAGCGTCTCGGCGGCATGGAAACGCTGTATTTCATGTACCACGAGGACACTGATTTCTCGGCGCGATTGTTGTTGGCGGGGGGCCGGATCGGGTTGCTGCATGGCGCCCGGGTGCACCACGAATACGACTACGAAAAAGGCGACTATAAGTGGCTGTATATTGAACGCAACCGCTTGGCTTTCATCATGGGCACGTGGCCGGCATCTGTGATCGCGGTGCTGGCACCCCAGTTGGTGGGGGTTGGCTTGGGTTTATGGCTGATCGCCGCGAAGCAGGGCCGCTTGGGGTTGAAGGTGAAGTCAACGCGGTTGCTTATCAAGGCTTTGCCGGAGATCATGGCCTTCCGCCGGCGCGTGGAGCACAGTATCTCCCCAGTGGAGTTCCTCGAGCGGATGGATTACAGCGTGGACAATCCCTTCCTGGGACCGATCTCGACGTCTCGGCTGGCTGCGGCGGGCTATGCCGGCTACTACCGTCTTGCCCGCGCAATTCTGAAGGCCGTCACACGGTAGCCGTCTGTCCTAGTTGACTACTCGTTTGAGGTAGGCGCCGTAGCCAGATTTCATCAGTGCCTCTGCGCATCGTTCGAGTTGCGCGGCGTCAATAAGTCCGGCGCGATAAGCGGCGACTTCCGGGCTTCCGATGATGGTCCCGGTGCGTTTTTGTAGAACTTCTACGTAGGCGCTGGCTTCGCTCATGGAATCGATGGTGCCGGTGTCTAGCCACACGTCACCTCGGCTGAGGCGGTGAACTTTTAGTGCACCGCGCTTCAGGTATTCCTCGTTGATGCTGGTGATTTCGAGCTCGCCGCGTTCGGAGGGGGTGATGTTTTTAGCGATGTCGACGACGTTGTTGTCGTAGAAGTAGAGGCCGACCACAGCATAGTTGGACTTGGGGTGGGTGGGTTTTTCTTCGATGGATACGGCGCGCATACTGTCGTCGAACTCAACCACGCCGTATCGCTCTGGATCGGATACTTCGTAGGCGAATACTGTGCCGCCTTGTGGCTCGCCGAGGCTTGCGAGGCTGTGGCTGAGTTGGTGTCCGTCGAAGATATTGTCGCCGAGGACAAGGGCAACGGAGTCTTCGCCAATGAATTCTTCGCCAATGATGAAGGCTTGTGCGAGTCCGTCGGGGCTGGGCTGTTCGGCGTAGCTGAGGTTGAGTCCCCATTCGTGGCCATCCCCTAGAAGGCGTTCGAATTGGGGGCGATCATCCGGGGTGGTGATGATGAGGATCTCGTGAATGCCGGCTTGGATCAAGGTGGTCAGGGGGTAGTAGACCATGGGCTTGTCGTAGATCGGCATCAGTTGTTTGGAGATGCCTTTGGTGATCGGATACAGCCGGGTGCCGGATCCGCCGGCGAGGATAATGCCCTTCATAAGGGCTTAAATTACCACTCGCCAGTCGCTGGGCTCGTAGCCAGTGGCTTGGAGTTTCGCCAGATTGAGGGTGCTGTGCTGCGGCCGGGGTGCTGCTGCGCCGAATTCTTCGGTGCTGACGCGGGTGATGTCTTGGGGGTCTCGCCCTTCCTTTTTGAAGATTTCGGCGGCGATGTCGGCCCAGCTAACGGGGTCGCCGGCGCAGCTGACGTTGAAGGTTCCTGTTGCGCCGAGTGTGTTGAGGTGGACGATGGCGCGGGCGATTTCATCGGCTGTGGTCAAGCGGCCTATCTGATCGTCGACAACTCGGGGGTTGACGCCGCGTGCGGCCAGGTCGCGCATGATTCCAACGAAGTTGCGGCCGTGGCCGATGACCCAGCTGGTGCGGATGATGAGGTGGTTGGGGCAGGTCGCTGCGGCGATGTCTCCCGCGGCTTTAGTCTGCCCGTAGACACCGAGCGGTGTGAATGCTTCCTCTTCGTCGTGGATGTCTTGGGTACCATCGAAGACGTAGTCGCTGGAGACGTGCACGAGGCGAATATGGTGTTCCGTTGCTAGTCGAGCGAGAGTGGCGACGCCGCGGGCGTTGGTGGCCCAGGCGTCTGCGCGGCCTTCGTCTTCCGCGGCGTCAACCTTTGTGTAGGCGGCTGCGTTGATGATGGTGCCAACTTGATGCCAGTTACGCATGCCTTTCAGGGTGTCGTAGTCGATTGCCCCGATGTCGAGGGTGGATCGGTCCCAATATTCGGCGCTGTCTCCGAGGAGATCTCGGAGTGCGTGGCCAAGTTGCCCGCCTGCGCCAATGACGAGGGTGGTGGTGGGCGGCACGGGGGTGGCGTCAGCCAACTGCGGGTGGTTGCGGTCTTTGTCGGAAATTTCGGCCTGGTCGAGGCTGATGGGCCAGTCGATCATGTCGAGGTTGACGAAGTAGTATTTCGCGTCTGGGTACCAGTGGTCGTTGACGAGGTAGGAATAGACGGTGCCGTCGACTTGTGCTTGGAATCCATTGGCGACGCCGCGGGGCACAAACACTGCAACGCTGGGGTCAATGGTGTGCGTGTAGGTCTGCCCGTAGGTGGGGCTTCCTTCTCGTAGGTCGCACCAGGCGCCGAAGACTTCTCCAGTGGCGACGGAGACGAGCTTGTCCCATGGTTCGGCGTGAAGCCCGCGGGTGACCCCGGCTTTAGCATTGAAGGACATGTTGTTTTGCACGGGCCCAAAGTCGAGCATTTTTTCCCGTTGCCAGTTTTCTTTGAACCAGCCGCGTTTGTCGCCGTGGACGGGCAGCGTGAAAACATCGAGGCCTTCGATGGGGGTGTGGGTGCGCGTGAGCTCTTTGCCGAACATGTGTGTTTCCTTGGTGTTGTGATGCCTGCGGTCGGTTATTGGCCGCGGGTGGCGTAGGTGTTTTCAACCTGTTCTTTTGCGCTTTGCCACCAGTCGGTGTTGTCGCGGTACCACTGGATGGTGTGGGTGAGTCCGTCGCGCAGGTCCCGGTCGGTGTATTGGGGTTGCCAACCGAGTTCGCGGCGGAGCTTGGTGGAGTCCATGGCGTAGCGCATGTCGTGGCCGGGGCGGTCGGCGACGTGTTCGTAGCCGGGGGCGTCCATGAGTTCGCAGATCATTTCGATGACCTGCTTGTTGTTGACGTGGTCGTTGTCTGCGCCGATGATGTAGGTTTCGCCGATTGTTCCGCGTTCGAGGATGAGGTGGACGGCGGTGTTGTGATCATCGACGTGAATCCAGTCGCGGACCTGTTCCCCTGTGCCATAAAGCTTGGGGGTGCGGCCGGACAAGATGTTGGTGATTTGTCGGGGGATGAATTTTTCGATGTGCTGGTAGGGCCCGTAGTTGTTGGAGCAGTTGGAGATGGTTGCTTGGAGCCCGAAGCTGCGGATCCATGCGCGCACCAGGTGGTCGCTGCCTGCCTTTGTTGAGGAATACGGGCTGGAGGGGTTGTAGGGGGTGCTTTCGGTGAAGCGGTTGGGGTCGTCGAGTTCGAGGTCTCCGAAGACCTCATCGGTAGAGATGTGGTGGAAGCGCTTGTCGTGCTTGCGTGCTACTTCGAGCAGAGTGAAGGTGCCGATGATGTTGGTGTCGACGAATGGCCGGGGGTTGGCCAGGGAGTTATCGTTGTGGCTTTCCGCAGCGAAATGGACGATGACGTCGCATCGCTGCACGAGTCCGTCAATGAGTGCGGCGTCGCAAATGTCTCCGTGGACAAATTCGAGCCGGTCGGAGTAGTCGCCCGCCCCGTGGTCACCGTCGAGTGGGAGGTTGGCGCGGTTGCCTGCATAGGTGAGTTTGTCGACAACAATCACCTTGTACTGGGGGTATTTGTCGAGGGTGAGTCGAACGAAATTGGCTCCAATAAATCCGGCGCCACCGGTGACCAGCAAAGTCTTCATGGTGGCTGATTCTAGCGCCTTTGGCCAAATGGGTGGTCTAGCGGCGCAAGCCAATGCTTTGCACAATGGTGCCGACCAGGGGCCCCACGGTCAGCGCGAGTATGGCATTAATGGCGAGGCTGTAGGGCAGCATCAGAGCCCCTATGGCGATGAGGGTGGCGACAACCCAGCCCAGTAGATACAGGCCGTGTTTTTCGGCTGCTATGCAGGCGGTACCCACCACCATCATGGTCGCGGTGCATGCGGCACCAATGGTGTAGGCGGCTAATGCCCAGCCGGGTACGGCAAAGGTGTCTCTGCGTAGCACCACCATGATGAGCCAGGGCCCAAGCAGCCATGCAGTGAGTGCTCCTGCGCTGCCGACTGCCCACACGATGGCCAGGGGTCCTTTGAGTGCTTGGCCCAGGCGGTGCCGGTTGTCGACGAAGCGCACGATGAGTGCCGATTGGAATTGCTGCAGTGGCACAAGCAGCGGGGCGCGGGTGAGCATCACGGCATAGACAACGCCGGCGGCAGTGATGGCTTGCCCGGTGGTGTCAGGGTTGGTGAATTTCACCAGGGTGGGGAAACCAACGATCAGCACTGCCGTTGCGCCTGCTGCGGCCATGGCGGTCAGGCTGCGTCGCATGAATACCCCCGTCGCGCAGTCCGCGGCGCTCTTCATCGCTTCACGCACGGGGGCGGACAGCGCCGCCAGGAGCATCCAGGAGGCCGCGCCCATGACGGTGATAATCATGAACGCCACGAGTTCATAGCCCGCCAACCACGCGCCCACGGCAGCGACCATGCGCACTGCAGAATCCGCCCCAATGAGCAACGCATACTGGGGCCATAGTTGGTGAGCGGACAAAACACCAGCGACAGCGGCCTGCACCGCATAGCTTCCCAACCCCACGGCCAATAGTCCTGCGCCGAGCCCAACAGAATGGGAAACGATCTGCCCCATCCATAGCGGCGACGATAGCGCGATACCGGCGGCAAGCACCGCACCCACCATCCACGCCAAACGCACAGGGTGCGCGGTGTCCCGCGGCGTCATCACTTGAGAAATCCTCGCGGCCGATACAGAACGCGTTGTTTCCTGCATGAAGCCCGTGAGCACGCCAGTGCCGGTGAAAAACAGGCCCCAGTAGGCGCTGAAGTCTGCGGTGAGTTCCGCATCTGCACCCAACGCCCATGCGGCGACGATCACTACGACAAAACCGGAAATTCCCGCCAAGGCGGTTGCGATTGTCAGATACCTCATAGTTGCGGCAGCTCCCGGCTGTAAATCCACTGCTTAAGCAGTTCGTCGATGAGCGCGTCGGACTGGGCCGACAGATGGTTGCGCAGGTCGATGGGTTCGACGACTCCATGGCGGCCATCGGCGACATAGGCGCGCAGCGCAGCAAAAAAGGCCTCGTCACCCATGTGGCGGCGCAAGACGTGGACGGCGATAGCGCCCCGCTTGTAGACGCGGTCATCGAACATGTCGCGGGTGAGGGTCTTCAACGGACGGTAGTTGTCGATCGTGAGTGTGGCGGTGCCGGCTAGTCGGTTGTTCACTACTCGATAGTCGAACTCGAGGTCGTAGTGTCGGACGTGGAATCCGAGGTTGAAGTCGATCCAGGTATATCGGTCCGTAGTCCCGGGGTTGGGGGTTTTTCGGCTCACCTTTGAAGACTGTACTAGCAGCAGATGCGTTGGGGGCGAATACGCGTTAGGGTTGCGCATAGCAAAACCCCCGCAGTGTTGCTCACGCTGCGGGGGTTGACGCAATCTGGATCGAATGCTGCTTAGACACCGAGGGCGGGTGCGAACACTGCCCAGGAGTCGCGCAGGTCGTCTTCCCAGTAGCCCCAGGAGTGTGTGCCCATGGGGCGGAAGTTCCAGGTGGCAGGGATGCCCGCGGCATCAAGCTTCGCCTTGAGGTCGTGAGTGCAGACGTTGGTCACGCCTTCGATGACGCCGCCGTTGATCACCTGGGTGGCGACGTTGGAGGAGTCACCACCGGTGCGGGGGCTAGCGTAGAGGTCCCAGTGCCCGGCCAGGCCGGAGCTGTTGGAGATGTACATCGGGCCGCTGAGCTTGTTGGCGTTGATGAGGGCATCGTTGTAGATGCGGTTGGGGGAACCCTTGGGGCCCCACATCTGCTCCAGGGTGGCGTTGCCGCGGTTGAGGGTCAGCATCGCGCCGAATTCGCCGAGGCCATCGTTGGTCTGTGCGCAACCAGAGTAGGAGCCGATTGCGTCGTAGAAACCGGGGTGGTGCTCTGCGTAGAGCAAGGTGGTGGTTGCGGACATCGACATACCCGCGATGGCGCGCTTCTCATTAGCGCCCAGTGCCTTTTCGAGGGGCTCGGGGAGTTCCTTGGTCATGAAGGTTTCCCACATCTGCTTGCCACCGAGGGATGCGTTCTCGCCTACCCAGTCGGTGTAGTAGGAGAACTTGCCAGACATCGGGATGACGACGTTGACGTTCTTGTCCAGGTAGAAGTTGATGATGTCAGTCTGAGCAACCCAGTTTGCGCGGCCTTCGCCGCCGTCACCACCGTTGAGCATGTACAGGATGGGGCGAGGAACGGAGTTATCCGCCGGGGTGATGACCAGCAAGGGGATGTCGCGGTTCATGGAGGGCGAGTGCGCCCATACTTCCTTGACTCGGCCGGGGTAGTTCTTGACTGTCTCACGCCAAGCGGGGTCTTTGTCGAGAGCTTTTTCGCCGATGGTGACGGTTGCTCGTGGGGTGTCGCCCGCTAGCTCGGCTGCCGGCATTGCATGTGCGCTGGGAGCTGCGGCAACGAGTGCGGCAGTCAGAAGCGCGGTGACCGCGATTTTTTTCATGAAAAGTCCCTACCAGATGTGAACAGAGTTAAAAATGTTACAAGCTCGTGTTCCAAGCTATCAGAACACGCAGGCTTTTTACTAGCTTGTTTATATGAAATGTGGCTGAAATGTTACGTTTTGCTGGTTGCTGCCGATAGTGTGGGCAGTAATTGTACTTTTTACCTTCCCTCTAGGAGCATCATGAATCCCGCACAGATCTTCGACAACATCATCATCGCCATCAACGCTTTCCTCGGCCAGATCCTCCACGCAGGTTCTTCTGCAATCAGCTTTGTGACCAACGCATTGGGCTCCATCTAAAAAACTGATCATCCCCAAAAAGCTGGGCGCTACCGATATCGATAGCGCCCAGCTTTTTTATTCCGCCATCCCTACACCCACAGGCTGGCGAAGGGTTCGAAGGGAAGGTTTCTTATAACCCCCCACACCACGACTATCGCAAGCGTGACACTGGCTGCGTGTTTCCACTGCCCTATCCCAGCCCATTGCTTGCCGTTGTCACGCGCGACCCACGCAACCCAGGTCCACGCCAGAACAACAAGGAATGCCAACGCCACGGCGTTGTAATGGATCGCCGCAGCGATATCGCCGTTGGTCAGCGAATAGATCATCCTCGAGGTGCCACACCCGGGGCAGCACACCCCGAATAGTGCCTTGGATGGGCATGTGGGGATGGCCCCGCCGGGCACGGTGGGGTTGGCCATGTGAACGCACAAAGCTCCCACAGCGCCGATCGCTATGGGAGCGATATGTTTGAGCGTCAGTCTGATACTCACGACAGTGCCAATAAAGTTGCGGCTACGTTACGAAAGGATCAGTAGCCGGTTGCAGTGGTGTCCATCAGCCCCATCGACATAGCGATGAAGTAAGCGATGGAGGCAACCAGGCCGAGGACGATGCTGACGATCATCCAGGTTTTAGCGGTCTTGGATGCCTGCTGTGCACCAACAATGTCGCCGGCGTTGTAGAGCTTGTCGACCTTCAGCGACATGATGATGCCGACGATGCCACCGGGGAGGCAGCAGAAGATCGTTGCCAGGATGTTGGGGATGAGGAAGTTGTTGGGCTTCATCATGCCGTTGTCCGGCTGCTCGGGCTGTGGTGCGCTGGGGTAGGTCATAAAAGGCTTCACTCCTAAAAGCTTGGGTGCGGTAGTGGCAACCGCACTCGATATGGGTGTGACCTGATTTCCGATCACTTGGCACTGAGGCTAGCACACAGTGACCCCTAACACTCCAAGTACCCCTAAGTGGGATCAACCCCGCAGGCGCTTAGAACCTGGCGGTCACCAGGCTACAAGCACATCACCGCGACCTGCTGCTAGCGCAAGGTCATTAGGTCTTTTTTGCAGCCTTTTTCGTGGTCTTCCGGCCTTTTTTGACCGTCCGCTTGGTGGTCTTCTTTGCGGGTGCCTTTGCGCGGCGTTCGCTCAGCAACTCGCATGCGCGGGCGTCAGTCATGGTTTCGGGGGTGTCGCCCTTACGGAGGGAGGCATTGGTAGTGCCGTCTGTAACGTAGGGGCCGAAGCGCCCATCCTTGATGACCATCGGCTTGCCGGACACGTCGTTGAGCCCGAGGGTGCGCAGTGCGCTTGCTGACGTCGCGCCACGCCCGCGTCGCTTGGGCTCGGCGTAGATTTTCTTGGCTTCGTCGAGGGTGATCCTGAAGATTTGTTCCTCGCTGCTGAGGCTGCGGGAGTCACTACCCTTCTTCAGGTAGGGGCCGTAGCGACCATTCTGGGCGGTAATCATCTCTTCACCGTCCATGCCGACCTCACGAGGAAGGCTCAGCAATTTGAGTGCCTCATCCAGGGTGACCGTGGCGGTCTCCATGCTGCTAAACAGTGATGCTGTCGCAGGCTTGAGGGTTTCCTCGATGACCTGGTTGATGCGCTTTTCTTTAGCTGCAGCAGCGGTTTTGGTTTCCCAGTTCTTAGGCTTCTTACCTTCTGCTGCGCGCTGCGCGTCTTCGGCTGCGCGTTCGTCTGCGACGACCTTTTCTGCAACCTTCAGGGCGCCGGCCTTCTCCTCATCGGTGACCAGTTCGGTGACGTAGGCACCAAAGCGGCCTTCCTTTGCGACGATCATGCGACCGTTGGCGGGGTTGCGGCCCAATTCGCGGCCCGACTGTGGGGTGGCGAAGAGTTTTTCGGCGGTCTCGAGATCGAGTTCATCCGGGGTCATTGCATCGGGCAGGTTTGCGCGCTGGTGCTCAGGGTTGCCCTCCGAATCGGTGCCGACGACCCGTTCGAGGTAGGGGCCGAACTTGCCGACGCGCACGATGATCGGGCGCCCTTCGGAGTCATCAAACAGGCGCAGGGAGTTCACTTCCCGGGCGTCGATGTGCTCAAGGTTGTCGCCCACCAGGTGCTTCAATCCGCCCAAGCGGGCGATGGTATCAGCCATGTTGTCACTGGCTTTGTCATTACCGAAATAGAAGCCATTGAGCCATTCCGTGCGGTCTTCCTGCCCCGCGGCGATCTCGTCGAGTTCGTCTTCCATGGAGGAGGTGAAGTCGTAGTCCACCAGGGGGCTGAAGGAGGATTCCATCAACCCGACCACAGCGAACGCCACCCAGCTGGGAACGAGAGCATTGCCGCGGGAGTAGACGTAGCCGCGGTCTTGAATGGTCTTGATGATGGAGGCGTAGGTCGACGGGCGGCCGATACCCAGGTCCTCCATCTTTTTCACCAATGAGGCTTCGGTGTAGCGCGCAGGCGGGTTGGTGGAGTGCTCGTCCGCCGAGAGGTTCAGCACATCAAGTTTTTGGCCTTCGTCCAGCAAAGGCAGGCGCTTTTCAGCATTATCTGCGACGTCGCGTCCGTCAGCGGTGCGGCTGGTTTCGACGTAAGCACGCAGGAAACCGGGGAAGACGATGGTGCGGCCGGTTGCGCTGAATTCGCATTCGTTGGCGCTAATAGAGACCTTGACCGACATGCCCTTGGCATCAGCCATCTGGCAGGCTACCGTGCGCTGCCAAATCAGTTCGTAGAGTTTGTACTCTTCCGCGTCCAGTACGCCTCGCAGCTGTTCGGGTGTGCTGAAGCGCTCGCCCGCGGGGCGGATAGCCTCGTGGGCTTCCTGCGAGTTTTTGACCTTGCGGGTGTACTGGCGCGGCTGGGGCGAGACGTATTCGGGCCCGTAGAGTTCGCGGGCCTGGGCGCGCGCGGCGTCAATACCTGACTGGCTCAGCGACGTAGAGTCGGTACGCATATAGGTGATGTGGCCGTTTTCGTACAGTCGCTGGGCGATGCGCATGGTGCGCTCGGAGGTGTAGTGGAGTTTTCGCCCGGCCTCTTGCTGCAGAGTTGAGGTCATAAACGGCGGGTAGGGCCGGCGGGTGTAGGGCTTTTCCTCAACCGAGTCGACGGTGGCGGGCGCCCCCTCAAGCGAGTTCGTCAGGGATTCGGCGCGCTGTTTGTCCACAATAATAACGCCGGCTTTAGTTGCGGCCGCCGTGAGCTTACCGTCGTCACCGAAATCACGGCCAGCAGCAACGCGTGAGCCGTCTACGGCGGTCAGACGCGCATCGAACTGCGAGGGGTTGGTGGCGGTCGATACTCCCCCGGCATCGAATGTGGCAACAATGTCCCAATATTCGGCGGAGGTGAAGTTCATGCGTTCACGCTCGCGCTCTACGATCACGCGGGTAGCGACGGACTGCACGCGGCCGGCGGACAGACGAGGCATGACCTTCTTCCACAGCACCGGCGACACTTCGTAGCCGTAGAGGCGGTCGAGGATGCGGCGGGTTTCCTGCGCATCAACCAGGTTGTCGTCGAGCTCTCGAGTGTTTTCCGCCGCCGCGAGGATAGCCGGCTTGGTGATTTCGTTGAACACCATTCGGCGAACTGGAACCTTAGGCTTGAGCACCTCGAGAAGGTGCCATGCGATTGCTTCGCCCTCGCGGTCGGGGTCTGTAGCGAGGTAGAGCTCGTCAACCTGCTTGAGCTTCGCCTTGAGGTCGGCAACCTTTTTCTTCTTGTCGGGGCTCACCACATACAGGGGTGCAAAGTCGTGTTCGACGTCGACACCCAGGCGGGCCCACTTTTCTTTTTTGTACTTGGCGGGCACGTCGGCAGCGCCACGGGGGAGGTCACGAATGTGTCCCACCGAGGCTTCCACGATGTAGTCGCTGCCCAGATAAGGGGCGATCTTTTTCGCTTTTGTCGCCGACTCGACAATGACCAGGCGTTTAGTTCCTGCTTGCTGCTGTGCCACGAGTTGTTGCCTAACGTCTTTTAGTGAAGTGTCCTACACAGACTACACAGTAATAATAAAAAAGCTGCGCGGTGATTTCTCACCACGCAGCTTTGACAAGCTCACGTCAGCTGTTTTTAGACAGCGGTAACGTTCTGAGCCTGGGGGCCCTTAGCACCTTCGCCGACCTCAAATTCGACGAGCTGGTTCTCTTCCAGGCTACGGAAACCGTTGCCCTGAATCTCGGAGTAGTGGACGAAAACGTCCGCAGAACCGTCAGCGGGAGCGATGAAGCCGTAGCCCTTCTCCGCGTTGAACCATTTCACAGTTCCCTGTGCCATTGCAATACCTTCTTAATCTTCGTTGTACAGCACCGCCCATACTTCAGGTGGTACTAGGCACAGCGATTCCGTCTACCCCGATGATTCGTGATAACAAAAATTACTAGCCTGGGTCTAGTGTGTCATGAAAAGCCAGCAAAAAACACCCCAATAATGAAAATAATTACTAAGCTGCTGCTCAGGACATAAAAGAAAGTTTGACAGGTGGCCGACAAAAACCCTTTTTTTGGTGAAGAGATCGGAAAAATACTCGCCGATAGTCTTCCGGACTCACGCGTGACGCACATGCGCACCATCCCACCTCGTGCAGCCTCCTATGCGCCCTGGCCGGAATGGGCCGACGATGCCCCCTGGCTCAAAGACATCATCGACGGCAACCAGCTGTACACCCATCAAGTCCAATTCGCTGAAGCCGCCTTTAACGGACGCGACGTCATTATTTCTACGGGCACATCCTCCGGTAAATCCTTGGCCTACCTGCTGCCCGTCCTGTGCACCCTCAGCGTCGACAAACACGCCTGCGCCATCTACCTCAGCCCAACAAAATCACTGGGCGCGGACCAACTGCGCAAACTCAACAGAATCAACGCACCGGGGGTGGTGGTGGCCCTCTATGACGGCGATACCCCCGCACACACCCGCTCGACTATCCGCAACGAGGCCCGTTTTATTCTGAGCAATCCCGACATGCTGCACATGATCCTGGGCAATCATGAAAAGTGGGCACGCCTGCTGCGTAATCTGCGCTTCGTCATCATCGATGAAGCGCACGTCTACCGCGGACTTTTTGGCGCGAACGTGTCGTGGCTGATCCGCCGTTTACTGCGGGTGTGCAGGCGGTATGGTTCCTCGCCGGTGTTGTTGTTCGCGTCTGCAACCATCAACGGCCCCGCAGAGCATGCCGAGCGGCTGGGAGGGCGCGACGTATTGTCTGTCGAAGAGGACTACTCGCCCCAAGGGCCCCGCACGATCATGCTGTGGGAACCCGGATTGAAGGATGATCAGGCCGGAACGCCAGGGGCCGGCGAGCTAGTATCGCAGCGCATTTCCGCTTCCGCTGACGCCGCGCAGCTCATGGCTACCGCTGTGGACGAGGGCGCGCGCACGCTCTGCTTCACCCGTTCGCGACGTCAGGCAGAGCAGGTGGCGCTGCATGTCCAGGAGTTAACGGACGTCCCGGTGGCGAGCTATAGGGCTGGCTATCTTCCAGAGGAGCGCCGTGCGCTCGAACGCGCATTAGACGAGGGGCAGCTGATGGGCGTGGCGGCAACCAACGCATTGGAGTTAGGTATTGACCTCGGAGGGCTGGATATTGTCGTCTGCGCTGGCTACCCGGGTACGGTCGCGAGTTTTTGGCAACAGGCTGGTCGCGCTGGCCGTCGCGGCCAGGGGTCTTTGGTGGTGTTGGTTGCTCGCGATGACCCGATGGACATGTTCATGGTTCACCACCCGGATAGATTGTTGGGAACACCGGTTGAGCGGAGCGTTTTTAATCCCCACAACCCTTTCATCCTCAAGGGGCATTTGTGGTGTGCTGCAGCCGAGGTTCCCTTGTCGCTCGAGGAGGCAGCCGAGTTTCCAGATGTCATCGACGAGTTGGCTGCGGAGGGGCTGCTTGTTCGGCGGTCACGCGGGGTCTTTGCTCGGGAACCGGGTGCGCATGGGCATGTTCAGATGCGCGGCCAGTCCTCCCAGGTGTTGATCGTTGAGGACACTGGAAGGGTGTTGGGCACCGTGGACAGTGGTCGAGCACCAGCGCAAGTGCATCCGGGGGCTGTGTATGTGCACAGGGGTGAGACTTTTGTTGTTGACTCTTTGGATCTCGACGAAGGCTTGGCAATGGTTCACGCGCAGTGCCCGGAGTGGACAACTTTTGCGCGTTCAACGACTGATATTCGCATCACCGATCCCCCTGAACAGGTAGCGGTATCTACGCCTGCGCCGGGGGTGGAATTGGCGTGCGTCAACGTGGAAGTCACCGATCGTGTTGTCGGCTATGTCCGGAAGCTTCGTGATGGCAGCGGGGTGATCCCTGCACCCAATGGCTCGCAAATGATTGCCCTGGACATGCCTCCCAGCACGGTGTCTACTAGGGCGGTTGTGTACACGATCGACCCGGGTTTGCTCGCGGAGCTTCCCGATATCCCCGGCGCGCTGCATGCTGCGGAGCATGCAGCCATTGGCTTGTTGCCGTTGATTGCAACATGCGATCGTTGGGACATCGGTGGTGTCTCGACGGCTGTCCACGCAGACACAGGTATGCCCACGGTGTTTGTCTATGACGGGCATGCCGGAGGAGCTGGTTTTTCCGATGCCGGTCACGAGCGTTTTCGCGAGTGGATTTCCGCAACGTTGGAGCGGGTGGAGCACTGTGATTGCTCAGCCGGTTGCCCTTCCTGTATCCAATCCCCTAAGTGCGGTAACGGCAATCAGCCGCTGCACAAGGCTGGGGCTATTTTTGTGTTGCGTCTTCTATTGGGCCTGCCCGCGACTGTGCCCGCGAAGTCCTAACAATGACGTCGAGTCCGTCTATAGTGCAGGTGTCGATGCTGATACCGTGGGCATCCGCCACCTGATGTGCGCTAGTGCAGGGGTCGCGTTGAGTAGGTGACCACAGTGCCTGTGCAGCTGCTACTGCTGCCAGGTCCGCTGCTACTTGGTGGATGTGGCGCTCCGCGACGTGCCCTATTGCAGCAGCAATAGTCAGCATCACTGCGACGAGTGCTGCTAGGAGACCGGCCGTGGTCACGCTAGCGTAGCCAGAATCCCCAGCCTCTGGTGGCGGTGTGTGGGCAGTGTCGTCGGAGCGTTCCACCTGGGTTAATCCTCCTTCGGGTAGTGGGCGGTGTAGTGCATGCGTCCTATGGTTGCCGTGGCGTGTATCCACGCACCGTCGTCGTTGATGCGGATGTCTTTGTCCCCCAAGCTGGTAGGTAAGGGTTCGCCGATTGCGTGTGCGCGGGCGGCAATCCCGGCCGCATCAATGGCGGCTATGTAGGACGCGCCCATGGCGATTCCACCGATCATGAGCACAAAAACAGCTATGAGTCCACTGAGTGACAGTGCGGCTTCAAGCGTGACCATCTACGGGGTTTAGCTCACGGAGTTCAGGGCTTGCATGACGATATCGGTGAGAGCTTTGGATATTTTCCCACCGCTGACCACCGCGTACAGTGCGGCTGCTAGTGCCGCTGCTGCAAGCGAGCCCATGGCGTATTCGATGGTGGTCATGCCGTCAGCTTCTTCGTGCCAGCTCCTCCACACGCCTCCGCGTTGCCCGGTCGTGCTCCCGGCTGATCGCTGCTTGTTCTGCGGGGCGCCCGGCGCGATCGGATCGTTGTTCGGAAAGCCGGTCGTGCTCGTGTGTTCGTTGATGTTCATCGTTTGTCTCCTTTGATTGTCGTTGGGTTGTCGTTGTAAGTTGTCCGGTCCTTGGGCTACCAAACCAGGCGGCTATAGGCCGAACATGGTGCGCCCGAGCCCTACCACCACGGGCACGAGCCCCAGCAGCATGAATGCTGGCAGGAAGCACAGTGCTAGTGGTGCTGCGATGAGCACCCCGGCGCGTTCCGCAGTGGCGACCGCTGCATCGTTGTCGTCCTGTCTCAGTCGGGCTGAGATTCGACGGCACCCTTCAGCGATCCGTACTCCTCTGCGTTCGTGCATCCGCGCGAGTTGCACCAATTCGTGAGCCCCAGGCCCTTCGAACGAGGCCCATGCCTTGTCAGCGGGCACGCCGAGGCTGAGCAGCCGTGCCAGGGTGTGCCATCGGTTCGTCACTTCCGGCGCACTACCTGCAGGGGTAATGGCTGTGGCTACGATGGCGGCGGCGGTGACTATGGCGAGTCCGCTGTCCAAACATGCGGCGAATAGTTCGATGTCTGCGGCTTCATCCAGCGGTGGGGGCGTTGGTCCGTCACGCGCGCGGTTGCTCATCCGATGGGCGGAGTGTGCGTGTGGGAAGACCACGAGTCCGGCGGCAGTACATAGGAAGCTGAAGGTCAGGGTCATCAGTGCCCTTTCTTTGTGGTCGCTTTTAGAATGATCCGGGTGGCCCAGTAGATGCCGATCGCATCGCAGGTCACTCCGAGTAGGAGAACTAGTGCCCCCACTCCCCCTCCACTGAGAAAGCCGATGGGATCGGCTCCGAGCGCGTGGCCAAGTGCAATGCCAGCTACGGGGAGCACGCTGAGTGTTAGTGCGGTCGCTAGCGCTCCCTGGGCACCGGCTTGGGTGCTGCTTCTTCGATTCAGCCAGGCATCGACTTGGTGTTGTTGTTGGGTCAGCACGGCGTGCAGACTCACTCCGTGGGTGTGGGTGCTGCTCCACACTCTGCCGAGCCGTGCGATATCGGGTTGTTCGCTTGCGGCTAGTGCCGCGGCGGCCTTGGCTGGGTGGTGTGCGTGCGCTGCTGCTGTGGCGCATGCGGCGTTGCCGGTTTGTTCGGCAGCTACCTTGAGTGCTTCACCAAAGGTAGCGCCGGCATCGACATCAGCACGCAGAAGTCCCAATATGGTTGATGCTTCACGGGCTTGGGTGGCTCGCCGCTGGGCAGCCCACAATGCGGTGGCACAGGCATGAATACTCAGGCCTGTTATGCACAAAGCGGCAACCACGCTGATAGGCAACGGGCTCGCCACCCCTAGGGCCACCATGGGGATGACGATGAGTCTTTGATCGATTGCACGCTGCTGGCTTTGTATTCGTCCTGCCGGCGCGCCGTGAACAATCAGCAGCGCTGCAGCACAGGCGAGTGCCGGCAACAATGTCGATTGAGTGCTACCCAAGGCGGTGTTCATACTCTGTCTCACCTGCTTTCCATATGCTGCGGATGCGCAAAGGGGGGCCCTCGATCCGTCCGATTTCTTCGATAATGCGGCCCTCGCGGGTGCGGGCCACCGAGATAACAACGTCGACTGCTGCGCTTAGCTGAGCGTGGGCGGCTTCGCGGTCGAGCCCACCTAGTGCCGCGAGGGCTTCGATTCGTGCGGGCATTTCGTGGATGCTGTTGGCGTGGAGGGTTCCGGCTCCCCCTTCGTGCCCCGTGTTGAGCGCCGCCAGCAGATCGACGACTTCTGCCCCACGGATTTCCCCCACCACAATCCTGTCAGGCCTCATGCGTAATGCTTGTTTGAGCAAATCGGACAGGGTGATTTCCCCTGTACCTTCCGCATTGTTGTTGCGGGCCACCATGGTGACAACGTGGGGGTGCGTGGGGCTGAGTTCCGCGGTGTCTTCGATGCAGATGATGCGCTCGGTGGGGGCGACTGCTGTGAGCATGGCTGCCAACAGCGTGGTCTTTCCACTGCCGGTTCCACCAACGATCAGGAAGGCTTGGCGGTTGTGCACAATATCGGCGAGCTGTGCGGCAACGCCCTCGGGCATCATGCCCTTATCCAAAAGGTCGCCCAGCCCCAGGCGCGCTGAACGAAGTACACGCAGGCTGATGCAGGTGCCTCCATCTGCCGGTGGGCTCAGCACAGCATGCACGCGAATGGCACTGCCGTCATCCCGCAGGATGCGACCATCGCAGTAGGGGGCTGCGTCGTCTAGTCGTCTGCCACATGCCAAGGCTAGGCGGGTGGCCAAGGATCGCACGTGGGCTTCGTCTTCAAACACCAGTGGGCTTTTCTCCATGCCTTGGCCTCGGTCAAACCACACGTCGTCGGGCCCATTGACCACGATGTCTGTGAGCCCTTGCATCGATAGAAGTGGCTCCAGTGCTCCAATGCCTTCAGATTCGTGACGCAACGTTCGCAGAAGTTCCAACACGGCGTGGTCGCTGATCACGCCGGCTTCTTCTCGGATGATTTCTGCGCGGCGAGCGGCCGCAAGCTCCCCGGTAGTACTCAGACCTACCTCGTGAGCAATTCTTCTAACGATGCGGTCAACCAGTTCCTCATTGACCCTGTGTCCTTCTTGAGGCCCCGCTTGGTGCGTGCTTCGGGGGGTGCGCGTGCGTGGGCTCATAGCACTGCCTCCACTGCGCGGAGCATGGGTCGAGGCCACGAACGTGCCCCACCCAATTCGATGCGTTTGGCCAGCGACTGCGAATGCGGATACTCCGCTATCACCTCAGCTCCAGCTATTTTTTCTATGTCCGCCCCGCTCAGCCCCGACCATCCCCTATGGGTCGCGACCACCACATGCTCCACGGACAGAGCATTAAGCGCCTCTACCTGCTGTTTGAGCAACAAACTGGAGCGCAGCTCTGCCGGCGCCACCACCACAACATCGTCCGCAGCTGCCAGAACATTATCTCGCCATGGCGCGTGCCACGGCATGTCGATAATGCAATGCCCCGGGTAGTTTTCGACGCTATCAATGACGTCGCGAAACACCCTCGCCGCAGGAGGGTGCTCGCCGGTCAAGAACGAGCACCCATCGTGGGTGATAGCTGCGGCAGCTAGCTCTGCAGCATCAAGGCCTTGCGTGTTGCCGCTTAAGTCGTCCCACCGCATCCCGGGGTGTTCTTCGAGCCCACAGATGAGGTCGAGGCGGCCCAGCGGGTAGGCTGCGTCAACAACAAAACCTGAACAGCGAAAACCAAGGGCACAAGCAAATGTACTTGCTCCGACCCCACCACCAGCACCCGTGACCACGGTGATGCGGCTGCCCTCACTGCGCTGATTGCCGAGCGCCTCGCCCGAACTATGCCCCAACAGTCGCAGCAGATCAGGCGTTTCCGCAGGCACGCGAAACACAGCCTCGGTATGCAGCAACGCAGCGAGCTTCCACTCGGGCTCCCCATGCTCCGCACCAAGCAGAATCACGCGCGGATGACGCTCCCACCCTTGACCACGCACGATGTGCCCTGCTGTCGCGTCAACAATGACGGCATGGGCTCTACGCCACAGCGCCCTCGCGCGCTCCGGATCATCGATGCGGACCGCCTGCCTGCCTGTAGCAGCTGCAGCGTTCATGGCCTCGGCAGCAAGCACTTGGTCATCAACCCACACGATGATGGGAGCACTACTGGCCCCCGCCGCTGATGCTCCAACGGTACGGGTACTCGAAGGGATGTGTTGTTTCATGCACCCCACTGTGACGAAGGTGCACGCAAGCGTCGATCCCCTACTTCAAGGCTGTGGATAAAGCATAAAACCCCAGGATCGCATCGCAGGGCGCTTGTCAGATCTGGCTAATTCGCACCTAATCTGTGGATAACGCCTGGGCGATCAACTGCACAAAATTATCGGGCTGTTCCATGTGCGGGCTTCGACCACACTGCGGAAAACTCACCACCCGCACCCCGACACCACCAGCACAACGAGCGGTCGCCTTCTTGGCAAGAAGCCTCCAAAACCCACCACGCTCGTCCGGCACCACCATGCTCACCGGAACCCCCACCCGAACGTTCGCCCACTTGGACGGAGCCGGCGCCCACGACACTCGCAAATAACGAGCCAACGCAGCCACCGTGTTATCCACGGCGTCAATACGCAACACCCATTCCCGCACCTGCGCATCACTGACACCACACGCCAACGCCGACACATCACAATCAGGACCAGTAGCCGCCCGCAACCACCACCGCGAACACGCCACCGGATTACGCTTAGCCCACCACTTCAACACAGAAGGAAAAGCAATAGCCGCCGCCCTAAACGCAGGAGCAACCGCAAAAACAGGGCTGCGCAACGCAGCCGAACGCACATCAGCCGGATAGCCCCCGGCCACCGACACCAACGCCTTCACACACTGCGGGTAGCCCACAGCCAGCGCCCACGCGACCGCAGCACCCGTACCTGCACCGCACACAATCGCGGCGTCATGACCCATTTGGCGAATCACACCCGACATATCCCCCGCTAAAAAACGCAAACCATATTCCGACGGGGGTTTATCCGACATGCCAGCCCCCCGAACATCAACGGCCACAGCATGAAAACCAGCCCGAGCCAAAGGCTGCAGCACCCGACGAAAATCAGCCCAACAGCCCCCGCCGTCATGAATCAACAACACACAGGGATCAGACTGCTGGCCAGCGCTGACACAATGAATCCGCACACCACGGGTATGCACAAACACATGCTCAAACGGCCCCTGCAAGGACAACACCTGGGGAGACAGTGCATTAGAAACCGCCACGCTACCTCCACAAACACCAAGGCCGCGCGAACACAACGCCGCGCGGCACCAATTGAAAGAAAAAACTAGGTGTACATCCCAGAAGTGTTACCCGACAGCCGCTTCTGAGCCTTACCCGGCACGAGCTTCTTCAGTTCGTTGACGGACTCGATGGTTTCCTTCGGAGCACTCACCCCACGGACCTTCTTAAAGCCAACCAAAGCCAAAGAACCCGCAACAGCGAGCATCAGCAAGAACACAATTAAGGTGGCCGCCCACACCGGAAGCCACAGGCTCAGCAAAGCGGCGACAAAGAAGAAGAAAAAGAAGGTGCTGTACAAAGCGATGGCACCGGCCATACCAAACAGGCCACCACCGACTGCGCCCTTCTTCGCCTCGGCAGCGAGCTCGGCCTTGGCGAGCTCGACCTCACTGCGGAACAGAGTCGACATATGGGTGGTTGCATCGCTAATAAGATCGCCGATAGAACCCTCGCCTGCGGGGCGTGTGTCGACATCAACCAGCGGAATCGAGTCAGCTTTCGGAGCGAAGTCGTGCGCGCCGTCAGTGTAAAGCCCGTCTTTAGTGCTCACAGTAAGTATTCCTTGCATTTTCGTGCGTTTCACATGTCCCTACAGACACATACTCTAACCATATTGCCAGTTATTGCCCCGGATAGTCCACCCACCCCGCCCGAAAAGCCCGCCTGCCCACCCAAGCGGGTTGCTAGGCACTAGGGTTGGATTCGTGTCTGCCCCGCTAAACAAGCCAGCAAACGAGCCAACACACAAGGTCGCGCACAGCCCATTGCGCTCCCTGTGCGACCACCCTCAACTGCAGGCCCCCATCGACGCGGTACTCACCAAAACGGCCGCTACCCAACGCCGCCCCATTATCCTCAGGCGCAGCGCAGAAATCAGCGCGGAAGCCTTAATCCGGTCCGCACTCACAGCCCACCGTCTCTACCCCACGACCGCAACCCAGCAAACCTGTTTAAGCGCCTACTCGCTTCTAACCCCCAGCCACATCCTCAGCACCACCACAACGTTTTCACGCGCACCCCTGCAAATACTCCTCAGTGCCGATACTTTGCTGGGCGGCACGGGCACACCGCACGTTGATGCCACAGAACGCATCCACGCGCTGAGCTCGCTGATCACACACTGCCACAACAGTCCCGCCGACCATGCGCCCGTGCTCGCCGCCATCGCCCACGCCGAAATAACCAACAGCAACGCCTTCGGCCCACGCAGTCCGCTCATCGGACTGTTAGCGTCGCGACTAGTAGCCACCACTTTTGGCCTGGACCCGCACGCCCTGTTCGTGCCCGAGCTCTACTGGGTGCGCCACCGCGACGAGCTTCACCAGCAGATCAAAGATTTCAACACTAACCCCCGCGGCGTCATTACATGGGTGGAATCAAGCCTTCAATCGTGGACCGTAGGCGCCGAGGAAGCCTCCGGCATAATTCAGCAGTTCTAGCCGGTGTTGTCATCCGGCCAGGCCCCGACGCGCCCAGCAGCCACCCACCAACCACCGCGACAGCCACCAACCCCGCAGCCCACGCACCCACGCGCCTGCGGGATGGGACCGTAAACAAGGGCACCGGATTTTTAAACGAACGGATCGTCCAGCCGTGCTTTTTTGCGTAGCGCTTCAGTGCCCTGTCGGGATTGACGGCCACCGCATTGCCCACGACCTCCAGCATGGGAATGTCCGTGGCCGAATCCGAATAGGCAAAACTCGCCTCCAGGTTGTAGCCCCTGTTAGCGGCGAGGTCACGAATCGCCTGGGCCTTGCGCTCCCCCTTGCAATAGAACAAGACTTCCCCCGTGAAACGACCGTCCTGTACCCCAAGGGTGGTCGTCACAGCATCGCGAATACCCAGCTCGCGGGCTATCGGAGCGACCAACTGCGCAGCCGACGCAGAAACAATAATGACGTCGTGCCCCGCAGCCTCGTGCAAAGCAATCAGCTCGCGCGCCTCCATGTAGATCGCGGGGGACACCACCTCATGCAGGGTTGTCTCCGCGATATCCGACACTTGCTGGACGTCCCAGCCCCGCACCATCGACGCTAGATTGTCCCGGGTACTGTCCATTTGATCGTTCGAATGACCAACCAGACGGTAGACAGCCTGCGCCACAGCCAAATGGGCTGCAACCCCAGGGGAGATAAGTCCGTTGTCCAAAAATTGGCGACCGTAAGCAAAGGCAGAGGACTTAGCGATGATGGTCTTGTCTAGGTCGAAAAATGCAGCAACCTTCTTACCGGCTGACTGCCCCCGCATCGACCGCGCGGGCGTAGCGGAAGTCTGCCGGTGTGGCTGATCCGAAGGTCCTGCTTTCACGCTTGCCCAGTGTAGTCCACAACAGTCCGCCCCGGCAGCAGTAGGACAACACCATACAAGGCATAAACACCACCACACCATGCCAACAAAACAGCAGTTCAGCGGCACACTTGACAGCATTATGCACTATCAGTATTGTAATTGGTGCATGGCCCCCCTGGATTTATCCAGAGCGCGTGGCCGGCCCCGGCACCCCCCCGCCGGGTTGGCGGCTCGTTCACACCCCCCCGAGTACGAGCCGCCTTTTTAATGCCTTTTTTCTTTTTCTCTTTGCGTGCCCGGAACTACCCCAGAACTACTTAGCCACGCACGCACCGGTAT
>ERZ772918.119-NODE-119-length-64012-cov-16.8186_pt1 | contig 64012 bp, 59 predicted proteins | sample MGYA00512118_ERZ772918 | MGnify/ENA primary metagenome ERZ772918 (study PRJEB29015, sample SAMEA2737939) | human oral metagenome | biome: human oral; feature: human-associated habitat; material: dental | place: China | collected 2135 ... | reverse complement strand
GGGAATAACAGGGTAAATGTAAAAGAAAACGACAGGCAATGCCATGTCGTTTTCTTTATGCTTCTTATCGATTGCGCAATACCGCTTGTACCGCCAAGGATACAACAGCAGTTGCTACCGCTACAGCTGCAGTAATTTTTGCAGTTGTGCAGAGCTCATCTTTTGTTGGTTTTGCCTTTGCTGCAATATCTAATGTTTTAGCAACAGCAGGAACCAATACATCATTACGTAAGGATTCTGTATTCATATTTACTCCTCCAATATAGACTATTTATTCTAGGTTATCACGAATAGAATATAAAGTCTACATATTCATCGGATTTTATCTATCTATTTATCAATGATTCATACAAAACATATGAATCTGTCAACGTAAGACTATTTACTAGCCAATTCACCAATTACATCAGCCAAGATGGTAATTGCTTTTTCTAGTTGTTCTTGAGGGATATTAAGTGCTGGCAACAAACGAACTTTATTTTTAGCAGATAAACATACGACACCTTTTTCGAGGCACTTAGCAATAACATCTTTAGGATCTACTGTTGTTTCGATACCAATCATGAGGCCCATACCGCTAACGCCGACAACGCCTGGTTTCCCTTCTAAGGTGTGTTTTACGTAATCCCCCTTAGCTTTCACAGTAGCCAAAAATTCTGGTGTTAACCGTTCAATGATGGTACAGCCTGCAGCCGCACAGATTGGGTTACCACCAAATGTAGTGGCATGCACACCTGCGGTTAATACGAATTGCGTTTTTTCATTGAATAAGGTTGCGCCCATAGGCAAGCCACCAGCTAAGCCCTTAGCCGTAGATACGATATCTGGTTCGATACCAAATTGTTCATATGCATAGAGGCTACCAGTTCGACCATTACCCGTTTGCACTTCGTCGATAAGCACGAGTTGATCGTGTTCATGCGCGTATTTTGTAACCGCTTGAACGAATTCTTTATCGAGAGGCATAACGCCACCTTCACCTTGAATTGGTTCCATCATGATAGCGCAAACTACTGGGTTTGCAAGGACTTTCAAAGCTGCATCAATATCATTAGCAGGCGTATGAACAAATCCTTCTGTGAATGGGAAGAAATGTTGATGGAACACATCTTGACCTGTAGCGGACAAGGTTGTTACCGTACGACCATGGAAGCTATTAACAAGTGTAACGATGACATTACGACCATCCCCGTATTTGTCATGGCTATACTTACGAGCCGCCTTGATGGCACATTCGTTAGATTCTGCACCAGAGTTACAGAAGAACACCTTCTTCATGCCCGTCCGTTTACATAATAATTCAGCCAATTTAATTTGTGGCACAGAATAATATAGATTTGAAATATGGTTTAATGCATGGGTTTGTGCAATAACCGCCTTGGACCATTCATCATCATCTACACCAAAGGCTGTAACGCCAATGCCAGAACCAAGGTCGATATATTCTTTTCCTTCTACATCCCACAACAAGGAACCTTTGCCTTTTTCAAAGCAAACATTAAACCGGCCATACGTATTGGCTATATACTCTTTATCTTGTTGTTCAAAATCTTGTGTCTTACTCATCATATCCTCCAAACGTACGGCCTAGCCGCCGTCTATCTATACGTAATGTAACGATGGCAAATGATGTTACCATCGTTAGATCTACTATATTACTTTACAAACATTGTGCCAAGACCTTCATCGGTTAATAATTCGATGAGGATAGCATGTGGGATTTCACCATTGATGATGAAAACCTTTTGAGCCCCTGCATTGATAGCCTCTAAACAACAGTCTACCTTTGGTATCATACCACCAGCAATGACGCCCTCTTTTTTCAACTCTTCAGCTTCAGCAAGAGTAATCTTTGAAATAAGGGAATTAGGATCGTTTACATCCCGTAGTACCCCATCGATATTCGTCATGGCCACCATGGTCTCCGCATTGAGGGCACCTGCAATTTTTGCGGCCGCCGTATCAGCATTGACATTATATATATTGCCTTCTGCATCACAACCGACGGACGAAATGACTGGAATGTATCCCTTACTGATGACATCGTCAATAACCTTTGGGTCGATTTTATCTACTTCCCCCACATAACCAAGTTCTTCATTTTTCTTGTGTACTTGAATGAGTTCACCGTCCACGCCACAAAGGCCGATAGCACGGCCACCAAAGCCGATAAGATCTGCAACAAGGCCTTTATTGACCTTGCCAGCAAGCACCATTTGGACCACATTCATCGTTTCTTTGTCGGTAACACGCAAGCCATTGCTGAATTTCGATTCAATATTCATAGCCTCCAAGGTGCTATTAATATCTGGCCCACCGCCGTGAACGAGGACTACTTTTACCCCGACTAATTGGAGTAGTAACAAATCGTTCATAACAGATTTTTTAAGCTCTGGATCCGTCATGGCATTGCCACCGTATTTTACGACTACGTATTTATCTGTATATTGTTTAATATATGGAACGGCTGCCGTTAAGATGTGCGCCCGCATTGCATTTGTTACAGTGTTCATAGTGAAAGCCCCGTTTCTTCTGGCAATCCAAGTGCGATGTTCATACATTGTACGGCTGCACCAGAAGCGCCCTTACCTAAATTATCAAAAATAGCGTGAACGACCATACGGTCATTATTGCCAGTAACAGATATGACCATGCCATCCGTATTGCTTAATTTATTAGCATTTAACAATTGTTTATTGTCTTCTTCTAAGTTAAGTGGTGCTACCTTGACGATAGTGCTATCCTTGTAGAAATCTACGAGTGCAGCATGCACATCTTCTACGGTAACAGATTTTGCTAATAGATGTGTATGTAGGCCAACACTGACCTCCATACCGCTGTAGTAATCGTCTACGATGGGCATGAATATTGGCGCTTCTGTAAGGCCACATACATGGGTTACTTCTGGCAAATGTTTATGTTGTTGACTAAGGCCATATTGACGTGGTGCGTAGAGGAAATAATCCTTTGGCTCCGATTCATATTGACCGATCATTTTCTTACCGCCACCGCTATAACCTGTTAAGGATGTAATGGTGAAAGGATAATCTGCTGGGGCAATACCAGCTTTTACTAAGGGAGCAATGCAAGCAATCATACCACTAGCATGGCAGCCAGGGTTTGCAATATGCTTCTTACTTTGAATATCTTGTTTATAGCTTTCACCAATTTCAGGAAATCCATAAGCCCAATCAGCGTCTGTTCTGAATGCTGTGGATGTATCAATAATTTTGCAAGGGTAATCGCCGATAGCAGCCACAACCTCTTTGGAGGCCGCATCAGGCAAGCACAAGAACACGATATCCGCGTCCTTTGCAATGCTCGCAATAACATCAATATTTTTACGGTCCTCATCGGAAATGGATAATAATGTAATATCCTTCCGACCGGATAGCCGTTCGTGAATTCTAAGGCCCGTCGTTCCTTCGTGACCTACGATAAATACCTTATATGGATTCATTCTATAACCTTCCTTACTATACGTACGAAATGACCTCTCCCGCCATCTGTATGATTCATATTATTTCATTGGATAATCGCTAAATGTGGCAACCATAACAGCTTTAATAGTATGCAAACGGTTTTCCGCTTCTTGGAAGGCTAATGAATTAGGGCCTTCAAATACGTCCTCTGTTACTTCGATACCATTCATACCAAATCGTTCAAAAATATCTTTACCAACTTGTGTTTCCGTATTATGGAAAGCAGGCAAGCAATGACAGAATTTTGTATTTGGGTTACCAGTAAGTGCCATCATTTCCGCATTAATTTGGAATGGTTTAAAGAGATTAATCCGTTCTTCCCACATATCGTAGGTATCACCCATTGTTACCCATACACCTGTATAAATCACATCAAGCCCTTTCACACCTTCTGCTACATTATCTGTACATGCAATAGTCGCACCAGTTTCCTTTGCTACTCTCAAGCACTCTTTATAGAATGGACCTGCCGGCCAAAATTGTTTAGGACCAATGAGACGAAAATCCATACCCATTTTTACAGCGCCACTCATTAATGCATTACACATATTAGATTGTCCATGGCCCACATACGCATAGGAAATTTCATTCAATGGTTTATCGATATTTTCTTGTAATGTAAGAAAGTTAGCCAATGTTTGTGTCGGATGGTCCATATCTGTTAGGCCATTCCATACAGGTACACCGGAATATTGTTCCAATATGTCCACATCTTCTTGATCAAAGCCACGGAATTCAATGCCATCAAACATAGAACTAAGCACGCGCGCTGTATCCTTTAACGATTCTTTTTTATTCATTTGAGATCCAGTTGGACCAAGGTACGTAGTATGTGCCCCTTGATCAGCGGCACCTACCTCAAAGGCGCACCGTGTTCTTGTGGAATCCTTTTCAAAGATGAGGGCAAAGTTTTTACCTTCCATCGTTTTAATTTCTTTGCCAGCCTTCTTATCCGCTTTTAATTTAGCAGCTAGATCTAAGTAATATTTAATTTCTTCTGGTGTGTAATCTAGCATTGTCTTAAATGATTTATTATGTAAACTTTTCATGATAACTCCTTCAATCTATACGGTATATATTTCAAATGATTTTAGTATGTGTCATTTTGTGAAAGCTATTGTTTTGGTTGTAAATATTCAGCAGCAATGGCTGCCATCATAGTAATGCCTGACTCAAGAATCGTTTCATCAATAGTAAAACCTGCATTATGAAGTGCAGGATTACCATCAAATCCAGTTCCTAACCAAAGGAACGCACCTTTGATTTTTTGTAAATATGCGGAGAAATCCTCTGCGGCCATCGATGGATGTTCTGGATGTACTACTGCCTCTTTACCAAGATATTTTTCTACAATCGATGTGGCATAATCAATAGCATCAGGATCGTTGGTGGTAGCACCATGTCCACGTTTATAATCCAAGGTACTCTTTGTCTTAAACATCATATCAAGAGCTTGTAAGCTTTCACCTAACCGCCGTTCAATATAATCACGTTTTTCTGGTTCATAGGTACGACATGTACCTTCGAGGTATACATCACCACAGCCCACATTATAGCGATCACCACCATTAATAACGCCTATGGTGCACACAAGATTTTCCATTGGATTTGTTTCGCGAGCTACTATGGATTCCACATTAACAATCCAGTTAGCAGCAGCTACAATGGCATCAATACCATTATGCGGCTCTGCACCATGAGTCGATTTTCCTTCAATATGAACAAGGAAATGATCTGACGCAGCCATTAGATGACCTTTTTTTAAACCTACTGTTCCTACTGGCAATTGTGGCCATACATGAAGGCCAAAGATTTCATCAACATCGTCAAGAATACCACTATCTACGATACCTTGTGCACCTGGATTTAAAGCCTCCTCTTCAGAAGGTTGAAATACAAGTTTAACCGTACCATGTAATTGATTTTTTATAGATTGCAAAATAGCAGCAGCACCAAGCAAAATAGATATATGACCATCATGGCCACATGCATGCATAACACCTTCGTTTTGAGATGCAAATGGCAATCCTGTTGTTTCATGAATCGGCAACGCATCTATATCTGCCCGTAAAGCTATAACAGGGCCTGTATGAGCACCTTGTATTTCACCCATAACTGCATAATCAGAGATATCATTTACATAAGGAATTCCTAATTCACCAAGAACCTTTTGAATGTATAAAGATGTTTCTTGTTCCTCTCCTGATAATTCTGGATGACTATGAATATGTCGACGCCATGCCACAACTTGTTCTAAATATTGTGAAGCATATTGTTTTATTAAGCTTTCTAATGTGTGCATGGCCATATCTCCTTTATGTTTTATACATTTTATATGCATGTTTTGTGTATATTTATAATCTATGTATGTATTATAATACTATCTACCATTATATTCAAGTATTTATACATGTTATTTGTATTTTTATTTATCATTATAAGTATTATATTTTATCATATAAAAAACACCTTCTAGCATATCTATTCCATTGAAGGAACTCTGATTTGTTTAGAAGGTGTCTCATATTTATTTTTCTATACTTCTTGATTTACAGGCTACCTCAAATATATCTAATCTATCTATATTACTCAATTCACAATACCTCTATTAAAGAATTTACCTACTATTTTTCGTAATATTGTTTCATTTGTGTATAGCCATTGACGATGACCTCAATTTCACCAGTTCTAGGATGGAAAATAAGACCATGAACAGGTACGTCTTTTGGAATCAACGGATTCATACGCAATTCGTCCACTGTTTCCTCTACATTTTCAGCAGGATGTGTAAACCCATCCGCCCAGTGTTCCATTTCCTTTTTAACCATATGAATGGCCTCAGGTGCAATACCGCGAGCTAGCATTTTTTCTGTTAAGTTTTTAGCTGTTGTTTTAGCCATACCGCATTCATGATGACCGATGATAAAGATTTCATTAACACCTAACTCATAAATGCAAACCAACAAACTACGAACAACACCATCAAAAGGCCCTGTAATACAGTTACCTGCAGTCTTAACAATCTTAGCCTCACCTCGACCAATGTCCATAGAATCCTCTAAGAAATTCACAAGACGCGTATCCATACACGTTACAATCGCCATCTGACGGCTCGGCATCTTACTGCATTTTGTATCCGTTTCTACATAACCAGTATTCTGGTCCTCTACATACTCACGATTGTGTGCCAAAATATCTTCTAATAAACTCATGTTTCCTCCAATACATTATTTTCTACGTTGCCAAAAGAGAGTACATACTTGCTCGCTCCAGCTAGCTTAACGGACTTCGGCCTAGGGCCTCGACCTACTAAAGTCGCTGTGCTAGTATGTACTCTCTTTTTACATCTACTAAAATTATCTATCCGGAGTCGCTAATGCCTCGATTGCGACACTACCACCGCGGACAACTTCGATACGATTAACAAACAAGTCTTTAAACAAAGCAATCATATCATTATTTTTAGATACTGTTTTTACACATTGTACTAGTACAGATTTTCGATTGTAGTCGATGACCTTAAGGTCAAAGGTTTCTGCAATGCGGAATATTTCTTGTTTGTCCGATTCTTTACAGCTATTGACCTTGATGAATAATAATTCTTTTTTTGTAATAGGCATGTCTGTAAAGTCGATGACCTTAATAACCTCAACACTGCGGTTAAGTTGCTTGATGATTTGTTCGTATGTCAAATCGTCGCAGGTGAGTTCAATCGTCATACGTGACATAGTAGGATCTTCTGTTTCGCCTACAGTCAATGTATCTAGGTTATAATTTTTACCAGCGAAGAGGCCAGAAATTTTTGCCAATACGCCGATTTGGTTTTCTACATATGCTGAAATGCAGCGTTTTTCTAAATGTAATTCCATAGCCCCTCCTATTTTTTATCCTTTAATAACATATCACTCAATGATTTACCAGCCGGTACCATTGGCAATACATTTAACTCAGTTGGAATGATGCACTCAATAAGTGTTACCCCTTTTTTGAAAGCATCTGCCCTTTTAAAAGCTGCTTCTAATTCTTCAGCTTTTGTAACACGTATACCTTGTGCACCATAGGCTTCTGCTAATTTCACAAAGTCTGGTACGTATTCAAATTCATCGTTATCAATCATATCACGAGTAACGATAGCACTTTCATCCATCAACAAATTAGTACATGCATAGCGTTTATCGTAGAATAATTGTTGCCACTGACGCACATTACCAAGATAGCCATTGTTGATAACAACCAAAGTCACAGGCAAATGATAATGCATAGCTGTTGCAAATTCTTGAATATTCATTTGCACGCCCCCATCGCCACAAATGGCGAATACGCGTTTTGTAGGATTCCCAAGTTGGGCACCAATAGCCGCAGGGAATCCATAACCCATCGTACCTAAACCACCGGACGTCAATAATTGATGATTGCCTTCGATTTCAAGGAATTGCGTAGTCCACAATTGATTTTGACCTACATCGGTTGCCACCACTGGACGGTCATAATGATTATTTATGTAGTCGATAATATTTTGTGGCGTAAGACCTTCTTCACCGGCTTGCGTAACAGGATGCTCTTCTTTTAACTGTTGCAATTGAGCTGTCCAATCGCCTAAGTCGTGAGGTTCAATATATTCTAATAGAGCTTCAATCGCTAGTTTTGCATCCGCCACAATTGGAATATCTACCTTAATATTTTTAGAGATAGATGCAGCATCTACGTCAATATGTACAATTTTACAGTTTTGTGCAAATGTACTTAATTTGCCGGTAATACGGTCATTAAAACGCGTACCAATGGAAATCATAACATCACAATCAGTAATGGCCACATTCGGTGCATAGCCACCGTGTATGCCTACATTGCCTAAGTACAATGGATGACGTGAACTAATAGCGCCTTTTCCCATCAAAGTAGTGACTACAGGGATACCCGTTTTATCTACCAGCTGTGTCATCAATTCATTAGCACCACTGATGCTAATACCACCACCTAATAAGAATAAAGGGCGTTTAGCTTTAGCAATAACGGAGCACGCTTTTTTTACCTGTCCGATATGAACTGTCGTATTTGGCTTGTAACCACGGATATTAACTTCATCAGGATATACATCAGATCCCATCGCTTTTTGAATATTCTTAGGAATATCTACTAAAACAGGACCTGGGCGGCCGGTACGAGCGATGTAGAAAGCTTCTTTCAAAATGCGACCCAAATCTTTACGATCACGAACTGTCACTGCATATTTGCTAACATTACGAACTATACCGACTGTATCTACTTCTTGAAATGCATCATTGCCCATTAAAGACAAATCAACTTGGCCTGTAATACACACCATAGGTACACTATCTGAGTAGGCTGTAGCGATACCAGTAACAAGATTTGTTGCACCTGGGCCAGATGTAACCATACAAACACCAACCTTACCAGTGCTGCGTGCATAACCATCGGCAGCATGTGCTAATGCTTGCTCATGGCGAGGTAAGATTACCTTCACCTGATCTTGTTTATATAATTCATCCATAATATCGATGGTTGCTGCACCAGGATAGTTGAATAAAATCTCAACATTCTCCTCTCGCAATGCTTTCACCACGTATGCGGCACCTGAAATCATAGCCATCCTCCTATATAACAACCCACACATACTAGTAGATTATATCTAAAAAATTGAATATTGTTATTATTTATGATATACTTTTTAATATATCACATCTTAGTTGATGTGAGCATGAAATAACTCAATAAATCACTAAATTTAGTCGTATTTTCTGAAAGGACTGAATACTATGAAAGAAATTTTAGGTTTCCACTTAAACGGTTGCCCTTATTGCCATAACGCATTCCGTGCAATCGAAGAATTACAAGCAGAAAATCCTGCATATAAAAATATCAAAATCGACTGGGTTGAGGATCAAGATGCTCACGAATTATTCAAAACGCATCCATATGAATATTATCCTAACCTTTGGTTCGGTACTGATAAACAATACGAAGCACAACCTGGTGAAAGCTATGACCAAACTAAGGCATACATCAAGGCTGTATTCGACAAAGCGCTTGCATAAAACTATATAACTAATAAAAATGCACCTCTAACATACAATCTAATGTTAGGGGTGCATTTTATTATGCATTAGTGTTAATGTTTTTCTTATCCTTCCACTCTAAATACATATGACGAATAACCTGAATAGGTGAATGCAATAACATCCTCGGTCCACCATACCGCATGATTTCACGGATTTTTTCTCGGTACGTCGGCGCATAACAATGTGTTTTGCATACGCTACAGAACGTCTTATGCTCCATATGTGGGCATACATCGATGCGATGCTGTGCATACTGCCATACCTGTTCACAATCTTCGCATAGTTGGCCCTTCGGCGTATGATGTTTGTCATGACAATAGATGCCAATGATTTGACGCATCGTTTTCAATTCTAGTTGACGCTTTTCTTCTACTGTCATAATACCTCCTAATTAACAGACCACGATACCCATGCAACTGTATCCACTGTCTTATTATGAATTTCGCCATCAATAGCACGTGGTTCAATAAGTTGTCTAATTTCTCGCTTCATATCTTCCATGATGCCCCACCCATTATTGTGAAGACGCATCGTGAAATAATCTACCGCTTTATCAAGGCTCATAACCTCTGTTTCAGGAACTGTTTTGTAAGTGACTTTCACATTATGACCTATCTCATGAATGGCATCTAAACATGCTTTTACCTTACTAGCCCAGGGAAATGAATCTCGTCCGAAGAAATGTTCTGATAACATATCCACCGTTTCATCCTTACGTTCACTGAACGCAATCCATAGACACGTATCATGGCTTGCATTATGCATGGCACGTATATTATCTACATCAAACATGATAGGGCAGAAAATGCTATAGACCAAATCAAACGTTTTATCCCAGCCTAATTTCTGCCTAGTTTCTTCAGACCACGGTGCAATATATAAGTTTACATCAAAACCTTCTTTATCTGCCAGTTGTTTTGCACCATGAATCATTCCATCAGATAAATCAATACCTGTAGTTTTATAGCCTTCTCGTGCTAATCCAAGTGCATAATCACCGACACCACAACCAATATCTAGAGCTGTCCCACCATCTGGAGGCAATAGATATTCGTCCTTTAAAAATGAGAGAAAATCTGTTACCTGTGCCTTGCGATCTGCTCGATTATGTAATTCTACGAAAAATTTTGACCGATTATTCCAAGCCTCTTGTTCATCGCACCAATCATGGAGATCAACGGATACTTCTTGTATTCTATTATTCATGTTATATCCTCTACTATGATACTGTATATACTAATGTAAATATAGTTAACACAATATCCATATAACCCCATCGATCCAAATGGGCAGTTCAGATTTTGTATATGGATACTATATTTGTATTGTATATTATTCTCAATAATTTTTGTGTTACTATAGTCACATTTTCTAATCTAATCACATTATGCTATTATAATGATCAGAAAACATAATTCTTTCTATCAACTCCAGATGATTAAAATACATATGAAAAAAGGACTATAACCTTATGCAATATGATGCATTAAGTTATAGTCCCTTTGATGTACTAAATTATTTTTTATCGTCTTGCTTAGTTTCTTCTGTTTCTGCAGGTTTGCCAAGCTCATTTTGTTTTAAAACTTGTTGTTCTAATTCTTCTACATTAGTTGGTTGATTAGATTGTTCAGGTTTAACTTGGAAATTATAAATTTCACGTTTATCAGGAATGAAAGTTTCATTAGCACTAATCGCTTCCAAGAATTTACCATATTGGGAATCTGCTTTTAATTCTGGAAATTGATTTGCTAGCGCCGTAATATTTTGAACAGCCTTCGCCGTTGCACGTGCCATTTCTAAGAAATTATCAGACACCTTTAATTGAATAGATTTCTCATAATCGCCATATTCATCAACTAAACCAGAGTATTGATTGATAATAGTTTCTGTAATACTATAATGAAACCAAAACTAACATGAACAACATGAATAATTTGGTAACATTATATCATATCAAACATATAATTGATATGAAATTTCATTCATGAAGTGCAAACTATAGAATACATTTTATGAACCTGTCATAAGCCGATATATTGAAGTTCCGCCATCAGTTTCAATATATTCTAAACCCTCTAAAAATTCATTATTTCCTAAATCTTTATAGGTAAGTTGATTATGAATCTTTCTTAATAATTCTACATTGGTAAAGTATTTTCCATTATCTGCAGTTAGACACGCTTGAATATCTGTTTGAAACATGCCATCAATACGACATTCTTCGTCTAAAGTACTCATATCAAGAACAGTTTCATTGATTCGAAGTTGCTCGAGCCCCGTAATAAAAGCTTCGTATACTATATGTACCCTAGATGCTTTTAAAGCAATTTTATTAGGTACCCAGTTTTCTCTATTATCTTCAATATAATCTATTATATCCTTTGTGAAAGCCTCATTAGATACATATTCATTAGGTGTAAACTGCCAGATAATCTGTGTTAGCAAATCATTTTCATCAGCTAGTGAATCATTATCTAATAGTTTTTTAGTTTCCCTTCTCAGTAAAGGCTTTTTAATCATAAAAAACACGGCAAGGGTGGGAATCAACATAACAGCTAAAAGAGGTAGTATGCTAAAAACGCTAGTAAGACCACCACTAGCATGTGATGATTGTAAATGTGCACTACTTGGAGCACGTCTAACTGTATCTGCCGTATTAGTCATATACTCCAAAAGCCACGGATACTCTAGCATACCAAAAGTGATAGCAATTAAAATTAATGTACCAATAGTAATACAAATAATGAATAATTGTTTAGCCACTTTATTACATACAAGCTCCTTCTCTTGTAGGGATAATACATCCATCTCTCTTACACCCTTACTCCATTTAGCAGTTCGTTCATGTATTACCATTCGTCGCACTCCTATTGTCGAATTAAATATGACGTTTTGATATGTTTCTTATATTTATTATAATAGAGAAAAGGAGGGCTTGAAAATATGGAAAAATATATAATAATCTTAATGTTTATATTAGTTGCTATTGCTGTCACATTTGCGACTTATAACTTATCTATGATTAAATCCATGCCGCCTGAAGAACGTTATAAACTTCTCTATTTTAAAGATGATCAAGTCTCTATCGGCATTGGATTAGTAAGAAGAACATATAAATTAAAAGATATTCGAGAAGTACGTTTCTCTAAAGGGAAAACATTCCGCAGCATGGGTAGCTGGACTGGGAGAATGAAGATTTGCAAAATAAATGGTAAAACAAGCCATTGGATAGAATTTGATGGTACTGTCTATTACAAAAAGATGGTATATATAACTAATGAAGAAATCATTGATAAATCAATAGACATACTCATGCAGGAGTTTAGATCTAGAGGCATTCAATGTAATAAATATAGATAGTAAATCATGGTGCTCTAAACCATGGATTTACCTTTAACGATACATACAAAAAGGCTTCTCAAAATTTCGAGAAGCCTTTTACTATTGGTGCGCCTAGCAGGATTCGAACCTGCGCACCCGGTTCCGGAGACCGGCGCTCTATCCCCTGAGCTATAGGCGCATGTGTACTAAAAAATTATACCATATTACAGCATGCTTCGATAGTACAAAGTATATTAGCACATAAACATATAACATACGCCCCTATCATTAGCTAATCGATGAACTAATAATAGAGGCGTACTATTTTACATATTCTTTTTAATAACCTGCAACAGTGCATCACAGCTACAACTTACATCGTCATATGTTTCGTCAAAATCTCCCGTATACCAAGGATCCTTTACATCTCGGCTTTCACCAACAAAGGTCATAGCCTTATGCACCTTATGATTCACATCATCACCAATAATGCGACGCAAGTTTCGGGCATTATTTTCATCCATGATGATGAGGTAATCAAATATATGGTAATCATCTACAGTCACTTGCCGAGCTTTACGACGAATATAAGGAATACCCATTTCATCTAATTTTTGTTTAGTCCCATAATGGGTATCATTTCCTATCTCCTCACGAGATGTGGCAGCAGATTCGATATAAATAAAATCAGTCAAACCTGCCTCGTTAACGATATGCTTCATATAAAACTCTGCCATCGTAGAACGACATATATTGCCGTGACAGATAAATAAAACATTAACCATTATATCTCCTTTAACATCACTCCAATCGTTGAGTTATTAACGTACAAAGTTAGTAGATACATTAGCATCACTAAATACCTTTTGTACCTCTTGTATAGCTTGCATAGTCGTACCATTTACATGGCTACTACCATTTACGATCAAAACTTTCATATTTTATTCTCCTAATTCTTACTTAAGAAGTTGTATAATCTCTAGTTTTTATATATTAGCATAGAAAAATGAATTTGTTAAATTAATAGATTTTCTTGCTGCAATACACTAATTATGACATAATAAAGGCATAATTAAGATTATTTTAGGAGGTGAAAATATGCCAAGAATAATACCTATGAAAGACTTACGCAATACAAATGAAATCATGGATATGTGTAAGGAATCTAATGATCCTGTTTTCGTTACAAAAAACGGATACGGTGAACTTGTTGTTATGAGTATGGAAGCATACGAATCACTAACACGCTCTAACGAAATCGATAAAGCAATAACACAATATGAATCAGATATAGCTAATCATGTGCAAGGAAAAGATGTACGAACCCTTCCTATCCCCAAATACTGCACTAAAAATATATAACGATTTATTCCAAACAATACTAAGTCTTGAAGTCTACCCCACACGTGGCAGTTTACGAAAAGTTGGTCAATATCGTAATAAAGGATACAGACAGCTCTTTTATAAAAATTACACTATCGTTTATGCAGTTAAAGATAATGAAAAAGAAGTACATATCATCGCCGTAAAATATAGCCCTAGTAATTTTTAATAAATAATCAATTATCATATTACAAAATAAAAAATGTAGTAGCTCTCTTTCAGGCTACTACATTTTTTCATATATTCAATTAGAAATTATGCCGTACCCCCGCATCGATACGCCATGTATTATCGATGGTAGCACCAAAGTTTTTCGTAAATGTGCCATATAGGTATGTACTAGGGCGAACGTTCCAAGAACCGCCTATTTCAGCATCGAGCCAAGTATCTTTCAAATCGAGTTCCGTTTTTACTGTTGGATTACCTGGTGCAGAATAGGTTGTATTCATCTTACCAGAGAATTCATGAGCCAATGCAAGTTTTGCAAAGATATTGGATTTTTCTGTTTCTTTACCAATACCAAAGCCTAATCTACCCACAGCGGAGTTAACGCCGTCAGCTTTCACATGCATGGAGCCACCACCGGCAATATTAGCATCATAGGATACGCCATTCAAACGACCTACGATGAATTCTACGCTAGGGTCGATGTAGAAGCCATTTTGTTTCTTAATGCGCTTACCGTATTCAGCACTCAAGGATGTACCAAATGTGTGATAATCACCGTTCACACGTTGACCGCCTACTGAATAAAGTTTGTAATTATTGGACAAACGGTTGCCACGAGCGATGATGTCTAGGTAACGTCCATCATCATGTTGTTTTGTGCCATATAGCGCAATGCCACCGATTTTACTATCACCACTGCCAACGGCATAGGAATTGCTAGATGTACTGTAATCTAGGGCACCGCCAAAGATCCAACCATTCGATACCTTATGGTCGTATCCAACTTGAACGCCATTATAGGTCATACGAGCATCAGCACCATCTGTAATCTTTGATTTACCCCCAATATATTTAGCCCATACACCTTGATCTGTATTAGCTAAACGAAGGTCGCCTAAGCGGCGTTGTAAATCATTTGTATTATTACGCCAAGCCATAGCCGTAGATGCAAGAGCGGATTTAGAACCGCTTACCAACGAAGATTCACCAACATGTTTAACAGTCGTTGTATTACCTACAACAAGATTACCTTGTGCATCAAATGCATCTGTACCAAGTTCTGCAATAGCTGCAGGACGTGTAATTCCTTCATTAATTTGAACTGCGGTAGCTAATTTCTTATCATTTCCAGTGTATTGCAATTTATTAGCCAAAGATTGCATTTCAGCACGATAGCTAGCATCATCGGTTAAGTTTTTAGCACTATCCCCTTGCACCGTTACATGGCTATTGTCAGCTGCATGTTGGATAATGATTTGCCCCTTACCTTCTTCACTAGCTGGTGTACCTGCTTTGTAATCAGCATTCACAAAACCACTATAGTTTTGAATCGTGATTGGACGTGCATCGATTGGATGAATGATACCTGCTGCAGTTGGATTTGCTCCACCTACAAGATTACGTACTTTACTCCCCTTATATAGGTACGCCTCATTATCCCCAGAAGGACGTTGTTTTTTAGGAGTAGGTCGTTCCATGCCAAGCCATTCATTATTCCAAGTAGCCCCATTTTGTAGATAAATATCCGCACCAGAATTATGTGGATTTTTTTTGCTTTCAGCATATTCATTCAAAACAGCACCGGTAAGGCTAGAGTTAGGTGTTGTGAAAGCGAGTGCTATATTAGTTGGTTCAACATTATGATTTGGATCGCGGCCATAGTCCTTATTGATAAGGCCCACATTGCCAACAGCAACTAAGTCCTTAGTACCTGGATGTTTGCCATCAGCGCCTGCATTAACATATACATCCCCTTCTTCTGCTACTACAGAATAGGTATCTGACGTTTCTACAGGATGAGTGATAATCTTACCGCCTCCATCAACAAGGATATGACCTCGTTGATTGACTTGTAAACCAGAACCGATAGCATCGATATCTACATTACCTTTAACGTGAATATTGGTATCCCCAAAATCTCGATCAGGATTGTCCTTGCTAAGACGTGGTACCTTACCGCCGTAACCAGCGTAAACAGCACTCATATAATAATGACCAAGCTCTCTTTTGGCTGCTGGTGCATCATTCTTTAACCGTACAACAAGATCTTTATCTACCGTTAGTTGTGATCCAAAGCCATTGTAAATACCTGTTACATTTTTACTTTTACCTGCATCGGTTAAGTTTTTTCCATGTACATTAACCGTTAACGTATCCGTAATATGTTTAACTTCAGGTGCTGTTTGTACAGGTGAGCCCATTGTTAAACCGAGCAGTTCTTCTGCTTTATCACTAGACACATTGATTTCAGTAGCCGATGCAGAATAGGACATTCCCGTTAATACTAATACAGCCATCACTGCAGCTATATGACGTGGTAGTTTCATAAAAATCGCTCTTCTTTCTTATCTATAAACACGGTTCTCTCACGAAACGCGTTCAAACTATTATACACAAAAACCTAGAAAGACCCCCTAAGTCCAACTTAGGAGGTCTTTTTTATTCACATACACTTTGAATTTATAAATTAATGATTATTCAGGATCGATAATGAAGGACAATGCGCTGAAGTATTTATTTTGTTCGCCTTTAGTTTGAGTTGGGAAGCCTACTTCAACACCTACTACGTTAAGGCCGTTAGCACTTACTGTAACAGTTGCTTTACCGTTTGCATCAGCTTGGCTTTCATTAGTAAGGTCGTTGATTACGTCCTTAATAAGTGGAGCGTTAGCATATGGTTTGCCTTCTTTTAATACTTGGATTTCATAAGTATCACCTTTTCTGAGGGTCAACGGGTTAACAGAAGGGATGATTTGAATAAAAGCTTCTTTATTGTTTAATGGTTTTGCATCAGCGTTCCAGTAGTGAACATCATATTTAATAGCATGTGTACTTTTTATAGCGCCTGGAACTTCTGTAATTGGTTTATGTACAGTTTTGCCATCTTTATCTTTGGTCCAATAACCATAGTCAAAATCAGTTACTGTAATGCCTAAGTTATCAGAAGGTATAATTGCTACATTTTTTTCATGTTTGATAACTTGTAAAGGAATTACCATACCATTATTATCCAAACCAACGATGCCTTTTACCATTTCTGGACTATAAGCATCATCTACTGGACCTTCGCCAAGAACTAACGCTTTTTCATCTAAACGGTTAGCAAAGAATACGCCATGAGCGTCAACGGAAGAACATACACAGCCGGCAGCCAAACCTACAGCAAATAAGGATGCTAATAATTTCTTATTCATAAAAACCTCCATAATCAATAATTTGTATCAACAAACCTGCTATTATTATACAAATTTATAGAGTTTTCGTATATACCTATACCCGTATAATTAAGTTATTATGCATACTCTGTATATATAGGCATTACTATGCTTATCTATCATAAATGATAAATTTATCATCTAACTTTCATATACATATAACAAATAGAAATACCTAAACCTTATAAAAAAATACAAAAACGACACTCACCAGGAGTGTCGTTTTCATATATCTTGTATAGATATTATTTTTTATTTTTTGCAGCTTTCGCACGTGCAGCACGATCAAGGATTGTTTTACGCATACGAATGCTTTCAGGTGTTACTTCAACAAGTTCATCATCGTTAATCCACTCAAGAGCTTGTTCCAAGGAGAAGATACGAGGTGGAGTCAAGCGAACTGCTTCATCAGAGGAGCTGGAACGCATGTTAGTAACATGTTTTTTCTTACATGGGTTAACGTCCATGTCAAGTTCACGAGTGTTTTCACCGATAACTTGGCCTGCGTACACGTCTTGGTTAGGACCAACGAATAATGTACCGCGGTCTTGAACGGAGTTCAAGCCATATGGTGTAGTTTCGCCATTTTCGAATGCTACCAAGGCACCGCGTGTACGGGAAGGAATTTCGCCTTTGTATGGTGCATAACCATGGAATACATGGTTCATGATACCATTACCTTTTGTAGCTGTTAAGAATTGTGCACGGAAACCGATCAAACCACGTGCAGGAATTACGAATTCCATGCGAAGGTAACCAGCTAACTCAACCATGTTAGTCAATTCAGCTTTACGTTGACCAAGGTTTTCCATTACAGTACCCATGAATTCTTGAGGTACGTCGATAGTCAATGCTTCTAATGGTTCGCACAATTTGTCGTTAATAGTTTTGAAAATTACGCGAGGTTTACCTACTTGTAATTCATAGCCTTCACGACGCATAGTTTCGATCAATACAGCCAAGTGCAATTCGCCACGGCCAGATACTTTAAAAGCATCTGCAGAATCAGTTTCTTCTACCTTCATAGAAACGTTAGTTTCTACTTCGCGGAACAAACGATCACGTAAGTGACGGGATGTAACGAATTCACCTTCGCGACCTGCGAATGGAGAGTTGTTTACAGAGAATACCATAGACAATGTTGGTTCATCGATAGAGATGGATGGCAATGCTTCAGGATTTTCAGCATCTGCTACAGTTTCGCCGATATTGATATCGTCGATACCAGCGAATGCAATGATATCACCCATTTGTGCTTCGTCAGTTTCAACACGGTTCAAGCCATTATATGTATATACGCGTCCAATTTTCGCTTTACGAGTGCTTTCACCCGTCATGATAGCTACTTGTTGGTTAGGTTTCATTTTACCGCGAACGATACGGCCTACTGCGATTTTACCGATAAAGTTATCATAATCAAGTGTAGTAACCATGAATTGAAGAGGACCTTCCAAATCACCTTGTGGTGCAGGAATTTCTTTAATCAATGTTTCAAACAATGGTTCCATATTTACAGCTTCGTCATCCCAGTTAGTTTTAGCCACACCAGCACGAGCAGATGCGTATACTACAGGGAAATCGAGTTGGTCATCATCAGCTTCAAGTTCCATGAACAATTCAAGAACTTCATCTTCAACCTCTTTAACCCGTTGGTCAGGACGGTCGATTTTGTTGATAACAACGATTGGTTTCAATTTTTGTTCTAATGCTTTACGCAAAACGTATTTAGTTTGAGGCATTGGACCTTCGTAAGCATCTACGAGAAGCAATACGCCGTCAACCATGTTAAGTACGCGTTCCACTTCGCCGCCGAAATCAGCATGGCCTGGAGTATCAACGATGTTGATTTTGATGCCATCATGCATAACAGCAGTGTTTTTAGACAAAATAGTAATACCGCGTTCACGTTCCAAGTCGTTTGAGTCCATTACGCGTTCTGCTACCTTTTCATTCTCACGGAACACATGGCTTTGTTTTAATAATGCGTCCACCAAAGTAGTTTTACCATGGTCAACGTGGGCGATAATCGCTACATTACGAAGATTTTCGCGAATCATAAGATCCTCCCTTTAATTCCTTCAGTATATTCTATATCATATAACGCTTGTGAAAGTCGCTATATAGGTATATTCCCAAAATTGGCAACACTTAATTATAACGCAGTCTATAGAAAAAAGTCAAAACAGACGCCTATTCTAATCATGGCAATTTCAACATTTGATTATACTTTTGACTCATCTTAAACCAAAGACTTATTTACGCTCTATCACGCGCTTAGCAGATTTACGCAACAATGGAATTTGTTCATTCGTTAAATGAAAACAAAATTTAGGAATCATCTGTTCTATAATCTCTTCATCAGAGGCTTTCAAAATAAATTCTGGCTGTAGTATAGGTTCCAATTCATCAAGTCCAGGATAGTCTTTCCCGATGCTCCAATCATGATTCTTATTAAATGGGCACGAGTCTTGGCAATTATCACAACCTATAATCCACTCTTCCAACATATCCTCTGTCACACCTTCTGGCATATTCCCATCACCAAAGGTATTGATAAAAGATACACAGGTTAATGGGTTCATTGTAAACGGTGCAGATAAAGATTTCGTTTTACACCCTTGCTGACATAAATCGCAAGTATCTGGACATGGTGGTATCTCTAGATGCTGAATATACTCACAAGACTTATCTATTAAATAGGCTACCAATTCATAATTAGAACCTTTAGGACCATAAAAGAAATTATTTTTCCTATAAATGCCAAGTCCTGCTGCTACGGAAGCGGGGCGTAGCGGAACAACCCCTGCAGGCCTTGCTGTTTCACCGCCAATAAATTGGATATTCTTACTATGCAACCACGTTTCAAAAGATCGTCTTCGTTTGGCTTCAACACCATCTGGGATATTGGCTAATGATAATAGTAAGCCTTTTGCATATCGCTTCTGCAGCGACACAGGAAACTTATAATTTCCAAAATACTCGGTACAAACTACTATAGATTGTGCCCAAGGATAATTATCTTTTAATGCTAGAAAGTCTTTACTATGAGCATATACATCTTCACTTTCAGGTACATCTTTTAAACGCTTCGTTAACCGGTCTTTATAAAAATCAAGTGCATCAAGAGGCACTATACCACAACTGTCATATCCACATGCTAGCGCTTTATCATGAATCTCCTGGGCCAACAAAGTATTCATATCATCGCCTCCTAAACATAGATTAACTATATAGTTATCATACTCTTTTACAGACTATAAAAAAAGATTTCTTATGAATTCATCATACCTAAAAAAGGATAACGGTTCATAAGAAATCTTGTATGAGTATTTTTTGTATTAATCTTCACCAATCATACGTACTTCTGGTTCAAGATGTACACCATGTTGGTCATACACGCGACGTTGTACTTCGGCAATCAAATCGAGTACATCCTTCGCACTAGCACTGCCTGTATTGATAACAAAGCCCGCATGCTTATGGGATACTTGCGCATCTCCTACGGATAAGCCCTTAAGGCCTGTTTGTTCAATCAAGGTTCCTGCAAAATACCCTGGTGGGCGTTTAAAGGTGGATCCTGCACTAGCAAATTCTAAAGGCTGTTTTGACTCGCGTTTCTCTGTAAGCTCATCCATTCTAGCCTTAATAGCATTTTTATCGCCTGGTTTAAGCGTCATAATCACTTCACCAATAACCTCATGATTATCGTGGAATACACTATGACGATACCCAAAATCTAAATGCGATGCATCGTATTCTTTAATATGGCCTTGAAAATCTACAGCTCGTACCGCAGTAACTACATGGCTCATTTCCCCATCATAAGCACCGGCATTCATAAACACGGCCCCCCCTAATGTGCCAGGAATACCAATAGCAAATTCAAGACCGGTCAAGCCATTTTTCCAGGCAAACTCGGATGCATCCTTTAACATATATCCTGAACCAATGCACAAAGTATTATCATTACAGTCCATGATTTGTGTCATATGTCGAACCGATACCACGGCACCGCGAATGCCACCATCCTTCACAAGAATATTGGACCCGCAACCGATAATGGTAACAGGCACATTAAACTCGTGAATCGTGCGAAGAGCAAAGCTTAATTCAGCCATCGTTATAGGTTCAACAAACAAATCAGCAGGACCGCCGATTTTAAACGTCGTATGGTGGCGCAAGTACTCCTCTTCTCGTACACGTGTACTTGGTAATGTTTCTAATAAAGCCGTTTGTAGGGCCTTAATGTTGTGGTTGTTGTTTTTCCCCATGATCTAAAACTTTCATCCCCTCAGTGATTGGTTCGCTAATGATTTTGTAAATATCATTAGATACTTGGCTCCAACGCATTTGCGCTTGCAAATAATTAGCAGCTGCAGTATTTGCTTGAATTTGAGGCATCAATTCCTCTTGTTTCTTTTGCAAATCATCCGCTTCAGGCGCGCCAGATAACTTAGCATATTCCCATTGCATTTGTTGAGCCATAAATGTGCGCACCAATGCAGTTGCTTCTGCGTCAGCTTTTACAGCCTCTTGCGCTTGCATCAACTCTTTATACTCTTCAGATTCACGCATTGCGTGTGCTAGATCATGAGCTTTATCGTAATTCATATTCATTCCCCCTATTGCATACTCTATTCTTTGTGAAAGCTAACTTTCACGGACATCATACATTATTTTACTTATGGCTAATCCAATTGCCTACGTCTTTCAAATCTGGATAATCCAATTGACGCATAGCCTCATAGGCAATGATAGCTACAGAATTAGAAAGATTCAAAGACCGCGCCTCTTCCACCATAGGAATGCGAATACACGTTTCCTCATTACCTTCTAATAAACTTTCAGGTAAGCCTCTAGTTTCAGGACCAAACACGAGCATATCACCGATTTCAAACTTCACATCAGAATGCACATGTTTAGCCTTCGTAGTAGCATAAAAATAACGACGATCAGGATATTTCGCATATAACTCTTCTATATTTTCATGTACCTGTACATCTACCAAATGCCAATAATCAAGGCCCGCCCGTTTAACATGTTTATCATCAATAGAAAAGCCCAATGGTTTGATAAGGTGCAAGGTCATATGATTTGCCGCACAAAGGCGTGCAATATTACCGGTATTACCAGGAATCTCCGGTTCATATAATACAATTTCCATTCTATTCCCTCTATTCTTATATCTATATTATTCTACCGAATCTAAAGTGCGTATTCAAGTAGTGAATTCTATTTTCTCTATTAAGAGTAAAAAGTACGATGCTACTAACCTTATTCACCACTATTGCGAATAAAATGTCCACTCTTACCACCATCTTTTTCAACGAGATAAGTTGGTCCCATAATCATCCCCTTGTCGATAGCCTTACACATATCATACACAGTAAGTAATCCGACTTGAACAGCCGTAAGGGCTTCCATTTCTACACCGGTTTGCCCCATTGTTTTAACCGTAGCCGTAATCTTAACTGCTTTATTGTGTGTATCCGTTGTAAAAGCTAAACTTTCACCATCAACAAGGTGACAATGAACCTCTACCTTCGTAAGCATCAAGGGATGACACAACGGAATGAGATTACTCGTTTGCTTAGCCCCCATAATGGCAGCCAATTGAGCAACGGATAAAACATCGCCCTTCTTCATCGTCCCACCTTGAATGCGCTCAAAAATAGCATCATTAATGGCGATAAAACCTTCTGCTACTGCGATACGATGCGTATGGTCCTTCTCGGACACATCCACCATCCACGCATTACCTTGTTCATCAAAATGTGTTAATTCCATAATATTTCCTTATTTTATGTATAAATGTACATCAATAGTTTTACTTTTTCCATTTCTATTATACAATATAATTAAATTAGTATATATGAGGAAGGAAGTGTTCCTATGAAAACAAAATTAACTTATTTCGGCCATGCGTGCTTTATGTTAACAAACGGTGACGTATCCATGATTTTTGACCCATTCTTAACGGGCAATACATGGGATGTAGCAAAAAAAGAAGATATTAAATGCCAATACATCTTCGTCAGCCATGGTCACGATGATCACTACGGCGATACTGAGTTCATCGCTAAAGCTAACGATGCACTCGTAATCTCTACAGCTGAAGTTGCAGGTAAAGCTGCCGCTGCAGGTTGCCGTACACACGCGATGCACCTTGGCGGTAAATATGACTTTGAATTTGGTTCCGTTCGTATCGTTCCTGCATTCCATGGCTCTGGCGTACCAGGTGGTCACGCAGCAGGTTGCATCGTTAACTTCTTTGGCGACATTGTATACTTCGCAGGCGATACAGCACTCTTTAGCGACATGAAACTACTAAACCGCTTTGGCGATATCGACTACGCACTTCTCCCTATCGGCGATAACTACACAATGGGCGTTGAAGATGCAGCCCTTGCAGCAAGCTATGTAAAAGCTCGCATCTCCATCCCAATTCACTACAAAACATGGCCTGTTATCGACCGTGAACCAGGTGTATTTGCTAGCCTAGTAGAAGGTAAATACAACCAAACTGCAGTTATCATCGATCCAGGGGCATCTATTGAATTAAACAGCTAATCAAGTATAGAACACAAGGAGACACCTTGGCGTCCTTTTTGTTTTTCCTTTAGCACTGGAGAAAGGAATCAATTGCCTCTATCAGCCGACTTTGGCCCTGCGTAGCCCGTAGGGCGTAGTCAGACCCGGCCGGTGGAGGCGGATAGAGGTAATTGATTACGCTTTCTCCGATGTTACTCCTGATTTGCCATGGAAAACCCAGATCGACTGCTCATTCTCACGAATTCGTCGATGTCTTGTGTTTCGTCAACGGCTACGTAGCCCATTTCACGGACTATGCCGTGTGGATTATGTAAGGATAGTTTAGGTTCAGAGCCCGTCAGTACCCAAAGTACTTTGTATCCTTTTGGCACTTCGCGAAGGCGGTCTTCGCCTTTGCCATCCGTAAAGTATACGAGTAAATCTACGTGATGTTGATTAGCTAGAGAAAATACGGGTGAAAAAGACGTAGACCCACGCACATCGAGTCGTGCTTTTACATCCTTCACAGTTTCCATTGTGTAGGTACGACGTACTTCGTTATCACATTCTACAATGGTAATACGATGATTATAGGCATGTACGATTTGTAATACTTGTTCTAACGCATTAGTAAATTCTACATCTGTAATACTACCGCTCATATCAAGGGCTACCCATACATTCGCCTTATGTTGACGTAATGTGCCAGATAATTCCAAACGCTCAGGCTGACGACGATTGCGACGCATCGTCGTTTTTTTTTGTCCGCTAGCCACCTTGCCCATCAACTTTTTAAGATAAAAATACCAAGGTAAAGAACGACGCGTCTTATGGAATGTATCGATAAGACTTTTTACATAACCTTCCATATCTCCTTTTGATGCTTCGTTGATATAGCGTTCCGTAATTTTATCCATTGTTTCTGTATCGATAGAATCGGACTCATCCCATATATCATGGCTTGAATCAGCATTAAACTCCATCGCTACAATTTGACTAGCATCATCGACCGATACAAAGAGGTCTGGTTTTTCCTGCATTGCCTTATCAATGGCCTTTGCGTAGTACTCCAATGTGCGGAATCGCTTTAGTAAAAGTCCATATCTCGCATTTACATTGGCAACGGTTATAGCATCGCGGTCTACATGTTCTAAATAATCGTTTACAACCATATCCATAGCCATGTGAACGGCTTTTTTATTAAACCGTTGACTAAGTTCTTTCACCCGCATCAAATGGGCTGATATGACATGCAATATTTCTCGTTTAATGCCATCTTTCATAACATCTGGCGGTTGTCGTAACATAATGAAAGGATTGACATAGAGCACATAGCCTCCATGTTTGAGGTTTACACCAAAAGCGTTGGTCATATCTAAGCGTACCTGATGCGTCATCTGTAGATAAAAATAGCCAAAGAACTGATCCTCGTCGAGCAATAGACTATTTACATCATGCAAAATATGCCATAACCGTTGTTCATAGCCATCAGCTAGTACGTGTTGTGTCAACACATCGAGGTCCGTGCCTTCGCCATCATACAGTTCCGTTAATCCCTTGCCTATCGTGCCAATATGGCTATCCGACATATTGTGATTTACCATATCTACAGCAATATCTTCTGCCTGTTGTTTATGCACTGGATGTTCATCTACATACGCTTGATAGCGCGCATATAATTGCTCATACAACGCATCCGCATCTCGAGCAATCTGATTACGCTTTCTATGCCATCTATCAAGTTCCTTAATAGCCTCTTCATCATAGAGCCCCGTCTTCTCCCATCCGTCTATATGAGTGAGCAGGTCAGATGCATCCCGAATATCGTCTTTATCTAAATTTCGATTCATAATTTTTACCTGTCATATGCACTTTCACAATTAACGATTGGCTTCAAAAAACGTTTCAATAAAAAGATTATCCTCAATAGCATAGCTATACACATGAGCATATGTGTTGCGTAAATCTTTCATAACAGCAATACGCAAATCACCGGGATACAATGTAATAAACTCGATAAAGTGATGAACTTCTTCTGCATTACTATTGTGATTCAAACGATACAACATATTTTTCGCAGATACATAGAGACGAGTAGGACTTTCACCATTGACACATTCTTGCAAGGACATAATAGCACCCGGCTTATGCACAGCTTCTAACACATCATCAAATGAAATCAATGGCTCTTGTTCAGTTTCAACGAAATTAACAAAGGCCTCCGCAATAAGTTTACCCACATTACCACGGATAACATTTTGGAATACATCGCGGCTATAACCACCTTCCTTATAGATACCATAAATATGAGATATCCGTTCAAAGGAACGCGGTGTTGCATCGATGTCATCTTCATGACGTTGATTCAAATAATCTGGATAAGAGGAGATAAATTCCACGACCTTATCTTCAATGTCTGCGGAAATAGCCCAATCAATCCACTGCATATAATCCGCTTCCATATAAAGCCATACGAAACGGTTTTGTTGTGCCGGGTCCATATCAATCGTCTGATAGTCAAAGGAGTCCTCTGGGTTCATAGCCGCAATGATGCGCACATCATCGCTCAAAATAAATCCATTAATTTCTCGATTCAAAATCAAGTTCATCAATTCTTGTTGCACCGCATGCTCTGCCCGATTGATTTCATCGATAAAGAGCAATACATGTCGACCTGCATTAACGGCCCGTGATACATGTTCCAATGTATGATGCACGGCATACACGGTAGTCTTTATTTCTTTAACCGTACCATTACTATCCTTATGGGATACAGTTTCCACTGTTGGGAGGCCCCCAATTTCCCCTTCTTTTAAAAGATTGCCATCAATGGTGACGAGTTCCCAATCATGAACCGCTGCTACGCGCGCTGCTAGTGATGTTTTACCAATCCCCGTTTCACCGACGAGCAATGGTACTTGATTAGCAGCTAGCACTAATTCTACACTAGCCATTGTATCTGTAAAATTCATTATGACTCCTTCTTAATTAATATAGTAAATACTGGTCGATAGCAATTTTCTTTGCCTCTATAGATCCGTATACATCAACTAATGACAATATATCGATAGGCCATGTTGATTGGCGTCCACCAATGGCAGGATTGCTGACGAGTTCGCGCACATAGCGATCTTCTACAGTAGGGTTTGCAATCATTTCGGTTATAATTTGTCGAACCATATCGACAGTCAAGCCTAATTGTTTTGGTACATACCCAAGTATCAATGTAGAAACCTTCAATAGCTCTACCACTGTATCTAAATCTAGATTCGTAATTTGACGCATAGCCTGCTGATCTTGTAACACGGCGGCTTTCAAAATGTCCAATGACGGATTCTGGATATAACGCAATGCTAGATAATTAGATTTTACAGCCGCCATTTGAGCCCGCTCTGATGGATTGGCAATATATTGCAATGCATCATATTGAGTTTCTACAGCCCTTAACTGTAATTCCTCTGATGGATTTATAATGTATCGAATGGCCCAACCCGATTGGTCTAAAGCAATGCGAATCACTTCATCTGATGGATTTTGAATATACTCAAGAACTGCCCAATCTTGTTTTACCAATGAAATAAGTAAATCGTCACTTGGATTCTCCACATATTGAATGGCCCGAGGCGACTGCGCTAACGCAGTTTCAATCACTCGCTGAGTAGGATTTTTAATGTACTGTAATAGCATCCCATTCTGTTCCACACATACTAGTTGCATACCCTCTGTAGGATTAGGGATATTGCGAATGCCATGAGGATTGTTTGTGAGAGCCGTTATATATTGTTCTTCTGTCATACTACCCTTCATTTCTATCTAAAAAGGCCATACGAATACGCATGACCTATACTGAATTCTATTCTATTATATCATGTTTTTTCGATGTAATTATATTTCTTTCGTATACTAACTACTTAGTTAACTCATCTAAATCAGAATTATTCCCAATTACGAGCAATTTATCGTCTTCTGAAAGTATAGTCGTCGGGTCCGGTGGCACATCGAGACCTGTACTTCTTCTAACCCCTACGGCATTAAGATTATATTGCTCACGCAGTTTAGAATCTTTTAAACAACGCCCTATCATGAAGGGAGGCATGCTGATTTCAATGAGGCTAATATTTTTAGATAGTTGTAAATAATCCATCACATGTTCTCTTGTCAACGATTGAACAAGTCGCAATGCCATATCATACTCAGGATAAATAACCTGATCTACTCCGATTTTTTGAAGCATTTTACCTTGCAGGCTATTTTCTGCCTTACACACAACCTTAGAGATATGCATTTCCTTAAGAAGCATGGATGTCATCAAATTCGCTTGGATATTGCCACCAATAGCTACAATGACCATATCAAATTGACTTAATGCCAATGCTTTAATCGCCTCTTCATCAGTAGTGTCCGCTACGATGGCATGTGTAAGATAGGGAGATATTTTTTGTACAACATCTGGATTGATATCTACGCCTAGCACCTCATGATTCATGGATGCCAACATCTTGGCAATGGTCGTACCGAATCTACCAAGACCTATAACAGCTATTGTTTTTTGTTTCATTATGTACCTCTTTTAGATATATTGTCATCTATCGTTATAACATTACATTCTCTTCTGCATAAGAAATCGGCTTATGCGGCTTTGTCCGTAACGCCCAAGTTCCAATGACGGTCATGACGCCCACACGGCCTGTAAACATGACCAAGATAAGAACCCATTTACTGCTTTCAGATAAATCAGGCGTAATTCCCGTCGTAAGGCCCACTGTACCAAATGCGGACGTAACCTCAAAGAGCAATCGGATAAAGTCGAATGGCTCATCCCATGCTAAATAACACGTAGCTAATAATACCAATAATATGGAAAGGAAAATAATTCCATTCGCCTTAAAAACGGTGACCATAGGTATGCGTCGACCAAATACCTCTACGTCTGAGCGGTTATTGAACAATGTACACGATGCTAAGATTACAACCATAACGGTACTAATTTTAACACCGCCGCCCGTAGAGTTTGGACCAGCACCGATAAACATGAGGATAATACTGACAAACAATGTAATTGGATGCAGTTGACTATAATCAACAGTAGCTATCCCCGCTGTACGCGGTGTTACGGATTGAAAGATGGCAGCCAATACCTTATCCCACATAGGCAAAGGGCCAAAGGTCTTTGGATTAGCCCATTCTACACTGAGGAATATAATAGCGCCTAGCGCAATCAATAGAATCGTACCGATAAGCATAAGTTTGGTATGTAGTTTTAAATCTGCAAATCGTCTCGCCTTGCGATAGGACCATATATCAAAAGCTGCTATATAACCAAAACCACCGATAATGATGAGGGCTATCGTATTAATATTAAATAATACATCACCTACCATTTTATAGGGCAGATTATTGTCAAAAAATATAAATCCTGCATTACAAAATGTAGAAATGGCTTGCATAAATCCTATATAGAGCGAATCATCACCTATATATGGATATAGTTGAATAGCATACAAAATTCCGCCTATACATTCAATGGCCAATGTATAAATAGTTAATTTTTTCGTTACATGGAGAAGTCCCGTCATCCCATCTTGACCTACGTCTTCTGAAAGTAATAGTCGGTTCTTAAGGCCTACACGTTTTCCCAATAGTAAGGCAACAATGGTTGTAAAGGATACAATGCCAAGTCCACCTAATTGGATGAGGATGACCATAACAATCTTACCAAACAAGGACCAATGATAATAAGTATCCACAGTAGCGAGTCCCGTTACGGACACACAAGATACAGCAGTGAAAGCCGCATCAACGAGAGCTGTACCTTGTCCTTGTACACTGGCTATAGGCAACATAAGAAGAAGAGTTCCCACCATCATGACCGCTAAAAAGCTAAGTGCTAGCAATCGATAGGGATTCTGTTGCATATATCGTTGCATATGATGCGGTCTATGTTCTTGCCACATAGGTCTACTCCAATCCAGCTAGGTTGCGTGCTGTTTCTAACGATGGTAACGCACTACGCCCGCCGATGCCCTGTGTATTGAGCGCAGACACAGCAGACGCAAAAATAGCAGCAGATTCTAACTGTTTATGGTCTAAGGATTGTAATATGTCTATAGGCTTTATAAACTCATCATGCAATGCATTTTCTTGGCGAATCGATGCAGCCAGTTTCGATAAGAATGCACCGTGGAAACTATCCCCAGCGCCAGTCGTATCTACTACATGCTCTTGTGGAAATGGTTGACAGCGATACGCCGTTCCATCAGGCCAAACAAAATAACTGCCATTGGCCCCATCGGTAACACAGGCTATTAACACCCCTCGGTCATGAATAACACGACAAGCCTCTTCTAAATTAGTAATCCCGGTGTATTTTTCTGCATAGTCGCGCGCCACAATAACGACATGAGATGATTCGGTAATTGGTTTCATATCATCATCGTATCGTTGAGCACCTCCATCTAGAGAGATAATAGTGCCACTTTGTCGCGCTATATCAATAGCAGCACGCATCAAATGACGATGACGCCCATTGATATGCACGATAGATGCATTTTCTATTAATCCCTGATAATCGCTTAAGAATTCTGGCTCAGGCGCTGTAGATCGTTCAAAAAATACTGCGCGTTCCCCTGTCTTCTGTTTCACAAGAATCGTTGCAGTTCCACTCTTAGCATCCGCATCAACTTGGATGCCCTCTGTATTGACATTATATTTATGAAAGTCCTCTAGAATATAGCGTCCAACCATATCGTCGCCGATACGGTCAATCATTACCGTCCGAGATCCATATTTACCAGCCGTGGCTAGTGCAGTCGCCACAGGACCGCCGCCATCTGTCGTCGACGAGATGGCCTGTTGCACCTCGCGCCCCGTTGGAAAATGATCAACCACGATGAATCGATCTAAGGTACTAGCCCCAATACCAACTATATCTATCACTTCGTTAGGAAATGTATTCATACTAACCTCCTAATACCTTGTATAACTATATGTACAGAATACATTCCGACACATAAAAAGTAAACCCTAGACCACGATATATTCTCGTTAAACTAAATCGTCCAGTTTAAAGAATAGATTGTAATCTAGGGTTTTAATACTAAGATAAAACGTACCTGTCAATGTTTGTAGTTATTTATATGAGAGGTTGTTAGTGATAATTAGGACATCATACGTTCCATCATGTATTCAATTTCATCAGCACTTAAATTGTACATGGCTTGTACCATGCGGTTAGCTGATTCACCAGAGGCACCACTCTTAGCAATTTCCGCTTTCGCTTTCGCAATAAGAGCCTCTTTACGTTGTGCTTCACTGTCTTCATCTGTTGGTACAGAAATATTAGCCTTACCTTGGCCAATACCACGTATCTCTTGATTAGGATTTTCTTTAGATGTAGTCTTCGTATCTTGGGCCGCTACGGATTCTAAGGCAAAGGAGTTTTTGCCCGTTATAATATATTCCATAGCCTCCAATGTACTTTGCGTAATATTAACAGTCCAGAATTCACCAGCTGATGTCAATTTATACAATAAGCCATTATACGAAACTAGGCCTCGTTCTTCCCATAGTTTATACAACCAATTCAATTCATCTAAACGAGAATCCATAGCCACTAATGTATTGATATTCAAATAGCCTTGTTCCAATTGGCTTACTACTTGGTTTACAAATGGCTGCAAATCACTTTGTTTCATAAGTGCCATAAATGGTTTTTCGCCACGGCTTACCATATCTTCATATGGTTTAAGTGCACGATGCAGCATCATACCATAGCCATCAACATTACCGCCAGCGCCACTGCCAAATGGGAACATCGGTACGCCCGCTTTAGCTAAAATATTATATAAACTACGTTCACGGTTATTGGCACTCCAGTGTGCAGCACTTAATCTACGATAAGCACGAGCCTCTAAATAGGTACGTCCAAATTCAAACATATCCCCTTGCATAGCCGTTGTGGCTGCTGGTGGTACCTTACCGCTCGCAATATCACGGTTTAGATCACTCCCATCGAATACATTTAATTGATATAAGTCAGCCCCATCTACACCAGATTTTACTAGGTCAGCTAAATCCTGTTCCCACACTTCCATCGTTTGACCAGGTAAACCATAGATCAAGTCAATAACAACAGAACATTGCCCATATGACTTTAAAGCCGCTAAACGTTCGAGTACCGTTTCTTTTGTATCCAAACGTCCTACCATTTGGCGTACCTTAGTATTAAACGACTGGATACCAATAGACATTCGGTTAACTCCATTATTCATCCATACTTCAAGGTTTTCAGGAATTAAATCATGGATACGGCCTTCTAAGGTTAATTCATAGTCATTAGAGAGTGGTAAGTATTCCTTAATCGCTTTTAATAAACGCTCTGAATTTGCTGGAGATAGGGAAGTCGGTGTACCACCACCAATAAATACAGCGTGGATAAGCCCATCCTTTAAGCGTGGACTTTCACTAGCCAGCTTAATTTCCCCAACGAGGCCATCAATATATTTATCTTCAATACTTTGACTTGTACCATTTTGGAAGAATCCACAATATGTACATTTTGTCTTACAAAATGGAATATGTATATAAGCACACTGCATTTGCCCCTTCTTAGGAGTACCACGCATTACAGTGTCCCATACAGATTGCGATTCCTTCGGTGAAATTAAAGTACCATTAAGGCCGGCGTGAACAACGCGCTTATGAGGAAAGGCGCCACTCATAGGATTATCACAGGCCAATCCTAGTTGCAGATTCCGTTGTTTTTCTGGAATCGATTCAAAAAAACTCGCTAAACTCATACGTTTCCCCTTTCACTCATTAGCCTTGCAACTTTGCAAGCACAGATTTAGCAAAGTCTTTGGCATTTGCAAAATCTTGTTCATCAGGATGCGTTTCTGCTGCTTTATGCAATGCATCACGTTCAGGGCTTTGGCCATGAGCAGATCCTGGTGGGAACATTTTGTACATCATCTCAATAACCTTAGGGTCGATTTTACCTTGGCATACAAAACCATCTACAAGAGATTCTTTATTAGGCAATAAGGCAGATGCCTTTTCAATGCTTTCACGAGCATGATCAGAATCGGCATACATACCTAGTGTAGCAAAGAATACTACATGTTTATTTGTAAGGGTTTCAATCAACTTAGCCGCTTCTTTATTAGCTGTGCCACGATCTACCCAGAAACCTACAAATACCGTATCGTAATCCCCTAGATTAGTAGGTGCCTCTTTTATTGGTACACAAGGTGTACCCTCAGGCATAACAGAAGCCATCGCCTCTGCTACGCTTTTTGTATTCCCTGTGAGGGAAGAATATAAAATAATAGTACCCATGTTAGTCTCCTTACATTATATATAATTAATCATCGTCATCTGTACCTTCGGATAGATCAAATCGTACAGGAACAGTTACAGGTTGGATGTCGTCTGTTGGATTTGGATATGGTAATGCACGATTTACCGCAGCCATAGCCTCTTCTCTCAATAATGGATCATCGCCTGAGCTAACATATTGTTCAACGGCATTACCATTTGTATCAATACGTACAAATACATAAATTGTTTCATGAACTTCTCTATGTTGACGAATGTATTGTTGAGGAATTACCTTTTGATTGTTTACTGCCTTATAAAAGCCTTGTTCATCAAAAGCGACATGAGCTCGACCATGACCACTGCCAGAGCCTTTGCCCGTACCAGAGCCTTCACCTTCGCCCTGTCCATCACCAACGCCCGTTCCTGTACCAGTACCATGGCCGCCACCTTCGCCGCCACCAGAGCCTGGACCATTACCGGCACCACCGTTTTCACCAGATACATTTGATGTATTTTCACTACCCTTACTTGGGACATCTACCGCATCAGGAATGTCCGTCGCTGTAGATGGTTCTACATTCGCTACTACAGCCTTTGTTCTTGCCGCCACTTCATCTGCAGACAATGGTTTTGGGAATAGAGATGACCTATCACCGCCGCCACCACCAGCGTGACCACTACCGCCATCATCGAGCACACTTTGGGTGAGATCGACTTCATAGGTTTCCTGCTCTTGAATAGCAGGAACGACTACGAAAAAGATAACGGCAATAAAGAGAATGATTAGATGAACTACGGCGGATATTATGGCTGCTTTTTTCCATGATATGCCTAATCCCATAGTTATCCTTTCTGTTCTGCTGCAATAGCTAAGCGTTTAACGCCAGCTTGTTTAAGCATGTCCATAATTGCTACTACTTGTCCGTGAGCGGAGCGTTTATCCGCTTGTAATATAACACTAGCATTCGGATTTTGTGCAATTCGTTCTTTCACCATTGCTTCTGCCGCATCAATGCTCATTGGAACATTATCAATCGTAATATGCCCCTCTGCATCGAGTGTAAGTACCACCGGTAATTGAGCCGGTGCAGAGGCAGTTGTAGCCTGTGGCAACTGTACAGACAAAGCCTTTTGGGCAATTGTTTGCAAGCTATTCATCATGAAGAACACCAATAAGAAGAATATGATATCAATCATAGGGATAATCATGAATTCAGGCTTGGATTTCATACGAAAACTTTGTAAATTCATAGTTATTTCCACCCTTCTCGTTTTGCGGTAATGATGTTAACACACATATTTTCAATTTGGTTAATAATAGAGTCCAAACGATGGCTAAAGAAGGTATACACGATAAAGGCCATAATGGCTACACATAGGCCAGATGCCGTTGCGATGAGGGCTTCCCCTACACCACCAGTAATGGCAGATGCACCAGAACCAGCATCGAGGATACTAAAGGAACCAATCATACCTGTTACAGTACCAAGTAGGCCCAACAATGGGGAAATTGTAACGGTTGCACTTAAGTAATCCATATATTTTCTAAAACCTACTGCATCAACCCCCATTTGATCAGAGAATGCCGTTTTCATACCGTCTTCAGTAGCACCATTTTTCAAACCAGCTTCAGCAATACGGCTAGCAATGGATGGGTTTTCTTTAATTATCTTTTCAATTTCATCCCATTTTTGTAATTTTGCATACTCGTTAACCGCATGAGTCACTATATAGGTTTTCCCTGCATATTTACGATAGTAGAAAGCGCGTTCTACGGCGATAGCAATAACCATAAGAGACAAGAATAATAACGGATACATTACATATCCGCCACTATGAAACAAGTGAATGACATAATTTAGATTTTCCATACTAATAAACCTTTCTGTCTGTTTACAGACTGCACATTAGAACCTGTATGTTCCTTGAATTCTTGCATAATCGCCTAACTTAAAGCTTTCATTACCATATAAAGTATCTCGTTTATTTGTGCCTTTCGCATCAAATGTATAGAATGCTTCAAGGAGTAAATCCTTGCGCGGTACATACCCGGCGCCGAATGTAAAGCTGCGGATACCATCGAGGTAACGATCCGGTACAGCACCTGTACCATTACCCCCGAGGAATGAGCCATGAGCAAAATATTTATAATCGATGAATGCATTCCAAGATTTTGGAACATCGATATCAGTACGACCAATGTCGAGGCGAGCCATCCAGAAATGAGGTGTACCGCCCATTTGGTGACCTTTTACAGTAAAGTCTGCGGTTCCACGTTCATGGTCATATACAGTATTACCATTCATGTAGCGACCAAATTTCGATCTATTTTGACCATAATCTACAGTAAGTACTGCACTTTCACCGATTTGATATTTAGCGCCAATGCCAAATACATTAGCTATATTGGAGAAGCTTTGTTCATCATTGCCATTGCCATTGGCATTTAAGAATGTACGTTTACTACCATTAAAGGAGCGTAGGTACCATGCTTGTAGGCCAAGACGATCTCCAATTTGTTTCTTCACTTGAACAAACGCTGCCGTTTCAATAGGTGGAATTGTATCTTTTTCAAGAACTACACCTTCTGTTTGAATAATATTACCGATGATTTTACCAATCGCTTCACGTGGTAATTTATTTTCAGACTCTGCATCATGCACAACATTTTCAAGATTATACATATAGTTATACATTGCATTTGGCATGCCCCAACCATAATAAGAACCACCTTCACCATAATCGCTATAGGACATTGTAAAGTTCTTCTTATATAAGGCATCTTTAGCATCATAATCACTAAATACATATTTACCACTATCATATTTATAAGTCTTAGCACCTAAGAAACCAGTAAATTCGTAATCACTAGATGGTTGACCATAGTAATCATAAGATCTCTTAAATGTACCATCAGCTTGTTTTACCCAAACCTCATCAAGTGAACCATTATTATAATTCTTCCAATTATCTGTAGCATTATATTTAGCAATTTCTGAAATGGATTGATTAATCTCATTACCATGTTTATCAACATAACCCTTAGGATTCACCAAAGCTTCTTTATTATCAGTAGGTACGATAAGTCCTTTAGCCTTATCTTTTAGATATTCAGGGTATAACGGAGAGTTCACATTATACATAAGATCACCAGTCTTATAGAGTTTTTCCCCTGTTTTCTTATTAGTAATTTCGTACATTGTATATCCACCAGATGGAATATCGAGGGAGAATTTCTTCTCAGCCATCTCTGTAGGATACGCTTTTGTAAGAATATCTTGTAAACGACTCATAACTTGAGCTTGTTTTTGTTGTATTTCTGCTAACTTAGCATTAGCCTTTTCAACTTCTTGATCGCGGTTTGGATTACTCCATTTTAGATTTAATGTAGCCTTATAAGCTTCATATTCATCTTGCAAATCTTTAAGTTGTTGATAGAAATAAATACTATCCGTCTTACCTTTATAGGTGGACTCATAAATACCCGTAGGACTATCTGGTGCTGGAGCATCTTCCGAAGCTTTTGCCTCACCATCAGAGCCCGTTTTAGTTGCATTATTAATATCATATGGGTAATCATCACGGTTAATACCAATCAACTCTGCTGCTGTTGGCGGTCTAGTAATCACTTCATGTACCACATGAGTATACGCAGAATCGCTAATACCAGTGCTATGTTTAAAGCTACCGACACCAACGCGAACTTGTGTATCATTGCCATTCCATACGGCACGAGCCCCATCATAGGACTGACCAAACCAATACCCACTTGCCCCCATAGGTTCATTCAAGCGTCCTACGGAGATATCCCATTTTTTAATACGTCTAGTAAGATCAACCGTATCAAGGCGTTGATGGTTAAATCCTTTCGACTCAGATTTAGTCCAACTTGTATCAACGCCGCTCATACCCGTCATGCTACCGATAACGGAGAGATTTGTGAATGGGTTAATGCGAGCATCAAAACCAAGTCGAATGCGTTGTTCAAAACTATGGCGATTAGAATCGTACATATTCGTTTTCGCAGAACCGATGGCTGAATTAGAGCGGAATGGAGATTGTGGACGATTGGTGCCGTCGTGAGACATCCAGCGTGCACGATAATCTCCGATAAATGTGACGCCACGTTCCTTAGTCGTATCAAAATCAGGACGAATAAAGTCAGTTAGTTTAACAACTTCGGATATATTTTGTACGCCACCTTCATTACCGACTGCTACATTAGTTACGCTACCATTTGCATCAATAGCTTTATTACCATCTTTTCCGATTGGCGTAGTCTTAGCATCGCCGCCACCAAACTTAAGATTAACGCCGATACGATATACCCGTTCTTGCGTTGCTCGGTCATCATCTCGATGATTAAAGATATTATTAATACCAAAGTACATCATGGCATTCTTGTTAAATCGTTTTTGGACCATCAGATTCCAAATGCCAAATGTTTTCTTTTGGTAAACTTGCTTTTTGTACACACCTGCATCACCGGATAAAATATCTGGCCAGTAGTTACCACCGTTGTTCAATGTGTTACTATCCAGCATATTGATGTAGTAATCACCCCAAATGGAGCCATTCCAACCAGTTTTTGGATTATCATAAGTTACACCAATATCTACCTTATGCACTGGTTTATCCAATAATTGCCGAGGCATCGTTGGATCGCTCTTATTAATAGCATGCAAATAGGTATATCCTAATTTACCGGACCAATATTTACCAAATTTTTGTTGCACTTCCGCTTGAAGGCCTGTGATTTCAGCCATACCGATGTTTTTAAAGCTGTAAATCATATCTGGGGCACGTTGGTATTTTGCATCCCCTTTCAAATATGGTGCAAAGTCTTGGAATTCACCGGTAAAGTAAACCGACATATAGTTCTTGATGCGGTTATGGAATATACCAACACGAGCATAGGTGTTTTTATTTTCACCTTCTAAGCTCATATCAAAATTGAGCGATTTTTCAGGTTTTAAATTTGGATTACCTGCCCAATACCAACCGAGTTTTGCCACACCAATACCTACCGGATTAGATGCATACATTTCCCAGTTATACCATAGTTCGCCCATACCAGGTTCAGTATAACCAGTGCCGACATTAGCCTTAAACCGACGATGAGGATTGCCTTTCACATTATAGGTCATCCCCATGGAGGCGGATAAATTAGAACCAAACAAACTGCTATTATCTAGTCGGATAATAGGAACAAATGTAAGGTTTTTATTCACTTGCCAAGTATCAGAGATATAAGCATTCATCTTACGAATCGTGCCTTGACCAGTAGTCAAGCGTTGATCGCGATTACGGTACTCTTCCAAGAAAGCCTTACCATTTAGCTTAGGTGCTTTCTTACGCATTTCTAGATCACTGGACTCGCCATACTTAAAGTAGTCACCTACGATGTTTGCACGATGTGCCGCCATTTCAGGATTTTCCGATTTCAACCGATTTTCCAAAGCATAATATCGCTTCTTAAATTCATCCGTTACGGGTTGATTATTCGGCGATGTGCTTGACCATTCACTAAGTCTGCTTTCCGATAAACCATAATTCACATAATCATCGTATGTAATCCCTGGCTTCTGAGCATCGGTTTCTGCACCGTAATATTCATAATCCATATCCCATTGAGGCATACCGCTACTGGATTTTATGAATTTATAATCATGAATATGGGAGTATACCTTAACGCTGTTATCCCCTTTTTTACGCACAAGACGATCTAGCTTATCGACAAGTAAGCTCTTATCATAAGCCCATGGGTCGATGTACATGGTACTCGTATTGGGGGAACTCTTTAAACGGCTACCAGAACCTTCTTCTCGAGCGTAGCTGACCCCATAACTAAGACGATGCTTATTATTAAGCTGCGTATTCGCATTGAGCCGAATATCTAGTTGACGATGGTCGATATTATCGATATATCGTAACTCATTAGAACCTTCATAAGATGATCGTCCCGTATAATTGATAAGCGCTACGTCATCTTCTTTAATGCGAGAGTAGTTTGTTTCTACGGTCCAATCGCTTTTACCGGCTTTAGCATTCCATGAAAGATTAATCGTATTACGATTAGCAGTACGTTTAAAATGTTGTTGTGGTTCTAAATCAGAATCAGAGTGCTTAATATCCCGTACAAGATCTTCTGTATATCGGTTTAAACGCATTTCAAATTTATTATTTTTATTAGCCTCATAAGTTGCCACAAGACCAATATCAGAGGCATCACCATAATAGCGAAGCACATTAGGCTTAAAGTTATGTTTTGCATAATCAAAGCCCATACCTGATGCACGGCGTTTAACCGATGCAAGGACAGGCATTAAATCGCGTTTACTACCAGATAAGCCAACCTTTAATTTTCCCATCTGCCCCGAATCAGCTCGAATATAAAAGTTTTGGAACGGGAATAAATCGCCATCACTTTTACGGCGCAGCCCTTCGGCATTCACTTGCAATGTTGGTTTCTTAAGAGCTTTCTTAGTGATGATGTTAACGACACCACCTACCGCATCAGAACCATATTTAGCACTTGCTGCACCTTGAATAACCTCGATGCGTTCTACATTTTCGGCACCTAGCCGTTGTACTTCATCCGCTGCACCAGAATACTTATCAAAATCACCCAATACTGGTTGACCATCCACAAGAATCAATGTATGACGAGCCTCTGCACCGCGAATAGATACACCTACACGTCCCATGGCATCAACGGTTCTAGACACACCCGTTTGGGTAAATATAATATCTTCGACGGACTTCGCCTGCTTCTTCTCAATCTCTTTTTTGGTAATGATTTGCACTTGCTGTGGATTTAACTTTGCTTCTTCCTCTGCCCATGTGCCTTGTACATGAACTACATCTGTCGTAACAGCTGCATTATCCGCCATAACGACGAGAGGTGCATTTAGCCATAATGCAACCGCACTAGATAGGACTAAATAGCGTTTTGTACGTTCCCATCGATTCACTGTTTCCTCCTCTTATAATCTTATTCAACTATATGCATCATTACAATTAGCAATAAAAAATACACTTTACCAACAGTAATGACATTGAAAATCATTTACGCTTAATATGTTAGCAAAGTGTATTATGTATATCTACTCCGAAAAGACCAAAATTATACGATTTTGATACTTTTGTTAGATATAGTTAAACAATATGTAATTATACCCTACGATAATCACTCGGTGTCATACCGACAAAGTCCTTAAAGGTACTTGTAAATTTACTACCGTTTTCATAACCTACGGCATTGGCAATTTGTAAGATGGATTCATCCGTTTCTTGTAGTAAACGTTTCGCCTCATTAAGACGGCACTCTTTGATGAATTGATGAATTGTCACACCATATACACCCTTAAAGCAACGCTTTAAGGTTGATGCAGGGACATCAAAGTCACGAGATAAATCATCTATAGTAATGCGTTTAACAAAATTCTTAGACAAATATTTACTTACCGCTTTTACAATATCTACCTGTTGCTTTCGGTAACTTCCTCGTTTTTCATAGGAGTCTGTAGAAATTACAGATAACAATAAAAATATTTCTACAATCTTGAGCTTAAAATAATGAAATCTAATAGGATCTGGCACATTATATAAACTGGAAAAAATTTGGCGAACCGACTCGGTTTCCTCCATCATCATACCAAAGTCTGTATTTTCACAAAATCGATTGGCTATGGCAACCAAATCAATCGGTGTATCAGCTATCAAGGTATCTAATACATGCTGTGCTCGTTCTACATCTACTAATAGAACAATTCCCTTGAACGATTTTGTAGGGAAGTAATTTTCATGTTGATAGTCGGCCCTGATATGCCATCCTAACGACATATCTCCGGGGCCCATATACAAGTATTCTCCAGATGCAAACTTGCATTCAATACGTCCCTCTTCACAATGATTAATTGCAAAGGTCTTTGTATGAGATTTGGCGAAAAATTGAATCGTTTCACGCTTTACATCAAGGAATAGTAAATCAATACCGTCAAATACGGTATGTCTAGCCATGCATACCCCTGACTGTAATTTCATATGAGCATGTGGATTCATAGTATCACCATATATATAAATATTATAAACAATACATTATATATTAAGTATTTTGAGATTAATTGTCAAATTCATTTTTGTAATAATTCATGTGATTTTTATTAAAATACAAGCAATATATTCATTTACTCTATATAATGGAATCCTCTAATATGAAAAAAGTCCCTCGTATTAAAGTATTCTCTAATACGAGGGATCTAGTATATAGCTAGCTATTTTTTTGTTTGAACTACAAATAATAATGCTATAACATGAGCAATCCATACGACTGCCATGATGATAAGGGCTATAGGAATATTCCTAGAAAAATAAGCACCTATTAGCATGATTGTAGTTACAGAAGCTAAAATGGACAACTTTGCCCGCAACGTCAATGCTTTATCGCGTTCATACGCACCAACTGTCTTTTTATATAATTGGGACTCCAAAAACATTCTGTGAAAGCGTTCAGATCCACGAGCTAAACAAAATAAGGTAAGCATATAAAAAGGAACTGTTGGCAATATTGGTAATACGATACCTGCTGTGCCAAGGCCAAAACTTATAGCGCCAATGGTCAAGAATATATATCGAATTACTATATTACTATGTTGCTCAGTTGTTTTCATTACTCCTCTTCTACGTAATTAATAACTTTCCCTTTTGTTTTAATGAAGTTAGGAATAATAAGAACAAGGGCTGCAATAACAACAACGCCATAAATACCAGCCATGCCAATCCATTCGAAGGCATTACCTAATACGAGGCCCATTACAGCAAAGTCTGCGTCACCAAATGTTGTGTTTTGAAAACCTAATTGGCCAAGAACTGGCAATGCTAATGCTGGCAAGAATGTAATAGCCAAACCATTAAGGAATGCGCCTACAGCTGCACCACGGCGACCACCGGTAGCATTACCATAGATACCTGCTGTTGCACCGCAGAAGAAGTGAGGTACAAGACCAGGAATGATGAGTACGCCACCTACAGCACCTAGAATAAGCATACCGATGATACCGCCGATAAAGGAGCTAATAAAGCCTAATACAACGGCTGTTGGCGCATAGGTAAAGAATACGGCACAGTCTACCGCTGGAATTGCATTAGGAATGATTTTTGTAGCGATACCTTGGAATGCTGGAATCAAATCACCCAAGATCATACGAACGCCAGAATATACAATAGCTACGCCTACGGCAAAGTTCATAGCACTCATAACAGCAAATAAGTATGGACTCATAGAACCGGATAAAGTTGCTACGAATTCAGAACCCGCTGCAATAGCAGCAATCAAATAAAATACGATCATAGTCAAGGCAGTAGATAATGTGGAGTCACGTAAGAAGCCCCATTTTTCAGGAATTTCAATATCTTCTGTACTTTCCTCTGCCTTACCTACGTATTTTGCTACCCATGCAGATAGATAGTAACCTAAACTACCAAAGTGGCCCAATGCGATTTCATCGCCATCGGTAACTTTAGAAGTATAACTTTGACCGATAGCTGGAGAAATAGCGGACCAAGCGCCCATTAAGAAGCCACCTACAAGAATCAATTCAATACCGGATAAACCTGCAGTACCAAGCACGGCAGACATTAAGCAAGCCATAAATAAACTGTGGTGACCTGTAAGGAATACATACTTAAATTTGGTGAAACGAGCAATTAATAAGTTCATCAATAATCCTACAACGAGGATAGACATCGTTTCAACACCAAGCACCTTTTGTGCTACCGCGACGATAGCTTCATTATTTGGTACAACACCGGTAATATGGAATCCGTGTTCAATCATTTTTCCAAGTGGATCAAGATTGCTAACGATAACACCAGCACCAGCAGCAAGCATTAAATAACCGAGAATTGGCTTTAACGTACCAGTCATAATCTTATGAAATGGTCGTTTCAAAGCGATTAAACCAACGCAGGACATAATACCAATCAACAACGCTGGCTGACTCAATACATCTCGTAAGAATTCTAATATCATTTCCATAGAATTATCTCCCCTATGAGTTACTTAGCGATTTGTTGTAATCGTTCCAAAATATCTTCTTTAATTTTCTTTTTATTAATATAGCTACGTACAATAGCTACATCCTTGTCCTCAAATTGTTCTGCCAATTCCTTTACAGTAACAATTAAATCTGCCTTGCGACCTTGAGCCGCATTAAAATCGATTGATTCTACTTGTGCTTCGATATTATTTTCAGCACAAATTTCTTCAATTTTCATTTTTAACATCAAACTAGAACCGATGCCATTACCACATACTGTTAAAATAGAAATCATAGTCCACCTCCAAAATTACGCTCCATCAAGATGTTCTGCTAAAAAGGCTTGTACATCTTCAATGCTTTCAAAATTTACCGCTGCATCAAGGAACTCTTCATCCTCAAATAGGGTTGCAATATCGGTAAGCAATTGAATATGTTCATCTTTATTCGGCGCACATAAAAATACCGCTACTGATACAGGATCATTTTCTGGGCTACCAAAATCGATAGGTTTTTCTAACGTTACCAGAGCCGTACCTACTTGCTTAGCCCCCATTTCTGGGCGTGCATGAGGCATAGCAAGACCCGGTGCCAATACGATGTACGGCCCCATGTCACGAACTACGTCAATCATAGCCTCTGTATATGTAGGTTCTATAAAACCAGCATCGACCATGAGCTGACCACCGTGGCGAATCACATCTTCCCATGTCTCAGCAGGATAATGGAACGATACATTATCCTCTGATAATAAATCTTGTAACAAGCTAACACCTCCTATACTCACAACTTGTATACTCATATTATAACTAGGTATAGTTAAAATGCCTATACCTTATGTAGTTATTTACCAAAAAAAGTTAGACCCCAAAAGGGTCTAACTTTCGCTTATTCACATGGCATATATAAGAGTTGCTATTATTGGAAGAGTACAAAAAAGATATTTTATATACATACACCATGTCAATATTTAGTTATTCAAGTACTCTAAGTGTTGCTTATTAGATGCATCTGTACGCGTTCTAATAGCCTCTACTAATGGTTTCAGGATTTGATATTCCTCATCTGTCAAACGAAACGAGCGACATTCGCGTTTATACATACGAGGTCTACGACCAGAACCTTCTCTCTGTCCGCCCCATGTCATTAACATCTACCTCTTGCTAAGAACAACCATATCATCGTCTTACAATAACTAGTATATGCTGTTTTATACAAGATTTCAAGATTTTTATTCACAATGACAATAATTAATGATTTGCTTCAGCAGCCGCTTTTGCAGCTTCTGCTGCTTTTTTCAAGTTAGGCACAGATGTAGGACATGTAGCAGGTGTACATGCACCATTAGGGCCTAAATCTTCAGAGCGGTTTACAAATGTAGTATGCAACATATGATGTGCTTTGTGGCTCATAGGTTTGCCATCAAAGAACTCAGCATATAATTTTTGGATATCTGGATTATCACAAGAAGACTTAATCGCCACTTCGCTATCGCGCGTATACAAGGATGCAATACGAGCTTCACGAGCTTTATCAGCCATAGGTAATTTAACGCGTGGTTGACCACCACCACCGATACAGCCGCCGCGGCAAGCCATAACTTCGATGAAATCATAATGGATGTTTTCTGCGCGCATGCGTTCAATGAATTTACGCAAGTTGCCAGTGCCATGAACAGCCGCTACATGTAATGTTTTATCACCAATCACAACATCAGCTTCACGAGCACCATCCATACCGCGAATTGCTTCGAATGGAATCAATGTGCTAGGTGCATCTTCACCTGTTACGAGCTTATAAGCAGTACGTATAGCTGATTCCATAACACCACCAGTATTACCGAAGATGATGCCGCCACCGGATGCTTCACCCATCAATGGATCAAATTTGGAGTCTTCCAATTCATCAAAGTTAATTTCTTCTGCACGCAACCATTTAGCAAGTTCACGTGTAGTAATACAGTAATCTGTATCGCGCATTTCTGGCGCATCCCAGTATTCTGCGGAGGAATTCATTTCATCGCGACGAATTTCAAACTTTTTAGCAGAACAAGGTGTTACTGCTACTGCTACCATTTGTTTTGCGTCGATGCCCATTTTTTCAGCAAAATATGTTTTTTGCGTAGGTGCTTGCATCGCAATTGGACTCTTTGCAGTAGATAAGTTTGGTAAAAATTCTGGGTAGAATGTTTCAGCAAATTTTACCCAAGCAGGACAGCAAGATGTGAATTGAGGCAATTCACCACTGCCATTAAGAACACGTTCAACTAACTCAGATGCTTCTTCCATGATAGTCATATCAGCACCAAAGTTTGTATCAAGTACATAGTCACCGCCAAGTTTACGAAGGGCTGCAACCATTTTGCCTTCTACAAAAGTACCCGCTTCCATGCCGAATTCTTCGCCTAAACCAACGCGCACAGCTGGTGCTGTTTGGAATACAACGATTTTGTTAGGATCTGCAATAGCAGCCTTAACTTCATTGATTTCAGAACGTTCGTTAATGGAATCAAATGGACAAATAGATGCACATTGACCGCAATGAATACAAATCGGATGATCTCCATTAGTTGTCAAATCATAATAGTCGAATACGCCCATATCAACAGCGCATGCTTTACGGCATAAAGAACAGTTTTTACATTTAGATAAATCTTGCACAATGGCAATATTGCCTTCTTCAATAGGCACACGACGATCTAAAAATTCGTACTTACTCATGTTTCCTCCTACTTAGGTAACGTTGTTATCGTTAATCGATGAAATTATACTACAAAATGTGATTTTTATCAATGATGCTGAAACTAATTCCTATGCATATCAGGTATTAAAAAATCGCATAAAATAAAGATTTATAGACGTTCTTCTAACTCCATCCATCGTTCAGTCAATGTATCGATTTGAGCTTGTGTCTCTTCTCGTTCAGCCATGAGGGTCTGCATTTTTTCATAGTCCGTACCCGCTTTGCTAATCATGACATCCAGCCCTTTAACAAGATGTTCTAGTTTTGGCAATTCCTCCATAATCGATGCATATTCTGCCTCTTCAGCCTTATTAAGGCCTTTCTTTACAGGACTTTGTGTGCGACTTGATTCAGTACTAGAGGCTGTACCAATTGTGTCCATAGAATCAGATTCAGCCTCAGTTCTATGCGCGGTAGCACTCTGTTGTTCAGGCACATAGAATGGGGAATTATTACTTTCACCAATGTCAGCCTTATAGTCAGAATAAGATCCGTGAACGATATCGATGTGACCATTGCCTGTAAATACAAATAATTTATCTACCACGCGGTCTAGGAAATAGCGATCATGGCACACGGTTATGATAACGCCACTGAAGGAATCAAGAAAATCCTCTAATACCTCTAGTGTAGGGATATCTAAGTCATTAGTCGGTTCATCCAAGAGAAGTACATTAGGCGCACTCATAAGCAATTTTAAAAGGTACAATCTACGACGCTCACCACCGGATAATTTACGAATAGGCACACCATGTAATTCAGGGGTGAATAAAAAGCGTTCCAAAATTTGACCTGCACTTAACGTTGTGCCATCACCAAGCGACATATACGAATGGTCCTCTTTTATATAATCAAGGACACGCATATTTTCATCAAATTCAGGCAATTCCTGTTTAAAGTGTGCAATGCGAACAGTCTCACCTTTGCCAATAGTTCCTGATACTGGCTCATAGGTGCCATCAAGGATTTTCATAAATGTTGATTTACCAACCCCATTGGGACCTACGATACCGATGCGGTCATGACGCACCACATGATAGGTGAAATCATAAACCATAGGACGTCCATCAAAATCAAAGGATAAATGTTCAATATCAAAAATAGTCTTGCCCAATCGAGTCTTTAAGGCAATCGGATCCATTTGATCAGAACGTCTAGTTTTCTCCATATTTTTAAGCGTTTCATACCGTTGTAAACGGGCCTTTTGTTTTGTACTACGAGCTTGCGCACCACGGCGAACCCATTCAATTTCCCGCTTTAAAAATTGACGCCGTTTTTCCTCGGTTGCAGCTTGACGTGCCTCACGGTCTGCTTTCAATTCAATAAATTTTTCATAATTCCCTTCGTACTCATACATATGGCGATTGGATAATTCCAAAATACCATTACATACAGAATCTAAGAAATATCTATCATGAGTACTAATCAACAAGCCACCTTGCCGATTGCTTAAATATGTTTCGAGCCACTCGATGCTATCTTCATCTAAATGGTTTGTCGGTTCATCTAAGAGGAGTAAATCACAAGGGTATAATAAGGCCTGTCCTAACGCTAATCGACGTTTTTGACCACCCGATAATAGGCTAACTGACATATTGACATCGTGAAAGCCCAATTTACTCAAAATAATACGCGCCTCTTGCTCTACTTGCCATCCATCTTGGGTATCCATTTCTTCTAAGCACTGCATATAATGGCGCTCAATACGTTCATCAGATACGCCCTGTTCTTGTATATAATGGTAATCGCGACTGGCCTTGTCAAATCGTTTTACCATTTGTAATCGCGGATGGTCACCATCTAAAATGGCTTCCAATAAGGTATTACCTTCATCAAAACTTGGCGTTTGTGCTAAATAATGGATGGTAGCCTTGCCATTGCGCTCAATAGTACCCTTATCACACTCCATCTGGCCTGTTAAAGTCTTTAAAAATGTTGATTTACCAGTTCCATTGATTCCCACAAGTCCCAATCGTTTTTGATTTGTAAATGTTATGGACACATCGGTAAATAACAATCGTGTACCATACGATTTCTCTATATTCTGTAAACTAATTACATTCATTCCCGTACTCCTCTATTATCATTATGTTATTTATTATACTACAGATTTTCATTGACAGTCATACACCGCATCAGTAGAATACAGATAGATAACTAGACAGTAATCCAACATGATAAGTACATACTATTAGGAGGTTCTCATGGCAACAGATGCAATATTAGATTTTTATGATGCTCTAGATTTTGAAATTATCGACTTTGATGGTTATGATACACTTTTTGTTGAACTACTAGACGATGGTACTTATGCAACTGTATCCGACGACGATGGTCATATGCCAGATACACTTGATACGCCAATCGTATTCAATGTATATGACGATACCGATTCATTCCAATGGAGTGTAAGCCTTAATGATTCTCATCAATTGCAAGCACTACTCGAAGAACATACTTCAACAGAAGATTTCTTAAACGTATTACAAACGATTCGTACAAAAAACATTGAAAACTATCAATAATTTCGTGCGCAAATAAGAAAAAGGTCATCCCCAAGCTAATGGTTACCTAATCCATACATATGGTAGGTAAATTAGTTTCGGGGATGACCTTTTTATTTATAGTGTTTCTAACTCGCACTTAGTAGAAAATGCATCCGTTTTTGTATCGAGAATATGAATGAGTTCGTTTACGATATTAGCAGCACCATCGACATGCCAAGCACGTGCTTGTTCAGACATTTGTTGTAACCGTGGCGGATTGATTAACAACGCAGCCACTACGTCCTCTAGATTATGTATATCTCTAGCCCAACGTGCACAACCTCGCTCCTCTAATAGCTCCGCATTAGCCTCTTCTTGACCAGGGATAGCATTAAAGAATACCATAGGTAGACCAATGGTAACAGCCTCCATACAGGTTAACGCACCAGGTTTTGTGACGAGCATGGTCGCTGAGTGCATTAACTCAGAAATATTAGATGTATATCCGTATACGGTGGTTTTCGTTTTCATCCGTACACTAAGATTTACCAAAGACTCATAAAGCGATGTATTCTGCCCTGCTACGACAGTAATCTCATCAATACCATTGACCGCATCTAAATGTTGAAGTGCAATCTCTAATGAACCTAGGCCTAATCCTCCCCCCATAACGAGAACCTTAACAGGTGATTTCATTTCATAGTGATCAATGGCATCCTTAAAGAATGATCTACGAACCGGAATACCGGACACATGGATTTTATTCTGCTCAATACCGACGGCCGTCATTTCTCCTACCATGTCCTCTGTAGCGACAAAATAGGTATCTACTTGAGGGTAAATCCAGAATTGATGACTACTGAAATCCGTTAGGATGGCCACTAACGGGACATCAATATGGCCTTGGCGTTTCAAAATACAGGCGGCCCCACACGGAAATGGATGCGTGAATACAATCACATCAGGCTTCTCTTGTTGAATGAGCTTCAACATACGACTTTTAAGAATATAGGACAAAACGGTTTGTAAAATAGTCCCTTTTTTCTCCCCCTTTGATACGCGATAAATCATATCGTATAACATAGGAAACACGTCAATCATCTTAATATATGTTCCCTTAATAAGATGTTCTACTGACAAGGTTTCCGTATCAAGAAAATCCACATGGCTAATCTCTGCCTGTGGTTCTTTTAATTTCCAATATTCTTCTATCGCCCTTGCGGCCTGCATATGACCTGTCCCAATAGAGGCAGATACAATGAGAACCTTCCGTGATTGTTCTGTAGTCATAATCTATCCTTTCCTTGTGATTATACCACATAAACAAGAAAAAATAACATAGACGAAAAAAGAGACCCTATCGGGTCTCTTTTACATCTTATTCAGATTATTTTTTGCGTTTTTTTGCAGGAGCTGCGTTAACTTGTTCTTTCAAACCTTTACCAGCTTTGAATGCAGGAGATTTGGAAGCTTTGATAGTGATAGTTTTACCGTTTTGTGGGTTGCGGCCTTCACGAGCAGCGCGTTCACGAACTTCGAAAGTACCAAAGCCGATAACTTGAACTTTACCACCAGCAGCTAATTCTTCAGCAACTGTGTCGAATACAGCTTTTACCGCTTTTTCAGCGTCTTTTTTAGTCAATTCAGTTTTTTGTGCAACACTTGCGATTAATTCTGTTTTATTCATGACAGAACCTCCTTAAAAATACAATACCCGAGATTACTAACATACCTCTAGGTTACTTTTCCTGCACTTTAGCCTCCTCCCAAAAAGCATCCAGCTCAGCTAATGAAAAGTCTTCCCATGAGCGATCGCTTTGGTTAACACAAGCTTCTACATGTGAAAAACGCTGTCGGAACTTAGTGTTTGTGCGATTCAGTGCATTTTCACCGCTTATTTTATACCATCTAAATAGATTAATCAAGGAAAAAAGCACATCTCCAGCCTCTTTTTCCATATTTTCTCTATCTTTTAAGGCCACAGCCTCCTTAAATTCACCAATTTCTTCATTCACTTTTGCCCAAATTGGCTCCAGCTCATCCCAGTCAAAACCTACCTTTCCGGCCTTATCTTGTAGCTTTTGAGCAGCCACCAATGCAGGCAACCCCTTGGATACTCCATCTAATACACTTTTTCGTATATTTCCCTTTTCTTGTGCTTTTAATTCATCCCAAGTGTATGTTTTTCCTTTATTGTCAGGATTTTCTTCTAGAAATACATTAGGATGACGATGAATCATCTTCTCAGTTACGTCATTTATTACATCTTGTAATGTAAAAGCCCCTTTTTCTTCAGCAAGACTACTATGAAACACGATTTGTAATAATACATCACCTAACTCTTCTCGCAGATTATCCATATCTTTATTATCAATGGCATCCACTACTTCGTAGGTTTCTTCAATAAAATAACGGCGCAATGATTCATGAGTTTGCACCTTATCCCAAGGACATCCATTAGGAGAGCGTAATTTTTGTACCACCTCTACAAGAGGTTGTATATCAATATTGGTCTTCATAGATTCGATTCTCCTCTGCTTGGCGTTTACGCAATCGTTTTCCAATAACAGGCATATGATACATATCATCCATGACGATGGCCTTAGTAATCCAAAGAGATAGTATATATACAATAAGAGCAACAAGGATGGATATAGCTACGGCAGCGCCATTACCAACCATATCGACAAGGAACATAAAGCTAACTTGTGTAGCACCACCCATAGCCATAGCGGAAATGATGATTTTCAATAGGTTCATACATTGAATAACACTACCTACATACCGTTTTACGAATACTAGATTAATTAAGGCAGCGATGGCGAAGTTTAAGTTCGTAGCCCATGCAGCACCATTAATACCGAGTTCAATGGATCCGGTCAATTGATAGTCTAAGATAGCTTTCACCATAAGCCCTATAAAAATAGACAACATAGGAATAATGGTGCGCCCTAATCCTTGTAATATACCAGCCGTAATCTGTTGCCATCCTAAAAAGATAATACTAAGACTAATCACGGCAATAACGGGACCTGCATTGGGCGTTGCATATATTAACTGAGAAATAGGCGTTGCCAATACGCATAAGCCTATACAAGCCGGTATAGCAAATAAATTGGCAATCTTCATCGCTGTACTAGCACGCTCGATTATACGACCCTTATTCCCCGTTGTATGCGCTTCGGATACAGCCGGTACGAGGCTCGCTGCGAGAGCCGTCGTTAAAATAATAGGTAATCCAATTAATGACGTGGCCATCCCTGTCAAATATCCAAACTGTGTAGTCGCCTCATGTAAATAGTAGCCAATATCCATCAATCGTTTTGGAACGATAAAAGTATCAATTAAAGATACCATAGGCAACATAATATTGGCCATGGAAACGGGAATGGCTAGGGCAAATAAACGTTTAATAACCGCACTGGTACGTTCAATAGTGGCCTCTTCATTTTGCTCACTTAGCATCTGCTGACACAAACTACGTTGAGACCTATAAAAATACACGAGTACGATTAAACCCGCTAATACGCCCGGAAATGTGGCAAAGGTAGCGCCACCTGCGGCCAGATGTAATCCGGAGTCGATAAAATAGTACGCAAGCCCCACCATGGACCCCACGCGAAATATTTGTTCAAAAACCTGACTTGTCCCGGTAGGCACCATATATTGGAAACCTTGGAAATAGCCTCTAAAACAACTTAAAATAGTGACCACAATAATAGCCGGCGATAATAATTGAATCGGTATTAAAGCCCTCGGATCAGTTATAATGTTCCATTTTATGAGCCACTCTGCACTAGCATAAAGGCCTATACTAAATATAATGCCTACTAGTGTAAGCACTCGTAAGGATACATTAAAAACTTGTTGTACCCCACGCATATCTCGATTTGCCAATTTTTCAGCAATCATAATGGAGATCGCCACAGGAATCCCAGCAGCCGAAATACTAACAATAATCTGGTATATCGGATAGGCCATCATATAGAGACCTATCCCCTCGCCTCCAAGAATACGAGCGACAAGTACCTTACTAAAAGCACCAATAATTTTAACGATAACACCAGCTATGGTTAAAATCATGGCCCCCTTTAAAAATCGGTTCATAGGCCCCCCTTAGATTTCTTTGACAACTCCTTCATCACCGCTTCTGTAATCGTTAAAATAGACCCCTTTAATCCATTCAAACTGATGTATAATGACGCCGGTTTTGTGTCCATGAACTTCATTTTCTTCCATAAATCTTCACGAACAGCACCCATATCCCAATCGGCCATTTTTGAATCATCTTGCCAATGGATGATGAGCTGACTATCGCGACGAACAATACTCTTAATACCAAGCAAACGAGCTTGTTCCTTGATTTGAGCTATCCGCAATAAACGGTCTACCGGATCTGTTGGTGTACCAAAACGATCAATGAGTTCATCCGTCAAATCATCAAGCTGTGCTTTATTTTTAACTTGTAACATTCGTTGATACACAGAAATCTTGCGTGCACTATCTTTAATGTATGCGTCATCTATGAAAGCATCGATTTCAAGGTCAATGGCAGGATCTGATACTACCTCTTTGACGACCTCTTTATTTTGTGCTTTCGCAATGGCTTCCTCTAACATGGATACATACATGCCAAAGCCGACCGATGCGATATTACCATGTTGTTGTGACCCTAATAGATTACCGGCCCCACGAATTTCCAAATCGCGCATAGCCAGTTTAAATCCGGCCCCTAGTTCTGTGAATTCTTCGATGGCTTTCAAACGCTTTTCTGCCGCTTCTGAAAGCATCTTATCAGGTCGATACATGAAATATGCATAGGCGCGTCGTCTAGACCGTCCTACGCGGCCACGCATTTGATAGAGTTGCGATAAGCCTAAACGATCCGCATCATATATGATAATCGTGTTGGCATTTGGTATATCAAGGCCTGTTTCAATGATGCTTGTACTGAGCAATACATCATAATGACCTTCATAGAAATCGGTCATAATCTCTTCGATTTGACGGCCTGTCATTTGTCCATGTGCAACAGCATAGCGCAAATCTGGCAATGCCTGTTCTAATAGTTCACCCATATGATTAATCGATGCTACCCGATTATACACGAAGTAAACCTGTCCCCCCCGAGCAAGTTCTCGTTTAATTGCATCAGCTATGAGATTCATATCGTATTCTACTACATAGGTCTGTACTGGTAGTCGATCCTCTGGAGGTGTACTAATGACCGACATTTCACGAACACCTACAAGAGACATATGAAGTGTCCGTGGAATAGGTGTCGCACTTAAGGTAAGGACATCAATATTATTAGCCCATTCCTTCCATTTTTCCTTTTGTGCTACGCCAAAACGTTGTTCTTCATCTACGACGAGGAACCCTAAATCTTTGAATTTTACCTTTTTATTTAACAAGGAATGCGTGCCGATTAAGATATCGATAGAACCATTTTCGACGCCCTTTAGCACCTCTTTCTTCTCCGATGTAGAACGGAATCGATTAAGTACATCTACCTTTACACCAAATGGATTAAATCGATTTAAAAACGTTTGGTAATGTTGCTGAGCTAATACAGTAGTTGGTACCAGTACGGCCACTTGTTTCCCGCTCACAACGGCCTTAAAGATGGCACGCATAGCGACCTCTGTTTTGCCAAAGCCCACATCCCCCGCTAACAAGCGATCCATCGGTGTTGGTCGTTCCATGGATTCTTTAATTTCTCGCGTAGCTTGTAATTGGTCCTCTGTTTCCTCATAAGGAAAAGCATCTTCAAATTCTTGCTGCCACGGTTGATCCGGCAAGAACGCAAAGCCTTCCGTAATTTCCCGTTTTGCATAGAGCTCAACGAGCTTATCCGCCAAATCATCAATGGATTTCTGAGCCTTTGTAACCGCTTTGCGCCAATCGCTACCGCCCATCTTATGAATGCGAGGTACATCGCCTTCATTGCCGATATACTTTTGCAATTGATCTAAATTGCTAGCAGGCAAATACAGTCTATCTGTTCCGGCATAAGCAATTTCAATGTAGTCTCGATGAATACCTTCTGTTTCAATCGTTTTTAAACCCACATATTTACCGATACCATGCATGCTGTGAACAACGTAATCGCCGACCGATAAATCCGTGAAATAATTAATTTCTTGGCCTTTTTTAGGCTTATTGCGAAGTTTGCGTTTTTGTTGCCCATAAATATTGCCTTCTACAACGACGACTAAACGGCTATGCGGTAATTCAAAGCCATCTGTTAATAAGCCTTGCATAACGTGAACCGTATTAGGTTCAAAATCCCAGCTTTCACAAAGCTTATACGGAATAGCATCACCATGCAAAGCCTTTTCTAGGCCTTCACGACGCTGTAAATTGTTAATGACAAGGACAACTTGATTGCCTAGCTTTTGCCATTGCTTGATTTCATCCATCAACAAAGGAATTTGACGCTCAAAACTCGTCATCGTTTTGCCTTGAATGCCAATCGGATAAAATCCAGCTAAGCCTATTGATCGCTGTTGCATGAATGTGAAAGCCACCTCAATCTTAGCCTCTACAGAACGTTGCAATTCGGACCATTCACAATGTTGCTTGCGATGTGTTGCATCTTCCTTTAAGAATTTCTTTAACGCTTCTTGAATGCGCACCGGTTCATCATAAATGATAAGTCCATCCTTTGCATAAGATAGCAATGTACTGTCTGCATCATCGCTGGTTAAAAAGAATGGCGTTACCGTATAAGAATCTATCGTTTCAATAGACCGTTGTGTATCTACAGAAAAATGGCGCATTGTATCGATTTCATCGCCAAAGAATTCCATACGTATTGGATCATCACTATTCACAGGGAAGATATCAAAAATATCTCCGCGCACAGAAAAATGACCACGTTGTTCTACCTGGTCTACGCGTTCATATCCAATTTTAACTAATTTTTCTAACAGCTCATCCCGCTCGATAGATTGAGAAACCTCAAGATGCACACTTTGAGATATAACATATTGAGGACTCACTACATATTGCGTGGCCTCTTCTATTGTAGCGATGACTACAACAGGACGATTCCAGGCCAACATACTAAGCGCTCGCATTTGAGCCCCTTGTCCTTCAAGGCTACAAGCTACGGTAGTAAATTCTACACGTTCTGTAATGGGAAATGGCAATACCTGCACATTAGGCCAAAAAAACGCCAAATCGCGTTCCCACAATTCTTTATGTTCTTTATCGTGCACCACGATAATAATAGATTGTACTTGTTCCTCTGGAATAGCACGGCTTAAGAGGAATGACTTTTGTGATCCACTTAAACCATATATAACTGACTTTCCCTTTTGGCGAAACGCCTTTAGCCCTTCTATCATAGATGGGTTTTGTGAAAGCAGTGTATCAATTGAAGTATCCATACTACACCATATATAATGATTATCTATATAATATCTTAAAAATATCTGTTCTAAGTACTACTGCATACTATTGTAATGTGCATTGCTATACCAATTGGTTTATATTATCTACTGCAATACTGCTATAATAGTACCGATATTTTATTATAGCATATTTACGAATATGCCAAAAAATGAGGGTTATAGGACAAAAAACACCTGTTCCCCTGAACAGATCTAAATGGGCAAAAAAAAAGCACCTACAGGTGCAAATATAGTTGGTGCGGGAGAAGGGACTTGAACCCCCACGCCGTAAGGCGCCAGATCCTAAGTCTGGTGCGTCTGCCAATTCCGCCACTCCCGCGTACCGACTGAAATTATAATACCACTTATTATATATGACGTCAATCATTTTTTGTAATTTTTATGAGACTTCATCATATATATAGAATTAATAATTTCAAGATGTCTATGTATCTATCAACTCTAAATTTTCAAGAATCAAAAAAGAGATGGTCCAAACACCTAACCTAGGTGCTAGGACCATCTCTCTTTTTAGGATGATGATGAATAAATGCATGCCCTACATTTACCAATAAATATATTAACAGACATAACAAAAGCCATGCTGATAATACCAAACGGTATATTCACCATGACTGCTATAACAATACAGAGATTCTAATTTGTGTACTACAAAACATCATTTACACAAAAAAATCCTTTTTACGGGTACGTAAAAAGGGAGTCTCGAACTTCTCCTCCCTATCACTCGTAGGTCAAATGGTGAATGTTGAATAGGCAGTTCTCCTGACTCGGTGTCATCGCTCATCTAGCCTTCCCAGTTTCCCAGTGACTTAATTTAGACTCGCTCGACCATACAGTGGCGGGACCGTGCCGGCCTTTAACCGGCTTCTCTATTATGCTTTTCAGCACCTATTCCCAAATATGATATTTTCTATGCCTTTATTCTAACAGTCTACATTCATTTAGTCAATACGGCAGTAGCATATTTATTAATAAAAAAATGCTATATAGGTCTGCCGTATTGTTATAACAAAATATAAAAAGTTTAACGATCTAATCATTAGCTTTATCCAACGCGATTTCTAAATAGCCATCCTGCTATGGACATGCTTATAATGATTAGGATAATCATAGGAATAAAATTAAACCAAATATCCGTCAATCCTGCACCTTCAAGATAAATCCTGCGCATTGCATCAACAGAAAACCGCATAGGATTTCCATATGTAAGATATTGCAATATTTTCGGCATGTTATGTACAGGTGTGATTAATCCGGACAATAATGCTAGTGGAAAAAGAAAGACAAAAACATATACGAGAACTTGCTGCATATTTTTTGCAATAGCCGAAATAGATAACCCCAATCCAATACTACTACTTATAAATGTAAACAACACGGCATACACAAGAAATATGTTGCCCCGAAATGGAACTTTAAACCAAAACATGGCTATTAATAACAATACAGTACTTTGAAACAGTCCTATTATCATGGGTGGTATAGACTTTGCAATCAAAATTTGCATAGATGATACAGGTGTCACCAATAATTGATCAAAGGTCCCCTGTTCTCGTTCTCTTGCCACAGATAAGCCACCCAACATGATAACTTGTGTCATACTGATCAATATGACGAGACCTGTCAAGAAAGTCCATGAAGACTGCTGATTTTCATTGTACCAGGTACGAGATTCAATCGTGATTCCCTTATGTTCAATACCTAACCAAGTCTGATTGAATTGAGAAATGATTTGCCCCATATAGGCTGCGACAAGACCTGAGGTCATTGTGTTCGTCCCATTTGCAATAACAGTGATAGATGTAGGCTGTTTATGCTTTAATTTTTCTTCAAAATCTTGAGGTATGATAACAGCCATAATAACTTTGTTGGAGTCTATTAGTGGTGCAATTATATCCGGAGAGTTCGCAGATTGATACAGTTCAAAAACACCTGATGAATTAATAGTCGATTCTAGTGCAGCTGCGGTCTGCGTATGACTTTCATCAATCAATACATAGGGAACTTTGTTGAGATTATAGGTTGCGGCATAACCGAAGAGGAATCCTTGAATAAGAACCGGTAGCAGTAAGACTATACGAGTTTTCGGATCTTTGAAGGTGGCTAATAGCTCTTTCCATATGATGGAGACAATTTGATTCCAATACAGGCGCCAATTCATTATTCCACCTTCTTCCGCGTAATATAAATTGTCAATATTGTAAAGCAAATAGCAAAACCCGATAATACGGCACTATTTTTAATAATCAAATACCAGTTATTTCCACCTAGGAACAATGATTTCAGTAATTCTAAAAAATATGTAGGAGGTAAAAGCCGTGAAATATATTGAATCACCACAGGTTGTGAATGTGGATCAAATAAAAACCCCGTCAATATCAACGCCGGTAAAAAACTGGTAAGTAACGCCATTTGACAAGCTAAGAACTGTTTCTTCGTAAGCGCAGATATAAGTAGTCCCATATTTAAGGAAACAATCAAATACAATGTGGACACGATGCAGATGATCCATAAGGAACCACGCATAGGTACTTCATAAAAGAAATACGAAACACCGAGGCAAAACAATAGCCCCAATATGGCCAATACATAATAAGGCACTACCTTAGCCAAAATAATTTCAATAGGCTTAACTGGTGTAACGAATAAAGCCTCAAAAGTACCACGTTCCCATTCTCTAGCCATAACAACCGCCGTAAGAAAGACGGATACAATCGTCATGATAATCATGATGAGCCCGGGAATCATAAACCAGGTACTTGTATTTGCCTCATTAAACCACATGCGATGGTTCATCGTTATATATCCGCCACGTAGCATAAACGGAATATTCTTAACGGTCCATAAATTAATAGCTGAGTTTACATAACTTTCTATGCTCATCGCTACCGAAGTATCGACACCGTAGTAAATTCCCTGCACTTTCCCTTGTCCACGCATAACTTGAGCAGAAAAATCCTGTGGAATCACTAATATGGCATCTACCTTTCGTTTTTCCATCAATAGTTCTGCCGTTTTTCTATCACGAACTGCTATAGGTTGAAAATACTCAGAACCGTATAAGGAGTCATACACACTCTGGGTCATAGAATCTTGCCGCTCCATAACCACTGCTATCGGCACGTGTTTAACATCCAAAGTTACCCCTGAGCCGATGAGAATAATAAGTAGTATAGGTAGCACAACCCCCAACAAAATAGTGCTAGGGTCACGCAATACTTGTAAGGTCTCCTTGTATACCAATGAGGAAAACCGTCTTATAAATCCGTTCATACGTCATCCTCCTGTTCCCGTTTTTTTAGTATGACGGAGATAAACGCTTCATCCATAGTACAATTCTCATCGCCGGCAATCCGTCTAACTTCATCAGGTGTTCCCAGTACAACGAGTTTTCCTGCATCCTGAATCATAATACGGTCACAATATTCCGATTCATCCATAAAATGAGTCGTAATAATAATCGTTGTTCCTCGCTTTGATAAAGAAGTAATCTGTCGCCAGAAATTACGCCGTGTAAGAGGATCAATACCACTTGTGGGCTCATCCAAAAAAAGAATTTTAGGCTCATGCATTAAGGCAGCCGCCATGGACAAGCGCTGTTTATAACCACCAGGCAAATCACCGGCTATCATATCTCGCACATCATTTAGACGAAACTCCTTGATAACAGTTTCTATTCGATCATCCTTTTTTTGACTGTACAAACCGTACACACCAGCAAAAAATTCTAGATTTTCCATAACGGACAAATTGCCGTACAAAGAAAACTTTTGCGCTACATATCCGAAATTGCTTCTTGCTGCCGTACGAGATTTAACGACATCAACACCGGCTACACGTAAATCCCCGCTCGTTACAGGTAATAATCCACACAACATACGAAATGTCGTCGTCTTCCCTGCTCCGTTTGGTCCAAGCAATCCGAATACTTCTCCGCGCTGCACCGTAAATGATGTATTAGCTACCGCCGTAAAATCACCGAATGTCCTCACCAAATGAGATACGGAAATTTCTACTGGACGCTCAACCATTTCATTGGGGGACAACAAACGTTTTCGTTCTTTCTCTATCACACTTTCATTCAAATCCATATCGATACTATCTAAAGGCTCAGCCCCTTGTTTTGAGGCAATTTCATCCTCTTTTAACAACATCATAAAGGTATCTTCCAAACGGCTCTGAACTGGTTGTTCCTCCATACCGTACTCGCTAAGCCAAGGAATCGAAAGCATTTCTTTTGTTTTTATGTACCTCACGGCACCGGCCTCTGGAACGGCATCCGCCACGCATTTCCTGTCATCCATCAATGCGGCCTGTACATTTCTCATGCTCAACGACTTCGGAATCTTTACCTGAAAGCATCGTTCCTCAGACATTTGAGTCAACTCATGCGGTGTCCCAGTTGCTAAAAAGTGCCCCTTATTGAGGACGAAAACATCTTTACAACGCTCCGCCTCATCTAAGTATGCAGTGCTAACAAGTACGCTAATTCCATCTGTACGTACTAACGACTCTAAGATTTCCCATAACTCCCGCCTTGAAAATGGATCTACCCCTACGGTAGGCTCATCGAGCAATAAAAGCTCCGGAGAACGCACCAATGTACAGGCTAGGCTAAGCTTTTGCTTCATACCACCTGACAATTTACCGGCTTGACGCTTAGTAAATTTGGCTAGCCCCGTCATATGTAGTAATTTTTCAAACCGCTCCGTTCTCACATGCAAAGGAATACCGTGTAAATCTGCATAGAGATTCATGTTTTCACTGACCGATAATTCCTCATAAAGCCCAAACTTCTGAGGCATATAACTGAGTCTATCTTGAACTTTCTGCGAATATGCTTTCACATCCATTCCGAGGACATCTAAAGAACCAGCCGTGGCATCCAATAAACCGGCTATCAAACGAATCAAAGTCGTTTTCCCCGCCCCATCTGGCCCGACCAACGCAGTTAAACAGCCTTTTCGAATTTTAAAATCCAAATGGTCCAATGCTATTATAGGATCATCTCCGACAAGGGGAAATTCTTTATATAATTGTGACGCTTCGATTGCATATACATCATTCACCGCACACCTCTATATATCAATGGAAACAGTGGCAGGCATTCCTAAACGGAGACGATTATCAGGGTCATCCATATAGACCCGCACTTCATACACAAGGGTAGTACGCACATCTTCCGTTTCTACCGATTTAGGCGTAAATTCCGCTACGGAAGAAATATATCCGATTGTTCCATGAATCGGTTCGTTCTGATATGTATCCGTTGTTACATTTGCTGCCATACCATTATAAATTTTCCCTAAATCTCGTTCGTTTACATAGACACGAACCCACTTTTTAGTATTCTCAGCCAACTTAAAAACAGGTGTACTCGGTGAAGCCATATCACCGACCTGTAATAATCGGGCCGTTATAACACCGTCTATAGGAGCTGTTAATACGGTTTGGTTTAACAAAAACTCCTGACGAGCCAATTCGCTTTTCATCGCATCCAATTGTGCTTGGGCCTGTGTTATATCTTCCTGTCTTGGCCCTGCGACAGCTAAATTGTATGCTTGTTGAGCCTCATTTAATTTAGCTTCCGATACTTTCACCTTCGCCTGTATATCATCTACAGACTGTCGACTGACGGCCTTACCATTTGAAGCATTATAAGATTTTTGTAACTTCTCGGCCTCCTGTTTCGATTGCGCTAACGCAGCTTCTGCAGATGTAACTCGTGCCGACGCTTGAGCGATTTCCTCTGGTCTACTCCCAGCTTGCAACTTGGCCACTATAGCTTCCTGTGCTGCAATGGTAGCCTTAGCTTGCTGTACAGCAAGATTCAATTCATCAGAATGTAAATACCCCAAAATCTGCCCTTGGCTCACGACCGCACCTTCATCCACCAAAAGGCTAGCAATCCGATCACTTTCCCGAAATGCAACATTCACTTCACGCAGATTCACATTGCCTTGCAACACAATGTGATGAGCCGTCATATACGCTTCATATTGATAATAAGCATAATAACCTGCACCGCCCAGAATAATTAGAAGAGCAATCATTATACTTATACACTTTTTTCTATTATTCGCCATCCATCGTTTAACGGTATCAAGTTTTTCTTTCATAATCATTCCCCGCTTCTGACACTATTTCTTAGCATGCGAATCCGCCTCTGCCGCCTGATCGATGTCCATAGCTTCCCAGCCACCGCCTAGAGACTTGAATAAACGAATGATATCGGCAAATTCCTGTCCCCGACTCATGATATATTGTCGTCTAACAGACAATACATTTCGCCGCGCATCAAGAACACTTAAGTAGTCACTAATACCAGAGTCAAAATTGGTTTGAGCCAATGATTCCGCTTGCTGTGCAGATTCTACAGCAGATTTTAATTCCTCAGACTTAATATGATCCTGAGATGCATCCGTCACCGCATTTCGGACCTCCCCTACAGCTTTCAAAACAGTCTCTTCGTAAAGTGCCAAGTATTCCTGTTCCTTTTCCGTTTGTACTTTTATATTCTTACGAATAGCACCGGCATTGAAAATAGGCATAGTTATAGATGGTCCTATTCCTATCATTTTACCGATAGCTGAAATAAGACCTCCCGATGAAAACGACTCCAAACCTATACTGCCATTTAGTGAAAATCTAGGCTTAAGGTCAGCCTTTGCAGCCTTGGTCTTCTGTTGTTGTGCCGCAATACGTCGTTCCGCCGCCTGAATATCAGGTCGTTGTCGTAAAGCTTCCGCTGGTATACCGATAAACATGTGTGGATCCACTGTAGGTAATAAAGTATTTTCCATCAATAATCCGTCAATCTCGCCTGGAACCGTTCCCGTCAATATAGAGAGCGCGGACATTGTAGAAGCTATATTTTTCTTTAATGAAGGAATCTCCGCCTGAGTCTGAGACAATGCATATGTAGCCTGTTGTACCGGTAATTCATTTATAATGCCTGACTGATAATTTATCTTAATCAGTTCCAACGCTTCCTGCTGACGCTTCACATCCTCTTCCGTAATACGCAATTGCTCCTGCAAAGTTCTTAACGACATATACTGTAATGCTGTTTCCGCGCTCAATGATACCCAAGTAGAATATAAATCCGCCTGTGATGCTTGTAGCGAATTCGATGCAGCCCGTGATTTTGCTTTTTTTCTCCCGAATATATCAATTTCCCATCGCGCATCAATTCCCAATTTACCGGTTTCTACATTTCTCGTCATCTTATCAGGTATAGGTAAATTCTTTATCGCTTCTCGGTCCGAATCCCATTCGCCCTGACCTCTATTAGCCGACCATGAACCGGAAGCATCCAGCCAGGGTAATCGTTGTGCTTCAGCAATTCCCAACTGTAACTGCCCTTGTCTAACTCGAGAACGAGCTACCTCTAACTGCCGATTATTTTTAAGGGTCAAATCAATTAATTGATCCAATACGGGATCGTTAAAAACCTTCCACCAATGGGCTAATTCTTCTTCACTGACCGCTTTTCCTTCCACAACCTCATACGGTAACGGATGTTTTCCCGCTTCTTCTACCCAAGAATGTTCATTCAACTCTTTAGTTGCTTTTTGTTTCTCTGAAAGCTTAGTCTCATCAATAGTAGTGTTCTTTTTCTTCTTTTTTTTGCCATCCTTGTAATATGATGCAATAACAGAACTGCCTTGGTCAGAATCGTCAACAGTTTTTTCAGACCTATGCTGTACTGTCGTATTATCTCGACTCATTTGATTCGCATCTCCGTTTGATTGACTAAAGCTAATGCCCGTGCTAGCACTCCAAGCCCCTAATGCTAAACATATATAAACAATTAAAAGTTGTT
>ERZ772918.116-NODE-116-length-64992-cov-5.462_pt1 | contig 64992 bp, 51 predicted proteins | sample MGYA00512118_ERZ772918 | MGnify/ENA primary metagenome ERZ772918 (study PRJEB29015, sample SAMEA2737939) | human oral metagenome | biome: human oral; feature: human-associated habitat; material: dental | place: China | collected 2135 ... | reverse complement strand
TCAGCAAGAATGCCACATCATGTGGGTGGAAGTTGACAGCGAGGGATAGGATATAGGATTGGATGGTTTCTGACTTCCCTGAACCAGTCGTCCCTGCGATCAATCCATGAGGTCCATGGGCTTTTTCATGCAGATTGAGCTGAACCAGGTCATCCTGACCACGCAGACCAATTGGCACAGCCAAACTCTTGTAAGGTGCGTTCTTTTTCCAACGGCTCGATACCTGCAAATCCTCAAAGGTCTCCGCCCCATACATTTCCATAAAAGTCACAGAATCTGGGATCGAACTCTTAAGGTTTTGGAGGTGATTGAGCGGTGCCAAGGTACGGGCGATCCGCTCCTTGTCATAATCTGCTGGGAAATGATCCAAACGGAAGTCCGTCTCTTTCAAGACTCCTTCTTCCATGACCAGTTGGCCTGTATTACGGTCCTTGATATTGATCACTGTTTGGATGTTCTCAGACAAGGAACTCATGACATCCTCTACAAAGATGAGGGAACAACCTAATTCCGTTGGATCTTCGATAAAGAACTCCATGATGATATGATCCAAAATCAGCTTCTCATCGGTCACTAAAACCACGTAATGAGGATGGAAGAGGGTGCTCTCTTTGTGGGTTGCTTCTTCCTTTTGACTACGGCGTAGTTTCAAGATTTGGTTCAAACTATTCAGAACTTGGTCCCGTGTTCGTTGATTGTAGACAAAACCGCGAACATTGAGTTCTTGCAGTTTAGCATGAGGTAGCCAACGCATCCAAGACCATTGCTCTTTTTCCTCTTCAGGCAAGATCGTAATAAACTGCACATCATGATAAGAATGAAAAGTCGCTAGCTGCATCACCAAAAGCTGCAGTTGCTCTAGGACGAGATTTCTAGGTCCAATATAGCCCACCGGTCCATGGCTGAGGTTTGCCGGAATTGGCATATCTGGGATCTTTTTGTGACGACTATAGAGAGCGTAACCCTCTTCTTCTAGAGCATCCTTCTTACCGCTACGCTCCTGTTGACCGTATTTCAAGTCATAGCTAGTCGGCATTTTCCCGAGTCCTAAACGATAGTATAAAAAGTCAAAGTGCAAGGGAGTTTTTTCGTAAATTCGGTGATTGTAACTCTCAACCAAGTCCGTCAATTCTAAAATCGTTGGAAAATGATAGTGCATCCCTTCTTTTTGTTCTCGTTCCAGACGAGTCAACTCTTTGACCTTATCTTTCAGGTACAAACGATAGAGATCGATCCGTTCCTTCTTATCAGCCTTGTACTTTTTACGATTTTTGATAAAACCACGGATAGAAAAAATCATTGTGGTGATGGACATCCCTACTGTCGCAAGAATATAGATCCCTCGAGGTTGAATCAAGGTGATCAAGACGGTTACCCCGACCATCATCAAAGGAGGAACGATCAGCTTTAACAGTTCATCACTCGGCTTAACCGGCTCCTGGCCTGGGGGATTAATCAAGATTTTATCCTCGCTACCACGATAGATGATTCGTGGCGAACGATGATAATCTGGATAATCTTCATAAAAGCCATATCGAGAGGGTTCTCTCAGAGTCAGTTGTTTCCCAACTTGGGCAGGTCCCTGAACCCATACTTCATCTAGATAGAGCTTTATTGTCACCGCTCCTAGACTCAACTCATCTCCAAAACCAATCAATTGCTGGTCCATCTGTTCCAGATGATTGTTTCGATAAAATGAGCCTTTTAGTCTAGTTAGCATCCATTGATTCTGAAATTTTTGGAGTAAGAGTTCAACCTCTTCATCTAATATGATCAACGCACCTCTTTGAGAACCAATCTGAAGCTCTGATAAATCCAAAAGATCATAAATCCTTGGATCCCCTTCTCGGAGATAAAAGACAACCTCACCCAAACGTAGACCATCTTTCAATAATCCCGCTTCGTCCTCATACTGATAAAAGACCTCGTCATCGTCAAGTTTGAGCTGAATCGGTCTCTCCTGCTGAGAGAGGTAGACTTGGGCCTTTTCAGTAGCCCCGACCAAGACCGTCTTGTCTGCACTCAGTTCTACTTCATAACGCAGACCTTGGCTGTAGAAAATGATTTGTTTTTTCATAATTTCTCTCCTTGGTCTACTTTAATTGCTAGAGGAGCTGCTAGGGCTAGATTTTTTCTCAGATGAAGGTTTGCTTTCAGAAGCCTTGTCTTGAGAATTTGGACTAGTAGATGCATTAGAGCTAGAATCACTTGTTAATAGCTCACTTCGGCTATCCCAGTATTTCTTATATTCACTCTCTAAAGTATTCAGTTTACTTTCACGATCTTTTCCTGACAACTTGCCATCTTCCCGAACCTGCTTGATTTCCTGAGTCAAAGCATAGAGAATCAAGTCACTGTCGTTAATCCGTTTCCCAATATCAAGCGCCTCTTCAAAGCGATTGCGCCCAACTTGAATCCAATAAGTCAAATAAAGCTCATCGGACTTGAGGGTTACATTATTCAGGATGACCTTCTTTTGTTCAGAAGAAAATTCCAATCCCTGAATATAAGAATAGGCCAACTCATACTTCTGCGTATTAGGCAAGCTAGCAGGATCAACTCCCTCTAGTTCTGTAATAACACCACTATAATCTACTTTAATAAAGGCCGTATCCGCCTGCAACATCTTTTCTTTGAAGGGATTTTGTACGAAAATCAGATAGATGAGTGGAACGATTAACAAAACAACACTCGCTGTCAACCAAATCGTCGCAAGCTTAAATACACGATGCCGTCTACTTGGAACCAAGACCAAATCTGCCCGTTCTTTCGCAGATTTCTCTACATAATACCGTTCCAAAATAGCAACTGCTGTGGCAATGTCATCTGCCTGACACAGATCATTTAAAAAGTCTGGTAGGGTCTCTAATTCTAAGGAACCATTGTAAAGGTCCATAAAGTCCAAATCCCTAAATAGAGTTACAGTAAAACACTTAGCCTGACGTAAAAAATCTTCTGAGGATATTGATTGAGGAACCATCAGACCAGGAATTCCACGATAAGCAATCTTAGGCTGAGCATCCTTAGTAATAAAGAGATTTACTGGATGCAAAAGGAAGGTCACTGGCAACTCCAAGGCTTCCTCTAAACGAAAAACGTTTAGCGCCAAACGAATTCTCTCCGAAATGGTACGACTCTTTATTTCTTCATAAGTCAGTCCATGAGCTTCGACTTGATAGGAGAAGGTTACACTATCCTCATCAGAAACCATAGATTGCTCCAAAAAGAATGGATGATGCAAATTCAACAGTAACAGTTCACGTAAATCTTGACTCTCTACATCTGAGCGCTTAAGGCTCAATTGCCAAGTTGTTTCATTTTTTTCATAGATAAATGGCTGTTCACCAAATACAAATTTTTCCTCAGTCACCTATATCTCCTCTATCTCTACTAAATCTCCTGTCGTCAAGGGATAATCAGACAGTTGTTTCCCTTCATCAATCAACAAACCTTTATTGACAATTCTTAGTTGATATTTTTTCCGCTTCTTATCTGGATTAAAAATGGCATCTACTTCTCGGATTAATCGACGCACTTCAATCCGACGTGGAATACGAATATCCACATCTCTTTCTTTCAAGCGTAGGGTAATATTGATATGCTGCTCCACTTCTTACATGCCTCCTGTATCTGATTTGTCTTCTTTCTCTTAAAATTGTCTTGATAGATTTACTAAAAGTTTAATCCATCCCCTCTACCATCACGCGATAGCTCATCACAGCAGTTGCTCCAAAAAGCAAGAAAATTAATGCTATATAGAATATCTCTGGAAGAAAGTCACTTAATCCACTTTTTTCTACCTGGCCTATATTTGTTTGAAATTGAGCTATTTTTTTTGATTTTGGTTGAAACAACTGCTCTTCGGGAGTTTTTTTAACTGGCCCCTGTATAGCAGAAAACAGTTGGCCACTTTCTGTGCTCAACTGCTCCTCTTGATGCTGCTGCATGTCTTGCAACTTCTTTTGAGTCGCTTCGTTAAAAAGCTCCTTAATTTGTTCAGATTGTAATCCAAATTTTAATCCCTCTTTCTTCTCAAGTCGGGAGTCATCAATCTGGAGACTATTATCCTTCAAATCATCTGCAGCAGCCGTTGAGACTGCTGCACATGCTACTAAGGTAAGAAGTAAAAGAATTATTTTTTTCATTTCCTATTCTTTCTCAGTTTGAAATACTTGAGGCCAAAAGCTTCTTTCTTTGATAAAAATATTCATAACAAGTACTCCAGCTAAGACAATCGTCATTGCAACAAATGCTAAAATGTTTGCTGGTTGCCCATCAAAATATCCTGATAGTAAAGCTTCCAATATTGATAAGGCATTGAGATTTTTGATAAAGGCTGGGAAACCTGTCAGACTGGCTGTCGTCCCAATTGCATTCGATAGATAGACAAAGCTAATCATCATAAAGAAGGCCAGACCCATTCCAATTACTCGGAAATGTTTGAGCAATAAATACTGTCCTTGAATCAGTACTAATGTAGCTAAAACAATCAGCAAAACCCATGACGGTTGGTATTCACGGCCAACATGAAGCTGTGCACTCGATACAATACCAACTACTAGACCAACTACTACAGCCAAAATAGAGAGTAGACCAACTGTCATAATATCCGTATCTTGTAGCTTATCTAGTTTGAACTTATCTTTAACTTTTCGAATAACATTTTGAGTTGCAAACAGGTAGGCTGTAAAGAGACTAACAATCTCCAATAGTAAAATCCATGTAAACGGACGATAAACATTGACAGTCGCTTTTACTGAAGTAGCATTTTGGGTAACAGGGTTGGATAAGAAGTTGAGCAATACGTCGTTTGGTACCCCATTTTGATAGGCATTATTCAAAACCTTCACGAAGGATTCTACAAAGTTTCCATTATTAGCCAATTCTTCATTAAACTGTGTCATCAAGGAGTCAGCATCTTGAGACAACTTTTCAGTACTTGTTTGAGCATTTGACAATTCACGATTGAAATTACCTAACGTCTCATTAACAGACTCAGCCGCCTTGACATTGCTTTGAGAAGACTCTTTCACACCCGTAGTTTCTGACAAGAGAGCTGCATACTCCGAATTTAGGGCAGTCAATTGTTTATCAGTATCTTCAAATGCAGCATTGCCTCCCCCTTGCTTCTCAACCAAATCATTTAGTTTCGTTTCCAACTGCTCATACAAGACTAACTGTTCCTTGATTTTGGTATCCAATTCTTGATTGGTAGTCAAAACATCTTGCACATTTTTTTCTAGAACAGGCTTCAGTGTAGTCAGTTCTGACAAGGCTTTATCTACTTTTCCTTTAGCACCATCAGTTTCTGTATCACTAGCAGGTACAGTTATGCTGTCTTCATATTTCTTCAGATTTGAACTAATAGCTTCAAACCAAATATTTGACAAAGCATCTGTTACATCACTATTTTTTAACCCTTTGACGGTATCGTATGCTTGTTTTAGTGATTCTACCTTTTGGTAGTCAGAAGCTATTTTCTGAACCTTTTGTCCATAAGACACTGCTGCTTGCTGAACACGTAACACATCTACTGGTGCACTAGCTGCTTGTACATCATTCAAGGAAATATTAATGGATTTTAGCTCTGCTTTTGGAGCTGGACTTGGAGTCCCGGTTGAACCTGTAGTTGTAGTTGAGGTTGCCTCTGCAACACTATAGGCTACTTTGAAAGTCCCACCCGTCTTCAAATCAATTTCTTGGCCAAACTCAACTGGTGTACCATCATAAGTGACTGAGTGAACTGTCACCCCTGTTTCAGCTTTCCATGATACCTTAGCCTTTGTTCCTGTTCGTCCAACAGCACTCGTACTAGTAATTGCTAGTTTTTCCAGATTCTTCAAATCCGTCAAAGAAATCTCGTCGCTAGGCTCTTTGATTGTTTTTACATCTGTATAGTTTACAGAAGGAATTGTGATTGGTGTCATACCAAAACCACTAAATTCTTTTCCACTAAAATCTTCTTTGGGTAATTCTGAGATTGCAGAAGCCAGCTGCATTTTTAGAGACTCCTCAACCTTCTTTAGGTCCTTGTTTGCAGCTTTATCCAAAAATTGATCAAGAGTGATTTTGCTCTTCTCACTTGTTCCATAGTAAGTGGCTAATTTCTCATCAATAAAGTTTTGAATATCCTTTTTATGATTTTCAAACTTCGTTCTTTCATCTGTTAGATTGGTCTGTAAACTATCAATCTCTTTGCTGATATTTTCTGCCACTGTTTTATAGGAAGCTCCAACTTCTGGTGACGTTCCATCAGAGGATGCTCCTGTTCCATCTATATTCGCAGTCAAACTGCCTTGGGCTTCAATCAATTCCTTATAAGTTTTAATTTGTCCCTGAACGTCTTCCCGACTCTGAGAGATGAGCTGGGTGATGATATCCGCATAATTTTTCTTCTCATCTACTCTATTCTGAAGCAGAGTAGCAAAATTTTTGCCATAGGCAATCTGCGAAACATCAAAATGATCAAAAATCTGTGAGTAGCTCTCCAAACCTGTCTTTAAAGCACTGTTGGAGTCAACGGAGGAACTAGACATAGTATAGAGAGTTGGAAAAAGATTTTTAGAGTTGATAGCTGTATTATATAAATTCGTACGATAGTTTCCGATATTGGTTGCTTGTATCTGTGAGCTAGCTTGAACATTCTTTTGTGCAGTGTAAAGATTGTTCAAAATACTAGCCATATACATATCAACTAACTGGCCATTCAAATCGGCAACAATGTCTTTTGCTAGTTTATTTGCATCGTTTTCTACTTGCAAATTTCCTTGCGCATTCACCTTATAATTGATGGTTGTCTTATCAACATTGATGCTGTTAATATCGAGTATTTTTTCAGAAAAGTCACTAGGAATTGTTAAAACGAGTTGGTATTTCCCACTTTCTAATCCAGAATCTGCAGCTCCACGAGGGACAACAGACCAGTTTTGTGAATTATCACGCTCGATATTTTTTACATAACTAGCACCTAGGTTATACTCTTTTGTATCAACATAGACAGGCTTATCTTCATTTACAATAGCCACATTTAATTTAGTCTGTTGGTTTACTTTTGCACTATTCTCATTATGAATGGTCGTATTCTTTTGAACTGATAGATTCAAAAAAACCATCAATGCCAGCAATCCTAATGCCAACAGACTACTTCCTACATATTTATAAATTCTATTCTTTCCCATTTTAGTTTTCAATCATATCCACCATAAAAAATAGGAAGGCTCTCGCCCTCCTAAAGCCATTTATAACAAATTAATTAATTAATTTGTGCTGCAATATCTTGGTCAGTTTGTTCAACAATGTCCGCAACTTTAAGCAACTGTGCATTGATTTCATCAAGCAAAGTCGCAAACTCCTCAATTTTTGGAGACAATGCTGTAAACTGTTGATCAAAGCTGTCAAAAGCTGAACCTTTCCAGTTCCCTCTGATAGTCTCTTGTTCGTTGCTCAATGTACGTAGTACTTGTCTCACTTCCTCAGCACCACTTGTGTATTTTTGGGCAGATGCACGTAAATCTTCTGGTGTTAATTGGATTAAAGCCATGTGAAACTCCTTTATATTATTTTACTCCTTCATTATATCAACAAGTCGCCTTAATTGCAAGCTTAAAATTTAATTTTTATACTAATTATTAAAATAACAAGAGCCGTTTCTATCTAAGGATAGGTAAAAAGCTTTGGATGTACTGCTCTTAAAAAGTTAGGCAGATAATTCTAACCTTTGGGCCAATTCTTCCTTTTTTAACATTCTTTTCTACTCAGTAATGATTAACCCGTTTCAGTATTTAAGAGCCGAAAAATTCAGTATGAATGATATTCTTACTTATGTGGCTGGTTTCATTTTGAAACTTTTAATTATGACGGTTTAAAATTCAACTAAAGATACCAACCCATCAATCAAAAAAGACTTTCTGATACCCTAAGTATCCTCTTCTATGCTATACTTAGTTTAGTACATTCTTTGAGATTGGAGCCAGTATGAAAATCCATAAAACCGTGAATCCCGTTGCTTATGAAAATACTTATTACCTAGAAGGGGACCAACACCTGATTGTGGTTGACCCGGGTAGCCATTGGGAAGCTATCCGCAAGACTATCGAAAAAATCAACAAACCAGTCTGCGCGATTCTCCTGACCCACACCCACTACGACCATATTATGAGTCTGGACTTAGTTCGCGAGACTTTTGGAAATCCTCCAGTTTATGTAGCAGAGAGTGAAGCTAGCTGGCTTTATACACCTGTAGATAATCTCTCTGGTCTCCCTCGTCATGATGATATGACTGATGTCGTCTGTAAACCAGCAGAACACACCTTTGTCTTTCATGAGGAATACCAGCTTAAGGAATTTCGTTTTACAGTTCTACCAACTCCAGGGCACTCTATCGGCGGCGTTTCACTCGTCTTTCCTGATGCTCATCTAGTCTTGACCGGAGATGCCCTATTCCGTGAAACCATCGGACGGACAGACCTTCCTACAGGTAGCATGGAACAACTTCTCCATAGTATTCAGACGCAACTCTTCACTCTTCCTAACTACGATGTCTATCCTGGGCATGGTCCAGCTACGACCATCGCTCACGAAAAATCCTTTAATCCCTTTTTCTAGCAAAGAAAAAACCAAGGACAATCATCCTTGGTTTTTTGATTACCAAATAATCACACGGTCTTCTGGTGAACGCCACATTCCGTCACCTTCTTTAACATCATAGGTTGTAAAGAAGTCATCAAAGTTTGGCACTTGGACATTGACACGGAGTTTAGCTGGGGCGTGTACGTCGACGCTAGCCATGAGTTTCATCAACTCTGGACGACCTTTCATACGCCAGATACGAGCAAAATTGTGGAAGAATTCTTCAGCAGAAAAGTCTGGCTCTCTCTTGGCAGCTTCAAGGGCTGCAGCAATTCCTCCAAGGTCAGCAACGTTTTCTGATACCGTTAGTTTTCCGTTAATTCTTGCGCCGTAAGATTCTTGGCCATCAAATTGATCGATAACCTTCTGAGTCTTTTCTTTGAAGGCAGCATAGTCATTCTCAGTCCACCAGTCTTTGAGACTACCATTTTCATCAAAGGAAGCTCCATTTGTGTCAAAGGCGTGAGAAATCTCGTGAGCAATAACAGCACCAATACCACCGTAGTTGGCAGAAGACGACTGATGCAAGTCATAGAATGGAGCCTGTAAAATAGCAGCTGGGAAAACAATCAAGTTCTTCTGAGGATTGTAGTAGGCATTAACCATGTGAGCAGGCATGCCCCATTCCTTGTAATCAACAGGCTGGTTCCACTTGCTCCAACTGTGCTTGATTTCCACACGCGCAAAAGCTAGGGCATTCTCAAAGAGACTGGCAGTTTCATCCACTACTTTGTCCTTGCAGCGTTCTGGCAATTCCTCTGGATAACCGATATAAGGCTTGATGACATTGAGTTTGACAATGGCCTTATCACGCGTTTCAGGAGTGAGCCAGTCGTTCTTAGCCAAACGTTCCTTATAAACATCGATCATAGTCGCCACTTTTTCCTCTACATCAGCCTTAGCTTCTGGGGAGAATTTTTCATGCGCATACCAGAGACCAAGGGCTTGCTTAAAGGGACCTTGGGCCAAGTGATAAGCTGCCTTGACCTTGTCCTGAGCTTCTGGAACACCTGAAAGGGCGCGACCATAGGCACCTGATAGGACACGAATCTCATCTGTGAGATAGCTGGTTGAAAGATTCACCACAGCTAATATCAAGGTTGCCTTAAGCAAAGGCCAAGCTTCTTCACTATAGAATTGCTCTGCTGCTTGCCAGAAACATTCTTCATCTACGATAACCTTGTCAGGCATTTGCCCAAGAATAGCTTGGAAGAAGTTATCTAGAGGTAGGGCAGGGGCTAATTTCTTGAAATCTTCATAAGCGTATGGATGATAGAGTTTGGCATATTCTGAACTTTCTTCGTTAGAAAGCACCACAGCTGCGATACGACGGTCCAATTCCAATCTCTTCTCTAGTAAGTCTGCGATTTCCTCATCTGAAAAATCATAGGCTTTGAGAAGATTCGTGGTACTTTCCTTCCAAAGCGTCAAGAGTTCCTCACGTTGAGGATGGTCTTCAGCATAGTAGGTTGTATCTGGCAAGATTGTTCCTGGTGCACTAGCCCAGAGAACATTGGTTCTGGCATCCATAAAGTCAGGTGATACTCCAAAGGGAAGGAAGTTTGGTTTACCAGCTAGTTCAAACTCGGCTAATTTGCTGGTAAAATCTGCAAAACTCTCCAAATCCTGGTATTCCTTGAGTAGAGGAAGGACAGGCTTAATCCCATCAGCTTCTCTCTTGTCAAAATCGCGTACCATACGATGGTACTTAACAAAGTTTGCGAGGATGGCATCCTCTGGGACCTCTTCACCCTCCAACCACTTGTCCGTAGTCGCCAGCATCAACTCTTCAATTTCCTCGTCAAGGTCAATAAAACCACCTGTTCGAGATTTGTCAGCTGGAATGACAGCTGTTTTTTCCCACTCGCCATTGATTGCATCATAAAAATCGTCTTGATAACGTGTCATCTTGTTCTCGCTTTCATTTTTCACTTATTCTTAGCTTAGCAAAAAACACTTGGGAATGCAATTAAAAATGGTCACTCTTTCTTCTTCATTTTTCAGTTATTATTTTAAATTTTTCAAAAATTAACTTGACTTAATTTTTTTTTTAATGTATATTAAAAGATAGGAGGAAAACAACTGTATGATACGTATCGAAAACCTCAGTGTCTCCTACAAAGAAACGTTGGCACTAAAGGATATTTCACTAGTGCTCCAAGGACCAACTATTACCGGAATTATTGGTCCAAACGGTGCTGGAAAATCAACTTTATTAAAAAGTATGTTGGGAATTATCCCACATGAAGGTCAGGCCTTTCTCGATGACAAAAAATTCAAGAAATCTTTACATCGAGTTGCCTATGTCGAGCAAAAAATCCATATCGACTACAATTTCCCTATCAAGGTCAAGGAATGCGTCTCTCTGGGACTCTATCCATCCATCCCACTCTTTCACACCTTAAAGGCCAGCCACTGGAAAAAAGTGGCAGATGCACTTGAAATCGTTGGACTCTCAGACTATGCTGATCGCCAAATCAGCCAGCTCTCAGGTGGACAATTTCAACGTGTGTTGATTGCCCGTTGCTTAGTGCAGGAAGCTGACTACATCTTTCTAGATGAGCCATTTGTCGGGATTGATTCGGTTAGTGAAGAGATTATCATGAGCACGCTGAGAGACCTTAAAAAAGCTGGTAAAACAGTTCTCATCGTCCATCATGACCTCAGCAAAGTCCCCCATTATTTCGACCAAGTTTTGCTTCTCAATCGAGAATTAATAGACCTTGGTCCGACCGAAGAAACCTTTACCGAGGCCAATCTCAAAAAGGCCTACGGTAGCAAACTCTTTTTCAATGGAGGTGGCCTATGATAGCAGAATTTATCGATGGATTGCAAAATTTCCATTTCCTACAAAACGCCTTGATCACAGCTATTGTCATCGGAGTTGTTGCTGGAGCCGTGGGATGTTTTATCATCCTACGTGGTATGTCTCTCATGGGAGATGCCATCTCTCATGCAGTTTTGCCCGGCGTAGCCCTTTCCTTTATCCTGGGAATTGATTTCTTTATTGGAGCTATCATCTTTGGCTTGATGGCCTCCATCATCATTACCTACATCAAGGGAAACTCTATCATCAAGAGTGACACTGCCATTGGTATTACCTTTTCATCTTTCTTAGCCCTAGGTGTCATCTTGATTAGTGTTGCCAAGAGTTCGACAGACCTCTTCCATATCCTTTTCGGGAATATCCTCGCTGTCCAAGACATGGACATGTGGATTACCATTGGTGTGGGCGCAGTCATTCTCTTGATTATCGGGATTTTCTTTAAACAACTATTGATTACATCCTTTGACGAGCTTCTGGCTAAGGCCATGGGAATGCCTGTCAATTTCTACCACTATCTGCTTATGGTGCTCTTGACACTTGTGTCCGTCACCGCCATGCAAAGTGTTGGAACTATTCTTATCGTGGCCATGTTGATCACCCCAGCTGCGACGGCTTATCTCTATGCTAATAGCCTAAAGAGCATGATTTTCCTTTCATCAAGTCTAGGAGCCCTGGCTTCTGTCGTGGGACTCTTTATCGGCTATAGCTTCAATCTCGCAGCAGGATCGAGCATCGTGCTCACATCCGCCAGCTTCTTTCTAATCAGTTTCTTTATCTCTCCTAAGCAACGATACTTGAAACTGAAAAACAAAAAAATCATTAAATAACGGGGAAACCCTTCTGGAGGAATCTAATGAAAAAATTAGGTACATTGCTTGTACTCTTTCTTTCCGTCATTGCTCTTGTAGCATGTGCTAGCGGAAAAAAAGATACGGCTTCTGGTCAAAAACTAAAAGTTGTTGCTACAAACTCAATCATCGCTGATATTACCAAAAATATCGCTGGTGACAAGATTGATCTTCACAGTATCGTTCCTGTTGGTCAAGACCCACACGAATACGAACCACTTCCTGAAGACGTTAAGAAAACTTCTCAAGCTGACTTGATTTTCTATAACGGTATCAACCTTGAAACAGGTGGCAATGCTTGGTTTACCAAATTGGTCGAAAATGCCAAGAAAACTGAAAACAAAGACTACTTTGCAGTTAGCGAAGGCGTTGATGTTATCTACCTTGAAGGTCAAAACGAGAAAGGCAAAGAAGACCCACACGCTTGGCTCAACCTTGAAAATGGGATGATTTATGCTAAAAATATCGCTAAACAACTGATTGCAAAAGACCCTAGCAACAAGGAATTCTACGAAAAAAATCTCAAAGACTATACTGAAAAACTAGACAAACTAGACAAGGAAGCCAAAGAGAAATTTAACAATATCCCTGCTGAGAAGAAACTCATCGTAACCAGCGAAGGATGCTTCAAATACTTCTCTAAAGCCTACGGTGTCCCAAGTGCCTACATCTGGGAAATCAACACAGAAGAAGAAGGGACACCGGAACAAATCAAGACCTTGGTTGAAAAACTTCGCCAAACGAAAGTTCCATCCCTCTTTGTTGAATCAAGTGTCGATGACCGTCCAATGAAGACTGTTTCACAAGACACAAATATCCCAATCTACGCACAAATCTTTACTGACTCAATCGCTGAAGAAGGGAAAGAAGGCGACAGCTACTACAGCATGATGAAATACAACCTTGACAAGATTGCTGAAGGTTTGTCTAAGTAATCCATTAAAAACGTCGTTCTCACGTGAACAGGCGTTTTTTATCTCTCAATTTCCAGTCAAATCATTGGAAAAATCTGACAATTCTCGGTAAAATAAAGGAAAAAAGAACGGAGTAGTTTCATGACCACTTTTCTAGGAAACCCTGTAACCTTTACAGGTAAACAACTGCAAGTCGGAGACAAGGCACTTGACTTTTCTCTCACTACAACCGATCTCTCTAAAAAAACACTATCTGACTTTGATGGAAAGAAAAAAGTTTTGAGTGTTGTCCCTTCTATCGATACTGGTATCTGCTCAACGCAAACACGTCGATTCAACCAAGAACTTGCTAGCCTCGACAACACAGTCGTTCTTACCGTTTCTATGGACCTACCATTTGCCCAAGGACGCTGGTGCGGGGCTGAGGGCCTTGACAATGCCATTATGCTTTCAGACTACTTTGACCATTCTTTCGGGCGCGATTATGCCCTCTTGATCAACGAATGGCATCTCCTTGCACGTGCTGTCTTTGTTCTCGACACTGATAATGTCATCCGTTACGTAGAATACGTTGATAACATCAACACGGAACCAGACTTTGAAGCTGCCATTGCTGCAGTGAAAGAACTGGACTAAAATCAAAGCCATTAGGGCAGAAGGCTAGAGAAATCTAGCTTTTTTTGATATACTAGATGGAGAGAAAAGACACGAGGAAACGAATGACGCCAAATAAAGAAGACTACCTAAAATGTATTTATGAAATCGGTACGGAGATGCAAAAAATCACCAATAAAGAAATTGCTGCCCGTATGCAGGTCTCTCCACCTGCCGTAACAGAGATGATCAAACGCATGAAAAGTGAAAATCTCATCCTCAAGGATAAGGAGAACGGCTATCTATTGACAGATATTGGCCTCAAACTGGTCTCAGAACTCTATCGCAAGCACCGGTTGATTGAAGTCTTTCTAGTTCACCATCTCGACTATACCAGTGACCAGATCCACGAAGAAGCTGAGGTCCTAGAGCACACTGTATCCGATCTCTTCGTAGAGAGACTGGATAAACTACTGAGATTCCCTAAAACCTGCCCCCACGGAGGAACCATCCCAGCTGAGGGAGAACTTTTGGTTGAAATCAATAATCTGCCACTAGCAGCCGTCCAGGAAGCTGGAACCTACCTCCTGACTCGGGTTCACGATAGCTTTGATCTGCTCAAATACTTAGAAAAGTATGAGATTCATATTGGTGACCAACTCCAAGTTAAGCAGTTTGATAATTTTTCCAATACCTTTACACTGGTCAACAAGGGTGAAGATCTCCAAGTTAGCATCGATATCGCCAAACAACTCTATGTCGAAAAAATCAACTAACCCCTGATTCCTGAAAGAAATTCCTTTCAGGAATTTTTTGTCATTTTGCTTGTAAGTCCCATTCATTTTGTGTAGAATGAAGCTAGATAAAAGAGGGAGGTTTTCCTATGAAAAAGCTCTTTAGAATCCATTTTGCAGCCATTGCAGTCAGCGATTTGCTACTATTTACATTTTTTTACACCAGATCCGAGACATCTTTGGACTGGCTCCTACTCTCTGGCTTCATTTTAATCCTTGCTCAGGGACTACTGCTGTCTCGCTTGGTCTTCCGACTCAAAAAACATTTCTCTGAGATTTATCCTCAAATCAATAAAAAGATTCGCTTCTACTATTTAGGAGTGCTCATCAGCGATTTTCTATTATTTGTCTTTTTAGCCATCACTGGCCCTCAATATTTCTACTCTCTTACTCCAGTCTTTACTTCCTGTCATTCTACTTTATATTATATGACGGCTAGCCACCTAAGAGAAAACTATCCCGACTTTTACAACAAACACATCGCCTTCTGGGAGTGTCTATAAACAAAAACCAAGCCAACTGGGCTTGGTTTTCTTATCTATTTTTAGTATCAAGAGCGATGGTAACCGGCCCATCATTTACCAGCTCCACCTGCATATCCGCTCCAAAGATACCTGTCTGAACGGGCATTTCCTGAGCTAGCTTTTGGTTGAAAGCCTCATAAAAGGCAGTTGCCATATCCGGCTTGGCTGCACCTGTAAAGGCTGGACGATTACCCTTCTTGGTATCCGCAAAGAGAGTAAACTGGGAAATAGAAAGGATTTCTCCTTCAATATCCTTGACAGACAGATTCATCTTGCCTTCTGCGTCTGGAAAAATCCGCATGTTAACAAGCTTTCTCACAGCATAGTCCAAATCTTCCTCTTGGTCCTCTGGGCCAACACCGACCAGTAATAAGAGCCCCTGATTAATTTTTCCATGAACCCGACCTTCGATACTCACTTGGGCTTTCTTAACTCGTTGGATAATGATTTTCATAATAGCCTTTCTAGTAAGAGCTAGGACAATTAGCCGTTGGTCCGTTTGACGGAGTAAACCTCTGGCACACTCTTAATCTTGTCCACGACTGTGGTCAGTGTAGAGAGGTTGGAAATACCAAATGAGACATGGATATTAGCAAATTTCATATCCTTAGTTGGCTGAGCATTAACGGTTGAGATATTCTTAGTTGTGTTGGAGAGAACTTGCAGAACATCATTTAAGAGCCCTGTACGGTTAAGACCATAGATATCGATGTGGGCAGTGTATTCCTTGCTTGAGAATTGATCTTCCCATTCCACATCAAGGAGACGTTGCTCGTAGTTTTCTTGGGCACGGAGATTCATACAGTCCACACGGTGAATAGCTACACCGCGTCCCTTGGTAATGTAGCCGACAATGTCGTCACCTGGCACTGGATTGCAACACTTGGCAATCCGAACGAGGAGTCCTGAGGCACCTTCAATGACCACACCACCCTCATGCTTGACCTTGAGGGTTTCTTTATTTTCGACCTTAACTTCGCCACCTTTGACAAGCTCTTCTGCTTCCGCCTTGGCCTTGGCACGCTCTTCCTCACGGCGTTCCTTTTCGGTCAAACGGTTAAAGACGGTAATAGCGCCAATTTCTCCAAAACCAATGGCTGCGTAGAGAGCCTCCTCTGTCTTGTAGCTGGTCTTTTGAAGAACCTCGTCCATATGACGCTTGTCCATAAACTTATTGGCTACATAGCCGTTTTCTTGGAACTGGGTCATCAACATTTCACGGCCCTTGTTAACGGATAATTCCTTGTCTTGATTTTTAAAGAACTGACGAATCTTGTTGCGCGCCTTGCTGGTCTTGACCATGTTGAGCCAGTCACGACTCGGACCAAAGGAGTTGGGATTGGTGATAATTTCAACCTGATCCCCTGTCTTGAGCTTGGTTGTCAGTGGAACCATACGGCCATTGACCTTGGCACCAGTCGCTTTTTCACCGACTTTGGTATGGATCTCATAGGCAAAGTCAATCGGTCCTGAATCTTTTGGAAGGGAACGTACAGCCCCATCAGGAGTAAAGACGTAAATCTCCTCCGCCAGGTAGTTTTCCTTAACAGAGTCCACAAATTCCTTGGCATCATCAGCCTGGTCTTGGAGCTCCATCATCTCCTTGATCCAGTTCATCCCAATAGCAGATTCCTTGCTGTTGACCTGCCCTTTAATGCCTTTCTTATAAGCCCAGTGAGCTGCTACCCCGTACTCAGCCACTTCGTGCATTTCCTTAGTCCGAATCTGAAATTCAATCGGCCCTTTTGGTCCATAAACAGTCGTATGAATAGACTGGTAACCATTGGCCTTACGATTGGCGATATAGTCTTTGAAGCGGCCTGGCATAGGTTTCCAAAGTTCATGCACATACCCCAGCATGGCATAGACATCACTTTGGGTATCTAAGATACAGCGAATGGCAATCAGGTCATAAATTTCCTCAAAGCGTTTCTTCTTATCCTGCATCTTGCGGTAGATCGAATAGATATGCTTAGGACGACCATAGATTTTCCCTTTGAGATTGCGTTCGGTAGCATAGTCCTCCAACTTGGTTACGACTTCATCGACCAAAGCCTCACGTTCTCTGCGTTTTTCCTTCATCATGTGGGTGATCTTGTAAAACTCAGTTGGATTGAGATAACGGAAAGATAGATCTTCCAACTCCCACTTGACACTGGAAATCCCTAGACGATGAGCAAGTGGTGCGTAAATTTCCATGGTTTCTCTGGAGATCCGTTCTTGCTTATCCTTTCGAAGGTGTTTGAGAGTCCGCATATTGTGCAAACGGTCCGATAATTTAACCAAGATAACACGGATATCCTCAGACATGGCCATAAGCATCTTGCGATGATTTTCCGCCAATTGTTCCTCGAGTGATTTGTACTCAACCTTACCAAGCTTGGTCACCCCATCAACGATAATCCGAACATCATGACCGAACTCTCTCTCCAGATCATCCAGTGTCGCATCTGTGTCCTCAACAACGTCATGCAAAAAACCACAGGCAACGGTTACGGCATCCAGCTTGAGCTTAGCCAGAATGCCTGCTACCTGAATGGGATGGATAATATAGGGCTCACCTGATTTCCGAAACTGCCCACTATGACAATCAACTGCGTAAATCAATGCTTTTTGGACAAAAGCAACGTCTTCCTTTGTTAAATATTCTTTCGTTAAAGCGACTACCTGATCGCCCGTCAAATTCACTTCTTTCGGCATCTATACTCTCCAATTCTTCCTACCATTTTATCACTTTTTTAAGGATATGAAAACTAGAAAAGCTCTGCAGTTCTATAATTTACTCCATTCCTTACAAGGATCTCAAAAAGAACAATAAACTTTAAACTGTTTTATTATTTCTATTTACTTTTATAATTAATGAGTAGATTTTATAAACAAACTAGCTATTTCTTATCATTTTAAACAAATTTTATAAAAAACATTCGTATTTAACTTGATTGATTGGCTTCCATCCTGTATAATAGAGTGAAACTATTTTTGAGGAGATTTTTATGTCATCATTTCGTAAACAAGCAGCCCTTTTAGGTCTGACTGCAGCTGTATTTGCAGCTTCTACTGCACAAGCAGATGAAAAAGCTACAAATCTAGATACTAGCACAACACCTACACCAGTAGCAAACCAATCAGAAAAAACTGTTGCAGCTACTGGAAATGAAAAGGCAACGGCATCTGAAAAAACGGACCTCCCTGCTAAACAAGATGAAAATGCTACTCCAGTAGCAAGCACTGAAGCAACCCCTTCTAAAGAAGGAAGCCTTGCAGATGACAAAGCCCTTCAACCAACAGAAGGACAGGAAGTCGATGTCCGCATCCTTGCAACAACTGACCTTCACACCAATTTAGTTAACTATGATTATTACCAAGACAAACCCGCTGAGAACGTTGGACTAGCAAAGACAGCTGTTCTCATCGAGGAAGCTAAAAAAGAAAATAGCAATACACTTCTTGTAGATAATGGAGACACCATCCAAGGAACGCCACTTGGAACTTACAAGGCCATCGTTAACCCAGTCAAAGAAGGGGAACAGCACCCTATGTATGCAGCCCTCCAAAAGCTCGGTTTTGAAGCTGGTACACTTGGAAACCATGAGTTTAACTATGGTTTAGACTACCTTAAACGTGTCATTGATACAGCTGGAATGCCAATTGTCAACGCCAATGTTGTAGATCCTAAAACGGGCGCTTATGTCTATGACCCCTATAAAATCATCAGCAAAACCTTTGTTGATAAAACTGGTCGCAAAACGACCATCAAAATTGGGGTGACTGGAATTGTTCCCCCTCAAATTCTCAGCTGGGATAAGGCCAACCTCGAAGGAAAGATTCAGGTCAATGACTCTGTAGAAGCTATTCAAAAGATTATCCCTGAAATGCGCAAAGCAGGTGCAGACATCACTCTTGTACTCTCTCACTCAGGCATCGGAGATGATAAGTACGAAAAAGGGGAAGAAAACGAAGGCTATCAAATTACAAGCCTACCTGGTGTGGATGCAGTCGTAACAGGGCATTCTCACGCTGAATTTCCAAGTGGAAATGGCACTGGTTTTTATGAAAAATATGCTGGTGTTGATGGCGTAAATGGTAAGATTAATGGTACTCCTGTAACCATGGCTGGAAAATATGGGGATCACCTCGGCATTATCGACCTCAACCTTATCTACAAAAACGGAAAATGGACTGTTGCCAACAGCAAAGGCTCTATTCGTAAGATTCACACTAAGTCCAAAGACGCTGATGAACGAATTAAGGAAATTGCCAAAACAGCCCACGAAGGAACCATCCAATACGTTCGCCAACAAGTCGGAACAACAACTGCACCAATCACAAGTTATTTTGCCCTTGTAAAGGATGATCCATCTGTCCAAATCGTCAATAACGCGCAAATCTGGTATGCTAAGAAAGAACTAGAAGGGACTACTGAAGGAGATCTTCCTATTCTCTCGGCTGCTGCACCGTTTAAGGCGGGAACCCGTGGAGATGCTACTGCCTATACAGATATTCCAGCTGGCCCAATCGCCATCAAAAATGTAGCGGATCTCTACCTCTACGATAATGTCACAGCTATCCTTAAAGTCACTGGAGCTCAACTCAAAGAATGGTTGGAAATGTCTGCTGGTCAGTTCAACACGATTGATCCAACTAAAAAAGAAGCGCAACAGCTCATCAATCCAAGCTACCGTACTTATAATTTTGATGTGATTGACGGTGTGACCTATGAGTACGATGTCACCCAACCAAATAAATACGACCGCGAAGGTAAGTTGATCCACCCAGATGCTAGTCGTGTCCGCAATCTAAAATACCAAGGAAAAGATGTCCGTCCAGATCAGGAATTCATCGTAGTAACCAACAACTATCGCGCAAATGGTAATTTCCCTGGTGTTCGTGATGCCAGCCTCAATCGTCTCCTAGGACTTGAAAATCGCCAGGTTATCATCAACTATATCCTCGATGTAAAAAATATCAACCCAAGTGCAGATAAAAACTGGCACTTCACAAATAGCATAAAAGGGTTGGATGTTCGTTTCTTGACAGCTGATAAGGCAAAAAACTTGGTCGGCACAGATGGTGACATTCAATATCTAGCAAGCTCTGACCAAGAAGGTTTCGGCGAATACCGCCTTCTCTATGTAGAGCCTAAGACTGAACCTGCAGAAACAAATCACCACGAAGTCCAAGATACGCAGGGACAAAATCAAGGCGATGCAATCACTCTTTCAAACGGTGGGCAAACTATTATTTTACCAAGCGCTCATAATCCAATCGCTACTACCCTACCAAATACAGGTGAGAAAACATCTATCCTAACCTTCCTAGGTGTCATTCTAGCGGGGTTTGGACTTTCTCTCAAGAAAAAGGAAGAATAATACAATAGAAGCAAGGCGAGACTCGTCCTGCTTCTTTTTAATCAGCAAAAACACTGCCAGATTTCTCTAGCAGTGTTTTGACATTTCATTTGCTTAGTAGACTGTTTTTTCAGTTTCTACATCGAAGAAGTGTGCTTTGTTCAAGTCAAATCCAAGTTCAACTGTCGCACCTGTTTGCAAGTAGTCACGAGCATCCACTTTGGCAACAAATTCGTCTTTACCAACTTGGCAGTAAAGGTGAGATTCTGAACCAAGCAATTCTGATACTGAGATAGTAGCTTTGACAACTGATTCTGGGAATGTTTCAAGGAAAGCAGGCTCTGCATTCACGTCTTCTGGACGAATACCGAAGATCAATTCTTTACCTTCATATCCTTTTTCACGAAGAACTTTCAAAGCACCTTCTGGCACTTTCAAGCAGAAACCGTCTGAAACAATTTCATTGCCTTCTAATTTCACATTGATGAAGTTCATAGCTGGGCTTCCGATAAATCCTGCTACGAACTTGTTAACTGGGTTTTTGTAAACTTCTTGAGGTGTACCGATTTGTTCTACACGTCCGATAGTACCTGTGCCAGCTGGGTTCTTAGTTGCTGACATGATAACGATACGGTCTGCAAGTGTCATCGCTTCTGTTTGGTCGTGCGTTACGTAGATAGTTGTAGCACCGATACGACGGTGAATCTTCGCAATTTCAGCACGCATTGATACACGAAGTTTGGCATCCAAGTTTGACAAAGGCTCGTCCATCAAGAACACTTTTGCATCACGGACGATCGCACGACCCATGGCAACACGTTGACGTTGACCACCTGAGAGGTCAGCTGGTTTACGATCCAAGAATTCTTTCAAGCCAAGAATCCCAGCAGCTTCTTGTACTCGTTTGTCGATGTCTTCTTTGCTGTATTTACGCAATTTCAAACCGAAAGCCATGTTGTCATATACAGTCATGTGTGGGTAAAGAGCGTAGTTTTGGAATACCATGGCGATGTCACGGTCTTTTGGAGCTACGTCGTTGACAACCACGCCATCGATAGATGCAGTACCTTCTGTAATGTCTTCAAGACCAGCAATCATACGAAGAGTTGTTGATTTACCACATCCTGAAGGACCTACGAAAACGATAAACTCTTTATCTTTGATGTCCAAGTTGAAGTCTTCAACTGAGTAGTGTTCGCTGTTTGGATATTTTTTGTAAATGTTTTTAAGATTTAATTCTACCATGGAAGGTGAACTCCTTTTATTTTTTGATAGTTTTATTATAAATGAAAACGCTTTACATTTCTATGGCAAGGTGACCAAAAAAATAAAAAAGTTCTGTGCAACTTGCACAAAACTTTAGAGAATATCTGGTAAAATCAACTGATAACATAAGGTCAAATCTGTCAATTCTTTTAACTGAAGCCCTGTTAATTCTTCCCATTTATCAATCTTGTATTGGAGAGAATTGCGGTGCAGGTAGAGTTGCTGGGCAGTTTTGGTTAAGACAGCACTGTTTTCCCAAAGAGAAAGAATAATTTCCTGAATCTGGTCCTGGTCCAAGATCATCTGATGCAGGCATTCTTTAATAACCCTCAGATCCACAAGCCCTTCCCCAAGACTCCAGAGATAGAGTTGTGAAAAAGTGTGAACACCTTGATGACCTTGACGCCACCAAGTCTTAAACAAGTCCCGCTCCGCTTTGATTAAGTCTGATAGAGCTTGATGTCCTGTCTGTGACCAGACCTGCCCCAACATGATAGACAGACGAAGACCAAAGTCATACTCAACCGCTTCAATCGTATCACTTAAAATAGCTCGTACAGAGGTGTACTTATCTTGCTGGAGAACAAAAACATAGTCCTGAACTCCGACCTGCAACACTGTCTGGCAGTTAGGAAAGAGAGTCTGCATCATATCCAGCCAAGAAGCTAGATTCTCCTGTTGGTAATAAGACAGATGGCAATAAACCAGCTGAATTTTTTTAAATGTTTGCGGTGCCTGCCCCTTCCCCTCAATCAGATAGGGATACCAAGGATTGAGCGAACGGGCCTGCTCCTGCTGGGTCAAAAGGGCAACCAGCTGCTTTTCACGCTCGCTGAGCCCAGCTTCCTCCAGTAAAATCCACTGCTGAGAAGCTAAAGGGAGAGTGAGATAGCCCGGTTTCTCTACTGGCTGATCTGAAATCTGAGCTTCAGGAAACCAGTCTTGTAATTCCTTTGCAATCATATTCTAGCCCTCCACTTTTTGGATGCACCAAGAAATTAAGGTCTCTAGACGCTCCACATTTTCAGTCAGATGGAGATAGCCCATCACTGCTTCAAAACCTGTAGACATGCGGTAAGTCACCACATCAGCATTTTTAGCCTTTGTGTGGCTATTGGTATTGCGACCACGTTTGTAGATTTCTTCTTCTTTTTCCGTCAGGACTTGCTCCTCCAACATGAGGGCAATCAGGCGAGCCTGAGCCTTGGCTGAGACATACTTGGTCGCCTCTTGGTGGAGTTTGTTGGGTTTAGTCATGCCTTTAAGAATGAGATGGCGACGGATATACATGGAGTAAACTGCATCTCCCTCAAAAGCAAGCGCAATCCCGTTAATGAGATTGACATCAATCACGAGTCCACCTCACTCCATCCTTGGTGTCAAGGAGCTTAATTCCTTGAGCAGCCAATTGGTCACGGATTTGGTCTGCTGTGGCAAAGTCTCGAATAGCACGCGCTTCTTGGCGCTTTTGGATCAAGGCTTCAATGTCTGCATCCAAAACTTCCTCGACAAAGACAATCCCAAAAACCTCCAACATATCCGCAAGAGCTTCCTTAACACTTGCATCATAGTTTCCTGAGTTGATCCATTTGGCCATTTCAAAGACAACTGTGATACCGTTGGCAGAGTTAAAGTCCTCATCCATAGCTGCTATAAACTTTTCTTTAAAGTCCTGTAACTCTTGAGCATCTACAGTCCCAGAAAATGGTTGCTCGTAAGTGTTCTTCAGATATTTGAGATTGGTCTCTGCATCACGCACTGCCTTTTCAGTAAAGTTGATTGGTTTACGGTAATGCTGAGTCGCAAAGAAGAAACGCAGCACTTGACCATCAATAGTCTTCAAGGCATCATGGACGGTGATAAAGTTACCCAAGGACTTGGACATCTTGACATTGTCGATATTAACAAAGCCATTGTGCATCCAGTAATTGGCGAAAGTCTTGCCTGTTTTTGCTTCTGACTGGGCAATTTCATTGGTGTGATGCGGAAACTCCAGATCAGCTCCACCACCGTGGATATCAATGGTATCTCCCAAAATCTCTGTCGACATGACCGAACACTCGATATGCCAGCCCGGACGACCAGGTCCCCAAGGACTGTCCCAAGAAATCTCGCCTGATTTTGCAGCTTTCCAAAGAGCAAAGTCTACAGGATTTTCCTTACGAGCCATCTCTTCATCTGTACGACCTGAGGCACCTAGCTCCAAATCTTCCAAGGTTTTATTGGCCAACTTAGCATAGTTGTGGGATTTTTCTACACGGAAGTAAACATCTCCTTGACTCTCATAAGCATAACCTTTTTCAATCAAGTCAGCGACAAAACGAATGATGTCAGCCATAAACTCCACTACACGCGGATGGCGAGTCGCAGGTTTCACGCCTAAGGCCGTCACATCCTCACGAAAGGCAGCGATGTACTTGTCCGCAACCTCCTGAGGCGTGATGCCTTCTTCCTTGGCGCGATGGATAATCTTATCATCCACATCCGTAAAATTGGAAATATAGGCAACTTCGTAACCGCGGTATTCAAAGTAACGACGAATGGTATCAAAAGCCACTGTTGAACGGGCATTCCCCACGTGGATATAGTTGTAGACGGTTGGCCCACAGACATACATCTTGACCTTGCCGTCCTCGATAGGGAGAAATTCTCGCAAATCACGAGACATGGTGTCATAGATTTTAATCATTCACTGTCTCCTTTCTGTTTCTTGTTTATCGTAAAAAGTAGTTTCAATCCAACTCTCTAGCAATTACTAAGGCTATCTCAAAGAAAGTCATAGCATCTGTTTTTCTTTCTTCATGTCTTGCATCCCACTCATGATTGTGATGGTCAACATAATCAGCCGTATAAAAAATTGATAGACTTTTGCTTGTCGAAATTGTGCCCAAGCCATGATTGCTGAAGCTTCCATATCCACAACAGTCGCACCTGCTGCTAATCTACGTTTGACCTTATCGGCTGTTTCACGATAGAAAGCATCTGTGGTCCAAGCCTTTGTTCGAATGTGCTCAATGCAAGATTTATTCAAAGCTTCTTCCATGGTTAAGAGCAAAGTTTCGTCATAAGCTATCTCATCACTTGCAGGAGCGTAATGATAACTTGTACCTTCATCACGTAGAGCTGAACTTGGTAGGATAATCTTATCTGCCTGAATAGACTGATCTAGAACTCCGCAAGAACCCAACACAATAAAGTTCTTAAATCCTCTTGCTTTGAGTTCTTCTAAGAGTCCAACAACCATCGGGGCTCCAATCGTAGCTATAGCAACTGCTACCTTACTCCCATCTTTTTCATAGATATACCATGGAAATCCACCATTTAGATTGGTTAAATAGCCACCTTCGTAAACATCTTCACACTGCTTTACTCGTTCAACGATTTCTCCATTAAAAGATAAAATAATCGTGTCACAGATTTCTCCACCACCACGAATACTTCGATCAGTTGGTTCGATAACAGCAGGTACATTTTCGAATTCTTCTAATAGCATTTTTCTACTCTTTCTCATTCAGATAAACTACCTGTGTCTGTTTGACAAAGCCGATTTTTTCATACAAGCGCTTGGCACCTACGTTGCTGTCCTCTACTGCAATCTGAAATTCCTTATCATTTTGCTCAATCAGTTGGTTGACTAGGGATTTTGCTAAATAGCTTCCGTAGCCTTTGCCACGTTCAAGTTCTGATATTGCTAAACCGTAGAAGTAATTCGTATTAGTCGATAAATCTACCGTGCAAGTCCCAATAACCTGACCGTCTTTTAATAAAATATATAGGTGACTTTCTGGATCTTTCAGAGCTTCAGCGACATATCTATCCTCAACTTCTCTCGATTCAGGTTCCTCTGAAAATGCCTGAAATTTTAACTGACTAATTTGATCTTGATACGAACTATCTGCTAACAAAACTTCAAGATTGGAAATCTTTTCTAACGGATAAGGTCTTCTATCCTTACCTAACCAGGTTTCTGTCTCTTCATCCTCGACCAATCCCCAGTTGCTGACAAAATCAGGATGACGCTCTAGAAAAATACGTTCTGTCTGAAAAGTAACTGAACGAATAGGGAAAGAAGCCGTTTCTTTCTCAAAACTCGTAAACAAAGCACGCGCAATTCCCTGACGGCGATGATTTGGATGAACCAGTATCGTCACTTCCACATCTTGGTCATCAGCATAGACAGTTAATAGACCAACAAGTTCGCCTTTTTCATAATAAAGGAAAAAGGCGGGCATGTTTGGGTCAAAATTAAGCATGTTAGAAAGATAGGGATCACGATAAGTTCCATCATAGGCTTGACAACAGTTAATTAGTTTTTTCGCCTCAGATAACTCCTCTTGGCTTAACTTATTTCTTGCTTGAATCATATAGGTATCCTCTACAACCCCGACGATCTGTGACTGGCTTCTCTAGCCTGCTCTAGTTTATTGACGTAGTACTCCCGTTTTTCTTCGACTTCGTGGATCGTTGGTTCATCCTTCTGTCCATGAACGCGAACAATCTTAGCTGGAATACCGACAACTGTCACATCACTAGGTACGTCTGCCACGACTACTGCAGCAGCACCGACTTTGGCATTTTCACCGATTTCTACCGGTCCGATAACTTGGGCATGAGCCGATATGAGAGCTCCTTTACGCACAGTCGGATGGCGTTTGCCAACATCCTTCCCTGTTCCACCAAGAGTCACTCCGTGATAGAGAAGAACGCCTTTTTCAACAATCGCCGTCTCTCCAATCACCAGACCTGAACCATGGTCAATAAAAACACCTGATTCTATCTGAGCACCCGGATGAATCTCGATTTGAGTCCAAAAGCGCCAAAACTGACTGTGCATCCGAGCTAGGAGTTTGAAGCCGTGCTTCCATAGAAAATGCGAGAGACGGTGGGCAGCTAAGGCCTTGACACCTGGATAAGTCAGCAAAACTTCCAAACTGTTGCGTGCCGCTGGATCATTTTCTTTTACAATATCAATGGTTTCGCGCCACCATCCCATACATTTCTCCTTTTCTTATTCTGAATCTTTTGGTGTTTCTGTAAATTCTTTCTTAGGTTTGTGGTCCTTGTGATGACGTGGACGGTGAGGTCGCTCAGACTTTTCACCTTTTTCATCATGCTCAGGTTTTGGCGGACGAGGAAGAAGTGCCTTCATAGAGGCATCGATACGACCTTTTTCATCAATCTTGATAACCTTAACATCGACTTCATCACCGATAGCTACCAAGTCCTCGACACGGTTGGTGCGAGTCCAAGCCATTTCAGAAATGTGCACAAGTGCATCTGTCTTATCAAAGAGGTTGACAAAGGCGCCAAATTTCTCGATACGAACAACCTTGGCATGGTAAACTTCATCCACTTTGGCTTCACGAACCAAACCAGCAATGATTTCTTTGGTACGGTTAATGGCATCTTGGTCGCTTGAGTAGATAGATACATTACCTTCTTCATCGATATCAATCTTAACGCCTGTTTCAGCGATAATTTTGTCGATGGTTTCTCCACCCTTACCGATGACAATCTTGATCTTGTCGACATCAATCTTGATGGTATCAATTTTCGGTGCAGTTGGAGCCAATTCTGGACGAACTTCTGGAATCGTTGCTTCAATCACATCAAGGATTTCAAAACGAGCTTTCTTGGCTTGAGCAAGAGCTTCTGTCAAAATTTCTGCAGTAATCCCTTGGATCTTGATATCCATTTGAAGGGCTGTAATCCCGTCACGAGTTCCGGCAACCTTAAAGTCCATATCTCCAAAGTGGTCTTCCAAACCTTGGATATCTGTCAATACTGTATAGTTATTTCCATCTGAGATAAGACCCATGGCAATACCAGCTACTGGTGCCTTGATTGGCACACCACCAGCCATAAGGGCAAGCGTTCCCGCACAGATAGATGCTTGAGATGAAGAACCATTTGATTCCAAAACTTCTGCTACTAGACGAATAGCATATGGGAATTCTTCCAAGCTTGGCAAGACTTGAGCAAGAGCACGCTCACCGAGAGCACCGTGACCAATCTCACGACGACCAGGCGCACCGTAACGACCAGTTTCCCCTACAGAGTATTGAGGGAAGTTATAGTGGTGCATAAATCGTTTCTTGTACTCTGGATCCAAACCATCGATGATTTGCGTTTCTCCCATCGGAGCCAAGGTCAAAACTGAAAGAGCCTGAGTTTGTCCACGAGTGAAAAGACCAGAACCGTGCACACGAGGAAGGAAGTCAACTTGCGCATCCAAAGGACGGATTTCATCGACCTTACGACCGTCAGGACGCACCTTGTCTTCTGTAATCAAACGGCGCACTTCAGCATGTTCCATTTGTTCCAAGATTTCAGCCACATCACGCATGATGCGTTCAAATTCTTCATGGTCTGCATATTTTTCTTCGTAAACTGCTGTTACTTGGTCTTTCACTGCTTGAGTTGCAGCTTCACGAGCCAATTTTTCTTCTACTTGGACCGCTTTTTGAAGATCACTGTTGTAGGCTGCGATGATTTCAGCTTGCAAGTCAGCATCTACATGAAGCAATTCCACTTCTGCTTTTTCTTTACCAACTGCCGCAACGATTTCTTCTTGGAAGGCAATCAATTCTTTGACAGCTTCATGTCCTTTGAGAAGAGCTTCCAACATGATTTCTTCTGACAATTCTTTGGCACCAGACTCAACCATGTTAATAGCGTGTTTGGTACCAGCTACTGTCAATTCAAGAAGAGAGCGCTCTGCTTGTTCTTGAGTCGGGTTGATGATGATTTGACCATCCACATAACCTACTTGTACCCCAGCGATTGGTCCGTCAAATGGAATATCTGAGATAGATAGTGCCAAGGATGAACCAAACATAGCTGCCATTGGTGCAGATGCATTTTCATCATAAGAAAGCACGGTGTTGATCACTTGCACTTCGTTACGGAAACCTTCCGCAAACATCGGACGGATTGGACGGTCAATCAAACGCGCTGTCAAAGTCGCATCTGTTGAAGGACGTCCTTCACGTTTCATAAAGCCACCAGGAAACTTCCCAGCCGCATACATTTTTTCTTCGTAGTTGACTTGGAGTGGGAAGAAATCCCCAGTTGCCATCTTCTTAGACATCACGGCTGCAGTCAGTACAGTTGACTCACCGTAACGCACGACAACAGAGCCATTTGCTTGCTTAGCAACCTGACCAGTCTCTACGATCAACTCACGACCCGCAAAAGTCGTTTGAAACACTTGTTTTGTCATGTTAATCCCCTTTGGATTGATGAAATTATACGCCTTGCCTACAAAGATCAAGATACTAAGGTCGCAAAAAGCAAAGTAAAAATAGGAAACTGGCGAAGTCTTCGATGAAGAAAAGACAGTTTATCTTTTTTACACGGCTTTTCGGCCGGGTTCAATTACACAAGATACTAAGCCGTTAAGCAACTCAAAGGAAAATAGGAAATCGAACGACGGAGCGACTGCTCCTAGGTAGATTTATCTTTTTCCACAGAGTTGTAGGCGTGTTCAGTTACACAGGATACAAATCATTAGAAAGGATTGATGCTAAAGCACCTAAGCCTTTCACGCTAATCGCTATCATGCGATTAGCTAAATGCTTTACTAACTCCCTTGTCAAATAATATCGATTTGACTCGCTCGTGTCGCTAAACCTTGCAGTTTGAATGCATTGTATTTTTTTATACCCTCATCTTTGTATCAAGTACGTACAGAGTCTATTTTATCATATTTTTCTTAAAAAGTGCGGGCTTTTCTATTAAAAAGGAACCATTCCCCCATGAAAAGAGGAATGGTTTGTTGTTTATTTTATTTAGCAAATTCTTTGGCTTTCGCAACTGTCATTTTTCATTTAAAAGCAAGTAAATGACAAGCTGTCGTCTCAGTAGTTAAAGTAAGGTTGGTCTTGCTAACGTTGCAAGCAAACTGAAAGACCAAGGCTTGCAGTTTAGCCATAAAACCGAAGGTTTGCCGAGGCCTAACCACTTCAGATGAAGTACTAAAAGAATCGATTATCCCAAAGACTGATGGTTAAACAAGGCATGGGTTGCTTGGTGGATGTATTTGGCTGTTTCAGCATTGTTCATGGTGTAGAGATGCACACCTGCGACATCCTGGGTTACCAAGTCCACGATTTGATCCACTGCATAGGCAAGTCCTGCTGCTCTGAGCGACTCAGGGTCATGCTCATACTTGTCTAAGATAGCCTTAAATTTACGTGGAAGGTGGATATTCTCACAAGTTTTCAAGAGACGAAGCGCTTGATTACGGTTAAGAATTGGCATAATCCCCGCATGAATAGGAACATCAATCCCTGCCAAGGTACACTTGTCTTGGAAATCATAGAAGCGCTCATTGTCAAAGAAAAGTTGCGTTACAAGGCTTGAACAACCTGAATCCACTTTCTTCTTGAGATTTTGAATATCTGAGATTTGGTTTGGCGAGTCAGGATGCCCCTCTGGGTAACAAGCTCCGACAATCTCAAAGTGAGGGGCTTGTTCCTTGATGAACTCAATCAAGTCCGTTGCGTAGCGGAAATCCTTTTGTGGTTCCACATCAGGGATAATATCCCCACGCAAAGCCAAGATTTTCTGTACCCCAACCTTATCCAAGTCTGCAATGGTTTCAGCAACCTTGTCCTTGGTCAGATAGATAGCTGGCAAGTGGGCAATGGTTGGAATCGCCAAGTCATTCTGGATAAAGTCAGCCAAACGAACCGTTGTTTCCTTGATATTAAATTTATTATTGCTGGCAGTCACACTGATAAAGTGAGGTGTCAGCTCCCGCATATCCTGCAAGGCTGAAATAATTTTATCATTACCCACAGCTGGGTTTGGAGGGAACACTTCAAATGAAAGTGACGGAGTTTGGCGTGACATAGTCATTATCCTTTTCTTTTTGATTTCATGATTGCTGAGCCAGCTAGGCCAAGCAGTTCCTTGATCAGTCAGTGTCACGAGCGAAATCTTATCTTACAATTTCTCGCGCGCAGCTTTTGCTGATTCGACAAGGCGGATCAAGCTTTCTTTTGTTTCTGGAATACCGCGTGTTTTCAAACCACAGTCAGGGTTGATCCAAACTTTCTTGCTTGGTACTTTGGCAAGGATAGCATCGATTGTGTGGTCGATTTCGCCTTCATTTGGCACACGAGGTGAGTGGATATCGTAAACCCCAGGTCCCACTTCTGTTTGGAAGTTTTTCGCTTTGAGTTCGTCCAAGATTTCAAGGTTTGAACGGCTTGCTTCAAAGGAAATAACGTCCGCATCCATGTTGTCGATGGCTGGGATGATATCTGTAAATTCTGAGTAACACATGTGGGTGTGGATTTGTGTGTCTGGCGCTACTGTTGAGTGTACCAAGCGGAAGGCAGGAATAGCCCAGTCAAGGTAGTCTTCGTACCAGTCGCTACGACGGAGTGGCAATTTCTCACGAAGAGCAGCTTCGTCGATTTGGATGATTTTCACACCTGCAGCTTCAAGGTCAAGAACTTCATCCTTGATAGCAAGGGCGATTTGAAGAGTTGAGTCCTTGATAGAGATGTCTTCACGTGGGAATGACCAGTTGAGGATGGTAACCGGTCCAGTCAACATCCCTTTAACAGGTTTGTCAGTACGGCTTTGGGCGTAGCTTGACCATTTGACAGTGATTGGGTTGAGACGAGTGACATCACCCCAGATGATTGGTGGTTTCACCCCACGCATACCATATGATTGTACCCAACCATTCTTAGAGAAGAGGTAACCGGACAAGTTTTGACCGAAGTACTCAACCATGTCATTACGCTCAAACTCACCGTGTACCAGTACGTCAAATCCTACTTCTTCTTGCCATTTGATCCATTCGTCGATGGTTTCAGCAAGGAAGGCATCGTATTCTTCTTGTGACAATTCACCCTTACGGTAAGCCAAACGTTTGGCACGGACTTCCTTAGTTTGAGGGAATGAACCGATGGTTGTTGTTGGAAGAGCTGGAAGTTTGAAAGCTTCTTCTTGGATGGCTTCACGTTCCGCAAAGGCTGGCAAACGAGTGTAGTCAGCGTCTGTCAAACCAGCGATGCGCGCACGAAGTTCTGCATTTTCACCCACACGTTCAGTCGCAAAGAGTTCTTTATTTGCTGCAAGAGCTTCTGCGCCTTGACCATTGCGGATAGCATCCAAATCACGAAGTTCTTCTAATTTTTCAACTGCAAAGGCAAAGTGGTTCAAGATTGCTGGTTCAAATTCTTCATTAGCAGTTGTGAATGGCACATGAAGAAGTGAGCATGAGCTTGTCAATACGATGTTTTCAGCTGGAATTTGCTCAAGAATAGCCAAGCTCTTTTCGTAGTTGTTACGCCAAATGTTTTTACCATTGACAATACCTGCATAAAGAGTCTTGTCAGCTGGGAAGCCACCTTTAACGAGTTCAAGAGTTTTCTTACCTTCAACGAAGTCCAAACCGATGGCATCTACTGGCAAGTTCACAAGGTCAGAGTAGACGTCACGCACATCACCGAAGTATGTTTGAAGCAAGACTTCAAGACCTTTTTTATCAGCCAAGAGTTTATTGTAGAGGTTCAAGAAGAGAGCTTTTTCTTCAGCTGTCAAATCTTTAACAAGAGCCGCTTCGTCCAGTTGAATACGAGTCGCACCAAGTTCAGCCAATTTTGCAAAAACTTCTTGGTAAGCAGCCACTAAGCTGTCTACGAAGTCTTCTGCTTTCACGCCTTCTTCAAAGTCTGACAATTGAAGGAAAGTGAATGGTCCTACAAGGACTGGACGAGTGTTCAATCCAAGTTCTTTAGCTTCTTGGAACTCATCAAAAATCTTGTGACCTGCCAATTTAACTTGAGTTTCTTTTTCAAACTTAGGAACGATGTAGTGGTAGTTGGTGTTGAACCATTTCTTCATCGGAAGGGCACGAACATCCCCTTTTTCTCCTTGGTAACCACGCGCCAAAGCAAAGTAACGCTCAAGGTCAGACAAGTCCAAATTTTGAACTGAAGCAGGTACCACGTTGAAGAGGAAAGCTGCATCAAGGAAGTTGTCATAGTGAGAAAAGTCATTTGATGGAATTTCAGTGATGCCTTTTTCTTTGACAATGTTCCAGTGTTTTGCACGCAATTCTTTAGCCGCAGCCAAGAGTTCGTCTTCTGAGATTTCTTTTCTAAAGTATTTTTCAGTTGTAAATTTTAATTCGCGGAATTCGCCCAAACGAGGGAAACCGATGATCGTAGTTGACATGATGTGTCCTCCAAAATTTGTTGTTGAAACTATCTTAACAGAAAAGAAACTGTCTGTATAATTGTAAATAATTAGGCTTTGATATAGTTTGAAACTATATCACTCTTTTGGACAAAAGAAAAAGACTTGAGACCAGTGTCTCAAATCCTTTATATTGCTTGTTTTGTGGCTGTATTTTAGTTGGAATACTCAAACGAGCTATTGACGATTCTTATAAGTGACTATGGCTTGTTATTAGAAAAGACTATAGGTTGGTTTTCTTTTGTAATTCTGATATTTCCCTTAAAAAGTGCGGACGGGAGGTAAAATTACCCTGTGGATGATTTTAGCAAACCAAGTAATCTCATCTCTATCAATTTTTTTCCTGTTCAAGTGGGACGACTGCTAGTGTCTTTCCTAAACTGGCTAAGACTTTTAAGACCGTATCCAACTGGGGACTAGTCTTTCCTGTTTCCATCCTAGCTATAACAGGCTGGCTCACTCCACTAAGTTCTTCCAGCTTTTTCTGACTGATTCCTTGCTCATGTCTAGCCTCAATCAACTCACTCATGATAGCCACTCGCATATCACTTTCAAGGATTTCCTCCTTTGTAAAGAGTTGAGACCGGACATCCTTCCAGTTACTCCCAATGGCACTATTCTTCATCACTTAACCCTCTTTCTTTTATGTCCTTCAGTTCACGCTTGGCTTCTTCAATTTCTCTTCTAGGAGTCTTTTGAGTCTTTTTGACAAAATGATGTAAAAGAACAAAACTCCCATCAAGCCACGCTACAAATAAAATCCTATCCCTAAGAGGTCTTAGTTCCCAAATCTCATCTTCCAAATGTTTGATATAGGGTTCACCAGCTCTAGTCCCATGCTGACTAAGTAACTCGATATAGTTGTTTAGTTTATTGAGTTTGATGCGACTATCCTTACTCTTCTTTTTAGCCAATTCTCTCATATAATCTAAGACTGGCTCGTTTCCATTTTTGTCCTTATAGAAGAAGTAAATCGTATGCACCAAGTAGCCTCTTTCTAATTAAATTATAACTCAAAAGTTATTAAAAGTAAATTCTAATACCCATAAAAAGAAGACCTTAGAATCATTCTAATGGTCTCATCCTTATTATTCGAAAAAATTACGAGAAGAGTTATAATATGGAGCTAATCCTGACTCTTACTCCAGCTCAATGCCTTTCTCTCGGAGATTAGCCAGACACTCCTCATAGTATCCTGCATCATGCTCATAATAGATAGGATTGTCCAACTTCTCCTCAGGCAAGTTTTCATAGGGAGGGCAAATTTTGCCACGATAGTTCTTGTCCAACCATTCTGGACTGACATTGTAGCCACGGCCAGCCATCTCCTTCATGATCAAGTCATGGTAGGCATAGAGACGATAGGGCGAATGGGTAAAGACATAGTCCACCGTCGCATGCTTTCTGCCCCAACCATTACCACGCAGAGCACAGCACTCTCGATGTTGTCCCAAGAGCTGAGGACGGGGAAGTTGTGAAATCAAAGCCTCATGCCAAAGTCTCATGGACGTCTCCTTTCAGTAAAGTCGAATGTTGCAAGTAGGTATTTGGATAGCGATCAAGCAACTCTCGGGTCTTAGCGATCAAGTCTTCCTTGGAAGCCTGACCAAAGCGATAGCGATCCAGCAAGAGCATATAGTCCTTGCGCTCAGCATCTGTCGCTTTCTTTTTGAAATAGCCCCAAATATGCTGAAAGGCATTGCAAACCTGACCCCTATGCTCAGGAATTTGGCAAGCACGGTCAATCAGTTCTTGAACCTGACTCAGCTCCACCACTTCTTGCTTGAGATACTGGCGAATCTCATTGTAAATATTGCTGGAATGACTCAAAACGAGGTATTTGTTTCTAGCCCAGAGTTGCTGACACTGGGATTTTTGATTCGTTTGTTCCATGTTTCTCCTTGTTTTCTATCCGTTTCCAGGAAATATGGAAACAAAGTTGTAAATTAATTTTTTAAGAAAATGAGCATGCGCTAACTATTTCTTGAATTATAAAATTAACAATACCATGGCATACAATGAGGGATTCCCCCATTCTTATAAGGGACAACTTTCTCTTTACAATAATGGTAAAGTTCTGGGATTCTATTTTCATTTAAGTAGGATAATAATGTTTCTAAATCATCAAAATTTTCACCATTAAAATAAAACATAGGTGGTACTAAAGCATCTTCTTTTTTTCCACGAGTATACAATTGTAATGCCAAAAATCCATCAGAATATCCCCTATCATAGTAGCCTCGTAAGTATTCTTTTTCATACATTCTTTTATTATATATATTCAAATAACTCTGAGCTACTTGATAAGTATAATTTGGAATTAATATTCTTCCTGATTTTTCGTCTGCTATAGAAAACTGAAAAGCATGTATCAAACCATCTTGGTAGGCTATTGTCAATAATAGCTCAGGATACTCTTGCAAAATTTCATGAAACTTTGCATCATCCATCCAACTTAAGTGTGCATTTATCAAAATTTCATTTGCTTCTTCTGCAAAACGATATACCTTACTGTCAATCAGAGTTCCTTGCTGAATAAGTTCATTTTTCAAAGATTTGACAAAAAATGTTCCATCAGTAATAATCGGAATTATATTTTTAGGGTGCTTCTCCAACCACTTTTCATCAATTGTAACTAAATAAAATTGATTTGCAAACTGTCCCAAATCATCTGAAAGAATCTCAATAATTTTATTCAAATCTTCATCACCGAAAGAAAAACCTACAAATACTACTGTTTTTGTTGATAAGATAGTTTTTAACCTATCCCCAATAGGTTTTGTTGACAATTTTTGATAGCAATTTTCATAGTCTTCCTCAGTTGCAATAATTGAACCTATATTTTTTATAGAACCATGAATTTTAAAAACCCTTTTTTCAAACGTATCCCACAGAGCAACGTCTTCATTGTAAATAATTGGAAACATATCACAATTGTCCTCAAACAAAGTATCCCAATTTGTTGTTATTACAGTTCCAATCTGTGGAATTTTAGCAACTTCTTTGTGAAATTCTGAAGCAATGCGATATAATTCCGGAAAGTTTTCTATCATTTGAAATCTGCTATTTATCCTTTTAAATAGTTCTTTTCTACCATTTACAACATTTTCACAAAACAAACTCATTAATTTAGAAAAGGATAGATTTTCATCTACTTCAATATGATTTTTAAATACCAACTCATCTTTTATATCAGTATAAAATGAAGTAGGCATAACTTTTTTTGACTCCGTACTTATACCTGCACCACAGAATAACACTAAATCTCCCTTAATAACTGCCTGGATGACATCTTCAGGCAACATAAAATCCTTAGCATTGTTGCATTCTTTGCAACCTTCAATAAATTTTCCTTTAACTTTTACCATCATTTTCACCCCACAATTCAGTCAAAATAACATCATCACTATTCGGTCTAATTATTTCTTCTTTATCTACTTTCACAAATACTGGAACTTGAATAGCATTACCAGTAATTATAACCTCTCCTTTACCTAAACTAGGAATTTTATTAAAGGAAGTTTTATCCAACGTAGGCATAGTATTTCCCAACATTCGTAAATCATTATCATTAACCAATCTATGGATGAAATAATTATGAACTTGTGAAAGAATAGTCGGTGAAATATCTGCTGGTCGTTGACTAGATAAAGTTAAGTAGAAACCAAATTTTCGCCCTTCCTTTATAATTTCCTCAAAAATATTCAATCTGTAGTCCTGCCAAGTATCTCCTACAGAATGATTTTGAGCATTTAAAATATTATGTGCTTCATCAATAATTAAATGACTAGTACATGTAACATCGTCTCGATTTATATTCTCTTTCTGTTTATCATAAACCATTTTTGAAATAAGCATTGGAATTAGTCTGGTAATCTCCTGATTAGCATGTACGAGATTAATAATATTTAGACTAGAAAAATCTCCATCAATACTCTCTTTAACTTCAACAACTTTTTTCAAACTATTTAGAGCTGTATCAATTCTATGAAATAAAGGATTAATATGCTCAATGTTTGTTGATTTCCAAGCTGATTGATGTACTTTTTGAAAATCAAGATGAAACTTCAATTTGTCAATTTCTGGGAGTGCGTCAAATTTATTACATAAAGCTTCTTCAATTTCATTAATTCGTAGATAATGTATTTCGGAGTTTTCTATTGGAGTATTCGCATTAATTATATAGCAAGTATCACCGTTCCTCTTTGTAAAATAGGATTCACGTGCAGAATTGTAATACAAATTACTTTTTAAGACAGAAAATAAATCACTGTTAATGTATTTCTCTGCAATTGATGTCCAGTTATCTTTAGAATCCAAACTCGCAGAATTCCCAGTAGTTAAAATCTTTTTCAATGTTCCCACAACAAATCTTGCAATACTAGTACCATCAAATTTATTCTCCTCCCATATTTTAAGCGCTTTTCTCAAAAATGGCACTTGTGTAGCTATTGTTGCTCCAAATAGGATTGACAAAATATCAGGATCAAATAAATAATCTGAAGTGATTGGAATTTTATTATTGGTTTGATTTCTAGTATCTATATCAAACACCTTCTTATTTTCTGTGACATCAAAACTATCATCTTTTGTATATTCACCATTAAAATCAATAACATAGAATTTTGAAAGCTCTAAAATTTTTTCTCTATAGTCAGACCGAAATAATTCTAAAAATAACTTATGCAATGTATTTGATTTACCGCTACCAGTATTCCCAAAAACACCAATATGGGAGGCAAAAATTTTATTAATTGATAAAGGGATAACTTGACCTTCTAAGATTGATTTTCCAATAGAAATTGTCGGCTCAGACGTATTAATCCCATATATTAATTCTAAGTCTTTTTTTGAAGTAATACATACTTCATTACCAATCATAGGTACATATTGACTTGTTACTTGAAATTCACCTTTTTCAATAACACCTTTAGTCTTCAAATGAACAATTCGATTTATAGAATTCTTTGAAAATCGATTGTCAAATTCTGTACTTCGAATTGTATTTTGTTGATCAGCAACTTTTTCAGTAACAACAGAAGCGATAATTTTTACATTATTCTGCAAAATTGTCAGATATGCTCCGATTTTTGCACCTTGTAACACATCACCATACCATAGATATTCAGCATCATTAGATAAATGATACATTCCAACTTGAGAAATATCGCCATCAACACCTACGATTACACCTAATTTTTTCACAACTCGATTCATTATACTTCATCATCCTCAATGATAAATAACTTTGTCAGACTACTTATATCAAAATTCCCACTTGTACTCAAAGTGCTCTTAATTTCGACTTCCAAATCTGATGGTAACACTATCTGAAGATTCCTAGGAATATTATCAAGAGATAAGTTTTTCTTAATAACATCAAAATCGCTATCAGCATAACAAAAAATATAAATCATTAATTCTGGATTCTTTAAGGCTCTCCTTATCATCTTGGCAATATGATCATCTTGAAAAGAGAATCCTATAACAATTAATACTGATTGAGGTTTATCTAGCTCTAGTTGGAATACTCTCAACATATCATGAAAATGATTGTTAAGATACGTTTCCTGTCCTTCAAGTCCAGTAGGTCTAACAATAACCGGATGATTAACAGTACACGCTCTTATTAGAATCTGATTATTTTCGCCTCTTTCCCAATTCATAGATCCGTGAGGTTTAATTAAGGAAACTGAAGGAAGCTCATTTAAATAATTTTCATTTAATCCTCTATACGCCACACTTTTATTATAATTAGAACTATCTAACACTTTATAGAAATAACCATTGGAACCATCATTAAATATGAAGTTATCGTTTTTCATTAATAAATCCAAGGCTCTTTCAATAAATAAATCATAATTTGTGGTAAAAATATTAACACTCTTTGAAACCGTTCTAGAATTTGAAGTGTAAAGCAATGTAATTACTTTTTCTAAAAACTTTACATACCGTTCTAATACATAACCAATATTATATTCAAAGGTATTGAAATTCTTCAGCTCAGTAAGATAATCTATTGAATACAAAGTCTGCTTATCCATATTTTCAACAAAATACTTGATTCTATCATTATGATTAAAAGGTAAAAAAGAACTAACTTCCAATATATGTTTTTCTAAATTTTTATTCGCTATATCTTTAGAGACACTTATACCATTTTCATCTGTAGCAAAATGATTCATTAAAGGTATTGATGGATAAGATACACCCGAGCCAATTAAAATATTCAGTTTCTTAGTAAGTATATTCTTTTTGAATTGTTCCACATTAAAAATTATATTTTCCATAATACTTCCTTTTATTAACCAACGCAAGAAATACAACTATCTATTTTCAACACAAAATGTAGACTAACATTATTTTTACACTTAGATTATATCATAAAACAGCAAAAAAGCGCCTTTAGATAATAATATATCTAAAGACGTTTATTTTTATCCAGCTACTTGTTCTGCTTCCTCTACTTTTACTTTCTTATCCTTCTTACTTAAACCAGTCAATCGTCGTTTACTGTCTCGGATTGTGTTCAAGTCTTTAAGGAGTTTGGTTAGGTGTTCCTTTTCAGGATAAGCTTCTGCGCTGGCTGCAGTATAGCGCATAAAGAGGTCGTAGATGCTGGTTAGTTCGGTACGAACTTGTCTGGTCTTTCCGACTTCCTTTGCAGACTTATGCGCACGCGCCTGACTTTCCACCTTATCATACTCCTCCTGCGCACTAGTCACCGCCGTCAGCATAGGGGCCAAGCCTAGACTGGTAACTGCTGTCTGTAAGGTTCTTCGCTTAGCGTTTTGAGTAAACTCTTGATTTCTGCCGTTTCCACATCATTGCTATGCTTGGTGATATCCTCGTACTTGGCAAAGACTGGTTTCAAGGTCTCATGGGCTTCTTTGAGTTTGGTCTCCTTGATTTTAGCAAAGCCCCTATGAAGAGTAAAGAGTCCAACTAGGGCGCTATCACGATTGCGATCGACTTCGGTCAGGTTCGTCGCCTCTTTCTTTTCTACGATAGCGAGTTGGCCTTGGAAGTCTGCTAGCTTGCTCTTGAAGGAATCGAGATGCTTGCCATACATAGGCTCGTCCTTATGTGCCTTGGCAAAAACTTCTAGTAGTTGACCCGTATCTACCATGAGACTTTCAAACTCACGGTTGGTAAAGTTGGTATAGCTTAGCGGATGGATAGTGAATGTTTTTGTCATGATGATAACCTTTCTATTTAACGAATCATTTAGTTTTTTCTTTATCAAATAAAGACTGGATTAGTTCTGGAAGATAGAGCTGTTTTTGATCTGTTTTTACAATACTTCTTTGTCTAACAGGTTGAATCAAAGGTCTCTCCTTTCCTACATAGACTTGAAGCAATACACAGATCAAAAATAGGAGCCCCCATAGAGGAAGTACCGATAGGATACCCTCATCATTTTCTTTATCTTCCTTCATCAGATTTCTCCTTTAAGTTGATAAGACAATTCTAACAAATAGCAAAGAACTTAGGACACTCATCCGCTCAACTGTCTACTTTATCATCCCAACAGCACTTTTTCAGTCTATTTCTTACTTTTACAGGAGAATTTAGTCATTTCAAAAACAAAAATCCCTATCTGACTGGACACATATCCCGTCTGTCAGATAGAGACTCTTACTTTTTTTAGATTCTAACTTTTCTAGTTTTAGAATACATATAAATTTTAGGAAAGACGACTATTCGAAAGTTAGAAAACCTCAAAACTTTCTAAGAAAGACTATCCGAAGCTTAGAATACTTATAAATTTATGTATTTCTTATCATTCTAAGTTTAAAATACATGTAAACTTTAGGAAATTCATATCTTCGAAACTTCGAATAGCTACCTACCCTACTCCAATCGGCTTTTAACCTTCTTCTTAGTCAAGATACGGTCGTTTTTGTTAGAGAGAGCTTGGATACGAGCTTCAAGAAGGATTTTCCGTCCGGCCTCTGTTCGTGTGTAAATCAGGTGATAACGTCCAATAGTTGGCATCAGAAAGTCGAGGAATTTCTGTGCTTCTTCCTTGCGCTTGTCAAAAAGACTAGGCACGACATAGTAAGGTGACTGACCTTGTCGGACTTTCTCTGCCTTCAAGAGATAGCGCTGATTGTCCACTGGAGCAAAGAACTCTCCCACAGTCTGTGCAAACAGCTCCTTGTCCCTCATGCTTCCTCCCTTGAGATAGGCAAAAACCATATAGTTGTCCTTGTCCTCCTCTACCTGAACACGGGATTGATCGTCCATTAGATGCCCCGAATCTAGCAGAGCCTTTCGGATTTGCTCACCAAGGAATTGCATACGCCTATAGGGGCTTTTATAGAGGAGATAGCGTGATGTAGCAAAAGCTAGAAAGAGGAGACAGGCTGCCGTAAGCCACCAAACTCTAATCAGTCTCAATCTAAACAACAAGAGCAATAAATCCACTGCTAGGAGCAACAAAGACATGCGAACCCATTTTAATGCATCAAACTGGAGCATGATTGGAATCTTCTGTTGTTGAGCAGCGACTTCAGTGACAATCTCAAATCGATCTGCCACTACGAGAGCATCTTGCCATTTTTTGCGCAAGCCTGCTCGATCCTTGGAGAGACTCTTAACTCGCTCATTATACTCGCTGATTTGCTTTTTCCTAAAGGGGGGCTTGGGAAAATCCAAACGATCCAAACCGGTCTCAATACTCTCCTGATTATAGGCCAAGCCAAGAAAATGCTCCATCCGTCGCGACAAGGTCTGCAGATCCTGATTGCTCTCTGGTCTAGGCTCCTCACCAGGAAGAGTGATAAGTGCTTGCGCTTGAACGGCTACCAGATGCCAAATGTTACTGGTCTTTTCTGGATGTCCCGACCAGATACGAATGGCACGGCCACGCATCTGGTTACTTAGCATAAAGCTCCCCACAAAGCTTCCGAGGATTAGGGAATTAACACAAGGAGCATCCCAACCCTCTCCGAGGAGAGATTTGGTTCCGACTAGGACTTGAATCTGCCCTCGTTGAAAAAGCTCCGTCACTGCCGCTACGATTCCCTTAGCTGAGCTAGGAAAACCAACCTGCACATAATCTTTTGGATCCAAGTGACCAATAGATGAGAAACTAAGAGGAACCTGAGGCAAGAGTTCCTTAAACTCTGCTACCACATCGGTAGGCAAAATAACGACACTACCTGACAAGACAGCCAAAGATACAGGGATCTCTTGCTCCTGAGCTTTTCGACGAATACTTTCAAAATAAGGGAGAACCCCCAACTGAGAAATGGTCGCCTGATCATCTCCCAGATAGGTGGCAAAATCCTTGCGAATATAGTCGGCTAGTACTAACTGCCTCAGTTCCTGACCTAGACTCTCATACTCCGTCAAGAAGATATCGGCAATGGCAGACAACTTCCCTAGAGATTGGGTTAAAAGTTGGTCAGAAGCCTTAGACTTAACCAGATAAACCTGACGTTTTTCCACCAAGCCACGCGCCTTCAAATCAGCCTCTAACTTTTTCTTATATCCATCTGGATCCTCATACCAATCTGGTGTCTGATAGAGTATGCTCTGCAACAGCGTCTCCAGCCAGTAGGAGGTCAATGCTGGAAGCTTCTGGGTTCCCAGTAAATTTTGCAAAGAGGGAGGAATCGTTAACCCCTGAGAATGCATATAAATCAACATAGCAGACAAGTACTTGGGATCTTCTAAGAGCAAATCAGATGAAATATCCCCTTTGAGGACCTTAGACCCTGCTACAAATGTTTGAAAATCAGAATCGACTATAAGGTGATGAATATAGTCCCACTTAGTCTCCTCAAACTGTTTGAGACGTTCCGACTCTTCAGCTGTTGGTGAACACATATAGACAAAATCCTGATGAGGGCAAAGAGTGTCTTCCTTGACTAATTCGGGTACTGTTATTTCTTGGTCGATTTCCCCACACATACGGATATAGCGTTCCCAGAGTTCTGGCTCGCTGTCATATGATGGTGTGGCTGTCAGGGAGATGACTTGCAGCTGTTCATACTGCTTGCGAAAGGCTTCCAGACTTTTCCACCATTCATTGCGCAGATGGTGGCATTCATCCAAGCAAAGAGTCGCCACTTTCTGAGTTCTTAGATTTGCAAGCAAATCAAACCCCACGAAATCCTCTGCTTCACCATCTTCTTGTGATTGCAGTTGGTTCATGGCACTATGAAAAGCCTGATAGGTCACAATCGTTAATGCTTTCATCTCCTTTAAGTTTTGGGAAACGAGATCTGAAATCTTCTGTTCGTTCTCTAAAAAGGCTGTTTGAATCCTGTCCACCCATTGTTCACGAATGGTGACAGTCGGAACCAAGACAAGGGCTGGATTGCCAAATCGAGCAATCAGCTCGATACCAATGGTTGTCTTTCCAGACCCTGGAGCGGCCACTAGATGAACATGGCCGTCTGCTTGATAGTCCTGAAAACAATCCAAGACCTGTTTTTGGTATTGGCGCCAGCTTCCTTTAAAGTTTAAATCTAACATTTCTTTCACCATTATATCTCTTGACTTACTCCTTTAATTGTACCACACTTATATAAAAAGCAAGATAAGGAATCAAATTAGTCTTTATAAGAAAAATATGGTATAGTAGAATCATACTATCTATGAGGAGTTTACATGTCACAGGATAAGCAAATGAAAGCTGTTTCTCCCCTTCTACAGCAAGTCATCAATATCTCATCTATCGTCGGGGGAGTCGGCACCTTGATTTTCTGTATTTGGGCCTATCAGGCAGGAGTGTTACAGTCCAAGGAAACCCTATCAGCCTTTATCCAGCAAGCTGGGGTTTGGGGACCACCACTCTTTATCTTTTTACAGATCCTACAAACCGTTGTTCCGATCATTCCGGGAGCTTTGACCTCAGTGGCTGGGGTCTTTATTTACGGCCACATCATCGGAACCATCTATAACTATATCGGCATCGTGATTGGCTGTGCCATTATCTTTTACCTCGTGCGCCTCTACGGAGCCGCCTTTGTCCAGTCCGTCGTCAGCAAGCGCACCTATGACAAGTATATCGGTTGGCTAGATAAGGGCAATCGTTTCGATCGTTTCTTTATCTTTATGATGATCTGGCCAGTTAGCCCAGCTGACTTTCTCTGCATGCTAGCTGCTCTTACTAAGATGACCTTCAAACGCTATATGATTATCATCGTTTTGACCAAACCCCTTACCCTAGTGGTTTACACTTATGGTTTGACTTATATCATTGATTTCTTCTGGCAGATGTTTTAAGAATAGAAAAATCCGTTTGGTTTCCCAAGCGGATTTTTCTTTGTTTTATTTTGCGACACTCTTAGCAAGGACAAAGTTCCCAAGTGTGGCGGAACCATTGCCTGCGACCGCTGGAGTCACGATATAGTCACGCACGTCTGGTACTGGTAGATAGCCGTTGAGAAGAGCTGTGAATTTCTCACGTACACGGTCCAGCATGTGTTGCTGTGCCATGACGCCACCACCAAAGACGATCACATCTGGGCGGAAAGTCACTGTAGCATTGACCGCAGCTTGAGCGATATAGTAGGCTTGGACGTCCCAGACAGAGCTGTTGAGTTCAATATTTTCACCACGAATACCTGTACGAGCTTCCAAACTTGGTCCAGCCGCAAAGCCTTCTAAACAGCCTTTGTGGAAAGGACAAACACCGTTGAATTCTTTTTCAATATCCATTGGGTGTTTGGCTACATAGTAGTGCCCCATTTCAGGGTGACCTACACCACCGATAAACTCACCACGTTGGATAACACCTGCACCAATCCCTGTACCGATCGTGTAGTAGACCAAGTTTTCGATATGACCGCCAGCATTGTTACGGGCAACCACTTCACCATAAGCAGAGCTGTTTACGTCTGTAGTGAAATACATGGGTACGTTGAGGGCGCGACGGAGAGCACCAAGCAAGTCTACATTTGCCCAATGTGGTTTTGGAGTTGTTGTGATAAAGCCATAAGTTTTTGAGTTTTTGTCGATATCGATCGGACCAAATGATCCGACAGCAAGACCAGCAAGGTTATCGAATTTTGAAAAGAACTCAATGGTTTTATCGATGGTCTCGATAGGAGTTGTTGTAGGAAATTGTGTTTTTTCTACAATGTTAAAATTTTCATCTCCGACAGCACAGACAAACTTTGTACCGCCTGCTTCTAAGCTTCCGTATAATTTTGTCATGATAAACCTCTTATCTTTGTTTTCTCTATTATAGCACATTTTGAAAGTCTACATTTCTCTATATTTTAGATTTTCCTCTGTAAATCTTACCATTCAAGTAAAAACGAACAAACATGACATTTGTTCGTTTTGTTTTTAGATTTGATTTTTAAAGAGGATTAGGCTTTCACTTCGATGATCGTGTCACCCTTGACAACTGAACCACTTGCGACTGGTGTCACAGAAGCATAGTCTGCTGTGTTGGTTACGATAACCATTGTTGTGTCGTCAAGACCTGCGGCAGCGATTTTATTTGAGTCAAAGGTTCCAAGAACGTCTCCAGCTTTGACCTTGTCGCCTTGAGCAACCTTTGCTTCAAAACCTTCGCCGTTCATTGTCACAGTATCGATACCAACGTGGATCAAGATTTCAGCCCCATTTGCTGTCTTCAAACCGTAAGCATGTCCTGTAGCAAAGGCGATCGATACTTCGGCATCAGCTGGTGCGTAAACCACGCCTTGGCTTGGTTTTACAGCGATTCCTTGTCCCATTGCACCACTTGAAAATACTGGGTCATTGACATTCTCAAGAGCAACTACGTCACCAACGATAGGAGTTTGGATTGTTTCATTTTGAAGAGTATCAAACTCTTCCACTACTGGTACTTCTACTGTAGTTTCAGTAACTGTTTCTGCAGTTGCTGCTGCAGCCTCATCAGCAAAGACACCTGCCGCTTTTGTTTTACCATAGAAATAAGTCAAAGCAAAGGCTGCAACAAATGAAATCACTTCTGCAACTACATACATAGGGATTGAACCTGCTTTAATAGATAGGAATCCGATAAATCCAGCTGCTCCCAAAGAAACTGCAATGACATGGGTCAAACCTGCCACAAAGGCACCAACTGCTGAACCAGCAAGAGCACAGAAGAATGGGAATTTATATTTCAAGTTCACCCCAAATAGGGCAGGCTCAGTAATCCCAAGGAAAGCAGAGACAGCCGCAGAACTTGACAATCCTTTAGTTTTAGCATTTTTAGTCAAGAAGTAGATTGCGAGAGTGGCTGCACCTTGCGCCACGTTTGCCATTGAAGCAACAACAAAGATATAGTCACCAAATCCAGTACCGTTATTATTGTATGCCGATAATAACTGAGTTTCAATAGCAGGGAATGATTGGTGAAGCCCTGTCATAACAATCAATGAGTATGTTCCACCAAAGAGCCCCATACCGAATGCACCTGTAGTATTATATAACCATACAATAGCATTAGTAATCGCATCAGAAACCACCAACATCACAGGACCAATAACTGTAAAAGTTAGGAATCCTGTAATCATAACTGATAAAAGCGGAGTAAAGGTGAAGTCAACCGCAGAAGGCAATTTCTTGTGGAAGAATTTTTCTAAAGTTGCCAACAACCAGACAGCTACAAGGACAGGGATTACTTGATAAGCGTAGTTTGTTTGTGTAACATGGAAACCTAAAATATCCCAAAACGCTTCTTTACCACCCAAATCTGGTGTGGTCATAATCATACCGATAGCCGCACCAAGGAATTGGTTTGCTCCAAAGCGTTTAGCTGCTGAAATACCTACCAAAACAGGTAAGAACATAAATGGAGCAGCAGACATCAATTGAATCATCGCTGAGATCCCTTTGATAGCAGGGTACATGTCTTCAATTGATTGAGGTCCAAATAAGTCTGGTGATGTCAAGAAGTTACGCAATGCCATCAAAAGACCACCCGCAACCAATGCAGGAATGATTGGAACGAAGATATCTGACAAAAGCTTAATCAAATCCATCAATGGATTAAATTTTTTGTCTCTATTCACAATCTCTTTTAAGTCATCTGTGGAAGCTTCTTTCAAACCTGTTTTTTTGATGATTTCTGCATATACAAAGTTAACGTCTCCGGGACCAATAATAATTTGGTATTGTCCGTTTGTACTGAATGTACCTTTAATATCAGCATTGTTATCTAAAGCTGCTTGGTTCACTTTTGATTCGTCTTTTAATACAAGGCGAAGACGAGTGGCACAATGCGCTGCAGCTACTAGATTATCTTTTCCAACAGCCTCAATGACCTCGGAAGCTACTTTATTATAATCCATAGCAATAATCTCCTTATAAAAATTTTGTTCTTGTTTGAAAGCGATTTTATTCGCCCTACGACTATTATTTTATCATGTTTCTAAAATATGTCAAGCGTTTTGCAGAACTTTTTATTTTCTTTATTTTTTCTCTGATTATTTTTGCTCGTTTTTGAGGAAATTTTCTTTTTCCTCAAAAAAATATCTTTATATTTGAGGAATCAAGGCTTTTATTTACATTTTCTTTCATTTTTTCGTGAAAATTTACCAGATTTCCTTTGTTTGATTTCTAGTAATCGTTTGACATATTTTTCTTTTTTTTAACATAAAAGACTTGCTTTTTTTGTCGAAAACGTTTACTATTAATAATAGAATAGAACTTATGGAGGAAAGATAAAATGGAATGGACAACCGAGCGTCGTTATAGACCCTATGAAGATTGGACGCAAGAAGAAATTCAACATATAAAGGAAAAGATGGCACAATCTCCATGGCATACTCATTACCATGTTGAGCCAAAAACAGGACTTCTCAACGACCCAAATGGCTTTTCTTACTTTGATGGCAAGTGGGTCCTCTTTTACCAGAATTTTCCTTTTGGTGCAGCACACGGTTTGAAATCTTGGGCACAGCTAGAAAGTGATGATTTAGTGCACTTCACAGAAACTGGAGTCAAAGTTTTGCCAGATACTCCATTAGATAGTCACGGTGCCTACTCTGGTTCTGCCATGCAGTTTGGCGATAACTTGTTCCTATTTTATACAGGAAATGTCCGTGATGAAAACTGGATTCGTCACCCTTACCAGATTGGTGCTTTGATGGATAAAGATGGTAAGATTACGAAAATTGACAAAATCTTGATTGGCCAACCATCTGACTCTACTGACCACTTCCGCGACCCGCAAATTTTTAACTTCAAAGGTCAATACTATGCTATCGTCGGTGGACAGGACTTGGAGAAAAAAGGCTTCGTCCGTCTCTACAAGGCTGTTGACAACGACTACACCAACTGGCAAGCAGTTGGCGACCTTGACTTCGCTAACGATCGCACTGCCTACATGATGGAATGCCCAAATCTGGTCTTTGTAGGGGAGCAACCTGTCCTTCTCTACTGTCCACAAGGATTGGATAAAAAAGTTCTAGACTACGATAATATCTTTCCAAATATATACAAAATCGGGGCTTCCTTTGATCCTGAAAATGCTAAAATGGTAGATGTGTCTCAACTTCATAATCTAGACTATGGTTTCGAAGCCTATGCAACTCAAGCCTTCAACGCTCCTGACGGACGTGCACTAGCAGTAAGTTGGCTTGGTTTACCAGATGTAGCCTACCCATCTGATCGATTTGATTATCAAGGTGCCCTCTCACTGGTTAAGGAACTCACTATCAAAGACGGCAAACTCTACCAATATCCAGTCGCAGCTATCAAGGGCCTCCGTGCTTCTGAAGAAGTCTTCTCAAATCGTACTCAAACCAATAACACCTACGAAATCGAACTAAACTTAGAAGCCAATAGTCAGAGCGAGATTGTCTTACTTGCTGATAAAGGAGGCAAGGGACTTTCAATCAACTTTGACCTTGCCAATGGTCAAGTGACAGTGGATCGTAGCCAGGCTGGAGAACAGTATGCCCAAGAATTTGGAAGCACTCGTTCTTGCCCAATAGACAAGCAAGCTACTACTGCTAACATCTTCATCGACAACTCTGTCTTTGAAATTTTCATCAATAAAGGAGAAAAAGTATTTTCTGGTCGTGTCTTCCCACATGCGGACCAAAATGGGATCCTCATCAAGTCTGGAACCCCAACTGGAACTTACTATGAATTAGATTATGGTCGCAAAACTAACTGATGTCGCAAAACTTGCAGGCGTCAGCCCTACTACCGTCTCACGGGTCATCAATAAAAAGGGGTATCTATCTGAGAAAACCATTCAAAAGGTAAATGAAGCCATGCGAGAGCTAGGCTACAAGCCCAATAATCTGGCTCGAAGTCTCCAAGGAAAATCTGCTAAGTTGATTGGTCTCATTTTCCCAAACATTAGTCATGTCTTTTATGCCGAGTTGATTGACAAGTTGGAACACCAGCTCTTCAAGAATGGTTACAAGACCATCATCTGTAACAGCGAGCACGATTCTGAAAAGGAGCGGGAATACATCGAAATGCTGGAGGCCAATCAGGTCGACGGTATCATTTCTGGAAGTCACAACTTGGGAATCGAAGACTACAATCGTGTGACAGCACCGATTATTTCCTTTGACCGAAACTTGTCTCCAGACATTCCTGTTGTCTCCTCTGACAACTACGGTGGCGGGGTTCTCGCTGCCCAAACCTTGGTTAAGACAGGCGCTCAGTCTATCATCATGATTACAGGAAATGATAACTCTAACTCACCGACTGGACTGCGCCATGCTGGCTTTGCCTCTGTTCTCCCGAAAGCGCCTATTATCAATGTTTCGAGTGACTTTTCTCCCGTCAGAAAAGAAATGGAAATCAAGAATATCTTGACCCATCAGAAACCAGATGCGATTTTTGCTTCGGATGATTTGACAGCTATTCTGGTGATTAAAATCGCTCAGGAGCTGGGAATTTCTGTTCCTGAAGAGCTCAAGGTCATCGGCTATGATGGGACCTACTTTATCGAGAACTACTATCCTCATTTGACAACGATTAAGCAACCTATGAAAGAGATTGCCCACCTCACTGTTGATCTCCTCTTGCAGAAGATTGAAGGTAAGGAAGTCGCGACAACTGGTTATTTCTTACCAGTCACCCTATTACCAGGAAAAAGTATTTAATACTCTTCGCAAATCTCTTCAAACCGCGTCAGCGTCGCCTTACCGTAGATATATGTAACTGACTTCGTCAGTCTTATCTACAACCTCAAAGCAGTGCTTTGAGCAGCCTGAAGCTAGCTTCCTAGTTTTCTTTTTGATTTTCATTGACTATAAGCACAAGAAAACTCAGACTGATTTGTCTGAGTTTTTTATGATCTTAAGTTTTCGAGATAACGCTGGGCTGTCTCTAAGTTAAAGGTTTTATCTGCGATGAGGCGCTCAACGAGGGGAGCAACTTCGGACTCACTAGCACCTGCTAGGAGAGCTAAGGATTTGGCCTGCAATTTCATGTGGCCTTGCTGGATGCCCGTACTTACCAAGGCTTTGAGGGCCGCAAAGTTTTGGGCGAGACCGATAGACACGATAATCTGAGCTAATTCTTTGGCAGAAGGATTTCCCAGTAGTTCATGACTGAGGGCTACACGCGGGTTGAGACCGATTGAGCCACCCTTGGTCGCTACCGGCATGGGTAGGGTCATCTCACCGACCAATTCTTCTCTTTCCATGTCCAGTGTCCATTGACTAAGACCTTGATAGCGTCCATCTCGACTGGCAAAGGCATGGGCCCCAGCTTCGATGGCACGCCAGTCATTACCCGTGGCAATCAAAATGGCATCAATACCATTAAAAATCCCTTTATTGTGAGTAGCTGCTCGGTAGGGATCAGCCTGTGCAAACTGGCTAGCCAAAGCTATTTTCTCCGCAATTTCTCGTCCTTGGTCCCTTTGGGGACTCAAGTAGCGAAAGGCGATACGACAGCTTGCAGTCACCAGAGAATCGGTCGCGTAGTTGGACAAAATTCCCATAAGACTCTGTCCCTGACTGAGTTCTTCTAAGACTGGTTTTAAGGCTTCCAGCATGGTATTGAGCATATTGGCTCCCATGGCTTCCTGAGTATCGACATGGAGATAGACGACGAGAAAGTCTGTTTCACCTTTGATCTGCTCTACATGCAAATCACGCGCCCCACCACCACGTTTGACGATGGAGGGATAGGCTTGATTGGCAAGTTCTAAGAGCTCCGCCTTCTTGCTGGCAATCTTCTCTTGCGCTTGTTCAGGATTAGCAACTTGATAAAGGGCTACCTGACCAATCATCTGGCGCTCATGTACTTGAGCAGTAAAGCCACCTGCTCGCTTGATGATTTTACTTGCATAGCTGGCCGCAGCAACCACTGAGGGTTCTTCTGTCACATAGGGAACTGTGTAGTCCTGACCGTTCACCAAAAGCTCTGGAATGATCGAATAAGGCAGAGAAAAAGTTCCCACTACATTCTCACTCAGCTGATCTGCAATTGCCAAGCTGATTTGTTCATCCTGCTCCAGACTGGTTTGCTTTTCAGGACTAAGGAGCGCCTGAGCTTTCAGTAACTCAAGGCGCTCATGGTATGACTTTTTAGAAAATCCATTCCAACTTCTCTTCATTATTTTTCAACCTTGCTATAACGACGTTGGTGGTCGAGAATTTCAACCAAGGCATAGTCTTGATGTTCATAGCCTGCAAACTGGGCTGAACCAGATTCATCCAACTCTACCTCTTCGAAGAAGACTTTTTCATAGTCTGCAACAGACAATGCTGTACGTTGCTTGAGTTTGCTCAAGCGATCCTTATCAAGGTAAGTTTCATAACCTTCTACCAGTTCTCCACTAAAGAACTCTGAAACCGCTCCACTTCCGTAACTGTAGAGGACAATTTTATCTCCAGCCTTCAAATTTTCTGCATTTTCCAAAAGGGAGAGAAGCCCAAGGAAGAGGGAACCTGTGTAGATATTCCCAATCATCTGACTGTAGAGAATGGACTTATCAAAGTTTTCTTGAAGACTATCCTTCTTTTCCTGAGACAAAGTCTTATCCATCATCTTGCGCAAGCCTTTTAGGGCTAATTTGGGATAAGGCAAGTGGAAGCAGATAGCCGCAAAGTCATCCATAGTCCAGTCATAGCGTTTCTTGTATTCATCCCAAGTCGTCGTAAGACTGTCAAGATATTGCTGAGTTGAGTACAAGCCGTTTACATAAGGAGTAGTTGAATAGTTCGGACGCCAGAAATCCATAATATCACGCGTTTGGGCAACGTTATCATTGTTAAAGGCCATGGTACGCGGATTTTGCGTAATCAGCATCGCCACACTCCCAGCTCCCTGAGTTGGTTCACCTGGAGTCGCTACACCATACTTGGCAATATCGCTGGCGATGACCAAGACCTTGGACTCTGGAGAATTTTCCACATGCAACTTGGCATAATGGAGGGCAGCTGTTGCTCCGTAACAAGCTTCTTTGATTTCAAAACTGCGAGCGAAAGGCTGGATACCTAATAGACCGTGAACAAAGACCGCCGCTGCCTTACTCTGGTCAATCCCTGACTCGGTCGCCACGATGACCATGTCAATTTCTTCTTTTTCTTTATCTGTCAAAATAGAGTTGCTTGCACTGGCAGCTAAGGTGACAACATCCTCAGTCAATGGTGCAATGCTAATTTCGTTTAATAAGAGACCCTTACTATATTTATCCGGATCAACTCCTCTTGCTTCTGCTAGGTCTTGTAATTTCAAGACATATTGACTGGTTGCAAAACCAATCTTATCAATACCGATTGTCATATTTACCTCTGTTTTTTCATTCATTGTAAAAAATCGTTCTATTCTATTTTATCACAAATAGGAACAAATGAGAGAAAAAAGACTTGATTCAACAAATCAAGTCTTTGCTTTGACAGCATTAGGAGGATATGCCTCGCTGTTTTCGGATATAGTAATAAAGTTTCAGAATCACTGTTCCACTTGCCATCCCGATAGAAATGACCAGAGCCAACATAACTACTAGTGTTGCACTGGTAAGGGCATGACTGTAATCGCCTGTCACAAAGAAGGCTGTCGTTCGATAGGATAGATAACCGGGCACCAAGGGGGCAAGAATGGCCAAGACAAAGACCACTGCTGGCGTCTTATATACAATACTTAAAATTTGGCTGATACAAGAACCAACCACCGCTGCAATAAAGGTCGCAACAATAACATTGGTTGGTTCTTTGAGCACGAGGTAGAGGAGCCAGACACCCATTCCCAGAACACCACCAGGTAGGAGCATGGAACGCTGAACATTTAGTACGATTAGAAAGGTGATAATGGCGAGTAAACTCGCCACTGCTTGGAGTAAAATACTTGTTAGAGTCATCTTATGTCATCAAAACCAGGGCGACGGAGGTGCCGGCCCCTAAAGCGAGGGTAATGAGCAAGGATTCAAACATCTTGCTCATACCAGAGTTGATATGGTTGGTCATGATATCCCGAACTGCATTTGTCAGGGCAATGCCCGGAACAAAGGGCATGACGGCTCCCGCTATGATCAAGTCTGCCGTCGAAGGGAATCCTGTATAGCGGGCCCAGAACTGGGCAATCAAACCAAAAACAAAGGCACCCGCAAAGGCGGTTACAAAAGGAATGCGGACAAACTTCTCTACATAGAGAGAAAAAGCAAAACCAAGTAAGGTCGCAATGGCTGCACCAAAAGCATCATAGGTATTCCCCCCGAACATAATCGAGAAAAAAGGGGCACTGAGAGTTGCTGCAATAGTCACTTGGAACTTGGTATAAGGAAGAGCTTGATTTCTGATTTCCTTTAGCCTTTCAAAAGCCGTAGAGAGATCAATCTGCCCTCCGACAAGCTCCCGTGATACTTGGTTCACATCGCAGACTTTCTCGATGTTGTAGGAGGAAGAAGTTACTCGTTTCATACGAGAAATATTGGTATTCTCAATAGAAAAGAAAATAGCTGCTGGCATGGCAAGAACGTTGCAATCCACTATTCCCTGTGAATGAGCGATACGGATCATGGTGTCCTCCACCCGATAAATCTCCGAACCGCTTTTTAAGAGAATGGTTCCAGCTAGCATAATCACATCAATGACGGCATTCAACTCTCTCGATTCGTCCATTTTCTCCTCCTTTTCTGCTTCCTATATTTTATCACAAAAATCAATGAAAAAAAATCTTTGTCATGAAATCATGACAAAGATTCGTTTAATCTCGAGAACTTTCACGGGTTCCTTCACTATTTGATTGACTAGTTGAAGGAGTGTTTCCTTGCTGGTTCCCCTGATTTGGAGTTGTAGGAGAACCTTGGTTCCCACGTTGGGCAGAACTAGAAGATGAAGTTGAAGGTGGTGTTTTTGGTTTGTAGATGGAAAGTTTGATACGTGTGCTTGCAAGATCAACCTGTTCACCAGCTTTTGGAGTTTGATCTACAACCGTACCTTCGGGAGTTCCTTCAGGAGCTGTCGATACTTCAATAACCTCGATATTAGCCTCTTTTACTCCGACAATCTGAGTCAGATTATTCTTAGTAAATTCGAGACTTGAGCCGATGTAGCTAGGCATGCTGACACTGGTTACCTTCTTGGCAACTGTTAAGGTAATCGTGGTGGCTTTTGAAAGGTCATAAGTCGAACCCGAAGCAGGGGTTTGTCTGAGGATAGTTCCTGGTTCGCTTTCGCTGGATTCTTCCTCTTCCATCTGGATTAGATTTTCTGGTACCTTCTTCTCCTTGAGTTCAGCTACAACTTCTGTATACTTGCGTCCGACGTAATTGCTCAATTGGAAGGATTGCTTACCAGAAGAAACAATCAAATTGACCTTAGTTCCTTCTTTTCGGCCGCTACCAGCTTCTGGATCCGTTCGAATAACACGTCCTTCTGCTACGGTATCGCTGGCTTCTGACTTCTCTTCACCAGCTTCAAACTTGGATTTTTTAAGAGCTTCCTTAGCCTCTGCAACAGTTTGTCCAGTTACGTCAGGAATAGCAATCGTTGCTGGTGTTCTAGATAAAATCCAGACCAAAGAGGCTGCAACTAATAGAAGACTAGCTAAAAGAATCATATAGCGAGCCTTAAACTTCCGCTTTTTAGTTGGCTTTTGCGTAGGTGCTTGCTCTGGGGTTAATTTCTTTGACTGAGGACGTTCTTCCTGCGCCGGAGCTTTTGGAATCGAGGTCAATGTACTTTGTGGGACTTTAGGTAAAGTCTTCGTATCCGCCTTACTCGCATCGTCAAAGACCAGTTTCGGTTCATTCCGACGATTATAAGACAAGCTAGTTGACAAGTCCATATACATTTCTGAAACAGACTGATAGCGATCAGACAATTTCTTAGCAGTTGCCTTGATGACAACATTTTCCAAAGCCTGAGGGACAGATGGGTTTTCAGCAATGACGGACGGAAGTGGCTTCTGGAAATGCTGGAGGGCAATCGTAACCGCGCTATCTCCATCATAAGGGATATGTCCCGTCAGCATCTCATAGAAGATAATCCCCATCGCATAGATATCGCTCTGGAAAGTCGCTTTAGAACCACGCGCTTGCTCAGGTGACAAATAATGAACCGAACCCAGCATCGAGTTGGTCTGGGTCAGACTCGTCTCTGCAAAGGCCACTGCAATCCCAAAGTCAGTAACTTTAGCAGTTCCATCTGGTGTCAAGAGGATATTTTGAGGTTTCAAATCTCGGTGAACAATTCCTCTAGCATGAGCTAAACGCATAGCCAAAAGAATCTGTCCCATGATCCGAACCGCTTCTTCATTTGAGAGTGGAGAGTGTTCCTTAATATAACGCTTGAGGTCAAGTCCTGCTACGTATTCCATAGCTAGGTACTGTTGGCCATCTTCCTCACCGATATCTGTTATCCGGACGATATGAGGATGGTCCAGATCCGCCATAGCCCTCGCTTCCCGCTGGAAACGTGCCACAGCAATCGGGTCCGTCTGGTAGTTGGTCCTCAGGACCTTAACTGCCACCTCTTCCCCATCTAGGATCAAATCCTTAGCCAAGTAAACATCTGCCATGCCTCCTCGACCAATCTGCTTGACAATCCGATACCGCCCGGCAAAAATCTTGCCGATTTGGATCATTCTGCCGCCTCCTCGTTCATGTAAACAAGGGCAACCGTAATGTTGTCTAAACCTCCTGCATTGTTAGCAAAACGAATGAGGGTTGCCGCCTTGTCTGCTAGGGAAATATCACTGGTTACAATATCATAAATTTCGCTTGCCGAAATCATATTGGTCAAACCATCACTATTGAGTAAGAGATAATCTCCTAACTCCAGTGTAATCATCCCAAAATCAGGCTGGATTTCATCTTTTTGTCCGATAGACTGTGTGATGATATTCTTTTGAGGGTGAGTTTCTGCCTCTTCTGGAGTCAATTGACCAGCCTTGAGCAATTCATTAACCAAGGAATGGTCACTCGTCAACTGGTGGTATTCTTCTCCACGAATCAAACCGATACGAGAATCTCCAATGTGAGCATAGATGGCTTGGTTGTCAATAAACGCAACAGCTTCTAGCGTTGTCCCCATGCCTCTGTATGCTTCGTCCTGACCTAGTTGATGAATTTTTTGATTTTCAATCTCCAGGTAGTGGGCAAACCACTCACGAACTTCATTGACTGAGTTAATTTGGGTATCCACCCAATCCACACCGAGGTCTGTGACCGCCATCTCACTAGCGATATTTCCTGCACGGTGTCCTCCCATCCCATCAGCCAAGATGATCATAGTACGTCCTGCTCGGTTGACAAAGTGATTGACATAGTCCTGATTATTTGTACGTTTCTGACCAACATCTGTTAATAATGCTATTTCCATTGTGTCAGTTCCTTCCTATTCTGATATCTTGCGAAATTGGCTGATAAAGAATCCATCACTTCCATACAATTCAGGAGTAATCAGGATGCAGCCATCTTTCAGGATATCTTTGCATTCGTGTTCTAGTTTAACCTGCTCAAACTCGGGATGACTTTCTAAAAACGCCTCAACGACTTGAAAGTTCTCCTCAGAGACAATAGTACAGGTACTATACGTTATTATACCACCTTTTCGTAGTGTTTGACAAACACTACCTAATATTTCCAGCTGAATTTCCTGTAGGGACGTGAAATCTGCTGTTTCTTTATTGTATTTGATGTCTGGTTTGCGACGTAAGAGCCCAATACCAGAACAGGGAGCATCTACCAAAATCTTATCAAAAGAGTCCCGACCGAAAAACTCATGCACTTTTCTGGCATCCAATTTTTGCGTTTGAACTCGATCTGCTACTCCTAAACGCTCCGCATTTTCTTGGATCAAGTCCAACTTGTGATTGTAAAGATCCAAAGCCATCACCCTACCAGATGTGAGATAAGAAGCCATATGGGCTGTTTTCCCACCCGGAGCGGCACAGGCATCTAGGACCTGTTCATCACCTTGTAGATGAAGAGTCGGAGCAACCAATTGACTGGACTCGTCTTGGATGGTTATAGCCCCTTCTGCGAACAAATCATGTCCTGCAAAGTGGCCTTGCTCCTTGACCAGACCAGTGGCCGCCAAAGGGGAATCGGTCACCTCTAACACGGCTTTGATTTCCTCCTTTCGACTCATGTCGGTCACTCGGATGCTGGCTTTGTTGCGCACCAAGAGACTTTTAAAGATGGCTTGTGCTCGCTCTTCACCGTATTCTTCCTTAAGTTTAGACACGAGCCAAACCGGGATAGAATAGGCAATGGAATCACGCTTATTTTTGCGTTTGATGCTGTCAACATCCGGCCAACCTTCTCGCAAAATACGACGAAGGACTGCGTTGACCAATTTTTCACTGCCTTTTTTACGCGCTTTGGCTAGTTCTACCGCTTCATTGACTACAGCGTGATTAGGAATCTTATCCAGATACCGAAGTTGGTAGGCGCTAAGAAGGAGCAGGATATAGAGCCAGTTATCTAGCTTATCCCGGTCTTCGATAAAGTGGGACAGGTACCATTCCAGAGTCAGTTTACGGGCTACCGTTCCATAGACAATCTCTGTCACCAAGCCCTTGTCTGCTGCTGAGAGTTGACTCCCCTTGAGGTGTTTATTTAAGGCAATATTGGAGTATGCTTGGTTGACAAAAACATCCTCTAGCACTGTTAGAGCTAGACTTCTAGCCGTTTCTACTTTAGTCACCAAATCGTTCTCCTACAGTCAATGTCCGTCCAACTCCGTTGAGGAAGGAAGCAATGTCCATCTTAGGCTTACCTGCTGGCTGCACTTGCTTGAGAGATAGAGCTCCTTCGGCCGTTGCGACGATCAATTCCTTCTTACCAATAGAGAGGATCTCACCTGGATTTCCCTGACCTTCTACTGGTAGGGCTTCATAGATCTTAAAGCGGTCGCCTTTGAGAAAAGTATGGGCAACAGGCCATGGATTCATCCCACGGATTTGGTTGAAGAGTTGGCGATTGGTTTTAGTCCAATCCAGTTTTTCTTCTTCTGGTTTGATATTTGGCGAGAAGGTAACCTGACTTGGATCCTGCGGTTCAGGTTTGATTTCCCCAGCAATATAGGCAGGCAAAGTGTCCAAAAGCAAATCACGACCAACGATTGCCAATTTTTCAAACAAGGTCCCGACATTGTCCTCATCTGAGATGGGAATACTGCGGCGGGAAATCATATCTCCTGCATCCATTTCCTTGACCATTTCCATAATGGTCACACCAGCTTCCTCATCCCCTTGAATCAAGGCATAATGGATAGGCGCACCACCACGGTGTTTGGGAAGAAGGGAAGCGTGAACGTTGACCGCAAAGTCCATGCTATCAAGGAGTTTACTTGGGAGAAACTGCCCAAACGCAGCAGTCACAATTCCATCCGCTCCTAGCTTCATAATGGCTTCCATCTCTGGACTTCCAGATAATTTTTCAGGTTGGTAGATAGGAAGATTTGCTTCTTTGGCAGCCTGCTTGACTGGGGTTTCTTGGATGACTTTTTTACGGCCGACAGCGCGGTCTGGCTGGGTCACAACAGCTAGAATCTCATAACGGTCGTCCGATAACAAACCCTTCAAAACTGTCGCTGAAAAGTCGGGTGTCCCCATAAAGATTAGTTTTGTCATTTCTTCTCCTTTTTATAAAAATTGCTGCGGTTCGTGGTCAATGCTGAGACGAAGCTCGCTATTTTCACGTTCTTGAGTCAAGGCCAAGACCTGATTGAGGGTTGGACCCAGCTCATCTTCTAAACGGTATTTAATCAAAATCTGGTAATGATAAAGGTTGTGGGTACGGGCAATGGGTTTTGGCGTTGGTCCAAGGATTTTACTAGTTTCCGATAAACCTGAGCGCAAAATCCCCATAACTTCATAGGCACGTTTGACAACCTCTTCTTCTTTCTTGTGAGAGAGGGTAATCCCAATAGTGAAATAATAAGGCGGATAGCCGAGTTGGCGCCTGATACTCATTTCATAGGCATAAAAACCTTCATAGTCCTGTTCCTTGGCAAAACGAATGGCATAGTGTTCAGGATTGTAAGACTGGATCAAGACCTGCCCAGCCTTTTCCGCTCGACCTGCACGACCAGCCACCTGAGTTAAGAGTTGGAAGGTTCTCTCAGAAGAACGAAAATCAGGCAGATTCAAGGCCGTATCCGCATTGAGCACTCCAACCAAAGTCACATTTGGAAAATCCAAGCCCTTAGCAATCATCTGAGTTCCCAGTAAAATATCTGCTTGCCCTTGACCAAACTGGTCCAGAAGAGCTTGGTGGCTGCCTTTCTTACGGGTCGTATCCACATCCATCCGCAGAATGCGAGCCTGAGGAAAGAGCTCTGCTAGCTCATCGTAGGCTTTCTGAGTCCCCGTTCCATAGTAACGAATACTGCGGCTCTGACAGTTGGGACAGACATGAGGAATTCCCTTAGAATAGCCACAGTAATGACAATTCATAGTCTTGGTATCCATGTGCAGAGTGAGAGAAATGTCACAGTTGGGACAAGTATCCACCGTCCCACACTCCCGACACATAACAAAGCTAGAATAACCCCGACGATTGAGCATGAGGACTACCTGTTCTTTTTTATCCAAACGATCTTGGATGGCCTCTAGTAAAGGAGGCGTAAAGTTTGATGTCTCATTCTGCCCGATATAGTCACGAAAGTCAATTACTTGAACCTCGGGTATCGTAGCCATAGGATTGGCTCGTTGGGTCAGACGTAAGTGGTGATAGACGCCTTTTCCAGCACGGGCACGACTCTCTAAGCTCGGTGTTGCCGAACCAAGGACTAGGGCTGCTTGATTGTACTGGGCCCGTAAAATGGCGACTTCTCTAGCATGATAACGGGGATTGCTGTCTTGTTTATAGCTAGCCTCATGTTCCTCATCGATAATCATGACACCCAGATTTTTCAGTGGAGCAAAGATAGCTGATCTGGCCCCAACCACTACCTGAGCATCGCCACGCTCAACCTTGCGCCATTCGTCGTACTTTTCACCATTGGACAGGCCTGAGTGAAGAATGGCCACTTTCTCGCCGAAACGAGCAATAAAACGCTCCGTCATTTGTGGCGTCAGAGAAATCTCAGGTACCAGCAAAATAGCCGTCTTGCCCTTGTCCAAGGCTCCTTGGATAATCTGCAAGTAAACCTCAGTTTTCCCACTTCCTGTAATCCCTTGAAGGAGGAATGGAGGCTGTTGACTGCCAATGGCACTGACAACCGCATCACGTGCCTGTCTTTGTTCAGGATTCAATTCCAAAGGTTGGCTGGCTTCAATGCCTTCGAAATAAGCAGCTGAACGTTGCACTTCCTTTTGAATTAAGGTTAGAGCTCCTTGCTCCACAAAGAAGTTGGCTTGCTCGCGTGAGTAGAATTCTAACAAGCTAGCCAGAGGAGCACTTTCAGAATGAGACAGCAGATAGTCTCTCAATTCTAACTTTTTCTTGGCACGCGCAGAAATCTCAATCTGCTCTAGTCGATTAGCATTAACCACATACCAAGACTGAGTCTTGACCTTCTTTTGATCGACTGCCTGGTATTCTAAGCGGAGCAGACCTTTCCTGGTCAATCGCATCATTTCTGCCTGCTTGGCCAAATCTAGAGATGAAAAGGCTAGCGAATCTTCTGAACCAAACAAGCGCTCTCGGTCCTCCTGACTCAGACCTTCCAGAGGATAGAGAATCTTATCATAACTGGAGTTTAAAAATCCCGGCAACATGGCTTTTAGAATGGAGATTTTGTAAGAAAAGACTGACTTGCGTAGCTCCTCAGCCAGCCAGATTTGCTCTTGAGTGAGAACAGGGGAAAAGTCCAGCACCTCCGCAATCTCTTTCAAGCCCTGGGCAGCCATCCCTTCATCTGACTGGGACTCCAGGCCAAGCACAATCCCTTGGATCAAACGATTGCCCTTGCCAAAAGGAACATGGACCCGCATACCGACTTCCAGCATTTCTACAAATTCCTCTGGGATCTTGTAACTGTATGGCTGGTCCGTCTGCATCAGGGGAACATCCACGATAATCTTTGCAATAACCATCTTCTCACCTCCTTCTTGTCAGCAAATTCTTGCAATAGAAAAAATAAGATTGAGTCCCCCCAACCTTAAATTTTTTCACCATCTTCTTTTTCTTTAGCAATTTGCTCTTTGATTTTCTTCTCTTCTTCTTCTTTGCGGCGTTTTTCTTCTTCGATACGGAGACGAACCGCTTCACGTTTTCCTTCTGGATCTGGGTGAATGGTTACGTTTCCTGACTCGATTTCTTCCAAAGCGCGAAGAGTTGATTTTTCAGACTTAAACTCTTGAGTTGGGGGTGCTCCTGCTTCTAGTTCGTGGGCACGCTTTGCTTCCAAGATTACGAGTGAATATTTTGATGGCACCTTGTCTAGCAAGGTATCGATAGAGGGTTTTAACATCATTTGCTTGTACCTGTTTCCTATAGTTTATCGAGTAGTTGGAGATTTTGGCAACATCTCCTGGTAGTGACCAATGACACGATCCACACGGAAGTGTTCTGCTTCGATCACACGCTTGACACGTTCAGCAGCGAGGGGCACCTGATCGTTGACAATGGCATAATCATACTCACGCATGAGGGCAATTTCTTCCTTGGCTTTTTCGATTCGTTGGGCAATCACTTCTGCACTGTCTGTTCCACGACCTACCAAACGATCTTGCAATTCATCCAAATCTGGCGGTGTTAGGAAGATAAAGACAGCATCTGGAACCTTTTTCTTAACCTGAAGAGCTCCCTGCACTTCAATCTCAAGAAAGACATCGATTCCCTTGTCTAGGGTTTCGTTGACATAGGTCAGAGGAGTTCCATAGTAGTTACCGACATATTCTGCATATTCCAACATCTGACCTTGACGGATCAGCTCTTCAAACTCTTCACGAGTACGGAAGAAATAGTCCACTCCGTCCACTTCACCAGGACGTTGCACGCGTGTCGTCATCGATACAGAGTATTGAAATTGATTCTCAGAACTCTCAAAAATCTCTCTTCTAACCGTTCCTTTACCAACTCCTGAAGGACCAGAAAAAACGATTAGCAAGCCTCGGTCTGCCATTATGTCTCCTTTAGTTAGTCTGTGAAATAAAGTAAAATTTCTCTCGGATAGTGATGATAGCGTCAGTTATCCTTCTACAGTCTTTCTATCTAGTGTAACAAAAAAGCAGTAATATTTCAACTGCTCTTTCTTATTTATTTAGCATAATCTACTGCACGAAGTTCGCGGATCACGGTTACCTTGATGTTTCCTGGGTAATCGAGATTGTTTTCAATTTTCTCACGAACTTTATGAGCCAAGATTGTGACTTTGTCGTCCTTGATTTGTCCTGGATTAACCATGATACGGATTTCACGTCCTGCTTGAAGGGCAAAGCTATTTTGCACTCCTTCAAAGCCATTGGCGATTTCTTCCAAATCGTGGAGACGCTTGATATAGTTTTCAAGAGATTCACTACGAGCACCTGGACGCGCTGCACTCAAGGCATCTGCTGCAGCAACGATCACCGCAATGACGCTTTCGGCTTCGACATCTCCGTGGTGGCTAGCAATAGTATTGACCACAACTGGGTGTTCCTTGTACTTACGAGCCAACTCCGTACCAATCTCAACGTGGCTACCTTCAACCTCGCGGTCAATAGCCTTCCCTATGTCATGAAGGAATCCAGCACGACGGGCAAGAGCTGCATTTTCACCAAGTTCACTCGCAATGATACCAGATAACTTAGCAACCTCAATCGAATGACGCAAAACATTTTGTCCATAAGAAGTACGGAACTGCAAGCGTCCCATGATCTTCATCAAGTCTGGATGGAGGTTTGGCGCACCAATCTCATAGGCAGCAGCCTCACCATATTCACGGATTTTATTGTCAATCTCCTGACGGTTTTTCTCCACCAACTCCTCAATACGAGCTGGGTGGATACGGCCATCCTTGAGCAACATTTCCATGGTCATACGAGCAATTTCACGACGAATTGGATCAAATCCTGACAAGGTTACCACTTCCGGTGTATCGTCAATAATAACATCGACCCCTGTCAAACTTTCAAAGGTACGAATGTTTCGACCTTCACGACCGATAATGCGCCCCTTCATGGTATCATCTGGTAGGTGAACTGTCGAGTTTGTTGACTCTGCTACATAGTCACCAGCGATACGCTGCATAGCCTGAACCAAGATATCTTTCGCAATCTTGTCTGAACGTTCCTTGACTTCTTGCTCAGCCTCACGAATGCGGCTAGCAATTTCCTTGCTCAAATTTTCCTCTGTCTGAGCCAAGATAATATCTCGAGCCTCAGTTTGGGAAAGGGAACCGATACGTTCAAGTTCAGCTTCTTTTTGTCTTTCGACTTCCTCTAATTGCTCTTCACGTGCATCAAGGTTTTTTGCTCTATCAGAAATACTTTGTTCTTTTTGTTCAAGTGTTTTTTCTTTGTTCGTCAAATTGTCGTCCTTACGGTCAAGGCTTGTAGCTCTCTCCGTCAAACGACTTTCAATTTGCTTGAGCTCCTGACGTTCTGACTTAAATTCAGCGTCCACTTCTTCACGGTATTTTCTGGCTTCCTCTTTGGCCTCCAATAGTGCTTCTTTTTTAAGAGACTTGCTTTCGCTCTTGGCTTCATTTAGCAATAAATCCGCTTCGCGCTCAGCTTGTCCTCGTAAATTAGTTGCTTCTTGTTCAGCATTTAGAAGCATCAACTCTGCAGCCTCTTGGGATGATTTCATCTTAGCTGAGATGCTGACATATCCAATGACTAAACCAATGATGACGGCAAAAACAGCAATCGCAAGTGTCATGATTTCCATGTTTTTACCTCATTAAATTTGTTTATCGAATGACATACATTCCTTAATATTCTATCATAAAAAACCGATTTTCACAAACCCAAATTGAAGAGTTTTGTGTGAATTTTAGGACTACAGTTTCTTGAATTTTTGAGGAGATAATTCAGTGTCGCTATCAAAAAGTTCCACCGAATCTCTACAGCTATGGATTATTTATTGTTGTGCCAAATAGTGTTCCACTAGATTCAAACATTTTGCTTTCAAGTCTTTGAAAATTCACTTTGGGAAATTACAGCTTATCTTCAAGATCAAATTTGTCATAAATTAACTTTTTTTATTTAGTTGTATCAATTTATTTCTTAAATATTAGTTTGTCCTCTTCTAGAGCTTTTAAAATATACTCATTAATCAATTTATTATCTTCTTCATTTTTTGAAAAATAAGTTTTAATATTATTGGGAGTTCTATGTTCTAATAGACGATGGATAACATCATCACTTCTATCATGGAACCAGGTCCAATCTACTTCAGGATAAAGACCTCGAATATCTTCTTCAATATCTTTTAAAATTTCAAAATCAGAAAAATATCCTTTTCTACTTAAGTTATATAAATCTGATACAGATTTTTCTCTTGGGTCTGGGAAAGTTTTAACCCCCTCGTCTCTTTTATCATTAATTCTTTTAATCAAATGATGGTAGATTTTATTTTGTATCTGAGGAAAATCATAGACATTCGAACTCATCAGATCAATTACTTTGTAGTAAATAATGTTCTCTGATTCTTCATAAACTTTTAGAGTATCTAGAATATCATCTTTAACATCCTCTTCAAAATACTTAAAAAAGTGGCATATCAAATCAGAATATTCTACAATACTTTTTA